>Ga0207708_10004106_pt1 | contig 10715 bp, 9 predicted proteins | sample KBSK5101metaG_FD_184340 | JGI IMG/M metagenome (GOLD analysis project Ga0207708, IMG submission 184340) | Corn, switchgrass and miscanthus rhizosphere microbial communities from Kellogg Biological Station, Michigan, USA - KBS K5-10-1 metaG... | ecosystem: Host-associated > Plants > Roots >...
GTTCGGGATCGCCGTGGCCACCCAGGAGGCGGCCGGCGAGGGCAACGGCCGCACATCGGCGCCACCGCCCCCCGTGCCGCCGGTCGCTCCACCGCTGGCCACGCCGGAACCGCCCCCGGCGCCGCCCGCCCCGCCGGCCGTCGAGGAGCCGCCCGCGGCCGCCGCAACGATGGTCTACACGCCGTCCCCTGAGCCCGAGCGCGAGGAGACGGCGACGCTGCGGTGGAACGGCAGCCGCCACGAGATCGAGAACCGGGTGACGGTGATCGGGAGATCCAGCGAGTGCGACATCACCCTTGCGGACTCGAACGTGTCGCGCCGGCACGCCGAGATCCGCCGCATCGGCGACGGATATTCGCTGGTCGACCTGGGCTCGACCAACGGCACCGAGGTGAACGGCCAGCGCATCCAGGAGACCGCGCTCATGAGCGGGGATGTGATCTCGGTGGGAACCACCGAGATCACGTTCGAACGACACCTTGGTTGATCAGGCGCTGCTCGTCCTGCAGGTGGCGTTCGTCGTCCTGCTGTACCTCTTCATCTGGCGCGTGATCCGGGTGGCGTCCCGCGACGTCACGGTCGGCCAGGAGAGCATGATCCTGACCCCCGTGCGGCCGGCCGCCGCGAGCCGCCGGCCGGTGGCCCGGCTGGTCGTCCGCGAGAGCCCGGAACTCGAGTCGGGGGCGGTCTTCGAGCTCGACGCGGAGCTGCTTGCCGGGCGCTCCGATGACGCCCAGATCCCCCTCGGGTCGGACGGTTATGCTTCCGGCCGCCATGCACGCTTCATGCGCGGACAGGAGCGGGACATGGTGGAGGACATGGGCTCCACCAACGGGACATTCGTGAACGGGGAGCAGCTCCGGGGCGCACGGCCGTTGCAGCAGGGCGACGTGGTCACGCTGGGCCAGACCCAGCTCGGATACGAGGTGGACGGCCGGTGATGGGCGTGGTCGACAGCGCCGGACAGACCCAGACCGGCCACGTCCGCCACGACAACGAGGACTCCTACCTGATGCGCGGGCCGCTGTTCATGGTGGCCGACGGCGTGGGCGGCGCGGCCGCCGGCGAGATCGCCTCCACGATGTGCGCCGAGGCGTTCGCCGAGATCGACCTGATCCGCCGCAACGGCCCACAGGCACTGCGCGACGCGATCGGCACGGCGAACCGGCGGATCTTCGACCGGGCGGCCGGCGACCCCGGCCTGGCGGGGATGGGGACGACCGTGACGGCGGCCCTGGTCGACCGCTCGGGCCGGATCGACCTCGCCAACGTCGGCGACAGCCGTGCCTACCTGCTGCGCGACGACGGCCTGCAGCGGATCTCGGAGGACCACTCGGTCGTCGCCGAACTGGTGGCCGCGGGCCAGATCACCGAGGCCGAGGCCGCCGTCCACCCCCAGCGCAACGTGATTACGCGCGTGCTGGGCTCGGAACCGACGGTGCAGGTCGACCTGTTCTCGATCGAACCACAGCCGGACGACCTGCTCCTGCTGTGCTCCGACGGGCTGACCGACATGGTGTCCGAGGATGAGGTGGCGTCGGTGATGGCCGAGGGCGGCTCCTGTGAGCAGCTGGTGCGCAAGCTGATCCGCTCCGCCCTGGCCGGCGGCGGAGAGGACAACGTGACCGCGATCGCCTTCCGGATGGGCGAGACCGACGAGGCCGACAGCACCGCGGCGGTGCGCACGATCCTCACCGTGGATCCCGACCTCGAGCCCGACGACGAGGACGAGCAGCGAACGCCGGTGAACTGGCGGCGGGTGCTGCTGCGATCGGCGATCGCGGTGCTCGTGATCGCAGCGCTGGGCGCCGGAGCGGTGCTCGGCCTGCGGGAGAGCCACTTCGTCGGCGCCAACGAGAGCACGGGGCGGATCGAGGTCTACCAGGGAGTGCCGATCGACCTGTTCGCCGGGATCAAGCTCTACCACGCCGTCTACGCGTCACCCGTCACCTATGCCTCCCTCGATCCCGAGACGCGCAAGGAGCTGTTCGACCACCGCCTGCGGTCGCTCGACAGCGCCCGGCAGGCGGTGCGCCGGATCGAGGAAGGCAGCCCGTGAGATCCGCCCGCTACCGCGAGCTCTGGAACCTGCTGTTCGTCGCCCTGGTGACGGCGATCGGGTTCCTCAGCGTCTACACCGCCCGCCAGCAGGAGATCGACTCGACGTCCCTGATCTACGCCGGCTACTTCCTGGCCCTCTACGCGGTCGCCCACATCGGGCTGCGGGCCGGCCTGCCGGACGCCGACCCCTGGCTGCTGCCGCTGGCCGCGCTGCTGACCGCGGTCGGCCTGATCGAGATCTACCGGCTCAACCCGACGCTGGCCCGCGACCAGTCGATCTGGATCGTCGTCGGGCTGGCCGGCTTCCTGGCCCTGATCCTGCTGGTCGGCGACGTGCGCCGGCTGGAGAGCTACAAGTACACGCTGGGCGCTCTGGCGGTGACTCTGCTGCTGCTGACGATGGTCGTCGGCACCGAGATCAACGGCGCCCGGCTGTGGATCCGGCTGGGCGGCATCCAGGTGCAGCCGGGCGAGTTCTCGAAGCTGCTGCTGGTGGTGTTCCTGGCCGGGTACCTGCGGGAGAAGCAGGAGGTACTGTCGATGTCGCACCGCACCATCCTGGGCATCGGGTTCCCGGCGGTGCGCCACCTGGGACCGCTCTTGACCATGACCGGCATCGCCCTCGCCGTGGTTGCCGTGATGAACGACATGGGCACGGCGCTGCTGCTGTTCGGCATCTTCCTGGCCATGCTGTATGTCGCCACCGGCCGGTCGCTGTACACCGTGGTCGGCCTGGCGCTGTTCGCGGCCGGCTCGTGGTTCGTCTACCAGACCGCCGGCCATGTCCGCGAGCGGTTCAGCATCTGGCTCAATCCCTGGCCCGACTCGCGTGACACCGGCTACCAGCTGATCCAGACGATCGAGTCGATCGCCGACGGCGGCCTCTTCGGCTCGGGGCTGGGGCGGAGCTTTCAGCTGCTGGACAACGGCAGCACCATCATCCCGGCCGCCCAGACCGACGGCATCTACGCCGTGTGGGCCAACGAGACCGGGCTGGCGGGCGCCGCCGGCCTCCTGATCGTCTACCTGCTGTTCGCCTACCGCGGCTTCAAGGTGGCCACGCTGGCCGACGACAGCTTCTCCAAGCTGCTGGCGGCGGGGCTGACGTTCGCCTTCTCGTTCCAGGCGTTCCTGATCGTGGGCGGCGTCACCCGCGTGGTGCCGCTGACGGGGATCACGCTGCCCTTCGTCAGCTACGGCGGCTCGTCGATCGTCTCCAACTTCATGCTGCTCGGCCTGCTGCTGATGGTCTCCGACCGGACCCGGAAGGCGATCAGATGAACGCGCGGATCGGACGCCTGTTCTGGATCGCCGCCCTGGGCACCCTGATCCTGGTCACGATGACCGCCTACTGGCAGATCTGGGCGGCGCCCGACCTGGCCGCCCGCGAGGACAACGCCCGGCTGGTGTACCGCCAGCTGTCGGTGAAACGGGGCCTGATCTACGACGCCGGCGGCCACACGGTGCTGGCGGCCAACAAGCGGCGCGTGAAGAACGGCATCACCCTGTACCTGCGCCGCTACCCGTTCGGGCCGCTGTTCGCACAGCCGGTCGGGTACAACACGGTCGGCGAGGGCCGCACCGCGCTCGAGCTCTATTACAACGACTACCTGACCTCATCCAACAGCGACCTGGCGACGCTGTTCGACAAGCTCGGGGACAAGCTGCAGGGGCAGACGGTGACCGGCAACGACCTGGTGACCAGCCTCTCGATGCCGGCCCAGCGGGCGGCCGCCCGCGGCCTGGGCACGCTGCACGGCGCCGTGGTGGCGCTCGAGCCGCAGACCGGCCGCGTGCTGGCGATGGCATCCTCGCCGGGCTACAACCCCAACGACGTGGCGGGCGCCATCAAGCGGTCTGCGGCGCCCGGGTCGGGCTCGCCGCTGCTCAACCGCACCACCCAGGGGCTGTACGCACCGGGCTCGACCTTCAAGGTGGTGACGGCGACCGCGGCATTGGAGAGCGGCAGGTACACGCCCGACACGATCATCGACGGCAAGGGTACCTGCATCACGATCCAGACCGTGCCCCTGTGCAACGCCGGCGGCGAGTTCGCCGGGCAGGTGTCGCTGGCAGAGGCGCTGACCTTCTCGTACAACACCGTGTTCGCCCAGATCGGCGAGCAGGTGGGCAAGGACCGGCTGTACCGAACCATGCAGGCATACGGGTTCTTCCAGAAGCCGCCGATCGACTACCCCTCCGACGAGCTCTCGCGAAGCGGCATGTACAGCCGGGGCAAGTTCCTGGCCCCGTCAGCGCCGGTGGACATCGCCCGGGTGGCGATCGGCCAGGAGCGGCTGCTGGCGACCCCGCTGCAGATGGCCACGGTGGCGGCCACGATCGCAAACGGCGGCATGCGAATGGCGCCCTCGCTGGTCGACAAGGCGATCTCGCCCAGCGGCAAGACCGTGTTCGAGAGCAGCCCCGAGCAGATCACCCGCGTCATGTCGTCGCAAACCGCGGCCGATCTGACCTCGATGATGCGCCGGGTGGTGGAGGAGGGCACCGGGACGGCGGCGAATGTAGGAAACCTGTCGGTGGCCGGCAAGACGGGCACCGCCGAGACAGGGACCGCCGGACTGAACAACGCATGGTTCATCGCGTTCGCGCCAGCCGAGCGGCCGCGCATCGCCGTGGCCGTCGTCATCGAGCGCACCCCGGAGTTCGGCGGCACCATCGCAGCCCCCATCGCCCGCGACGTCATTGAGGCCTATCTGGCCTCGGGCGTGGCAAAGTAGGCGGTCGTGGGCTTCGAGCACAGGATCGGAGAGCTGTTCGACGGCCGTTACCGGTTGGAACGCCAGATCGGCTCGGGCGGCATGGCGGACGTGTTCCTGGCCGGGGACGAGAGCCTCGGCAGGCAGGTCGCAATCAAGCTGCTGGCCGACCGCTACACCCGCGACGAGGGGTTCATCGAGCGGTTTCGCCGTGAGGCCACGGCTGCGGCCGGCCTGACCCACGCGAACATCGTCGGCATCTACGACCGCGGCCAGGCCGAGGGCCAGTACTACATCGCGATGGAGTACGTGGACGGCGAGACCCTCAAGGAGGAGATCAACTCCCACGCGCCGCTGCCCCAGGCCGACGCGATCGCATACGCGCAGCAGGCGCTGCAGGCGCTCGATTTCGCCCATCGCCGCGGCGTCATCCACCGCGACGTCAAGCCGCACAACATGATGATCAACGACGAGGGCGTGCTCAAGATGACCGACTTCGGCATCGCCCGCGCCGCCAACATGAGCGAGATGACCGAGGTCGGCTCGATCGTCGGCACCGCCCAGTACCTGTCGCCGGAGCAGGCCCGCGGGCAGACCGTCGGCCCCCAGTCGGACATCTACTCGATGGGCATCGTGCTGTACGAGATGCTGACCGGCGAGCTGCCGTTCAGCGGCGGCTCCGCCGTCGAGATCGCGATGAAGCAGGTGCAGGACGCTCCCACACCGCCGAGCCAGCTGAACCGCCTGATCTCGCCTCCCCTGGAGCAGGTCGTGATGCGGGCGCTGGCCAAGGACCCGCAGCTGCGCTACACGTCGGCCCGGGAGATGGCCGACGACCTGGAACGCGTGCGCCGCGGCCTGGCGGTGTCGCAGAACACGCAGCAGGCGACCCGGGTGATGGCCGCCGTGCCGCCCCAGACCCAGGTGATGGAGGCCTACGCCCGGCCGGCGCCGCCGCCTCCGCCGCCCCAGAGCAAGCGAAGCGCGCTGCCCTGGCTGCTGGTGCTGCTCCTGCTGCTGGCCGCCGCGGCGGTCGGCTACTACGTCTACAGCCAGTTCGACACGGCCGGCGTCGAGGTGCCCAACGTGGTCGGGCTGACCGAGCAGAAGGCAACCAACCGGCTGCAGGCCCAGGGCTTCGACGTCAAGAGCGAGCAGCGCGAATCCACCGCCGAGCAGAAGGGCAAGGTGATCCGCAGCGACCCGTCGGCTGGGACCACCGCGGACAAGGGATCGACGGTGACCATCTTCGTCGGCGCGGGGCCGAACACGGTGGAGATCCCGCAGCTCCGAGGGCTTGATCAGAGCGAGGCGGTGACCAAACTCACCGATCTCGGGTTCGGGTTCCCCACCATCACCCAGGTCAGTTCCAAGCTGCCGTCCGGCAAGGTGACCGGATCGAACCCGAAGGCCGGCAAGCTGGTGCCGGTGACGACACAGGTCGAGCTGCTGGTCTCCAGCGGCATCGTCACAGTGCCCGACACCTCGGGCATGACCTACGACGAGGCCGTCACCGCCCTCGAGAAGGTGGGGCTGAAGGCGAGCAGGCAGGATCAGCCCAGCGACAGCGTGCCCCAGGATCAGGTGATCAGCTCGAACCCGTCGGCGGGCACGCAGGTGGCGGGCGGCTCCACCGTCACGCTGACGGTGTCGAGCGGGCCGGCGCCGGTCAGCGTGCCCGACGTGGTCGGCTCCGACAGCAACGCGGCCCGGGCGACCCTGCACGACGCCGGCCTGAAGACCGCGGCCACGGCCTGCTTCATCGACCCCACCGATCCCACGCTGCCGCCTGAGGGAACCGTGGTCGCCCAGGATCCGTCGGCCGGCACCGAGGTGCCGGCCAAGAGCACGGTGGCGATCCAGGTCTACCGCTCAACAGCGGATCCCGCCAACCCCTGCCCGTGAGCGGCCCGCGGCGCATCCGCGTCGCCGTGATCTACGGCGGCCGCAGCTCTGAGCACGACATCTCGCTGATGTCCGGCGCCTCCGTGCTGGCGGCGCTCGACGCCGACCGCTACGACGTCGTGCCGGTGCAGATCGGGCGCCAGGGCGCATGGCAGCTCGAGGCCTCCGGCCAGCTGTCGCTGGAGCCGGGCGCGGAGAGCCGGAGCCTGGTGCCCACCTCGGCAGGCTCGCCGGTGCCCGCCGAGGCTGGCGCGATCGACGTCGTGCTGCCGGTGCTGCACGGCCCGTTCGGCGAGGACGGGACGATGCAGGGGCTGCTTGAGATGCTGAACATGCCCTACGTGGGCTCGGGCGTGCTGGGCTCGTCGCTGACGATGGACAAGGACGCGGTGAAGATGGTTCTCCGATCGGCCGGGATCGCGGTCGCCGAGAGCGTGGCGTTCCGCCACCGCCGCTGGGACGCCGGCTCGGTGGAGCCGCTGGGGTATCCCTGCTTCGTGAAGCCGGCCCGGCTGGGGTCGAGCGTCGGCATCAGCAAGGTGCACGGCCCCGACGAGCTGGCCGACGCCATGGAGCTGGCGTTCTCGCACGATTCCAAGGTGATCGTCGAGGAGTTCATCGCCGGTCGCGAGGTCGAGGTGGGGGTGCTGGGCAACGCCGACCCGGTGGTCAGCGTGCCCGGCGAGATCCTGATCGCCAACGATTCCGAGTGGTACGACTACTCGGCCAAGTACGACCAGGGGGCCATGCGTCTGGACGCGCCCGCGAAGCTGGCGCCGGGGGTGGCAGCGGAGCTCAAGCAGGCCGCCCGTCTCGCGTTCGAGGTCTGCGAATGCGCGGGCATGGCCCGCATCGACTTCTTCGTCACGCCCGACGACCGGGTCGTCCTGAACGAGATCAACGCCATCCCCGGATTCACCTCGACCAGCGTCTACGCGAAGCTGTTCGAGGCGTCGGGAATCTCCTATCCGCAGCTGCTCGACCGCCTGATCGAGCTGGCGCTGGAGCGGCACGCCGAGGAGAGCTCCTACCGGCACTGAGCGTGGGATCGCGAGGAGGATCTGTTTGACAACAGTTCTTTCGAAAGATATGTTGCGACAATGGCCAGGCCGCTTCCTCCCTTCCGCCGGCGGCAGACCGAGCTGACCGACCCCCGCGCCCTGCGGGCGCTCGCCCATCCGCTGCGCATGCGGCTGCTGGGACTGCTGCGCTTCGAGGGGCCGCTGACCGCCACCGAGGCCGGCCGGCATCTCGACCAGAGCCCGGCCAACGTCTCCTTCCACCTGCGCCAGCTGGCCAAGTGGGGCCTGGTCGAGGAGGCCGGCGGCGGCACCGGACGGCAGCGACCATGGCAGGCCACCTCGTACTACATCGGCTGGCCGGACGTGACCGAGTCGCCGGAGATGGCCGAGGCCGAGCAGGAGCTGGCGCGGTTCATCGGCCGGCACCAGTTCGCGTCGCTGATGCGGTGGCTGGAGGCCAAGCCGCAGGAGCCACCGCGCTGGCAGGAGGCGGCGGCCTTCGACGACACTCAGATGTACCTGACCGCCGAGGAGCTGGCCGAGCTGACCGCCCGTCTGCGCCAGCTGGCAGAGGAGTTCACCCGGCGGACGCTGAGCGGCGAGCCGCCGCCGGAAGGCTCGCGGCTGGTCACCGCGATGCTCTACGCCTTCCCGCACATCGCCCCGGGCGACAATGCCTGACCGGCTGATCCCTCACCTGCTGCGCAGCAACCCGGTATTCCGCAGCTTCTGGTCGGCCGAGGCGATATCGCTGTTCGGCGACCAGATCAGCATGATCGCCCTGCCGCTGGTGGCGGTGCTGGCGCTGGACGCGGGCGCTGCCGACATGGGCTACCTGACGGTCGCTGCGCTGGTGCCCAACCTGCTGTTCTCGCTGCACTTCGGCGCCTGGGTCGACCGGCTTGGGCACCGGCGGCGGATGATGATCGCCGCCGACCTCGGCCGCGCGGCCGCGCTGGCCACGATCCCAGCCGCGTACGAGCTGGATGCGCTGACGATGGGGCAGCTGTACGCCGTCGCGTTCGTGGTGGGGACGCTGAGCGTGCTGTTCTACGTCTCCCACAGCACCGTCTTCGTCTCGATCGTGCCTCGCGAGCAGTTCGTCGAGGGCAACTCGATCCTGAACGGGACGCGAGCCATGTCCTACGTCGCCGGGCCGAGTGCGGGCGGCATCCTCGTCCAGCTGCTGAGCGCGCCGGTGGCCGTGCTGACCGACGCGGTCTCGTTCGTCGGCTCCGCCTTCTTCCTGCACCGCATCGACCCGCGGGAGCCGGACCCGGAGTCGGCGGAGCACGGCGGCGTGATGCCGGGCATCCGCTTCATCCTCGGCTCCCCGGTGATCCGGGCCGCCCTTGGCGCGACCGCCACCGTCAACCTGTTCAACTTCATGTTCTTCGCCCTGTTCATCCTGTTCGCCACCCGCGAGCTGGGGGTCAGCCCGGGGACGCTGGGCCTGGTGCTGGGCGGCGGTGCGGTGGGCGGGGTGCTCGGATCGCTGCTCACGGGCCGGCTCAGCCGGCGGATGGGGATCGGCCCGGCATGTGCGGTCGGCTGCCTGCTGTTTCCCGCCCCGCTGCTGCTCGTCCCGCTGGCCGGCGGGCCGCACGGTGTCGTGCTGGCGCTGCTGTTCCTGGCCGAGTTCGGCAGTGGTGTGGGAGTGATGATGCTCGACATCACGCTGGGCTCGATCTTCGCCGCGGTGATCCCGGACAGGCTGCGAGCGCGGGTGCAGGGGGCGTACATGATGGTCAACTACGGCGTGCGCCCGATCGGCGGGCTGGCCGGCGGCCTCCTCGGCAGCAGCATCGGCCTGCGGCCCACGCTCTGGATCGCCACGGCGGGCGCGCTGCTGGGCGTGCTCTTCCTGCTGCCCTCGCCGCTGATCCGGATGCGCGAGCTACCGGGCGAGGTCGCGCAGCAGGCTCCCGAACCGCTGCGGGTCGACGTTCCCGCCTGACAGCACGACCCCGGCCCGCGCGCCCGCCGCATCCACGCGCCCGGCCAGCAGGGCGGCCAGGGCGCTGGCACCGCTCGGCTCGACCACGACCTTCAGCCGCTCGAAGCAGAAGCGCATGGCCGCCACGATCTCGGCGTCCGACACCGCCACCACCTCGTCCACCAGCCGCCTGACCACCTCAAACGTCAGCTCGCCGGGGACGGTCAGCTGCTGCCCGTCGGCGATCGTGTCGGGCGGCGGCACCGAGACGCGGCGCCCTGCCTGCAGCGAGCGGATGGTGTCGTCGCTGGCCTCCGGCTCGACCCCGACCACGCGGATGCCGGGCCGAAGCGCGCGGGCGGCGGTGGCACAGCCGGCGAGCAGGCCGCCGCCGCCGACCGGAACCAGCAGCAGGTCGAGGTCGGGCGCCTGGTCGAGCAGCTCCAGGGCCACCGTGCCCTGGCCGGCCATGATCAGCTCGTGGTCGAACGGCGGCACCACCGTCAGCCCGCGCTCGTGGGCCAGGCTCTCCGCGAGGGCGACCCGGTCGTCGACGCCCCGCTCGTAGAGCACGACCTCCCCGCCGTACCCCTTGGTGGCGGCAAGCTTCAGCCGGGGGGCGTCGCCGGGCATCACGATCACTGCGGGGGCGCCCAGCAGGTGCGCGGCCAGGGCCACCGCCTGGGCGTGGTTGCCCGAGGAATAGGCGACGACTCCGCGGCCGAGCACATCATCGTCGAGGGCGGACAGCATCGAGTAGGCGCCGCGAAACTTGAACGCTCCCACCCGCTGGAAGATCTCCGCCTTGCAGGCCACGGCGGCCCCCACCGCCTGATCGAGGGCGGCCGAGCGGAGCACCGGGGTGCGGTGCGCAACCCCGTCGATGCGCGCCGCGGCGGCGCGGACGTCGTCCAGCGTGATCACGCGCAGATGGTACGCGGCAGCGGCGGCGCTCAGAAATCGAACGGCGTGATGCCGTCGTTGTCGAGCGCGTAGCGGAACCGCTCGACCATCTCGGCCATGTTCTCACGCGTGATGCGGTCGAGCTCCTCGATCATGCGGTCGGTGGAGTCG
>Ga0207708_10004111_pt1 | contig 10712 bp, 12 predicted proteins | sample KBSK5101metaG_FD_184340 | JGI IMG/M metagenome (GOLD analysis project Ga0207708, IMG submission 184340) | Corn, switchgrass and miscanthus rhizosphere microbial communities from Kellogg Biological Station, Michigan, USA - KBS K5-10-1 metaG... | ecosystem: Host-associated > Plants > Roots >...
GCCTCGTCCGGCTGGCCGCGCTCCTGCACGACATCGGCAAGATCGGCGTCCCCGAGGTGATCCTACGAAAGCCCGGCCCGCTGACCGCGCGCGAGACGGCCAAGATGCGCCAGCACGCCGAGATCGGCGCGCGAATTCTGAAACCGGTCCCCCACTTCGCCGAGCTCGTCCCGCTGGTACGTGCAAGCCACGAGCGCTGGGACGGCACCGGGTATCCGGAGGGGCTCGCGGCCGAGCGCATCCCGCTCGGGGCGCGCGTGATCTGCGTGTGCGACGCCTTCCACGCGATGACCGAGGATCGCGTCTACCGGCGCGCGCTCCCGGTCGCCGACGCAATGGCCGAGATCGAGCGCTGCTCCGGCTCGCAGTTCGACCCCGAGTGCGCCGAGGCCCTCCTCGATGTGGTCCGCGCGCAGGGCTGGCCACGCATCGCGCGCGATCGTGTTGTCAGGCTGGCGCACGACCCGGTCTAGATCCGGGGTGTAGACCGCGCTCATACCCGGCGCCGTCGCATGCCACGAGACGGCATGCGGGCGGCCCTGTCACCCCACATCCGGTCGTAGGATGGAGATGAGGACTCGTCCCTCTCTCAACCTCCGCCCCATCAGTCGGACGATGCGACGCTTACGCACGCTGGACGACGGTCAACCCGCAAGCTGCCTCCAAGCAAAGGAGTGTCACCATGCGGGCCACCCCCTTCGTCCTGGTTGTCGCGGCCGTCGCGGCGACCGGGCTCGCGCCGGCCGCCGGAGCGCACACCGTGCGCGCGCCGGCCGCGCGCCACTGCGTCGTCTGGATCGCCCCGACCAGCGGCCGCGCGCCCTCCAAGGTGTCGAAGCCGCGCTGCTACACGCGGTTCTCGCACGCGCTCCGAGTCGCGCGCGGGCCGGCGCCGCACGGCTTCTCCGGCGCCACGACGGGCGTCGTCCCCCACGCCAGCACGCTGATCTCGACCGACTTCGACAACGCCAACATGGCCGGGGCGAGCCTGACCTGGACGGTCTCCAACACCGCCGCCTGCAACGGCGGCGCCCAGTTCTCGGCCGCCAGCATGCCGAGCGGCTGGAACGACCGCGTCTCGTCGTCCCAGTCGGCCCACGGCTGCGCCCACAACCGCCACTTCCACGACACGAACTTCGGCGGCGCCGGCATCAACTGCACGTGCGCCACGATGGGCACCATGAACAACCAGACGTCAAGCGAGACCTGGAGCCAGTGACCACGGCCGCCGGGGGGCCGCCCGCCGGCCCCCCGGCGACGCCTGTGCGTCCGCCCTGTCACACCGGCGGCTGGAGCGGCACCTCATAGATATGGGGCGCGACCGCGATTCGAGGCGCCTCGAGGAGCTGTTCTCGCAACACGAACGGGAGTTGGGGCGTTTCGTTGCACAACTCGTCCACAGTCGCCAGCTCGCAGACGATCTGGTACAGGAGACATTCCTCGCGGCCTGGCGCTCTCGCGCAGACCTCGAGGACGTTCGCGACCCGCGGGCCTGGCTCTATGGGATCGCCCGCAACCGCGTGCTCATGTACCTCCGCGGGTGGCGGCGCGCCATCGCCGCGTACGAGCGGTTCGTCGAGCGCAGCGTCCCGATTCCGCAGGATGAGGCCGACGCCTACGCGGTGCGCGACCTCATGGCCCGGACACTCTCGCCGGACGAGCGCGCGGTGATCGTGCTCTTCCACCTGCACGGGTTCCGGGCCGACGAGATCGCCGACATCTCCGGCAAGTCGCACGACGCCGTCCGCAAGCAGCTCGAGCGGGCACGCGCCAAGCTCGCCCGCGCTCATGCCGGGCCGGGCGACGTCGGAGCCGGGGTGGGTGGATGAGCGATCTCGAGCACCAGGTCGACAGGATCGTCGCCCCTCTGGGCGGGATCGCACCGGCGACGCGCGGCTCGGGCCGCCCCGTGGCGCGCCGGCATGCGATCCTGGGCGTCGCCGTCGCGGTGCTCATGGCAGCGGTCGCGTTGGGCACCACCTGGGCGGTGCTCGACGCGACCGCAACGCCAGACGAGGGGCCGGCGTCGCCGGGTCAGCCGCTGGCGTGCCTCGGCGTCGTCGGCGGCACGGCCGCACACGCCGAGCAGGTCGTCACGGCCGCCGGGTACACGATCCAGTGGCGGCTGCTCGTGTACACCGATGACGGGAACTTCCAGTCGAACCGCGTCGCGAGCGTGCCGTCCGATGCCGTCGTCGAGCAAGTGGCCGTCGGGACGGAGGGTCAGCTCATCATCCTGGCCCACGCGGCAGACGACCCGAACGCCCCGCCGCCCGCCGCGCCGCCGCCGTGCCCGTGATCACCACGGTCGCCATCTTCACGCGGCTGCGCCTCTTCCAGGAGCTTCTCTCGTCGTTCGTCGGCGCCCGCCCGGAGTTCGCGGTCATCGCGGTCGCGGCGAGCGAGATGGAGGCGACCCGGGTGGTCGTGGCGCAGCGGCCGGACGTGATCCTGATCGACGCCGGCCTGCCCGGGGTCTGGAACGTGGCCGATGCCGCCGTCCAGGCGGGCGTGCGGACGATCGTGTTCGGCCTGGCCGACAACCCGCACCCGATCGAGAGTGCGAGCCGCCACGGCTGCCGCGACGTGCTGCTCACCTCGGCGACGGCGCATGACGTCGTGGACGCGCTCGAGCACGCCCGCCGGCCGGTGCCGCAGCCCGCGGACCGCCCGGTGGCGGCGGGGATCTCGGCGCTCACGTACCGCGAGCTCGACGTGCTGAAGCTGGTCGCACGCGGGCTCAGCAACAAGGAGATCGCCGCCGAGCTCACCGTCTCGGTGCCCACGGTGAAGACGCACGTCCACAACCTGCTGCACAAGCTGGGGACACGACGCCGCACCGACGCCGCCCGGCTCCTGCACGTGGCCGCGAGCACGGCGGTGGTCGAGGCGCGCACCGTTCGTCACCTGGGCATCGTCGGCCGCGAGCCGCGCGACGAGCGCGTGCGGGTGCCGGCGGGATGAGGATGAGGTCCCGCCTCCATCGAGAGTCCCGTCGCTACGCCCCGGCGCCTTGCGGGCAAGCCTCACGGCGAGACCGCCGCCGCGCCAGGATCCCCGCAGCCAGCGCCGCGGCCACCGGTTGCGCAAGCCCGGCGCCGTAGAGCAGCCGGTGCACGCCGAGCGGCCCCACGATCAGGCCGGCCAGGAACGCCCCGGCGGGCACTCCGGCGGCGTTGATCGAGACCGTGATCGCGAACACCCGCCCGTGCAGGTGCGGCTCGACGGCGCGCTGGCGGATCCCGAACAGCGCGATGATGAACGGCGCCGAGAAGAGCCCCGCCGCGAACATCGCGGCCATGAGCGTCGGGACCGAGCCGGCCAGCGGGACGAGCATGAGCGGGATGCCGTAGAGCGCCGTGAAGAGGACGACATGGCGGGCGTCGCTCCCCGGCGGCCGCCGCCAGCCGTACGCCAGCCCGCCGAGGATCGACCCGACCGAGAGCGCCGCCCACATCCACCCCGCCGTCCCCGGCGAGGCGTGCAGGCCCTCGCGGGCCCACAGCGGCAGGCCGATGGTGAGGCATCCGAGCCCCGCGCCCGAGACGACCATGAGGACGACCGTCGAGCGCAGCTCGTGATGGCCCGCGACGGTGCGGACGCCGGTCAGGATCGCCGCGAGCGGCGGCTCGTCGGTGCGCGGCCGCGACTCCGGCTCGGGGACGCGGGCCGCGGCGATGCCGGCGACCAGGGTCGCAACGGCCTGGAGCGCGATCGCGAATGTCGCGCCCACCAGCGTCACGGCCACCCCCGCCAGCGCCGGGCCGGCGACGAAGGCCGCGTCGAACGTGATGCTGTCGGCGGCGTTCGCCTGGTCCCAGAGCCGGCGCGGCACGAGCACCGGGACGAGCGAGCGGAAGCCGACCGTCGGCACCGGGAACGTGACGCCCAGGCCGGCAAGCAGGATCAGCTCGGCGATCACCGGCGTCCCGGCCAGCTCGCCGAGGGCGATCACGCCGGCCAGGATCGCCGCCCGCGCCATCACCGTCACGACGATCACGCGCCGGCGGCTCGCGGCCCGGTCGAGCCAGGCACCCACGAACGGCCCCGACGCGATGCCCGGGAGGAGCTGCGCGGCCGCTCCGGCGCCGGCCACCGCCGGGCTCCCGGTGCGCTCGAGCAGGTAGATCACGACCCCGACCTGGCTCATCGAGTTGGCCATCCGGCTCAGGAAGACGGCCGTGATCAGGGACGGGTAGCCGGGCACGCGCAGCAACGCCCTGTACCCGCCGGGTTCCACCACCGCATCGTGCCAGGTCAGGCGGGCTGACCGAGCCGGTCGGCGAGGAGATCGAGCGCCCGCGCCAGCCGGGGCGCGTTCCCGGGCAGGTGCGGCCACGGGTTGGCGCCGGAAGGGTGCGGGAGCGCGACGAGCGGCCGGCCGTCGGCGAACCGCAGCTCGACACCGACCGCGTCCTCGAGCGCCACGCCCGGGGCCACCTCGGCGAGGGCGAGCGTGCCGACGGCGACCACGAGCGGCGCGTCGACGAGCTCCAGCTCGCGCAGGAGCCACGGCCGGCAGGTCCGCACCATCGCCGCCGAGGGGCGGACGTCGCTGCCGCCCGGCCGCTTGCCGGGGAAGCACTTGGCGACCGCCGCGATGTACAGGCGCCCGTAGAACGCCTCCTCGGTGCCGAGCCCGGCGGGCTCGAGCCACTGCCGCAGGCGCCGCCCGGCCGGGCCGATGAACGGTCGCCTGTCGACGGCCTCGCGGATGCCCGGCGCCTGGCCGACGAGGATCGCGTCGGCCCGGTGCAGGTGGCTGAAGACCGGCATCGACTCGACCCGGATCCCGGCCTTCACGCACAGGCGGCACGGCTCGAGCCGGCGGTGCAGCTCCTCGATCGATGCGATCGCGTCGCGGTCTGCCATGTCGGTAGTATCCGCGCGTCCGTGAATCGCGCCGGCCGAAACCCGTTCCCGTTCGCCGCCGAGTACGAGTACTCCCAGTCGGTCGTCACCGAGGGCGAGCTGGTGTTCGCGGCCGGCCAGGGCGGGTTCGGCGAGGACGGCGCCGTCGTCGACCCCGACGACGCCGAGGCCCAGATCCGGAAGGCATTCGCGAACCTCGACACGGTGCTCCGCGAGGAGGGCGCGTCGCTCGCGACGGTCGTCAAGATGAACGTCTACCTGGCCCGCGCGTCCGACTACGACGCGTTCAAGCGGGCCCGCCACGATGCGTTCTCGCCGCCCTATCCGGCCTCGACCGCGATCGTCGCCGGCGGGTTCCTGTTCGACGGCATGCTGGTCGAGATCGACGCAGTCGCGCGCGTCGGCGAGGAGCGGAGGTAGGGCGATGCGGGTCTTCATCTCGACCGACATCGAAGGCACGGCGGGCATCGTCGACTGGGGCCAGGTGCTCGGCCCGAGCGGCGAGTACGAGATGGGCCGGCGGCTGCTGCTCGACGAGGTGAACGCCGCCATCGACGGCGCGGCCGACGGCGGCGCGACCGAGTTCCTCGTGAACGACTCGCACTGGACGATGCAGAACATGCACCCGGGCGAGCTCCACGGCGGCGCGTCCTATCTCTCCGGAAAGCACAAGCCGCTCTACATGATGGAGGGGCTCGACGGCGGGTTCGACGCGGCGTTCATGGTGAGCTACCACGGCTCGATCGGGCACGAGCGGGCGATCCTCTCGCACACCTACAACCCGAGTGCGATCTGGGAGGTCAAGATCAACGGGATCGTGACCGGCGAGGCCGGCCTGAACGCGCTCGTGGCGCTCCATCACGGCATCCCGGTCGCGCTCATCACCGGCGACCAGGCGACGGCCGATGAGGCCGAGGCGTTCATGCCCGGGATCGAGGCGGTCGTCGTCAAGCGGTCGGTGTCGCGCTTTGCGGCCGAGAGCCTGCACCCGGCGAAGGCATGCGAGCTGATCCGCGCCGGGGCGCGGGCGGCGGTCGAGCGGCTGGGCGAGCTGAAGCCGCCCGCCATCCAGGTGCCGACCGAGATCGAGGTTACGTTCCTGACCGCCGACATGGCCGAGGCGGCGATCGCGCTTCGCGGCGTCGAGCGCACCGCCACCCGGACGATCACGTTCCGGGAGGACGAGCCGCTCCAGGCCTACCGCACCTTCGTCACGATCGTGACCCTGACCCGGGGCCTGGGCGAGTGAGCCGGGGCGTCGCGCTCGTCACCGGCGCGGCGGGCGCGATCGGCGGGGCCATCGTCCGCCGATTGGCCGACGACGGCTTCACGGCCGCCGGCGCCGACGTCGCCGTGGGCGCCGACTACCGCTGCGACGTGCGCTCCGAGGAGGAGGTGCAGCGGCTGCGCTCGGAGGTCGAGGGCCGCCACGGCACGCCGACCCTGCTCGTGAACGTGGCCGGCGCGTTCTTCGAGCACCGCATCACCGAGCTCTCGGTCGAGGACTGGGACCTGGTCATCGACACCAACCTGAAGGGCACCTTCCTCACCTGCAAGACGTTCCTGCCGGCGATGATCGCCGCCGGATCGGGCACCATCGTGAACATCGCGTCGACGGCCGGGATCAGGGGCGGCCACACCCGGGCGGCGTACTGCGCGGCCAAGGCCGGCGTCGTCAACCTGACCCGCAGCCTGGCCCTCGACCACGGCGGCGACGGCGTGCGGATCTGCTGCGTCTGCCCGGGCCTCATCGACACGCCGATGGCCGACTGGATCACCTCGCGGCCCGACGCGCTGGCCGAGTTCGAGGAGTCGATCCCAGCCCGCCGCATCGGCACGGTCGACGACATCGCCGCCGCCGTCTCGTTCCTGGCCTCGGACCAGGCCGACTACATGCACGGCGCCGTCATGGTCGTCGACGGCGGCGTCTCGGCCTGATCCGGCGAGGATTCGGGGAGGCGGGTCGAACACCACGTCGCCCGGTTTGAACGGCTGACCGCTGTACGCAGTCGGCGTCGACCGATGCGCGGCGTTCGACGGGACGATGTGTCGGTGATGGTGAAACAGCTGGACCTGGTCCCGGTGTTTCACCGATGAAACAGATGGACCAGGTCCCGGTGTTCAGATTGGCCCGGGAGGGACGCTGTCCTGTGACGAAGGCGTGACAGGGATGCCATGCCGGCGCGAGGAGCCGCGGTGGTCGCCTCAGCTCAGGGCGTAGATGCGCTCGGAGTTCTCGTGCAGGATGAGGTGCGCCAGCCTGCGCGCCTCGTTCGCCGACATGTCGCCGAGGATGACCATGTCGCCGAGCGCCGCGCCCAGCGCGCGGCGGCCGCGCATCGCTCCCAGCCAGTGCTGCTCGGGGAGGCCGACCGCGTCTGAGCTGTAGAGGATCCGGGAGCCCGGCGCGCAGCCCAGCGCCTCGTGCGTCACCGCGTGCAGCTCGCGCGCGGTGAGGAACGGGATCGCGTAGGAGACGTCGACGTAGGCGTTCGGGTAGGTCGCGGCCAGCACCGCCAGCTTGCGCGTGTACGGGTAGGCGCCATGCAGCATCACGACCGGCACCTCGGGGAAGAGGCGCATGAGCGGCGCAAGCAGGAGCGGGTCGGCCAGGTTCAGGTTGGCGTCGGAGTCGCCGTAGCCGGTGTGGAACTGGACCGGCATCTCCTGGGCGTGGGCGGCCTCCATGATCAGCATGACGACGTGGTCGACGAGCGCCTTCTCCTGCACGCGGTGACCGGGCACGAGCCGCGTGCGCTTGAACGCCGCCTTGGCCTCGTGCCGCTTGGGCTCGGCGATCGCGAGGCCGCTGCGGTAGGCGGCGACGCTCTTCAGGCCGACCACCCCGCGCTCGCGTGCCGAGGCCAGGTGCGCGCGCAGCGCCTCGTCGAAGTCGGAGAACCGCGGGTGCTCGCCGATGAGCCGCGCTGCGACCGTCTCGATCCGCTCGACCCAGCCCACCTTGGCGGCCAGCCGCTCGGCCGTCTCCTCCCGCGACGACACGGTCTCCGGATCGGGATAGCCGTCGTCGATCAGGAGCCAGGCGATCCCGGCCGAGCGCAGGAAGAGCGCGTCGAGCTCGTCGCGCGAGCGCTCCGCCCGGGCGGCGAGCACCGCCTCCTCGCCGGGCTCGCACTCGAGCACCTCGGCCACCTGGCGCAGCATCCACAGGTAGTGGGCCGTCGTCGCGGTGTGGTCGGGCGGGAACGGATCGCCGGCGCACTCCGAGAATCGGTGGCGCAGCTCGGCGAGCCCCAGCGGCTCGGTACCCGAGAGGACGCCGTGGCAGTGGTTGTCGACGACGGGGATGTCACGGAGGTCAAGCAGCATCAGAACTTGTAGCGGTACTCCGCCGCGATCGCGTCAGCGTCCATCCCGGCGTAGGCCGCCACCTCGGAGCGCTTGAGCCGAAGATACGTGTCGAGCATGTCCTCCCCCATCGCCCCGGCAAGCACGTCGTCGGCGGCGAGCGCATCGAGCACCTCCTCCAGGCTGAGCGGCAGCCGCTCGGGCGGATCGTCGAGCCGGGCCGGGTTCACGTCCACCGGCTCGCCCGGGTCGGTGCCGGCCCGGAGGCCGGCCAGGGTCGCCGCGATCACGCCGCCCAGCGCCAGGTACGGGTTGGCGCTCGAATCGACCGCCTTCAGCTCGATGTTCAGGCTCTGCTCCTCCCGTCCCCAGAACGGCGAGGCCACCCGCACGGGCGTCTCGCGGTTGTCGAACCCCCACGCGTTGAAGACGCCCGCCCAGGTGTCGGGCACGAGCCGCTGATAGGAGTTGACCGTCGGCGAGACGAGGCCGAGGAGGCCGGACATGTGGTCGAGCAGGCCGGCGACGACGTGCCGGCCTTCCGTGCTGAGCGCGCCCTCGGCGGCCGGGTCGTGGAGCAGGTTGCGGCCGTCCTTCCAGACCGACACGTGCAGGTGCGCGCCCGAGCCGATCTGGTCGAGGAACGGCTTGGGCGCGAAGCTGGCGCGCATGCCGTGGGCGACGGCGACGCCGCGGATGGCGTCGCGCACCTTCACCTGCCGGTCGGCCGCCTGGAGCGCCGGCGCGCGCGGCACCGAGATCTCGAACTGGCCCGCGCCGTACTCGTTCAGGATGCCCTCGGCGGCGATGTCGAGCTCGGCCAGCGCGTCGACGATGCCGAGGACCACGGCGTGCTGCTCGTCGAGGCCGATCGTGCTGTAGACGGGATGGCGCGGCATCGGCTCGACGCCGCCGTCGGGCGCGCGACCGCCCAGGTAGAACTCGAGCTCGAACGATGCGTCGATCGCGAGCCCGTCCGCCTCGGCGGCGGCGGCCTGGTGCTTCAGGAACGAGCGCGGGCACGCGAACCAGGGCTCGCGGTCGGCCGTGATGAGGTCGCACATGACCGACGCCGAGCCCGGCGCCCAGGGAAGCTCCGCGTAGGTCGCGGGATCGGGGACGAGCCGCACCTCGCCGACGGGCGGCATCTGCGGGATGTCGATCAGCTCGTCGCGGACGTTCAGGGCCATCTGCGCCCGGGTCGAGCCGACGCCCTCCGTGAGCTTGCGCCGGAGGCTGCCGCTGCCGACGGCCTTGGCATGGACGATGGACGAGTAGTCGCAGAAGAGAAAGCGGACGATCCGGGTGCCCTGAAGGCGCGCACGTTCGACCAGATCCCCCTCCATCGATGGAGAATCGTGTCACACTCCCCGCGTGTTGTCACGAAGGACGCTCACGTTCGACTCGCCCGCGCTGGCAGGCGAGGAGTGGCCCTGCTACGAGGCGACGGGCTCGGCCGACGGGCCGCGGCTGTGCGTCCTGGCCGGCGTGCACGGCTGCGAGTACTCGGGCATCGCGGCGGTCTGCCGGTTCATGCGCGGCCTCGACACCTCGGTGCTGAGCGGCACGATCGTGGCGGTGCCGATCGTGAGCCCCGCGATGTTCGCCGGCCGGGCGGCGTTCCTCTCGCCCGCGGACGGGAAGAACCCCAACCGCTGCTTTCCCGGCGACCCCGACGGGACGTACTCCGACCAGCTCGCCCACCATGTCTTCACCGAGCTGATCGCGCCGTCGGACGCGCTGGTCGATGTGCACGGCGGCGACCTGGTCGAGGCGCTCGAGCCGTTCACGCTGTACGACGAATCGCCGGTGGCCGACCGGGCCCGGGCCATGGCCGTCGCCTACGGCCTCCAGTACGTGGTGAATCCCGAGCCTGCCGGCACCGCCATCGGCGGCACGACGAGCGCCGCGGCGGCCGCGGCCGGGATCCCCGGCATCACGCCCGAGGCGGGCGGGTGCGGCCTGCTCGAGGAGGACGCCATCGAGGCCCACGCCCGCGGGCTCGGGAACGTGGCGCGGGCGCTCGGCATGCTGCCCGGCGAACCGGAGCCGCCGGAGCGGCCGCAGCGGCTGGTGCGGCGCTTCATCTGGCTGCGGGCGAAGCAGGCCGGGTGGTGGCAGCCGGATGTCGACCCCGGCGAGTCGGTCGCCGCCGGCGCGCGCCTGGGGGTCGTCTGCGATCCGTTCGGCGACGAGCTGGAGGCCGTGACGGCGCCGGAGGCGGGCGTGCCGCTCTTCGTGACCTCGAGCCCGGCGGTCGCCGGCGACGGCATCCTGCTCGGGCTGGGCGCCGGCATCTCCGAGATGTAATGCCGGCAAAGGGGCTTCACCACCTCGATCTCGCAGTCACCGACGTCGAGCGGTCGCTCGCGTTCTACCTCGACCTGCTCGGCCCGCTGGGCTGGGGCATCACCAGGCGGTACCCGACCTACCGGGGGACCGAGGAGGTCGTCTACCTCGGAACCGGCGACCCGCAGGCCGCCTACGACCCCGGAGGCATCGGCCTTCGGCCCGCCGATGGCGGCGCGCAT
>Ga0207708_10004112_pt1 | contig 10711 bp, 9 predicted proteins | sample KBSK5101metaG_FD_184340 | JGI IMG/M metagenome (GOLD analysis project Ga0207708, IMG submission 184340) | Corn, switchgrass and miscanthus rhizosphere microbial communities from Kellogg Biological Station, Michigan, USA - KBS K5-10-1 metaG... | ecosystem: Host-associated > Plants > Roots >...
CCCGGCGTTACGCGCTGGATCTCCGCTTCCACGACTTCGATATCGCGCCGCTGCTTCCGCGCGGTCAACGCGCGCGGCTCGGCGGGCGTCTAGACGGCCGTCTGTCCGCCAGCGCACGGCTGGCAAAGCGCCCGGCGGAGACGACCGCCTCGCTGGACACCGTCGAGCTCTCGCTCGCGCGCGGCCGCGCAGGCGACGCGGACGGCCTGCCCCGACGCTGGGTGATGAGCCGCACCGTCCGCGCGCGCCCCCCCGGCGAGCTGCGCGTGACCCTGGGCGCGGTCGCACTGGCCGCCGAGGTTCTGCGGGTGGATCCCATCCGCGTGGAGGCCCCCGGAGTATCTTGGGCGGGTTCCCTTCGCGCCGAGCCCGCTCACAGATCGCGCGCGTTCCTCGTGCGCCTCCGGTCGCGGCCCGGCTCGCGCATCACGGCGTGGGGCGAGACGTTCAGTCCGCCGGCGCTGCTGGCGGCGCGCATCGATCCGGGCCGCGCCGTGCGCGTCGCTCCATTCTCGGTGCGGCGCGATGGCGGCGGCGCCATCGACGCCGGGGGCACCATCGGCTTTTCGGGCGCGCTCGATCTGTCGCTGGCGATCCGCGCCTATCCTTTGGCGCGCCTGCCCACGGTCGCGGGCATACACGCGCCAGGCCACCGCGCCCCCGTCGGCGACGTGCTGCGCGGGCGGCTGGACGTCGATTTCCACGTTGGCGGGAACGCGCACGAACCTTCCCTTTCGGGGACGCTCGCGCTCTCGGACGTGGCGTGGGCGCGGCAGCGCCTGGGCGGTGGCAGAGTCGCCTTCGAAGGGATCCGCGACGGCACGAGATTCGCCGGTCGGCTCCTCGACGGGATCGACGTGCGCGGCACCCTGCGCCGCAGGGCTCGGGCCGAGGACCTCGTCGCCGTCACGCTGCGAGACCTGCAGCTCGGCCCGTGGCTGCCGCGCGCTGTCGCGGCGTTGCCGGTTCGAGCGTCGGGCGAGATCACGTGGCGGCGGGGCGCCCGCGCCTCCCCACGCATCACCGCCGAGCTCGCGTTACGCGCGCCCGGCATCGTCCTGGACGCCCACGGGCGCCTCGAAGCGGACAAGCTGGGCGCGGACACGCTCGAGGCATCGTTGCGCGGAACGCTGGACGGGCGCGCGCTCGGCCCCTGGTTGCCGGGCCAGGGGAGCGGCTCGGGCACCGCCACCCTCTCCGCGCGAGCCACGGGTCCGTTGGGCGCGCCGCGGGCCAGCGGCCGGTTACAGTTCCAGGCCTTCACGGTCGTCTGGGCCCATTCACCGTTCGGAACGGTACGCGTCGACGGCCCGCTGGTCCTCGACGATCGAACGCTGACCGTCGGGCCCCTCGTCGCGCGCTTCCAGAGTGGCGGCTGGGTGGCCGTCACCGGCCCCGCGGGCACCGGCAGCGGCCGGGTGGTCCTCGCCGCAGGTGGAGCCCCCCTGCCCGTGAGCGACGTCCAGCTCACCGTGTTGGCGGCCGGACTGAAGACCGTACGGCCGATCTCGGGTCTTTCGCTCGGGGGCCTCGGGATGAACGTGCGCGTGACCGAGACGGACCGGACCACTCTTCGCCTGGTCGGCGACGTCCAGCTCGGACGCAATCTGTTCCAGTTCGTCAAACGCGGCGAGAAGACCCACGGCAAGAAGGGGGCGACGGGCGCAAAGCCCGCGCGGCCTCCAGGCTTCGCCGATCACGTCTGGCTTCACCTCAGGGTCATCGGCCCCGACAGGGCCGTGACGGTCGACGTGCCCCGCATCCCCGACGTCACCATCGACGCCGGATGCCTGATCCAGGGTCCGCTCACCGCGCCCGTCATCACGGGACGGGTGAAGGGACACAACCTCTACTCGCGCGCCGCCCTCGCGATCGGTGACTGGTTCACCGAGCGCAACCTCCGCGGATGCGATCTCGCTCCACGCCCTCAGCCCCGCTGACGGGCGTCGCTCAGCTGCACAGCTTCCTCGCGCGACGGAGCTCGGCGGTGATGCTCCGACGTACGAATAGTCCTTTACCCCCGGAGTGGGGTCACGCCTTTAGAAACGGGGAATCGCGATGCTCCGAGCCTCTAGCCAACGCATATTCTCTGGGGGAGGCCGACAGATGCAGGACACACTGCTCGGGATTCTCAAGATGTTGGCGAACGTGGCAATCCCACTCGCCTCGTTCATCCGGATGTCCGAGGACATGCAGAAGAACCTGGACTACCCGAGCAAGCTCTCGCGCGAGCCCTCGCACATCGCCGCGCTGATCGCCCACGGACAGCAGCGGGCGAAATCGTTCCTGGCCGAGCTAGGGGCCGAGCCCCCGCTCGAAGCCGCGCAGGGTGAGATTGAGATGCGAATCCACTGACGGGAGCCTGGCGCGCCCGATGATGAGACGAATTCATCGCCATTCGCGGGGTCGTGATGGCGGGAGCTTCTCGGCGGCCATTTTTCTTCCCACCACCCTTCCCACCCTGCCGGCGTAACGGGCTGGACGTCCAGGTTACGCCTCGCATGTGGTTTCAACTACTTGGCACTGCCCGTCGCGGCCCGAAACGGCCGTTTTCGTTTTCCCAAGCTGAATGTCGTCGGTTCGAACCCGATATCCCGCTCAAACGTAAGTGAAGCCACGAGGCGCGGCATCGACCTCGTCACGCCACAGGAGTTCATTCGTCGCGAACGGTTCGATCCACGCCCGGCGATGCGACGTTTCTTTTCCGGCTGGACCAAACACGCGTGATGCGGCGTCTCGTCCCCGGTGTCCCCGGTTTCGGCGGGAGGGGTCATAATCGGGAGCGCATGGCAACGCCGAATCGGATTCCGATCGCCATCGCCACCGCTGCGACGTTGCTCGCGCTCGCTTGTGGAAGCTCGACGTCCGGCAAGAATGACTCGGGTTCGACCGGACTTGGCGGAGCAACGGGCGGAGGCGGCGCAACGGGTGGCGGAGGCGCAGCGGGCGCGGGAGGCCGCGGCGGAACAGGAGGCGCGATGGACGGCGGGTGTGTCGCGGTCTGCGGCATGGTCACGGGAGTGCTCGCCGACCAACCCGGGAGCTGCACGTTCCCGCTTCTCTGTTCGGAGCCGCTCGCCTTCACGTCGCTGGTCGTCTTCGTCGACGCCCAGCAAGTACAGCAGGACCCCACGGCGACCGGCGGATGGAACTACGTGGGGACCTCCCGATCGGCCATCGAGCTCTACGGTGAGGCGTGCGCCGCCGTGATGACGCGAAACGCGCCCGTTGACGTCGACTACCTCTGCGAGCTGCCCTGACGCGACTCAAATCGTCGTGAGTGAAGAAGACAGGAATGGTTGTCAGCGATGGCGTCCGAAATTGGCTGCCCTGCCTCTATTTGAAGGACGTGCGGTGTGCCGCCGCAACCAATCAGGACGAGTGCCAGCAGAGGCACCAACTCGCGCACGACTGAACGGTCGCCCATCGCGAAGGCGCCGGCAAACGCTGCGCCCGCACCGCTCGGCCACGTCAGTAATTTGAGGCCTGACGAGAGTTTGACGCCCCGATCCACGAGAGCGGAGCGTGTTTCAGGAGGGGATATCGCGCTCCACGCTGGCACGTGTGATGCTCGGAGGACGCACGGCCATGCGACTCCAACTGTTGATCATTCTGGGAACTTGCGCGGGCGCGTGCGGATCGGGCTCGCTCGGAGGTCCGGACGGCGGCGGCGGTGCCGGTGGCTCCGGCGCGTGTCAGGCAGTGCTGGCGCTCGATCGATCCTGTTCGACGAGCGCGGATTGCATCGCGGTTTCACACACCGCGAACTGCTGCGGCCAGGAACAGATCTTCGGTCTTCGTGCGACCGAACAGGCGCGCTTCGCGATGCTCGAAGCGCAATGTGATCCGACGTATCCGGCTTGCGGATGCCCCGCGCAACAACCCTTCGTCGACGACGGCTCGCAAGTCCGATTTCAGGGCACGGCCGGCGTCGCTTGCGTCCAGGGCAAGTGCACGACGTTTGTTCCCGAGTGTGGCGCGCCGTGCGCGACGGGAACGACCTGCTTCAGCTGCACGAACCATGGAAGCATGTTCGCGGCGTGCACGACGACGTGCACCGGCAGCGTCGACTGTCACGACGCTGCGTTGCCGCTCTGTCAGAGCGGTACGACCGGGAACACATACGGCATGTTCTGCACGGCATCGAACGTCGCGTGCGACACGCAATGAGAGCGAAAGGGCGTGGCACGTCCATGATGAGCGCAAAGAATAGTCAGGTCCTCCCGATCGTCGCCGCGCTTCTCTTCGCTGGCGTCCTCGGCTGCGGCGGCGGGAACGGCGCAGGAACTGGTACAGCCGGATCCGGGAGCGGCGGCGGCAGCGCGGGTGGAACCGGTGGCACGACGGGCACGGGCGGCACCACCGGAGCGGGCGGGACGGGCGTCTGCGCGGTCGCGTGCACGACCGGACGCGATTGCTGCGGCGGCGGCTGCGTGAACCTCCAGAACGATCCGCTCAACTGCGGCGTCTGTGGGCGGCGCTGCGAAGGCGGCACACCCTATTGCGGCGACGGAAATTGTCAGCAAGCACCGTGCGAGCCCAACGTGGAGCTCTGCGCCCCGAACTCGATCTGCTGCGGCAGTACCTGCTGCCCGGTTGGAGACATCTGCTGCGAGGACCAGGGCCCGATCTCACGAGCGCCGAGCTGCTTCACGCCGACGGCCGCGGAACCGACCTGTCCGCAGGGCTGCGCGCCGCTATGCAAGAGTGATCGCAATCTGAAGAAGAACATCGCGCCCGCCGACACCAACGCGATCTTGAAGAAGGTCGGCGACCTTCCGATCTCGACGTGGACTTACCTGGAGGAACCGCCCACAGTCCGGCACCTCGGTCCGATGGCGCAGGATTTCCACGCGAGCTTCGGGCTCGGCGACGACGATCGCACGTATCATTCGATCGACGCCCACGGCGTCGCCCTGGCGGCGATCCAGGCGCTGGAGCATGTCGTGAAGCAACAGGAACAGCGGATCGAAAAGCTCGAACGGGAGAACCGCGCGCTCGGCCAGCGGCTGCGCGCGCTCGATGGACGGAACCAGACGGGAGGTCAGCGACGATGAGGGTGAGGACGCTTTACGCTTCGTCGGCGGTCCTGCTTCTGTTCACCGTCTCGTCCTGCGGCTCGAGCCCGTCGAACAAATCGGACGGTGGGACGGACGCGGGCGGGAGAGGAGGAACGACGGGCGCCGGTGGACAAGCGGGTACGAGCGCCGGAGGTCGCGGCGGCGGCAGCGCAGGCGCGAGCGGAAGCGCCGGAACCAGCGGAGCCGCGGGAACCGGGGGAATCGCGGGCGCCACCGGTGGCCGCGGCGGTGACGGCGCCGGCGGCAACACCGCCGGCACGGGCGGCGGCGCTGCGGGGCGTGGCGGTGCTGGCGGCAACACTGCCGGCACGGGCGGCGGCGCCGCCGGACGCGGCGGCGCCGGCGGCAACACCGCCGGCACGGGCGGCGGCGCTGCGGGGCGTGGCGGTGCTGGCGGCAACACTGCTGGCACGGGCGGCGGCGCCGGGAGCGGTGGCGCTGGCGGCACCGGAGGCACCGGAGGGAGCAGCGGTGCCGGCGGTCGCGGCGGCAATGCTGGCATCGGCGGATCGTCTGGAAGCGGTGGCGTCGGCGGCCGCGGAGGTGCCGGCGGAAGTGCCGGGACTGGTGGTTCGTCCGGCGGAGGCGGTGCTGCGGGCGGGACCGCTGGCGCCGGCGGTACGCCCGACGCAGGTGCGATCTCCTGCGAGCTCGACGGCGGTCAGTGCCCCACCGGCTATCGCTGCGGTTGCGGCGGGCCCGGCGGCATCGCGCAGTGCACGTGCCACAAGGAGTGCACCAGCGACACGGAATGCACCGGGCCGAACGAGATGTGCGGCTGCTCGCCGTCACAACCAGCGCCCCGCATCTGCGTCAACGCCTGCTTCTGTCTCTGCGGCGCGGCGAGCGCGTCACCTTGGTGACGCCAAACCTCGCCGCGGCGTGAGGCAGGGATCGTTTAATTGACGATCTCTATCGGTGATACGATCGGAAGATGCGAGGTGTTGTCGGGGTGCTTCACGCGAGGGTATTGGCGGCCGCGCTGCTGGCGGGGATCACGGCTGTCGGCGGAAGCTGTGGAAGCAGCCGCAGCTCCGGTGGCGCGTCGAGCTGCCAGGCAGCGTGCAACCGCTGCGCGAGCGAGCTTTGTCTCGACTGCGCGGCGACATCCGCTCGGCTGCGCGACGAGTTCGAAAACGCGGTCTACGCATGTGTCCTTCAAGGCAGCGATGCGTCCTGCAACAACACGGTCTGGACGAACTGCATGGTCCAGGCTGAAGGGACATTGACGCCGCGCCCAGCCGATACGACGTATCGCGACGCTTGCCTGGCCAAGAAGAGCGACTGCGACGCGAGCGGGATGGGATTCGCCGATGACAACTGTCTGCTGTCACCCATCCTCGATGAAGCACGGGTCGCGCAGGCGCAGCAGTGCCTGTCTCAAACCTGCGCCAACATCGGGGCCTGCTTCAGGCCCCTGTTCAACTGAGCCCGCCGTAGCGATTCAGCGGATTCCGTTGTCGCAGGCGATCGTGCCGTTCTGATCGGAGCAGCTCTCCGCCCGCCCACCGAACCCGTTCGTGCATACGCAGCTCGCCATGCACGCGCAGCTCGGCGCGCCGTGACACTCCGTCGGGATCGGTGCGCAGTACTCGCCGCCGCCGCCCCCGGGGCCGCCGACCTCGACGACGCAGACCGAGCCAGCCGGACAACCGCTCGCGGGACAGCTGCCTTGGAATGCGCCGCCGTCAGGGGGCGCGCCACCGTCGGCGTACGAGCAGGTCTTGGGGCCGTCGCTCGGGGCGTCCTGGCTCAGGGGCGGGGTGCAGCTACCTGCGCAGATCATGGGAGCGCAGCACGGCTGCGAGGCGCCGCACGATTGGCCGTACATCCGGCAACTGCCGGCGTCTTGCTGACCGCCACCTCCACCCGCCTGGCCACCCGCGCCGGCGCTGGTACCACCGGTTCCCCCACTCGTTCCGCCCGTTCCTGCATTTGACCCGCCGGCCCCGCCGTGCGAGCCACCGCCGCCTGCGCCGGCGGCCGCGTCAGTCCCCGTCTTGTTGCTGCCACAGGCACCGACGGCGATCACGACGGTGAGCGCGATCAGCGCTGCGCTTCTGCCTCGGTTCATCACTGACAGGTTGCCGCACCTCGACATCGCGGCTCTCGATCAGCGGTGCATCAGCGGGCGACTCGTGGGCAGACTAGCGCGCCGAGCCGACGTCCCCGCCGGCGTCGCGCTGACGCTGAGCTCGCCGAACCGGTCCGACAGCGTCGAGCCGATCAGGGTTCCGCCTGCGAAATAGGCGCCCGAGTCGGAGTCTGGAAGGATGTCGTACGTGAACGGCTGATCGTAGTCGACGAGCCTGGCGCCGATCACACGGACGCCGTCGACGAGGTCACCGGGCCCGAGGTCAGCAAATTGGCGACCGTCAGCCGTGGGATGGCGCGTACTGATCCTCAACGTCGCGCCGTGGGCGAGCTTCAGCTCGACGATACGGTGATTGCCGGTGACGGGTTGCCGGTGCACCACCTTTATCGGGACAACGGCCAGCAATCCGCGATCGATGCTGTAGACGAGATCGCCGACTTTCAGATCAGCAATCGGTCGATCGCCGACGGGCGTCGCGATCGGCGTCGTCGGCGCGGCGCAGTTGCAGTTCGCGCAGCCGGTGGGGCACGTCCCGTTGACCGGCTCGTAGCACCCCGTCACCGACGGGCCGATCGTCACCGTGCAGCAGATCTGCGTGCCGGTGCAGCAACTTCCTCCGCAGCAGGTCGAGCCAACGTCGCAAGCAGCGCCAACGAGCGTGCATGGCCAATTGGTCTGGCAGGTCCCGTTCGCGCAATACGGGTGGGCGCCGCCGCAGGTGTTGCCGCACGTTCCGCAATTGAGGATGTCATTGCCTGAGTTGACGCAGAATCCGCTGCAGCACTTGAATCCCTGGCAGTCGGCGTCGCCCTGACAGGACTTGCGACCGCCGGTACCGCCCGAGCCTCCGCCGGTGCCACCGCGGCCACTGGAGCCGCCCGCACCGCCGCGTCCGGCCGATCCACCGCCGGTGCCGCCACACGTCGTCGGACAGAGAGTCGACGGGACGTTCATGCAGCGCGGACATTCCGCCGGCCCGCAACAGATCTCCTGGACGGTGCAGACCTGTCCGCCGCACATTCCGGCTGTTCCGGTCGCGCCGGCGCCACCACGTCCGCCGCTGGCACCGCCCGTTCCACCGAGCGCGCCGCCGGTGCCACCGCTGCTCGTGCCCGCGCCTCCGCCCGTTCCACCGCCGCCTTGTCCGCCGGCGCCGGTGCTTGATCCACCGCTTCCGCCGTGACCGGCGGCGTCGTTTCCACCGGAGTGTACCGATCCGCAGGCGGCCAACGCGAACGCAACGACTACAACGATCACACGCGAGTCCAGCTTCATCGCGACCCCCATTTCTCGTTGCATCACCGAAGCAGACGTTCCCACGAATCCGAGGTGCCGGATCACCGGCGAGCAGCCCCACCCGACAGCAACTCTGGGACCAGCAACGACGTCTACGCGCGGCGCGGCGAGGTGTCGTCGGGCGCTCGAGATCGCCGGTCGGTCCCTACCCGCTCGTCAGTTTCTTGAGGTACCGCGACAAGCCTGCCCGAAATCGCCGGGCTACATTGCTGGCCCGGGAAAGATCAGCAACGGAGCCGATATGGCATGCATGATGCTGCCCCGGTGCGCGCGATGATGCGGTGGGGCGTCCCTTTTCTACTTCTGTCGCTGGCGGTTGGAGCGTGTGGATCGACGGCGAAACCCGGCCCTGATGGCGGCGGTGGATCGAACGCCGCCGGAGCTGGCGGAACAACCGGTGGCGGGGGACGCGGGGCCGGCAGCGGTGGCGCCGCGGGATCCGTGGGTGGACAGAGCGGTGGCGGCACCGGCGGCTGCCCGCCCAATCAGGTCTGGTGTCCCGGTTGCGAGCCCGGCACCGGTGCGTGTTATTCCGGCGGCTGTCCTGGCGTCGCGTGTCCTCCGCCGGACGGCGGAGCCGGTGCGTCTGGAGCGGGCGGCGCGTCCGGCAGCAGCGGCGCTGGCGGTCGCGGCGGCACCACTGGCTCGGGCGGTGCCGGCGGTCGCGGTGGCACCACCGGCTCGGGCGGTGCTGGCGGCGCGTCTGGCTCCAGTGGCCGCGGCGGTAACGGTGGCGGTTCGGGCGGCACGGGTGGATCCGCGGTGTGCGGTGCGCGCGCGTGCACGAGCAGCGAGCTTTGCGTGCGGCCTAGCTGTGGTGGCACGGCGCCGCGCTGCAATCCGCTCCCGGATGGTGGCCAATGTCCGACGGGATGGACCTATCGGGCTTTCTGCAACACTTCACCAACACCGGGGCCAGGCTGCGAGGAGCCGCCGTGCACGCCTCCCACTCCTTTCTGCATCACGCGGCCCGCGTCGTGCGGCGCCACGGTCACCTGCTCGTGCCTCCCGGCGAACGTCTGCCAGAGCGGCGGAGGATGCGGCCTCATCAGTAACGGAGAAGTGATTTGTCAGTCGGCCTGACCTTTCAAGTGAAGACCAGCGCGTATCGCTCCGCGATTCTTTTGGGTTGGATCGTTCTGCTCGCGGCTGGATGCAATTCTTCGGGCGCGTCCAATGATGCGGCGGGTGCGGCTGGCGCTGGTGGGAACACAGGGTCAGGCGGTGCGGGCGGAAGCGCCGGTGCGAGCGGGGCCGGCGGAAGCAGCGCCGGCGCCTCTGGTGGTGCAAGCGGCCGGGGCGGCGCGAGCGGTTCGGCCGGAAACGCAGGAGCCACCGGCAGCGCAGGGATGGATGGCGGATCCGGCGGCGCCGGTGGCGCGGGCGGTAACAACGGATCCTGTGGCAGCAACGGCGACTGTCAGGGCGGCCAGGTCTGCTATGTCGGCGTCAACTCGTGCGGCACGTCGGTCGGCGGACATTGCGTGACCAGACTGCCCGACGGTTGCAGTGGGTGTGCATGTCTCGACATCGTGAGCGGATCTTGTCCGACAGGCCAGGGAGGACGCTGCTTCGAGAGCGGGGTCGCCGGCGGGTGCTGGTACTGCGCCCTACCCATCTGATGCCACGGGAGGAATGATCAAGGATGGTTGACTCAACTCGGCGACTCCGTCTCAGCACCCTGGCGCTCGCGATTCTTGCTGCCGTGGTCGTCGAGATCGGATGCAGCAGCTCTGGCGCCCCGTCGGATGGATCGGGCGCCGGCGCAGCCGGCGGCGGATCCGGAAGCGGCGGACAGGGAGGTAGCGGTGGCGCCGCGGGATCGCAAGGCGGCGGCCGCGGCGGCACCGTTGGCGGTTGCGGCGTGTGCCCGGCCGGGTTCGTCTGCCTCGACGGCGGCTGTGTGCCGTGCGCGGCGTGCCCGACCTGCTTCCAGTGCATGGCTGGGCGAGGCGGCAGCGGCGGCACGACCGGCTCCGCAGGGACGACGGGGTCGGGTGGCGCTGGAGGACGCGGAGGCACGACCAGTACGGCCGGGACGACGGGCACGGCGGGCACCGGCGGGACGACCATGCCGGGACGCACGGCGTGCGGCACGACCACTTGCGACGCGGCCACGCAGGACTGCTGCATTTCGGGATCGTGGCAAGGGACGTGCGCGGCCAAAGGCTCCTGCACATCCGGGGTGCTCTCGTGCTCCAGCAGCGCGAGTTGCAGCGGCGGTCAGATCTGCTGCGCG
>Ga0207708_10004116_pt1 | contig 10703 bp, 16 predicted proteins | sample KBSK5101metaG_FD_184340 | JGI IMG/M metagenome (GOLD analysis project Ga0207708, IMG submission 184340) | Corn, switchgrass and miscanthus rhizosphere microbial communities from Kellogg Biological Station, Michigan, USA - KBS K5-10-1 metaG... | ecosystem: Host-associated > Plants > Roots >...
CCGCGGGACACGGTGGCCACCCCTTCTTTCCCTTCTTCTCACTTCCCTCTGGTTTGCCCGTTGACGTTAACAACGTTATTCACGACCACGTTATTGTTGATCGTAACGTTACCTAGCGGACGGGTTTTTTGCAGAATTGGTTCATAGCGAGATTCATCCCGCACGATGTACCGCGAAAGATCTGTCGACACGAATGCCCCAGTCGGAACCACTTGCCAGTAATAGTCCGGAACCGTCTCGACCCGGATGTTGATACTCACGTCCTCATCATATGAGGGCGGGAGTGGCGCCCAGGCCAAATAGTTGTCAGAGGACCGCCATGACACCCAGGCCGGACCCCAACGGCTGCCCGGCACCCAGAACCAGCCAACCTGGCTTGAAGAAACCCCATCGGCCGCAGTGGTAGGTGGCCCAGCCAAACTGCTTGTCGGAGTTCCACCTCCATCCGTAACGACCGGTGTAGGCCCAACGGCCGTACGTGTAAGGGCGCCATTGCCGATCTACATTGACCGGCACCCAGCCTTCTGGTCGAGGACCGGCACTGTGAACGGTCTTGGTAAAAGGTCCTGTCCCGGTAATATAAGTCCCAATACTGGTTGATGTCGAAATTAACGACCGAATAGCCGAGCCGGGGCGCGTAGTCGCGAAGCGGATAGTAGTAGCCTTGGTAAATTCCTGAGAGATAGATGGACCTCATCCAACCGCGATCATACCCAAACACGACATCACACCAGGTGTAGTCTCCCAAGCACCCACGAATGGAAATTGGGGCCTGGGCCTGAACCGTTAGGATCACTGGGAAATCGGTGCCAGGGCCCGCACGCAGGTTGACGTACTGATGGGATAATGCGCGGCAACCGCCTGCCGTACGCCTCCAATAGCGAGAAAAACGCAAAGAATGAATGCCGTGCGACGGTGGGGGAACATAGTGCTCGACGCAACAAAAACACAGATGCCGCGATTGGCCTGTGTTAGCTGATCACCCGATCATGTCTAAATTCTGCCTGCTAGGGCTAATCGGCTTAGTCGTTCTTGTCGCACGAGGTGCTCAGTTCTGCCTAACTTGGACGATCTCCTGCATGTGCTGTCCAGCGGACGCGAGCGTCGCTTAGGAAGGGATGATGACCAATGTATTGATTATCGCCGCCCTTCTACTCGTTGACCCAGCGATTTCCGGGTGGCGGGGTCGGCGTCAGTAAGCCCGAACACTGGCGCGGGACGAAAGCGTGGAGGAGTTCGTCCGCAACATCTTAAAATGGAGTCGCAAATGTAAGGCGCTGGTCACGAATCCCACCCTCTCCGCCAATCTCTTGAAAACGACTTGTGGAGCAGCCGCGTCTAACTTCGCTCGCGCTTAAGAAAAAATGACTGGCATCCGGGAGCGCCGAACGCGCAGGGCGCAGGACAAAGCCTGACGGCTAAGAGCCTTAAACTTTTTAAGCAAGTTTTAAGCAAACGCTACCAGCACCCTCCACCCCCCGATTAAGAAATGGCAGGCATAGTGACCATGCTCAGTTTGCGAGCGGCAAGGATGAGGTCGAAAAATGCGCGCTATTATTGTGTCGGTGATGCTGGCGGTCCTAGTACCCTTAGGGGGGTGCTTTCACCACACTCAAGCTGTCGCGGTGACACCACTAACCACGCCCTCCCTTAAGTGATCGCGCATCAGCCATGGTTCTCACAGCGCCACAGCATTCTCGCATTGCAGCCACCTACGAGCAGGCTTCCGCTGACAAAGAGTTGCCAGTGCAAACACGATCGGCTTTTGCCAAAAGGCGAGTTGGTTTCGAATGGTTGCCGAAATAACAACGATGGCGCAGATAGCGGGGTGCGTCCGACCATGCCCTCGTAATCATACGCTGCTCGGCTAGTTGCAGCCACCTACGAGCAGGCTTCCGCTGACAAAGAGTTGCCAGTGCAAACACGATCGGCTTTTGCCAAAAGGCAAAGTTGGTTTCGAATGGTTGCCGAAATAACAGCGATGGCGCAGATAGCGGGGTGCGTCCAACCCTGCCCTCCTAATCATACGCTGCTCGGCTAGTTGCCGCAGGCCATCGAGCCTGTCGTGCAGACATACGGCACGACGACACGGGTGAAGCAACGTGTAAAAGCGAGCGGTGACAAGATCGTCCTAAGCTGCGCCCTTGCGGGCACGCCGTTCAGGCGACGGCTTTTTCAGAACGGATCTCTCTTCACCTTTCGCGCGCCTAGGGTGACGTAACTCCAACGTCGGGCGCTTTTGAGCTGATAAGGACTTTGCACGGCAATTGCCCGTGAACTCCGGGCAGCTCGGCCTTTGAGGGCGCGCTGTGCGTGGCAGTGACCAGCTGACAAGCGGGTTCGGCCGAGCCTTCAAACGCAACAGCAGTAGCACCGCTTCTCAAAAATCTAAGCATGATGTTGTTTAGGCGCAGAAATGCTCAGTTTGGATGGGTTTCTGCGACGTGACAATTCTCACATCGCGATTTCAGAGGGCGCTTTAAGATTCTCCCATACTCAAGATCGGCTTGAGCAGATAAATCGGAGGATCTGCTATGGCACCCCAGTCTGACGCTCGAACCCTTTACGTCCTCGTTTCCAGCTTGGCCGGCACAGTACTGAGCCTCGCTGCCACTTGGATCTTCGTTGCGCACTCCGTGCAGCCGATAGTCGCTTAAGGGAGACGTGTCATGCCCGCAAGCCCGTATCTCGCTCTCTTCCTCGGCTTTGCTACCGTGTGGCTTCTGACCTCGTTTGTGACGATTGGCTATTCAGTTTTGTAATGCGCAAATAGCTGCACAAGATCGCCGTGATCGGCATGCTGGTGACCGCGCTTTTAGGCACTGCTCTGGCAATCCGAGATATCATTCACCATTCCTCAGCGCCCATCTTCTCAGTCGCGCATTAAAAGCCGTCGACTATCACCCGGGCAGCTAGCTGAGGCGTCTATAACCACCGCACGGAGTGTGCTTCGCCAGCGTCCAGCTCGAGCAGCAACACGATCGTAACTCGCCAACTGATCGCGGTTACAAGTAAGCCCTCTACACCGCGTAACTCGGTCAACCGCCATTATCTCGAAAACAGTCTCGATTCGCGACCTTGGCTGCGCCGGTTTGCGGTGTGGCAAATCCCACATAGAGAATCCGAAAGGTTCACTACATTCTCCTCATGATGATGGAGGAGGCTATGACCTACCACACCGACACCCACTCGCTGTACGTTCTTATAGTCAGCCTTCTTGGAACCGTAATCAGCTTACCGGTGGTTTGGTACTTCACCGAAGCCGCCTATGCTGCGCCTGGTCTCGTTGCCTAAACGATCTTCTTGAAGAATGGATTTCGTTTGCGACTGACGGTCTGGGACTGAAGCTGGTAAAACACACGACGGAATGAGGATGTCACTTCAAGCACCCCAATAAGGGGGTACGCCGTAGTTGCGTGAGCATCACCACCAACCGTCCGCTTTGAAACGTTCCTCTTCCAGAACGAGGGTTGGAACTCCATCGCTAAGCAACAAGGCCCGAATCGTGGGTCCTCGTAACAATCCCAAGTATCCGCAATGGGGGTTACTCCTCGTATAAGGGCTGGCTCTACGCGAGCGCGAGGCCTACTTTTTCCGGCCGCTTCATGAGTAACAGAAGCGGCAAAAGCGCAAAGGTGATCCAGCCGATGAACCAGAATAGGTCATTAAAGGCGATCATCTGCGCCTGCCGGGCAATCTCATGGGCGATAGCGGCCATAGTGCTTGGCGAGTGGAAATCGAGGCCCTGCGAGGAGAGATAAGGCGGCAGGGCAGGGTTGAAGGGGCTGATACGGCTGATGAGATTTTCCCAATTGACGTGGCCTTGGCGCACTAAAAGCCAGCTCACCACCGCGATGCCAATGGAGGCACCGATGTTGCGCATCAGAGCCATGACGCCGGATGCCTCGTCGAGCTTGGCGCTTGGTATGGTCGCGAATGCGACGGCGTTCAGCGGCACAAAGAACAGGCCCATCCCAGCACCGGCGATCATTCCTGGCCAAACCAGGCCCCAAGAGTCAACGGAGAGGGTCAGGCGATCCATCACAATGGTGCCAATGGCCGTCAGTATAAGACCGACCGCCATCAGATAGCGGGAGTCCACGAAGCGCATCAGAATGCCGCCGGTAATTGCAAGCGAGATCGCGCTCATAATTGCTCTGGGTACAAATAACAACCCGGCGCTCATCGCCGGATAGCCCAAAAGACGTTGCGTCAGGAGTGGGAGCAGTGCCACCGTACCGAAAAGTGGGATGCCGTACGCAGCGCTGGCGATAAGACCCGCAGCGAAGTTGCGGTCTCTCAATAACGACAGGTCAAGGATGTTGAGCGGGTTGCCCCAGCCGCGCATCACGAAGGCAACTCCCGAGAAGAAGGCAACTCCGCTGAAGATCTGGATGAAGCGCGAGTCAAACCAATCACGCGTGGGGCCCTGATCAAGCACTAGCTGGAGCGAGCCGACCGTCAGAATTAAGAGCACAAGACCTGCCCAATCGGTCTTGAGGTACGTCACGGGCACGCGAGGCAGTTGCCCCATCGATAGCAGGAGCGCCATGAGACCGATGGGTATGTTGATGTAGAAGACCGCTCGCCAGAGGAAGGTATCGGTAAGCCATCCGCCGAGGACAGGGCCCAGTATCGGGGCGACCATGATACCAAGACCAAAGACGGCGAGAGCCTGTCCATGCTTCTCACGAGGAAAGGCGTCGAGCAGAATCGCTTGGCTCAAAGCTATGAGCGGAGCACCACATACACCTTGCGCGACGCGGAAGATCACCATGCTGAGGAGATTCCAAGACACGCCACACAATGCCGAGGAGACAACAAAACCGATGATTGAGATGTTAAGCAGCCGCCTTCGTCCCAGCCTTGCCGAGAGATAGCCGGTGAGGGGCATCACCACGGCGGCCGAAACGAGATAGGAAGTGAGCACCCAAGTGATCTGATCGGAGGTAACGCCGAAGCTGCCGAGCATGTGCGGGATCGCCACACTGACGATGGTGATGTCGAGCACCTCGAGAATGGCCGTGAGCACCACGGCAACAACCAACGCGATCGAGGGCCGCTTATCCACTTCCACCCTCCGAATGTCGTGTTGGTCTAGACGCGACGTGGCCGGTTTCTTTCTCCGGCAAGCGCGCCTTCTCGTTATTCGATTTGCGTCCGGCTATTCGCTGTACACGCACCCGTCCCACAGCCGCGGTCACTCCGATGAGCAGTTGCGCTACTCTTCAATTGCCAGAACTGTAGCGCGTTTGGGTCCGCCATGGGTCATTAACGGACATGTCAGACTGCGTGAAAAAGCGTCTGCTTTACCCCTGAAAGCAGACATTCTCGGCGCCGGTCAGCGATGTCCGTTAAGCGCCAAAAGCGGACATTCCGAAAACAACGGATTCAGCAGTCTAGCGCCCTGCGAACACCGTACAAGTTTCAGCACTGGCGAAAACGCTGATCCCTGCATGTGTCCCAACGGCCAGTCCTTTTACGATTTTGTCCCCCGGAACCAGGACGAGGCCACCAATAGGTAACCTCTTTTATGGTTCTTTCGGTGGATCTGCATAATCTCTTGCCCGAGCGGAAAGCCTTTCTTGCCCTTAATGTCCTGCAGGTGTTCACCCTTTAGGTAGGGATGCGCTGTGAGAATGCCGTCAGAGGCGTTGGCGCAGAACACATAGAGGTCACGGTCCTTTAAGCCGCCTTCGCCCTTGTTGAACATATCTAGTGCTTTCGCCTTGTCCTCTTTCACCGCGGCAACTGCCCTCTCAAGCATAGCTTCGGCTTCTTCTGCAGTACCGAATTGAGCTGCCGGAAGGGGGGCAGCAGTGGAAAGTATCTGGATCGCGGCGCAACCGACGACGAATGCAAGATGTCGTAACATGACTTTCTCCATCGAAACCGCATTGGCCAGCGGCTCGCAACGCTGGTGGTAGTACGGGGCAGCTTAGCCGCTTGGCGAAAAGATCGCCACTTCTGGGGACGATTCAGACTTCGCTCTCATTGTGGGCGTAGCCCCTTGTTATGTCCGCTATGGTTCATTCGGACATCTCCGTTACGCCCGCGCCATGTCCACTTTAAACTGAAAAGCAGACATACTCCGTGTCGCCATCGATGTCGCCTGCCGGATCGAGAGCGCAGTAATAAACGGCTAGAAGATCCTCGACGAACGGTAGATGCTTGCCCAGGGCTTTCAGCTTGGCCCAAAATCCCGCCGTACTTTTTTCTCTCGCTCGTTATATCGGGTCGACTTGTCGATTTCTTTGCCGAGAGCGTCGCGTCTAAGCTCCTCGGCTTCGTTCCAGCTAGTCATGGCACCCATCCAAAAACTGCAATGCTACAGAGAGATGGGTCCAGCATATTTGCCAGTGCCGACAATAACGTGCGTGCCGCAGTTCATATCTGGCCGCGACTTATCGAGATCGCGCGTGCCAAAAGTCGAAAAGATTTGTCGCGTCCGCGTCTGCCAGCACGCACGCGCCGTCGATATATTTCTTATCGCCGGACTGAACGTTCAGTGCCTGACGGCGGACTGACATCTTGTCGAACATCTTTCGCCCTTCATGTTTTCGGTCGTACCGACCGCCTCAAGCAAAGTCCGGTCCCGACGCCCGGAACGTCGATGCTCGTCAGAGGTCGGAAGATGAAGTGCGTTACATATGCGGATACCCTTGGAAGCCATCGGCTCGTTGCGAATGCCACTGAAGTTAGCAACACGAGCACTGCAGGAGGGGGTTGGGCTAGGGGATGATCCGCCCTAACTGGCCTATGCTATTCGAGCCCCACGATTCTGGCAGTCAGAGATAATTTGCGCATTGTCCACTTCATTGCCGCCGATGCGCTCAGGCGCGAAGGTCCCTGCGAATAATGTTCCAATGAACGGTTGTTCTGACAAATTCCCGGTCGGAAGTATCCAACCACAGACATCGATTTGTCCGTCTTCATGCTGGGTGGCTCTGAAACCCCGAAAGGCAGAATTGTCCAGGTCACGTCGAACTGAGCGGACTCCATTCTCAACAGCCGCTATTTCGGAGCCAGCAAGAGTGTATGGAATGGGCGACCTGTCTTGGGTAATAGCGCAGCCCATCAACAGGACGCACAAAACAGCGACACCAAGAGTCCAGGGATTCATAGCCGTTTTGACGAGCGACGGGCCGCGAATGTGAACCTGCGAAGCTCAACAGGAAGTGGATATGGCCACTCACCTTTTACGATTGCGGTTAAAGCACAGTAAACCGATCGACTATTCCGAATAGTAGGCTCAGTCCCTTCGTAAGGAGTGTTCACCAACGCCATGGACGCCAAATGCGCAAAGGCACGGCAAGAATTGTTTGACGATAAATTGTGTGCCCCCTCAAGAAGTTGGTCCAAACGCTCACATCGATAAGCGCAATGCTGAAACCGCCAGAGGACTGCTCTTTTGAGGGGGACCATCTGTCCGGCTGTCAGCAAGGCGCCTCATAGGAAGCTTGAACAGGGAACTTAGCTTGTGAAATCGCGTTTCTTTGATTCGGCGGGGGCCACGGAGGGCTCCCATGAATTACGTGTCGATCCCGGGGCTGTCTCAACGGCATGCGCGGATGCCTCTAAAGGCAGAGCAGCATTGCCATATTGCCGCGGCTTACGATAAAGCAGCCTTCGATATCAGCCTTCCCGCTCACACCAGAGTGGCCTTTGCTAGAAAAGCGGATTGGTTTCGTCTGCTTGCCCGCGTTGCGGAAAAAAGAGAGCGAGCCACACTACCAACCGATGCTGCAAGAAAACCTCAGGAAGCACCACTGGATCCGTTTTGGTTCTGGGCCTGCTCGACCGAGAGGATGGTGCTTCGTGGGTCAGAGCTAAACGATACGCTTCACGGGTGATCAGCAGGCGAGACTGACAATCCAAGGCGGGTTGTTGCGCTTCTGCTATTGACCTCGGACTGCAAAGATGGAGGGCACAGTCATGAATATATCGGACCTACGCACCAGAGTAGGCGTTCAGAACGACCGAAGTCGCTTGGTGACGAGAGGAGCTGAACCAAGCACTGAACCGGACGACACAGTTCTAACTCTTATGGAGGATGCTGAGCGAAAGGAGCCTGAATCCAGCTTAACGACGGATCCGCTGATTCACGCCCTCGTGGATAAGCTTCCGCCATCCAGCAGCATTTGGTCCATTAATGATCGTGCTAACTGGCTAAAGGCCTTAGCGATGATATTTAATGTCGTCTACAGGACCGAGAAGAGCGAAGCTAAGGAGCAGAAGCAGAAGACTGAGAAAGCAGAGTCGACTCTGACTGTATTGAGTGCGGTGAGTTGATCTAAGGCCGACCGTTCCGCGAAGGTGAATTGCTCAGTCGCAATTTTTGCGACTGCCTCATTCTCGTCCCACAAAGCTACTGTGCTTGGCTCTTATGCCTTTCTCTCGCAACCGCGAGGAGGAAGATGGCCTGGTCTTCTATCGAGCAAAACTGGAAGCAGTTCAGCCGTAACATAAAGCAGAAGTGGGTAAAGCTGTCGACTCGACTTCGTCGAGTTTCTCTGCCTGTCACAAGCCAATCGATTGGAACTTGGCAAAGAACGCAAAAGCGCTCGATCAGGTGCAGAGGTATTGCCGTCGGCGGCTCTTTGCCTCGTCCACGCTCATAGTTGTTGTAAGTACTTGCGTCCACGCCGCGGAGCGTTGCAACGGCACGTTGAGTATAGTCCGCATCGATCCTGCCTGCCTTACTCGCGCGACAAATGCATCCCGATACTCAAGTGGTGTTGTCGAGGACATCTTGTAGCGCAAGGTCTCCTGGAGCACGGTACGATCACACTAACGGACTTGCCGGACCATATTGGAGGGGCACCGTAGGTTGATAATGCGAAGGCAAGAAGAGCACAAATATCTGCTCCGCCCGCTGAACCGGCAGCTTAAGGATCTGCGCTCGCCGTGGCGTATGTCTGCAATTGCATTGGCTCTTGTGATGCCTATGCTTGCCACGTTTACGGACATCGCTCATGCCACCACCCGAAGCTCAGTGTATGCAGCTAAGCACCACGCGAGTGCTCGCCCCCATGTCGCGAAGCGCCCCATCGTCAAGCAGCGAAAAAGGTTGAGATCCGCGCTCATGCCCCCAGCGCCGACGGACTTCGGTCCTCATTTTGACTTCCCGCCGGCATCCCTGAATAACGGACCTACTCAGGCTCCCTATCCAGGCTGGTGACATTCAGCAAACGGCAGAAAGCTCGAGTAGGACTCACGGACTTTGCCTCAGCGGCGTCTAAGAACTTAACTCTCCGCGCATCTCGCACCTTTCCTGGGGACACATAGAGGTCGAGGGGTATCTACCTTTTAAGGACGCCAAAATCTTTCCCGATGGCGCACGGGAGTGGGACTGGCGTGAGACGGGCACTCGCCACGTGCCTGGCATTCAACCCGCCGACGTTCGAGAATTGATTGAGCACGAGGCAAAAGCCGTGGTGCTCTCAATAGGAATCTGGCAGCGGCTGAAAGTCTGTCCCGAAACCTTGGAGCTTTTGGCCGAGAACGACATTCAGGTTGAAGTCTTGCAGACTGAAACGCGGTGAAGCGGTTCAGCTTGCTCCGTGAAAAGATGCGGTCGGCGGGCTGTTCCATAAGCCTCGCAAACGTCAGGGGTGAAGATAATGGAGGCAGCTTTCCTGCCGAAACTAAACTGACTTGCCTCGATTTTCATGGAGGGCACGGAGAGTCCGCGAGACTGGCCCTCTCGATAGCAGGTATCCAATTCGAGGATGATCGCGTGTCGCCTCAGAACGCGCCGTTCGGTGCCTTCCGATGCTTGAAGTCGACGGCCAGACACTTGCTCAGTCTAATGCCATCAATTGTCTTCTTTTCTCGTCACGAATGACGTCGGCCGAAGCCCTTAACCAGGCGCTTTGCCCAAAGGGTTGCAGAAAGATACTTTCTCCCGAGGGCTCACAGGAGGCTAGTATGGCGAGTGTGACAAAAGCGGAACCGCTCGAGACAGCATCAATGAAGTTGGCGGAGGTTGTTCAGCTGTTGATGGAGGCGGGTGAGAAGCGGATGACTCGCGAAGCAGAAGAACTGGTGCAGCAGGTGGAGGCCAGCGCGCTGACTTCTCAAATCACCATCTCCACATCGCATTAAGCGGCGCGCTGACGCCAAAGTCTCGTCTGCAATTCCAGATGGCATGTCGACCAAAACGCGCCTAGAGCCGCAACCTCCCGATCTGCAGCCGCCCTGGCGAACCGCCGCGCGCGTCGAACTGCAGCTTGAGGCCCGCGCCTTTGCCCAGGATATCGTGCTCCCAATTGCTGACGAGCTTGATCCCAAGAAGGGGGAGATGCCGCGGAGTCTTATCGATCAGATGGCCGCGAAGGGCTGGTTCGGCATTACCATTCCAGCCCAGCACGGCGGTATGGGGCTTGGTGTATTCGAATACTGCCTTGTCTCGGAGGAACTCGCCCGCGCTTGGCTTTCGGTCGGCAGCATCTTGGCACGGGGACAGGGACTCGGCACGCAAACGATCAATGATGACCGCCGGCTCGGACTGCTCCGCCGCTCAGCCCAGGGCAAATGGATTGGGGCCATCGCGCTATCTGAACCCACCGCAGGCTCGGACCTCGCGGCCGTTCAAACCAGAGCCACCCGCGAAGATGGCTACTGGCTTCTCTCTGGAACCAAGCGATGGGCGGGCTTTGCGCTCGCCGCAGACTTCATTGAGGTGCTCGCCCGAACGCGCG
>Ga0207708_10004117_pt1 | contig 10703 bp, 10 predicted proteins | sample KBSK5101metaG_FD_184340 | JGI IMG/M metagenome (GOLD analysis project Ga0207708, IMG submission 184340) | Corn, switchgrass and miscanthus rhizosphere microbial communities from Kellogg Biological Station, Michigan, USA - KBS K5-10-1 metaG... | ecosystem: Host-associated > Plants > Roots >...
ACGACGCCTTGACCGGGCTGGCCAACCGCCCGGCGTTCGAGGCCCTGCTCGAACAACACACCGCACAGTCGTCGCACGAGCCGTTCTGCGCGCTGTTCATCGACCTCGACCGTTTCAAAGTGGTCAACGACAGCGGTGGCCACGCCGCCGGCGACACGATGCTGCGCGAAGTGGCGCAGCACCTGGGCGCACGGCTGCGCAAGTCGGACACGCTGGCGCGCATCGGCGGCGACGAGTTCGCCGTGCTGCTGGCGCAATGCCCCGTGCCGCAGGCGCACGCGATCGCCGAGAAGCTGCGCACCGCGGTCGAGGACTACGCGCTGTCGTGGCACGGCCAGATCTTCCGCATCGGCGCCAGCATCGGGCTGGTGTGCGTCAACGGCACCCACGCCAGCGGCGGCGAGGTGCTGCGCGCCGCCGACGCCGCGTGCTACGCGGCCAAGCGCGAAGGCCGCAACCGCGTCACTGCGCTGCCGGCCGAAGTGCTGTAGCAGGCCGCTGCGCCCGGCCGACACGGCGTTGCCCGGGTCGCTCGCGCGCCGACGCTAAGATCGCACTCGCATCGGGTGCTCCGTGCCGTCGCCCGACGGCCCGGGGTTAAACGGGAAGCAGGTGCGCGCCGCTGATGAGCAGTCGATCAGCGCGCAAGGCCTGCGCTGCCCCCGCACCGGTTGATGGGTTGGGATGCTTCGCGCATCCCCGACGTGGCCCGAAAGCCACTGCGGACCGCACGGTCCGTGGGAAGGCGGCCATCGAGGGCGCATTGCCTGCGCCGGCCCATGAGCCCGGATACCGGCCTGCTGCATGGCCGCCACGCCGCCTCGGCGTGGTGATTCCTGTCTGTGCAGCCTGCGGGGACGCTGGCTGCGGGAGTTGTTCTCGTGCACCAAGCTCAGCTGAAGCGCCGGCCCGTCGCGGCCGGCATCGCCGTGTTCTTTGCATCGTGGAGCGCCGCGCCGCTCGTGTGGAGCGCCGACGCGATTCCTCAAGTGGTCGTCACCGCCAACCGCGTGCCGCAGGCCGCCGACAAGCCGGTAGCCGACCTGGTGGTGATCGACGCCGACCAGATCGCACGCGCCGGGCCAGTCGGCCTGGCCGAGCTGCTGCAGCGCCATGCCGGCGCGGAGCTGAGCATGACCGGGGGGCCCGGACAGCCCAGCGGCGTGTTCCTGCGCGGCAGCAACACCAGCCACGTGGTGGTGCTGATCGATGGCGTGCGGGTCAATTCGGCCACCACCGGCACCAACGCGCTCGAGCACCTGCCGCTGGCACAGATCGAGCGCATCGAGGTGCTGCGCGGGCCGGCCAGCAGCCTGTACGGCGCTGATGCGATCGGCGGCGTGATCCAGATCTTCACGCGCGAGCCCGATGGCATCAGCGGCGGTGTCAGCGCAGGCAGCGAGCGCCGCGGCGAGCTGCGCGCCGGCATCGGGCGCAGCAGCGGCGACTGGTCGTGGTCGCTCAACGCCGGCGCGCTGGCCGTCGATGCGTTCTCGGCCACCAATGCGTCGAACACGTTCTCGTTCAACCCCGACGACGACCCGTACCGTGACCAGCACGCCAACGGCGCGCTGCACTGGCGCTGGAGCGAGGGCCACCGCGTCAGCCTGCGCGGCACGGTGAGCAACGCCAGCACGCATTTCGACGCCGGCCCGGCGAGCGACGACGTCAACCACCAACGCCTGGGCACAGTCTCGTTGCAGAGCGAAGACCGCTTGACCAGCAACTGGCTCAGCACCGCGCGGCTGGCGCGCGGCAGCGACCATTCGACCACCAGCGGGGCGTTCCCGAGCACCTTCGACACCGACCAGGACCAGGCGCTGTGGCAGAACGACCTGACGTTCGGTGCAACCGCATTGAGCCTCGGGGCCGAGTGGCGGCGCGAGCGCGTGACCAGCGACACCGCGTACACGCAGACCGAACGCACCGTGTCGTCGCTGTTCGCCGCCGCGCAGCACACGATCGACACCGTGCAGCTCGAAGGCTCGCTGCGCACCGACCACAACTCCCAGTTCGGCAACCACACCACAGGGCGCGTCGGCGCGGGTTGGGCGTTCACGCCCGAGTGGCGCATCAGCGCGGCCGCCGGCACCGCGTTTCGTGCGCCGTCGTTCAACGACCTGTACTTCCCGCTGCAGTTCGGCTTCTCGGGCAACCCGACCCTGCAGCCCGAGCGCTCGCGTGGCGTCGACGCCGCGCTGCGCTGGCGCAGCGGCGGCACCACGGTGAGCCTGGTGGCATTCGACAATCGCATCGACGATCTGATCGCGGTGGACCCGACCTTCTCGACGGTGATCAACGTGAACCGCGCGCGCATCCACGGCACCACGCTGAGCGCGGCGCAGGCCTGGGGACCCTGGCGTGCCGACGTCGAGTGGACGCACCAGAGCCCGCGCGATGCCGACACCGGCGCCCTGCTGGTGCGGCGTGCGACCGACCACGGCCGCGCCGGGCTGTCTTTCGACGGCGGTGGCTGGCGCGTCGGCGGCGACCTCGCCGGCAGCAGCGAGCGCTTCGACAGCGCCGCCAACACGCCGGCCTCGCGCATGGGCGGCTACGGGCTGCTGTCGCTGTATGCCAACTGGTCGCTGACGCGCGAGCTGACCCTCGGCGCGCGCATCCTGAACGCAACCGACAAGCGCTACGAGCTGGCGCAGGGCTACAACACCGCGCCGCGCCAGGTCCAGCTGACGCTGGACGCCTCCTGGCCCTGAGGCAACGTGGCACGTGCGTGGCGCATCTGGTTGCTGCTGGCGCTGCTGGCCGGCGCGGCGCTCGCGCTGGCGCTCGCGTTCGGCAGCCACGCGATCGCGCCGGCACAGCTGCTGCGGGTGCTGCTGCGGCCCGACGACAGCATCGAAGCCCAGATCGTGCACGAGCTGCGGCTGCCGCGCGCGCTGGTGGCGTTCGGCACCGGTGGGCTGCTCGCGCTGGCCGGTGCGCTGATGCAGGTGCTGTTGCGCAACCCGCTGGCCGACCCGTACGTGATGGGCGCCTCGGGCGGTGCGGCGGTCGGTGCGCTGGGCGCGATGCTGTGCGGATTGGGCGCCGCCTTCACGCAAGGCGCAGCGTTCGGCGGCGCGCTGGCGTCCACCGCGCTGGTGTTCGCGCTGGCGCGGCGCGAGTTCGCCGGCGCCGCGCTCATCGACCCCGGCCTCGGTGCACCGCGCCTGCTGCTGGCCGGCGTGATGCTGGCCGCGCTGTGGACCGCTCTGGTGACGCTGCTGCTGACCTTGTCGCCCGAGGCGCGCATCCGCGGCATGCTGTTCTGGCTGGCCGGCGACGTCAGCGCCGGCAGCGGCGGCGCCACCTCGCTCGCGGTGCTCGCCGCGCTGGTGGTGCTGGTGTGGCCGCTCGGGCGTTCGCTGAACGTGATGCTGCGCGGTCCGGTGACCGCACTGTCGCTCGGCGTGCGCGTCGTCGCACTGCGCCGCGTGCTGTTCGTCTGCGCGTCGCTGGCCACCGCGGTGGCGATGACCAGCAGCGGCGCGGTCGGCTTCGTCGGCCTGGTGGTGCCGCATGCATTGCGTCTGGCGATCGGCAACGACCAGCGCGTGCTGCTGCCGGCCTGTGCGCTGGCCGGTGGCGCGCTGCTGTCGATCGCCGACACCGCGGCGCGCACGGTGGTGGCGCCGCAGCAGCTGCCGGTGGGCTTGCTGACCGCGCTGCTCGGCGTGCCGACGTTTCTGGCGCTGCTGCTCGGACGCGCGCGATGACACCCCAGGACGCACCGCTGCTGGAGGCGTCTCAGCTGACTTTGCGCGCCGGCACGCGCGAGCTGGCGAGCGAGTTGTCGCTGCGCGTGCACGCGGGCGAGCTGTGGTGCGTGCTCGGCCCCAACGGCAGCGGCAAGACCACGCTGCTGCACACGCTGGCGGGGGTGCAGCCACCGGCCGCCGGCCACGTGCAGGTGATGGGCCGCGATGTCGCACGCATTCCGCCCGAGCAGGCGGCGCGCTGGCGTGCGCTGCTGACGCAGTCGGTGCACGACAGCTTCTCGGCCAGCGCGCTCGAGGTGGTGCTGCTCGGACGCCACCCGCACCACGACCGCTGGTCGTTCGACGACACCGAAGACCGGCGCATCGCGCACGACGCGCTGGCGGCCGTCGATGCCGCGGCACTGTGGGCGCGCGACGTCGTCACGCTGTCGGGCGGCGAGCGGCAGCGCGTCGCGATCGCCGCGCTGCTGGCGCAGCGCGTGCCGTTGCTGCTGCTCGACGAGCCGACTGCGCACCTCGACCTGAAGCATCAGGTCGGCGTGCTCGAGCACCTGCGTGCGCTGGTGCAGCGCGAGGGCGGCGCCGCGGTGATCGCGCTGCACGACCTCAACCTCGCGGCCCGCTTTGCCAGCCACGCGCTGCTGATGGGCGGCGCCGCGCCGCTGGCCGGACCGGCGGACACCGTGATGACCGCGGACACGCTGAGCGCCGTGTTCGAACACCCGCTGCGGCGCCTGCGCACAGAGACGCGATGGACCTACGTGGTCGACTGAGCCGCGCGGCCGCGCGATGGGGCGCGGCGGCGCTCGCGCTGGTCGGCGCGTTGCAGGCGCACGCCGCGGTGCAAGTGTTCGACGTCGGCGGCGACGTCGTGACGCTGCCGACGCCGGCGCGGCGCGTGGTCAGCCTGGCGCCGCATCTGACCGAGCTGATGTTCGCGATCGGCGCCGGAGATCGCGTGGTGGGCACGGTCGACTATTCCGACTTTCCGGATGCGGCGCGGCGCGTGCCGCGCGTGGGCGACAGCGCGCTGCTCGACCTGGAGCGCATCGTCGCGCTGCGGCCCGATCTGCTGCTGGTGTGGCAGCACGGCAATTCGCCGCAGCAACTGGCGCGTCTGGCCGCACTGGGCGTGCCGACCTACGCCAGCGAGGCACGCACCCTGGCCGACATTGCGCGCACCCTGCGCGACCTCGGCGTTCTGACGGCCCACTCCGAGCAGGCGCAGCAGCGAGCCAACGACTTCGACGCCGCGGTGGCGGCGCTGCGCGCGCGCTATGCACAGCGCCGCCGTGTCGAGGTGTTCTATCAGATCTGGAACCAGCCGCTGATCACGATCAACGGCGAGCACCTGATCAGCCAGGTGCTGGACCTGTGCGGCGCGCACAACGTGTTTGCCGCGCAGCGGCTGCTGACGCCCACCGTCAGCGAAGAGGCGGTGCTGCTGGCCGATCCCGATGCGATCGTCGCCGGCTGGAGTGACTCATACGGTGAGGCGCCGCTCGCAACCTGGCGCCGCCTGCGCACGCTGCGCGCGGTGCGGCACGGCCATTTGCTGCAGGTGGACCCCGACCTGCTGCACCGACAGTCCGACCGCGTGCTGCTGGGCGCCCAGCAGCTGTGCACCACCCTCGACGCGGTGCGCACATCCATGGACGCCGCACGTTGAGCAGCGTTGCCAAGACGTGAGCGGTTGTATCAGGAGCCACCGTGGGTGGTGACGCGTGAAAAGTCTGTCGTCGCCCACTCGAATGCCGCGTTGAGCATCGACTGCGCGCCATCGCGCGCTGCTAGGCTGACACAACCATCGGAGGAGGTTCCATGCGCACCCTGTTCACATCCCTGCGGGCCACGCTGACCTGCACCCTGCTGGCGCTCGGCGCGCTGCTCGCCTCGTGCGGCGGCGGCGGCAGTTCGAGCTCGCCCACGCAATACACGTCGGTGGCGATGGCCGGCGAGTTGCTCACCTACTCGATCGACCCGGTCGCACTGACCTACAGCTACACGATCACCGAGAGCCAGTTCGGCCTCACCGGCAAGACCGGCTCGGGCACGCTGGTGCGCAACCTGGACGGCTCGTATTCGCCGTCGGGCATTCCGAACGCACGCATCGTGATCCTGCCCAACGGCCTGCTGTTGGGCGCGGTGCGCGAGCGCTTCGGCAGCGCGGTGGTCACGGTGCCGATCATCGGCATGAGCAACCCGGTGGGCACCGTCAATGCGCTGGTGGCGACCTACAACTTCATGCACCGCGGCTGCCTGAGCGCGCTGTGCGCCACCGACACCGGCACCTTCGTGATCAACAGCAACGGCACCTGGTCGTCGTGCGTCGACACCAACCTCGCGGCCGGCACCTGCCCGGCGGGCGGCCGCAGCGGCACGCTGGCATCGCTCGGCGATGGCCTGTGGCAGGTGAAGGAAGGCGCCGCCATCGTCGGCACCGCGATCGGCTTCAACTCGGCCGGCCAGAACGTGCTGCTGATCGACCTGAAGGATTTGCGCGCCGGCGGACTCGGCGTCGGCCTGGTGGTGGGCTCGCAGCAGATGACGATGACGACAGCGCAGACCGACGGCACCTGGATCGCCGGCACCAGCGCCGGCGACTGGGCGGTGTTCACGACCAGCGGCGCGAACATCACGGTGACCAACGTGGACGGCGTGCCGGTGAACGTCACCGGCACCTTCACCGCCAACTTACCGTGGCAGGGCATGGCCACCACCAACGCGGGCGGCAAAGGCTTCCTGGCGGGCAACGGCGTCTACGTGCTGGAGACCGCCAACGGCTACGCCGAACTGGGCGTCAAGATGCGCTGACGCGCTCGAGGGTACTCTCGGCGGCGCCATGCAAGTGGCGCCGCTCTTGTTCTGAAGAGGCGCGACCTCATCGCACGGCGGAATTGCCGTAGCATTCATGCGATTCACCGGGGAGACGTGGCCGAGCGGTTTAAGGCAGCAGTCTTGAAAACTGCCGACGGTTCACACCGTCCGTGAGTTCGAATCTCACCGTCTCCGCCACCGAGCAGTCATCGATGATCGAAAAATCGTTCGCCGCGATCGTCCTCGTCCTATGCCTTGCGCTGCTGGTGCGCATGATGCTGCGCCCGCGCGTGCGGGCGCGCGTCGATCGCGCCGTGCAGCGCGGGTGGTGGTGGTGCCGCGACGCCGTCTCGCGCCTGCGCCGGCCGCGCATCAGCAGCGCCGACGCGCAGCGCCAGGCGCGCGAGGCCATCGAGCGCGCGGCGCGCCGCAAGAAGAACCTGCACTGAAAACGAAGGGCCCGCATGGCGGGCCCTTTGCGATGTCAGCGTGCGCTCAGCGCCGGCGCAGCGCGAGCAGCAGCATCCACAGCGCGCCGATGCCTGCCACGCCGACCGCGGCCCACACTTCGGGCGGCAGCGTCTGCAGCGCGGTGTTCAGGCTGGCCATGGGCAGCGACACGCTGATCAGCCCCGCCGGCTTGCCAGCCACGTAGCCGTAGCCACCGCCGCCGTTGAACTGCGCATTGGTGCGGATGAACTCTGGCGCGGTGTCGGGCTTGTCGTGGCAGCGCAGGCAGCTCGCCTGGGCGACCACCGAGCGGGCATACAGCAGGCGCCCGCCACTGATGCGCCAGTACTCCTGTGCGCCGGCGCCGTCGGCCTTGCTGTTGGCGGCGGCCTGGACCGTGTCGAGCGCCTCGCGCTCGAAGTCATCGGGCGCGTTGTTCTTGTTGAGCACGGTGCGAGCGGTCAGGCGATAGCGCGCCTTGCTGCCCGATGCACTGATCACGTCGGCCACCTCGCGCTGCACCAGTGCCGGGTTCTTCCAGTGGTAGGCCTCGACGCGCTCGAGCGCATCGCGCTCGGCCACCGCGGCTTCGACCTTGGAACCCTGCAGCACCTGGTTGTCGGAGCCCGACACCGAGTACACCGAGCGCGTCAGGAAGTTGCCCGGGATCTTCGCGTTGGCGCCTTGCGTGCGCACGTGCACGCCGCCGTACTGCGACGCCCATTTGCCGATGTTCTCGACCATGTCGGCCACCGTACGGCCCTCGCTGATGGTCTGCCGCAGCACCAGTGACTCGCTGAGCCACCAGGAGGCGGCGGCCAGGCCGCCGGCGAACAGCAGCATCGGCAGGATCAGCTTGAAACCCAGGCGCGATGGGGGCGGCGCGCCACGGTGAACCCTCTTGTCCATTCGCAATACTCCCTACGTCAGGCAGATGCCGTTTGTACGTGCTCGTCGGGGGGTGTGGACGCACCGCTGCACAGCCGCGGCGTGAACTGTTGGCAGGTCGTCGCGTGCGTCAGGCCCGGCCGATCGGGCGCTGCGAACAATTCACGGCGCCGCACCGCGGCCGCGCATGGAAGATCGGATCGCGGCCCGCCCGCCAGGGCCCGCGCACAGGGCCGTCCCCGGGGGCGGAAAGCCCGCCCCGGGGGGCAGCGCTCCGCACAGTATCCTGACGCCATGTACGCGGCCCATTTCGGTCTGAAGCGCGAGCCGTTCTCGATCGCGCCCGACCCGCGGTATCTGTTCATGAGCGAGCGTCACCGCGAGGCGCTGGCGCACCTGCTGTATGGCGTGCGCGGCGGCGGCGGCTTCGTGCTGCTCACCGGAGAGATCGGTGCCGGCAAGACCACGGTGTGTCGCTGCTTCCTCGAGCAGGTGCCCAAGCGCTGCAACGTGGCCTACATTTTCAACCCCAAGCTCACCGCGCTGGAGCTTTTGCAGTCGGTGTGCGAGGAGTTCCGCATCGAGGTCCATGCGCACGCGGCCGGCGGCGCGACGCTGAAGGACCACGTGGACGCGCTCAACGAATTCCTACTGCGCACCCATGCGACCGGACAGAACAACGTGCTGATCATCGACGAGGCGCAGAACCTGTCGATCGACGTGCTCGAGCAGCTGCGCCTGCTGACGAACCTGGAGACCAACGAGCGCAAGCTGCTGCAGATCATCCTGATCGGCCAGCCCGAGCTGCGCGACATGTTGCTCAAGCCCGAGCTCGAGCAGCTCGCGCAGCGCGTGGTGGCGCGCTTCCATCTCGACCCGTTGGCCGAGGAAGAGACCGCGCACTACATCAAGCATCGGTTGTCGGTGGCCGGCATGAACGGGCTGATCCCGTTCGACCGCGATGCGCGCCATCGCATCTTCGAGATCACGCGCGGGGTGCCACGACGCATCAACCTGCTGTGCGACCGCGCGCTATTGGGCGCCTACGCAAGCGGGCGCCAGCGCGTCGACAAGGCGATCGTCGAGAAAGCCGCGCGCGAGGTGTTCGACGCACGCGCTGCCGACACGCCGTGGTGGCAACGCCGCCAGCTGGCCCTGGCCGCTGCCAGCGTCACGTTGGGTATGACGCTGGTGGTCGCGGGGGTGCTGTGGTTCGGCGGCGCGCAGCGCCGCTCGGTGGCCGCCGAGCACGCCGCAGCCGCCGCGGCCAGCGCCGCTGCTTCGCTGGCGCAGGCCGCCTCCGCTGTGGCGGCGCCGTCACGGGACACGGCATCGGCCCCGGCAACCGCTGCCTCGTCGCCCGCTGCGACGTCCAGCGCGGCGCCGAGCGCCGCCAAAACAGGTGCCTCAGCGCCGGCGCCGCGGTCCTCCGGGGCCCGACCCGCCGCCGCAGCCTCGCGTTAGGAACGCCATGTCGTACATCCTCGAGGCCCTGCGACGCGCCGAGAACGAGCGTGAACGCAAGCGGCGCGTGCCAGGGCTGCACACCCAACCGGTGCCTGCGCCGGCCACGGAAGACTCACGCCCGGGCGGCCCTCGCGCCTGGATGTGGGCGCTCGGTGGTGCGGTGGCGGTGGTCGTGCTGTTGCCCGCGTTGTGGCGCTGGTGGTCGCACGATCCGGCCGTGGAAGCCGCGCTCGACGCGCGTTCGGCAGTCGCCGGACAGGTGACGCCGCACAGCAGCGCCACGCCAGCCGACGCCGCATCTTCCGTGGCGGCGGCACCGGCAACGGTGCCCGAGCCGAGCGGAACGCCCACGCCAGCCGAAGCGGCGAAGTCGCCCCCGGTCGCGCAAGAGAAACCGCACACGCCGGCACACACGCCCACGAAGGCCGCGGCGGCTGGCAAGGCCGCGTCTGCCGCCAGGAGCGACGCCGCGACGCCGCCGCGCGCCGGTGCGGGCGCCTCCGCGCAGAGCGCCGTGGCAGCGCAATCGCCCCAGACATCGCGCGCCGCGAGCACGCCGGCGGCACCACCGGCGAGCGCGCCCGAGCCTCGCTTGCGCACGCTGACCGAGTTGCCCGAAGACCTGCGGCGCAACGTGCCGACGCTGTCGTTCGGCGGCTCGGTGTACTCCGAGATCGCGGCGCAGCGCATGGTGATCCTGAACGGACAGGTGCTGCGCGAGGGCGATCCGGTGACCGAAGAACTGCAGCTCGAGCAGATCCGGCCGCGCTCGGCAGTGCTGCGGCTGCGCGGCCAGCGCTTCGAGATGCCGTTCTGACACCGCGTGGCGGCGTCGACACGCGCTCACACGGCGCTGCAACGCGTGCGACACAATGCGCGGGCTCTGGAGGAGGCCCCACGATGACGACCCGCCGTCTGCTCGCGGTGCTGCTCGGTGCGCTCGCGATCGCGCCGGTGTTCGGCGCGCCGGCCCGTGCGAAATCGCTCGCGCAGTTCGACTCCGGCTACTCGCAGTGCGAGAAGCGCGATGCCGCGATGCGCGGCCACCGCGACGAGGTGTATGCCAGCCTGTACCGTCTGAAGCTCGACGACGCGTTGCGTGCCGAGCTCGACGAAGCGCGCAAGAGCGCCCCCTACAAGAGCGAGCGGCAGCGCGCCGCGCAGACCCTGTCCAAGAACGCTGCGGCCAGCGATGTGCAGCAACGCCTCGACCTGCAGTGCCAGGCGTTGAAGAAAGAGATCAAACCACCCGCGCCTGACGCCAAGCGCTGAACATCCACAATCGGAGGAGCCGCATGGCCACCGTCGCCCTCATCGCGGTCGCGCTCGTCGCGCTGTTGCACCTGTACTTTCTGGTGCTCG
>Ga0207708_10004119_pt1 | contig 10700 bp, 10 predicted proteins | sample KBSK5101metaG_FD_184340 | JGI IMG/M metagenome (GOLD analysis project Ga0207708, IMG submission 184340) | Corn, switchgrass and miscanthus rhizosphere microbial communities from Kellogg Biological Station, Michigan, USA - KBS K5-10-1 metaG... | ecosystem: Host-associated > Plants > Roots >...
GTACCTCGAGATCAAGTACGTCGCGATGGCGATGGATTGAGCGCGCAGCCCTTGGAGATGATCCGCCGCTGGTACGAGGAGGCGGTGGCGGAGGGGCTCTTCGAGCCCGACGCGATGGCGCTCGCGACCGCCTCGCCCGACGGCATGCCCTCGGTGCGGATCGTGCTGCTGAAGGGCATCGACGACCGCGGCCTGCGGTTCTTCACCAACTACGGCTCGCGCAAGGGCCGCGAGCTCGACGCCAACCCGCGGGCGGCGGTGACGATCCACTGGGCGACGATGCACCGCGCGGTGCGCGCCGAGGGCGCGGTCGAGCGGCTCACGGCGGAGGAGTCTGACGCGTACTTCGCCTCGCGCGGGCGCGAGTCGCGGCTCGGCGCGTGGGCGTCGAGGCAGGGCACGCCGATCCCGGATCGCGAAACGCTCGAGGCCGCGTTCGCCGACGCCGGCGCCCGCTACCCGGGCGAGGCCGTGCCGCGGCCCGAGTACTGGGGCGGCTACCGGCTCGTGCCCGACGCGGTCGAGCTCTGGCAGGGCCGCGCAAACCGGCTCCACGACCGCGAGCACTTCCTGCGCGCGGATGACGGGAGCTGGCGGTCGGAGCGGCTGTCGCCGTGAGCTGGCTCGGCGGGCCGCTGGACGTCGACGGCCTCGCCGTCGATGCCGTGCGGTCGGCGCTCGAGGCGGCGGCGGAGCTGGCCGAGGCGCGCGGGCTCGGCCGGCCGGCGGTGTCGCTGTCGGAGGAGCACGTGGCGGTGTCGTTCACGTCGGAGCGCCACGCGCGGGTGCGCGGCGAGCCGGCCGGAGCGGGCTTCGCGCCGCTGTCGCGGATGGTGCGCTGCCGGGACGGCTGGGCGCGCACGCACGCCAACTACGCCCACCACGAGGCGGCACTGCGGCGCGCGCTCGGGATCGGCGCGGACGTCGCGGAGCTGGAGGCCGCCGCGGCGCCGATGGACGCGGTCGAGCTCGAGGAAGCGATCGTGGCCGCGGGCGGCTGCGCCGCCGCGCTGCGCAGCGAGGCCGAGTGGACGGCGCACCCCGCCGGGGCGGCGCTCGCCGGGACCTCGCTCGCCGGCTGGTTGGGCTCGGCGTCCGAGGTCCGTCGCGATCTCGCCGCGGGCGCCGCCGCCCCGCTCCGGCCGGCGAAGGGCACGGAGCCGGCGGCCGCCACCCGCGCGCGCCCGGCCGCCGGGCTACGCGTGCTCGACCTCACGCGCGTGATCGCCGGGCCGGTCGCGGGGCGCACGCTCGCGGCGCTCGGCGCGGACGTGCTGCGGATCGACCCGCCCGCGCTCCCGGAGATGCCGGAGGCGCACCTGGACACCGGGCCGGGCAAGCGCTCAGCGCTCCTCGACCTCGCCGACGCGGAGCGCCGCGAGGCGCTGCTCGCCGGCGCCGACGTGCTGCTGACGGGCTACCGGCCGGGGTCGCTCGACCGCTTCGGGCTCGACCGCCGTCCCGGGCTCGTGCACGTGTCGCTGAGCGCGTGGGGAACGGCGGGGCCGTGGGCGGGGCGCCGCGGCTTCGATTCGCTGGTCCAGGTCGCGAGCGGGATCGCGGAGGCGTGCGCGGCGCCCGACGGCACGCCCGGGGTGCTCCCGGCTCAGGCGCTCGACCATGGCACCGGGCACCTGATGGCGGCGGCCGCGCTGCGCGGCCTCGCCGCCCGCGAGCGCGGCGAGCCTGTCCGCCCCGCCCGGCTCTCGCTCGCCCGCACGGCCGCCGAGCTGCTCGCCCGCCCGCGCACCGATGAGCCCGTGAGCACGCCGGACCCCGACCGCTTCCGGGTCGCCTTCGGCGACGTGTCGCTGATCGCGCCGCCCGGCGAGCTGGACGGCGAGCCGCTCGCCTGGGCCCACGGCCCGCGCCCGCTCGGCGGCGACGAGCCGGTCTGGACCTAGCGCACGCGCTCGAGCTCGCGCTCCGGCTCGGCCGCCGTGGCGGGGCGCGGCGCTCCGTCCGCCTCCTTCCGGAGCGCCGCCTGTCGCCGCGGGCGCGTGATGCGCACGTACTCGGCCGCGTAGTAGGAGCCGATGACGAACGCGAGCGCGACCACCTGCGCGCCGAGCGTCTCCCAGGTCGGGAACACGCCGAGCCAGGTCCCGAGCCAGTACGGGAGGTCGACGTCGATCGAGTGGATCGGGAGCCAGCCGGCGCCCTGCATCGTGCGCACGGTGGCGCCGACCATGACCACGAGCACGAACGCGAGCAGCACGCCGGTGACGATCAGCATCCGCTTGTAGGGCAGCTTGCGCTGCAGGCGGAACGTGATCACGGCGACGAGCGCGGTCGCCGCGAGCCCGAGCAGCGCGCCGGCCACCGTCGGCCCCAGGCCCGCCGAGAGCTCCAGCGACTGCAGGAACAGCGTCGTCTCGAAGCCCTCGCGGTAGACGCTCGAGAGCCCGAGCAGGAACAGCCCGAGCACCTGCGCGCTGAAGAACGCCACCCGCGCGTCCTCGTCGCGCGCGAGCAGCGCGCGGCGGCGCTTGTGGAACGACGAGATCCACTCCGTCCAGTAGACGCGGTGGAAGAACCAGTTCATGACCAGCAGCAGGACCGCGATCGCGATCAGGCCGACGATCGCCTCGAGCCGCTCGCCGTAGCGCTGCAGCGAGTCCAGCAGCGTCGTCGCCAGCAGGAACGTGACGATGCTGACGCCGAGCCCCGCGAGCGCGCCGAGCAGCACCGGCCGGCGCTTGCGGCGGTTGGCGCCGAGCAGGCTGGCCGTGATCGCGGCGAGGATCAGCACCGCCTCGAGGCCCTCGCGGAAGACGATGATCGCCGCGTTGGTGATGACCGTCGCCTTCGAGGCGGAGTCGCCGAGCGTCGCCGCGACGTCGGCCAGCTTGTCGTCGAGCTCCGCGCGCGTGGCTCGGACCTCGCGCCGCGGCGCCCGGCCCGCGACCAGATCGGCGAGCCCCTGGTGGTCGCCCGCGCCGAACCAGATCAGGCCCTCGACCTCGGCGGCCAGCGCGGGGTCGAACGCCTGCAGGCGGCGCTCGGGCCCGAACTCGAAGATCGCGTAGAGCTCCACCCGCGTCTGCTCGGCCTGGCGGTAGCGGCCGGCGGCCACCTGCTGCTCGAGCCGGTCGAGCGAGATCTGGATCAGGTCGAAGTCGCCCTCGTCGGACTGCTCCTCCCAGGCGTCGGGATAGAGCGCTTCGAGGCGCTTGCCGATCGCCTCGGCCCCGGCCTCGACGTCGCCGGTCTCGGGGACGGAGCCGGGGCGCTCCTGCGCGCCGCGCAGGACCCGGTCGAGCGCGTCCAGGCGCGCGCCGACGTCGGCGGCGGTGCCCCGGTCGATGCGCTCGAGCGTGCCGCGCAGGTCCGCGAAGGCCGCGCGCGCGGCGGACGAGAACGCCAGGCCCTCCTGGATCTCGAACGGGACCGTGACCCGGGTGCCCTTGACCCCGTGGCCGTACTCGACCGGGATCAGGGACACGAACTTCGCGAGCTGGTTCGCGCGCCGCGCGAGCTCCTCGGGGGTGAACGGCGCGGCGGTGAAGCTGCCGAGGACGGCGGCCACCCGCTCGCGCGCGGACTCCACCGCGTCGTCGTCGTCGCGCAGCGCCGCGCGTCGCAGGCCGGCGACGGCCGTCGCCGCCTGCGCGCCGGCGGCGGCGCCGCGCTCGGTCCCGTAGCGCGGGGCGAGCTGGGGCCAGGCGCCCGCCACGCGCGCGGCGAGCTCGGCGCGGTGCGCCGCGAAGCCGCGCTCGCCGAGCCGGCCGATCTCCTCGACCCGCTCGCGCGCCTTGCCCTGGGTCGCGTCGAGCAGGTCCTTCAGTACCGCGAGCCGCGCCTTCGCGGGGTCCAGCCGGCCGCGCTCGAGCTCGCGCAGCGCCACCGTCGCGTCCGCGCCGGGGCGCGTGTAGCGGGTCGCCGTGCGGAACTCGCGCAGCAGCAGCCAGCGCCGCGCCTGCGTGGGGTCGCCGGCCTCGACGGCGGCCAGCGTCGCGGCGGCGGCGCCGCGCAGCAGCGCGGCCTGCACGTCCCCGCGCGCCGCGGCCAGCGCGGTCAGCCCGCGCGCGCGGCGCGCGTCGCGCAGGCCGGCCAGCACGGCGCGGTGCGCCGCCGGGTCGGCCGCGCGGATGCCGCCGCGCAGCGGCCCCTGGTAGGCGCGCCGGGCGCGCGCGAGCGACGCCTCCCGGCCCGGCCCGCCGAGCAGCTGCGCCTGCTGGGCCGCGAACAGCGCGTCGCCCACCTGCGCGCCGGCCCGCCAGGGCGGCGTCGCGGCGCCCGCCGGGCCGGCGGCGGCGAGCGCCGTCAGGACGGCGGCCGCGAGGACGACGGCGGCGCGCCGCACTACGACTCGAGCTCGATCCCGAGCTGGGCGGCGGCCTGGGAGACCTGGCCGGCGATCGCCTCCGCGCGGTTCTGGGCCTCCGCGCCGAGCGTGTCGGCCTGCTCGGCGTCGAAGCGCGTGCCCGACTGCTCCTTCTCGCGCAGCCCCGTGGCGAACTCGTGCAGCCCCTTCAGCTCGCGACCCGTCTGCTCGGCCTGCGCCGGGTCGACGCCGGCGATCGCCGGGCGTACGTTCTCATAGATCGTCACCAGGCCAGCGAGAATGTCCTCGATGTCCTGCAGCCGCGAGGCGGCGGCGAAGGACTGCTCGTCGGCCTTCGCGCCCGCGATGAAGCGCGAGCTCTTCCACTGGCCGAAGTACTCGCTCATCGTCGGCGTCATCGTCACGAGCGCCTGCAGGGCGTCGGCGCGCTCGGGCTCCCACGCGCGCGCCGCCTCGTCGAGCGCCTTCGCCTGCGCCGCGAAGTCGCGCGTGAAGGCGAGCACCGCGTCCGCGTCGGGGACGGCCTCGCCGAAGCCGGCCTTCCCGTCGCCGTCGAGGTCGGGCTCGACGCCGCGCGCCTGGAAGTCGGGGTTGGTGCCGAACAGCGACGTCTCGGTCAGGAAGAAGAAGTTGCCGGGCTGCTCGAGCACCTTGCCGCCCGGGAGCTTCACGTCGAAGGGCACGGCGTTCTCGGGGTCGGAGGCGTCGGCGCCCGCGTCGATGATCACGTCGAACTCCGACAGCTCGGGCACGCCCGCGACGACGCCCTCCATCTCCTCGTAGCGCGGGTTCGCCTCGCGCCAGGTCGCCTGCATGCCCTCCACGGCGGAGCGGACGTCGGCGCGGCGCTCGGCGAGCAGCGCGGCGTAGTCGAAGTCCGCGCCCTCGGCGAGCTCGCGGTAGGCGGCGCCCTGGCTCGCGAGCCGCCCGGTCGAGTCGGCCAGCGCGGTGGTGTGGTCGAGCAGGTAGGCCTTGATGGCGGCGAGGTCCTCGCCCGCGGCGGCGGGGGTCTGCTTGGCGGCCGGCTCGTCCGGCTCGCTGGAGCCGCAGCCGGCGAGGAGGGCGGCCGCGGCCAGCGCGGCGGCGAGCAGGAGCGTACGCATTAGGCAACCCTAACACGGACTTAGGGCACCCTAATAGTCGACGCGGCGGAGCACGATGCGGTCGCGGTCCAGGGCGGCGGAACGGTACCGTCGCGCAGATGGCGAGCGTCCTGGGCGTCGCGCTGCCGAAGGGCATCGAGTGGGGCGTGAGCGTGCGCGACGCCGCGACCGGCGACGTGCTCGCGGCGGCGGACGCCGACCGCGTGCTGCCCGCCGCCAGCATCGGCAAGGTGCTGCTGCTGATCGAGGTCGCCCGCTCGCTCGACCTCGCCGAGCCGCTCACCCGCACGGCCGAGGACGCGGTCGCGGACTCGGGGCTCTGGCAGCACCTCGCCGTCGACACGCTGCCCGCCGGCGACCTCGCGGCGCTCGTCGGCGCCGTCAGCGACAACCTCGCCACGAACGTGCTGCTGCGGCGCGTCGGGCTGGAGGCGGTGCGGCACACCGCGCGCGAGCTCGGCCTCGAGCACACCGCGCTGCACGACCGCGTCCGCGACACGCGCACCGCGGAGCACCCGCCCGCGCTCTCGACCGCCACGGCGTCGGAACTGAGCCTGCTCTTCACGCGGCTCGACGAGCGCGTGCTCGGCTGGCTCGCCCTCGGCGCGGACCTCTCGATGGTCGCGGGCGGCCTCGGGCTCGACCCGCTCGCCCACGTCGAGCCCGACCGCGGGCTCCGCCTGCGCCACAAGACCGGCGCGGACCACGGCGTGCGTGCCGACGCCGGGCTGATCGGCGGCGTCGCCTACGCGGTGCTCGCGCGCTTCGACGACGCGCGTCGCGACGAGGTGCTGGGCGTCATGCGGGCGATCGGCGCGGCGCTGCGTCAGAGCGGCGAGGCGATGCAGGCCGTCCCGACCCGCTCGAAGCCGAGCCGGCCGTAGATGCGCGCGACGTCCTCGTCCTCGGCCTCGATGAAGACGAGCCCGGCGCCGCGCTCGCGCGCGTCTTCCACGAGCCGCGCGGTCACGAGCGCCGCGAGCCCGCGCCGGCGCGCGCTCGGCAGCGTGGCGACGCCGACGATCGCGGTCACGTCGCCGACGGGCTGGTGCGAGCCGCCGCAGAGCACGCCGCCGGCGTCCTCCGCCACCGCGGGCTGCGTGAGGCCGTTGCGGATGCGGTCGCTGAGGAAGTCGAGCTCGACCGCCGACTGACCGACGGCCGAGGCGTCGCGCTCGGCGGGCCCGGCCTCGCCGACCGCGGTGCCGGGGTTCGCGAAGCCGATGTACTGCACCGCGCCGCTGGCGGCGAGCGCCGGGTCGCCGGGCGTGAGCAGGCGGACGGTCACGCCGTCGGGCGGGTCGGGCGTGCGCCAGCGCCCGTCCCCGAGCACCATCAGCGGCACCTGCTGGACCTTCAGACGCGCCGCGCGCGCGACGTCGAGCAGCTCCGGGCGGATCTCGTGGATCCACTCGAGCGCCTCGGGCACGCCGAGATCGCGCTGGCGCGTGCGGACCGCCGCGATCTCGTCCGCGGTCGGCACGCCGGCGCCCGGGATCGGGCGCGCGTAGTACGGCCAGCCGGGACCCTCCTTGACGAACAACCTGAGCGCACCGTGGTCCTCGACGCGCGACGCCGCCCGGGGGACGGCGTCGCCGTACGCGTCGATGCGCTCGAGCAGGGTGCTCAGGTCGATGCCTTCGAGCCCGCGGCGATCTTGCGCAGGTCCAGGGCCTTGTCGAGCGTCTCCTCGTCGACGCCGTGCTCGCGCGCGACCTCGCGCAGCGTGCGGCCGGACTTCGACGCGTCCTTGACGATGTCCGACGCCTTGTCGTAGCCGATGAACGGGTTCAGCGCGGTCGCGACGGCGAGCGTGCCCTCCGCGGAGCGCTCGCAGCCCTCGAGGTTGGCCTCGATGCCGTCCACGCACTTCTCCGCGAACAGGACGCTCGTGGTCGAGAGCAGGTGGATCGACTGGAGCAGGTTGCGCGCGATCAGCGGGATCCGCACGTTGAGCTCGAACTGGCCCTGCAGGCCGCCGACGGTGATCGCGGTGTCGTTGCCGATCACCTGCGCGGAGACCTGCAGCACGACCTCCGGGAGCACCGGGTTGACCTTCCCCGGCATGATCGAGGAGCCCTTCTGCAGCTCGGGCAGGAACAGCTCGCCGATGCCCGCGCGCGGGCCCGAGCCCATCATCGCGAGGTCGTTGGCGATCTTGGTCAGCGAGACCGCGATGACCTTCAGCGCGCCGGACAGCTCGACGAGCGCGTCGCGGTTGCCCTGCGCCTCGAACGGGTCCTCGGGCGCGCTGATGGTCAGCCCGGTCGCGTCCGAGAGCAGCGCGCGCACCTTGCCCGCGAACTCGGGGTGGGTGTTGAGGCCGGTGCCGGTCGCCGTGCCGCCGAGCGGGATCTGCGCGACGCGCGGGAGCGCCGACTCGACGCGCCGGCGGCCGAGCCGGATCTGCGCGGCGTAGCCCCCGAACTCCTGCCCGAGCGTGACGGGCACGGCGTCCATCAGGTGCGTGCGACCGGACTTGACGATGTCCTTGAACGCCTCGGCCTTGGCGGCGAACGACTGCTCGAGCTGCTCGAGCGCGGGCAGCAGCGTGTTCGTCGCCTCGTCGAGCGCGGCCAGGTGCACGGCGCTCGGGAACACGTCGTTGGAGGACTGCCCCATGTTCACGTGGTCGTTGGGGTGCGCTCCGTCGCCGGCGATCGCGGCGATGACCTCGTTGGCGTTCATGTTCGACGACGTGCCCGAGCCGGTCTGGAAGACGTCGATCGGGAACTGCGCGTCGTGCTTGCCCTCGGCGATGTCGTCGCCGGCGGCGGCGATGCGCTGCGCGAGGTCGCCGTCGAGGAGGCCGAGGTCGGCGTTCGCGCGCGCCGCGGCGCCCTTGACCCGGCCCAGCCAGCGCACCACCGCGACGGGCACGCGCTCCCCGGAGACGGGGAAGTTGTCGACGGCCTTGCGGGTCTCTCCGCCCCACAGCTCCTGGGGCGTGTCTTGAACGCTCATTCGTCCTCCGGTTCAGGGTTGCGCACCTGAACGCTAGCGCTGCGCGTCAGTCGCGCACGGAGAACGTGATGCCCTTCGAGACGCAGTCGAACGGATCGCGCGTCTCGGGCAGCACGTGGACCACCAGCTCGAGCGTCCCGCGCAGCACGGCGCCCTCGCGGCGGGCGTCGAGCGCGAGCTCCCACAGCTTGCTGCGCTCGGCGACCCGCAGGCGGTCCCCGTCGCGCACGAAGCGGACCCCGTCGCCGTCGACCGAGTCCCACGGCATGGTGACCAGACGGCCCGTGGGGCAGATCGCCACGAGCTCGGTGCTGAACGACGCCGGCCGGCCCTTCTCGTCGAGGCGCAGCTGGAACTGCCGCCCCTGACTGGTCGCGCCGTACTTCGTCTTGACCGGCTTGCCGGCGACGGCGTCGCCGCGGCCGAGCAGCAGGGTCGCGGCGAGCACGAGCACCAGCGGCACGATCGCGAACCGCATCCACTTCGCGAGGCGGTTCGCCTGCTCCCAGTCGTGCTCGTTCGGCTCGGTCGGCTCGGTCGGCTCGGTCGGCTCCACGCCCTCGTCATCGGGCGATCGGCGCTTCGACTTGAAGCCGGCGCTCAGCGGGAGGCGGCGACGGGCGTCACGTCGTGCGGGTGCATCGGCTTGTTGCAGTGCCCGCACACGAGCACCGGGTCGGCCAGCGCGCCGCAGCTGTGGTGCAGCTCGACGGGCGGCGCGGCGTCGGCGAGGTGCTCGTCGCCCCAGCGCATGATCGCGATGATCGCCGGATACAGCGCGCGGCCCGTCTCGGTCAGCCGGTACTCGTAGCGCTCCGGCTCCTCCTGGTAGCGGCGCCGCTCCAGTATCCCCGCGCCGACGAGCGTCTGCAGCCGGTTGGAGAGGATGTTGCGCGCGATCCCGAGGTTGCGCTGCATGTCCGAGAAGCGCCGGACGCCGTAGAAGGACTCGCGCAGGATCAGGAACGTCCAGCGCTCGCCGAGAATGTCCATCGCGCGCCCGACCGAGCAGTCAGCGGGCCTCGAGAGCTCGTACATCGGCTCAGACGGTAGCGAGTGCGCCGCGTCACACGCAGAACGCCTTGAGCTCGCGCGCGACGCCGACGGGGTCGTCGTAGGCCATCAGGAAGCCGGTGCCCGACAGCACGCGCAGCTGCGCGTGCGGGAGCAGGTCGAGCGCCTCCTCGGCGATCGCGAGCGGGTGCATGCGGTCCTGGTCGGCCCACAGCAGCAGCGTCGGGGCCTCGATCAGCGCGTAGGCGTCGAGCAGGTCGCTCTGCGCGCCGGTCGGCCAGCGCCGCGCGGCGCGGCCCCAGGCGCGCGCGCGGTTCGCGTTGCCGCGCAGGCCCATCACGGCGTGGCGGATCAGGTCGCGCGCGGCGGGGTTGCCGCGCGCGCTGAGCTGCTCGCCGACGCTCGGCCGGTAGGCGAGCGTGCCCATGCGCGAGGCGAGCCGGTCCAGGCCCGGCACCGCGGCGCCGCGGATCGCCAGCCCGGCCGCCCGCTCGAGCCGCTCGCGCTCGGGCCGCCGGTGCATCGCGTTCGGCATCAGCACGAGCCGCCCCGGGCTGAGCTGGCGCGTCACGACCGCGCGCAGCAGGATCTGCGCGCCCGCCTCGTGGCCGCCGACGAGCGGCCGCGGCCCGCACACGTCGCGGCAGAAGCCCGCCATCACCTCGGCCATCCAGTCGGGCGAGTACGGGTGCCGTGGGCGGTCCTCGGAGTCGCCGTGCAGCGGCAGGTCGGGGAGGACCAGCCGGAAGCGGTCGGAGAGCTCCTCGACCAGCGGCTCCCACTCGCGGTGCGAGAGCAGCTTGGAGTGCAGCAGCGCGAGCGGGGGCCCGGTACCGGCCTCCCGGTAGGCGACCCGTGCGCCGTCGTGGTGGTGGTAGAGGCGCAGCTTCACCTGGCGCCAGGATCGCGGATCGCGCCGCGACGCGTCAGCCCGCGCCGGCGGCGGCCTGCGCGAGCAGCCGCAATGCGGGCAGCGCCGGGCGGAGCTCGCTCGTGCGCGCGTCGCCGAAGAGCTCGGCGAGCCACTGCCCGCCGGCGACGGGCACGACGATCGCGGCGACGGCCTCGTAGCCCAGCTCGGCAAGCAGCCGCGACTCCGGGTCGTGCCCGGGGACCTTCTCCCGGTGCAGGGCGAAGCCGCCGCCGCCGGCGATCGCCGCGGTGCGGGGGTAGTCGGCGAGCGCGTAGCGCTCCTGGTGGAACTGCACGGTCTCCTGCCGCCCGTGCGCGAGGTCGACGTCGCGGATCGTCTCGATGTGGCCGGCGCCCTCCGGCAGGAACGAGATCGCCCAGCCCGGCGCGTCGAGCACGCCTGCGGCGGCCGTCAGGAC
>Ga0207708_10004124_pt1 | contig 10693 bp, 7 predicted proteins | sample KBSK5101metaG_FD_184340 | JGI IMG/M metagenome (GOLD analysis project Ga0207708, IMG submission 184340) | Corn, switchgrass and miscanthus rhizosphere microbial communities from Kellogg Biological Station, Michigan, USA - KBS K5-10-1 metaG... | ecosystem: Host-associated > Plants > Roots >...
AATGTTTCCTCCGGTAATTCCATCCAGAATCCGCCCGATGAACAGGAGTGCCAGCGTGTTCGCGAGTCCAAGAATCAGGAACCCGATTCCCGTTCCGATTATTGAAATGAAAAGTACCGGTCGCCGTCCGAATCGATCAGAGAGTCCTCCTAAAACGGGTGAAAAGATCAACTGCATGATTGAGTATGAAGCGAACAACAAACCGACAGTACGCGGCGTTGCATTGAAGGTGGTGCCCTCAGCGTAGAAAGGGAGTACCGGAATGACAATCCCGAATCCCACGAGATCAATAAAGACTGTAGTGAAGATGACGATAAGCGGTGAGCGTTTCATTCCAGCGCAAAAGGAATGCTTAGTCTAAAAGAAGCGATACCGCGCACAAGGTATCACAAGAAGCGGGGACACGGAGACACGGGGACGGGGAGAAACGGAGATGGGGAGACGCGGGGAGACGGGCGACGTGCATAAGGTCACTGCGCAATCTTCACCGAAACCATTCAAGTGAACATAATGCAAGTAAGGAAGGGTGGCTTGCCCCCGCTCAATATCCTTTCCATTCAACGTTGAGAGTAGGCAGATTGAGCGGGGGCAAGCCACCCTTCCTTACTTGCATTATGGGAGCTTCCGCGATTTCGATGGAACCTGAGTGCCGATCTTTTGCACGTCGCTTTGTTTGCTGGACGTTATGGACCTCGTGCGGTCAACACGATCTCTCCGTCCCCTTGTCTCCCTGTCTCTCCGTCTCTTCGTCACGCGCTGGCGCGGAATTGCGTGGCCAAACGTAGTCGCTCAACGATCGCTTGCTTCGGTTGTGCGCCGATCAAGCGATCGATTAGTTTTCCGTCTTTGAAAATTAGCATCGTGGGAATGCTGGCGATCTGATAACGCGACGAGGTACCCGGATTCTCATCAACATTCAGCTTCGCGATGCGATATCGACCGTCTGACTCCGACGCTAACTGGTCCATGATCGGTCCGATCATGCGACAGGGCGCACACCACGGAGCCCAACAATCCAACATTACCGGCCGGCCTGTGATGCCCATCACTTCGCGATCGAAAGTCGCGTCGGTAACAATTACCGGCTTTGTTTCTGCTACGTCAGCGCCGTCGGCTTGCAACCTCGCACCGCATTTTCCACATTTCGCGTCACTTCTAGCCAGACGCGCTTCGTCTACGCGATTCTTCGTTTCGCATTGTCCGCATTTAATAACCTGCATATCGTCCTCTTCAGTGCCCTATTTGTTTAGGTATGAATTTGACCGTCTTTCGTCGCAAAAGTTTTGCGAGAGTGTTTGATACTCGAGATTCGTAGTAACATTCGCCATCACATCTATTGAAGGATAAGCCGCCCCATGCAAAGAAAATCGATCACTTTAGCGGCAGTTGTGCTGCTGTTACTTGCGTCTGCTTTGACGCAGGCACAGGTCACTGGAACCGCGAGCCAGCCTTTGGACATCTCGTTTACCGTCGGCATGTCGCGCCCGCACACGCATATGCTGGAAGTCGATATTGAAATCAAGCGGAGTGCTGATGGACCAGCCGAAGAGTCGTTGATGATGCCGGTATGGACGCCGGGATCTTACCTGGTCCGTGAATTCGAGCGACATGTTCAAGATTTTGCGGCGACTAACGGTGCCGGCCAGCAGTTGAAATGGGAGAAGACCAACAAGAACACCTGGCGCGTTAAGACGAATGGCACTCGCAACTGGCACGCGACATACAGAGTTTACGCAAACGAGCTTTCAGTGAGAACCAACGAACTTAATTCGGGTCATGCATATTGGAATAACGCGGCTTTGCTTATGTATCCCGAAGGCCAACTAACCGCTGCTTCGACTGTGCGGGTGTTAGCTCCTGATGTTTGGAAAGTGGCAACGGGGTTACCGGCAGTTGCAGGTCAACGCAATACGTTTCGCGCAGAGAATTTTGACGTTCTGTACGACTCGCCGTTTGAAGTGAGTAACTTCAAGACAATCGCATTTACGGTCAAGGGCGTGCCGCATCGAATTGTGATCGACGGTGAAGGGAATTACGACGCGGATCGTTTGAAGCGCGACGTGCAGAAGATTGTTGAGGCCGAGATTGAAATCATGGGAGGTGAAGTGCCTTATCGTGACTACACCTTCATTCTTCATTTGCGATCGAATGCCGGAGGCGGGCTCGAACATGCGAACTCCACCTCACTCGGCTATCCACGGTTTGGCTTTTCAGATGGATCAGCGCGAACGACTTCATCGTCGCCGAACCCTGCGACAGCCGGCCAACCCGCCTATCGCAGCTTTCTATCTTTGGTGTCACATGAGTTCTTTCATCTCTGGAACGTAAAACGGCTCCGGCCAGACGCGCTCGGACCTTTTGATTACAATAACGAGAACTACACAAAGCTATTGTGGGTGGCTGAAGGAATTACCGATTATTATGCAGACGTTGCATTACGCCGCGCCGGCTTGATTTCAGAGCAGGACTTTCTTACTGCCGTAGCCAGAGCATTTCAGCAACTGCAAAACACCCCGGGAAGACTTGTGCAGAGCGTTGAAGAATCGAGTTTCGACACGTGGGTAAAGTTTTATCGGCAGGATGAAAACTCTATCAACTCGCAGGTGTCGTACTACGACAAGGGCGCGATACTAGGTTTACTTTTGGATCTTGAGATCCGCAACAAGAGCAACAACGTGAAGTCGCTTGACGATGTGCTGCGCCATCTTTACCAGGAGTTCTTTAAGAAGGGGCGCAATTACACGCCAGAGGACTTTCAAAAGACAGCAGAGATGATGGCCGGCTCGAGTCTTGATGAGTTCTTTTCGAAGTATGTTCGCGCGCGCGAAGAGTTGGATTACAACGCGAGTCTTGCGGCTGCAGGGCTAAAACTTGATCGAGGAATCAGAACCGAGGGAAATAAACCTGTTGAGCGGGCTTACTTCGGTGCTGATACTGCGCAAGAAGGTGACCGTCTGGTCGTTCGACGTGTGTATGCCGACTCGCCTGCTTATGACCAGGGCTTGAATACCGGTGACCAAATCATTGCGCTGAATAACATGCGCGTTACAAGAGAGCAGTTCGACGCGAGAATCGCAGAAAAGAAACCAGGTGATCTGATTAACTTAACGGTATTTCGTTTCGATGATCTCAGCACGTTACTGATCAAGCTCGGTGGTCGCTCTGAAGGTACGTATCGGATCGTGCCTTTGGAGAATGCGACACAGTTGCAAAAAAAGATCTATCAATCCTGGCTTGGATTACCTTCGCCGGCCCAGCGGTAAAATCATCAAATGGCACGATCCTTTCAACACATCACATTCAATATCGAAGATCGAGTTGCGCGAATCAATTTTGCGCGGCCGCCACTAAATGTTTTCAACATCGCAATGTTGAAAGAGATAGCTGCGGCGCTTGGTGACTGTTCACGGCGGAATCTGGTTGCGATTGTTTTTGCACCGGACAAGGATAGTCGCGCATTCAGTGCCGGCGTCGCCGTAGAAGAGCACGTCGCGGAATTGGTCTATCAAATGCTCGACTCTTTTCACAGCGTCTTTCGCATACTTGAACAGCTGGCAAAACCTGTGATTGCTTTGGTTGACGGACCAGCACTCGGTGGCGGATGCGAACTGGTTGCGGCGTGCGATATCGTGATTGCGTCTGATCGCGCAAAGTTTGGCCAACCGGAAATCAAATTGGGCGTATTTCCTCCGGTAGCAGCGGTGCTTTTGTCGCACGTTATCGGCGACAAAGCAGCGCGCGAACTGATTCTGACCGGCGCTACGATTGACGCGAAGGAGGCGGCGCGGCTTGGTCTGTGTAATTACGTCGTACCCGTTGCTGAGCTGGAACAAAAGCTGAATGAAATACTCGCAAAACTCCGTGACTTATCGAGTGTCGCTTTGGAATTTACGCGCAAGTCGCTCGACGTGGCCCGCGGACGTTCGTTGGATTCAGCCTTGAAACAGCTCGAGGACATTTATCTTCACGAGCTGATGAAATCCGCAGACGCCGCCGAAGGTGTGAAGTCGTTTATGGAGAAGCGCAAGCCGGTGTGGCGCGATCGTTAATATGAAATCCCTTAGACGAGTGTTGGTGGTCGAAATAGCATTGCTCGCAATGGCGACTTTGTTTCCGTCGGCGTTAGCGCAAACCCAACCAGGCAACAAACCGCGACAGCGGAGACCTGGATCCCATTCCAGTCCGCCGCGAGTGACGATGTCGGCCGAGGCGCGTGCTCAGCTTGATCAGGCCATGGTTGCCGTCTGCACAGAGCAAAAGCTCGATCCGCAAAGCAACATTCCCATCGACGAGATGCAGGCGCGACCTTCTCTGCCAGTTCATTCACCTGAAGCGCAGCTAGGATTAGAGCGCGCGCAGCGCGTTTTGCCCCTCGCAAAAACTCTAATGATCTCAGCGCTCCAACAACTGGCGCTGGAATACGGTTTCGAGAAATCAGGGCGCTATCGGCTTCGTATTGAGCAGGCAATCATTCGTGTGCGTTCAGTGAGACGAGTCAAACCCGACATGGACTCGAGAGACAATGCCTCCGTTTTTTTAACGCGCCCGCACACAATCACTTTCGGAACGATTTTTCTCGCTGGGTTGCGATCGGACGAGGGAATGATCGGCGTGCTCGCGCACGAACTGATGCACATCGCTGATGGGAACACTGACAGTTTGCGCGCACTGGTTGCAGCAGTTTCACTTAAGGCATCCGCATTAACAGGTATCGATATCCGCGGACAGCGCGCGGAGGAACTGAGCTGCGACTTAATAGGCGCGATGGCGGTGAGGGCTTACGTGGCCGACTCGCCCAGCTACGAATCAGTGACGCGACGTCTTGCTCGATCGATAGAACACAATTGCGTTGATCTTGATGAAGGTGACGACGATCATCTTTCACCGCGCAACACCATTCGAGCCTTACTCGCTCTTCATCCGGTGCTCGTCCGTGAACTCGTTTTCAATCGACAGGAGCGCATTCAAACGAGGCCGACGCGAGACAATTAAAATCGCCCAGCGGCCGTTTCTCTATGCCCAATAATTTTCGAGCCCGCACGAAAACTACGAACACTCTTATCTATACATTCCTTAGCCTTTTCATATCGGTCTCGGGCTGCAAATCTGTGATTGATCGTCAGGATGTTCGTCCGCGAGTGCTGCGCGATGTTCCGGCGCGCGTGCTGGCGTACCGGCTGGAACCGGATGTCGATTCTCCTCGCCAGCAGGTTGAGGATCCCGGTGAGAAACTCGAGGCGATTCAGAAAGATTTCTCTTCGCGGCGGACGAACGATGCGTTGATACGCACCGTCAAGTCACCTGACGGCAATCGAGTGCTGGCCCTTTACGGAACAGACGAGGAACCAACATCGGCTTTTCGGATCGACCTTTATAGTTCAGATGGTCAGTTTCTACGGAACCTTAGTCCACCAACGTTGTCGTGCGTCTTTCCCGAAACTGTCGCGTGGTCGCCCGACAACAATCTGGTGACCTTCATTGCGCACAAACGTGCGATGCCAAGTCCGAGTCCGACGCCGCCTGTTGTGATTGAGGAACCGTCCGCATCCCCTCAGCCGTCAGCGACCATAGCGCCGACTTTTGCTCCCGTAGCTGCGTTTCAAACGGAACAGATCTACGTTTGCAATCGCGATGGATATGACTTGAAACCAATAACCTCGCGTGAGGGATTGATTTATTTTGCGTTTGCGTGGGCTCCTGACAGTCATGCGCTGGTCGCCCTCGCTTGCAAAGAAGCGGAATGGGATGCGCGAGAACGACAATCGAAACTGCCGGTTGGTCGACCGCGCCTGTTAACACCCGATGGTCAGGAACGACTACTTGATGATGGTTTGGCGGAAGCATTGCCCGTTTGGTCGCCCGATGCTTCGAAAGTTGCAACTGCTTTCGAAACAGACGTGGCAATCTACGATGCTGCGACGGATAAGCCTACGCAAGCGCGATTGCCGATGCGCGATCAATTGATAGCAGCGTCGGTAGTTTATGAGCAGAAAGTCGCCGCCAAGAAAGCGCAACAGGGAAACAGGGAAAGCAACAATGCGGCGGCCGCACCGTCGCCGTCTCCAGTGGCCCAGGTTGCGTCGCAGGGTGTTCCCGCTTCATTCAATCCGATTGTTCGGCTGGAGTGGGTGGCGCCAGAGAGACTTTATTTTCAGACGGCTTACATTCTTGTGTTGCCGAACGAAACGATCAGTACTTTCCCACGCTGGCATCTGTTGCAGTTGAGCGCACAGGCCGCGGTTTTGAAGTAGGAACAAACCGGTCCACAGGAGCAGGAGCAGCCATCAGGCGCAGGACTAACTACTCCTCCTTTCCTGCTCCTGCTTGCTGCTCCTGCCGCGTGAAATTAGTCGATGTAATCTGTGAGAGTTTTGTGGATCTGCTTATCGGTTCCGTGGTTCTTAATAGAAGAGTCCCGCCAACGTTTGCGTGTTGGCGGGACTCCCTTCTTTTGAAGGATGAGGATTAGTTCGCTTCGCGCATCCTCTGTGTTGGTTCGAGGAAGATCGAGTCATAAACGCCGCGCATCTTGAAATTGCACATTCGGTAGAACGTGTGCGAGCGTTTGTTCTCTTCATTCACCAGCACACAAACCACCTTGGTGCGAGTGAGCAATTGATGGCCAAGTTGACGCAAGCATTTCCGTCCCAACCCTTTGTTACGATCGATCGGGTTGACCCAAACGCCTTCAAGATAAACGACGTCAGGGGTGTCAGCCTGGATGTCAGCCTTGAACATCAGTTCGCCATCTTGTTCGAGCACCCAGATGCGGCCCATCTCGATGCGACGCAGACATCTGGCGCGGAATCCTTCCGGGTCGATCTCCAGCGGGTTCATGCCACTTTCTTCTTCTGCCATCACGGCTTGGATTGGCGCGATTTTGTCGAGATCCTCGCTTGTCGCGAGTCGAAGTCCTTCAACTTCTTCGCGAATCTGCATCGCGCGGCGTAGTTCAAAGAGCAGCTCCCGACACGCAAGACGCATTTCCTGTCCCGCGTCAGCATAGTAGTTCCAGAATGCTTCTATTCTGCCTTTCTCGCCGAGAACGATGTGGGTGCGTTGGAAGGTTTGGGCCAGTAATCCGAATTCCAGATTCGCTCGATCAGTGCGTGCATCGAGCAGGATTGCATGGCCAATCAATGCGACACCTTCCAAACGGCCTTCGGAATTGCGGCAGCCGTAGAACGTGCCGCGATTGTGTGGGCTGCTGAAACCGTTGTCGCGGATCAGGCCGGCGATACAAACCGTATGCACCGGTTGCTCTGCTAAGAAGGCGAGCACTTCGTTCCGGTCCTCGTCTTTAAGTTCGAAGACGTGGACAGTAACGTCGGCTTCCGGAATGTATGGAGTGTCCGCCATGACTTCGGTCATCAATGCATTTAGCGTAGGGGCTTCGACCTGTCTCATGTTTCGCTCCGATGTGGTGGTGGGTTGATTCATCGTTTCTTGTCTCCCTTTGCTCGTTTAGTAACCCAGGTAATCAACTCCGTCATCCACTTCGATTTCCATGGAGGTAGTTAGGTCGCCATCCAAGGCAGCCGATTGCGCCTGGACGTAGGCATCGCCGAGCAGGACTCCATCGCCCAGCAGTACGCCATCACCCAGCAGCACACCGTCACCTAGCAGCACGCCATCACCAAGCAGCACGCCGTCGCCAAGTAACACGCCGACGCTGCATAAGATTTCCCCATCGCCAAGCAGAACGCCGTTACTGGTAACGATTGAGTCGCCCAGCAAAACGCCATCACCAAGCAGAACACCATCTCCCAGCAACACACCATCTCCCAGCAACACACCATCACCGAGCAACACACCTAAGGCGTAAACCTTTTGATATTTGGTTATCAGGTTTAAGCCTTTGGCGAACCTGCGGTTAAGGAGAATTCCTTGCGACCAGGGAAATGTGTAGCCGGCAATGGTGGTCTGGGGTGTCGGGGCTGCAGAATTCAACAACGAAGAGTTGAGCAGCGTTGTAGAAAGAAGATCGGTTCGAACAACTTTCGCCAGACGGATACAACCTTCGACGTTAATCTCGCCAGCGCCCTGCTCGAATGTGTTAAAGCCCGCGAGTTGCTGAGCCGTGTATTGCATGATCATCTTGATCATGTTTGGCGTCAGCTTATCGTTCATGTCGATCATCAAGGCGGCGGTACCGGCCACGATTGGTGCGGCCATGGATGTACCGTTCAGGAACATCTGACGACGGTTCTCCGCCTCGCTGACGCCGGCATCAAGTGACGGGTTTTCAGTAACGAGGAGATTCGCGTCCGATTGTGCGGCGATCAGTTTGTTACCCGGAGCAGCGAGGTCCGGTTTGATTAGGTTGTCGAAGTGCTTGACGCCATCGGCATCTGTCCAGAAGCCACGAGTTGGTCCACGGGAGCTATAGCTCGCCATCACATCATCTGCGCGGCTGTTTGTTCCGAAGGTATTGGCGGCGCCAACTGTGATTGCCGACGGCTCAATACCTGGTGAATGAATGTGACCATACAGTTTGGCGCCGGCGGAATTCTTTCCGTTATTACCGGCAGCCGCGACAACTACTACACCTGCGTCAACGAGAGCACGAACAGCCTTACAGACTGGATCGTTCTGGTACGAATCGACGGCCAGCGTGCCCAGGCTCATGTTGACCACTCTGATGTTGTGGGTTGTGCGGTTGGCAAGCAGCCAGTTAAGTGCATTCAATAGAGCCGAAACTGAGCCAACGCCGGTGCTGTTTAGAACCCGAAGGTTGATGATGTTGGCGTTTGCCGCAATGCCCATGTACTTGCCGTTCGCGATGCGGCCGTTTCCAGCAGCAGTCGCAGCGACGTGTGTACCGTGACCGTAAGGGTCGTCTACGCGGTTTTCACCGGTAAAATCTTTGCTATAGACAAGACGCGAGTTGCCGTTCACGGAAAGGAAAGATTTGTGACTTGGGTCGATACCAGAATCAAGAATCGCTATACCGATTCCGGTGCCATCCAAAGCGTAGGTTGTAGTTCCGCCCAATAGGTTGGTTTTCGTCTGCATGCGGATGGCGTCGGTGCCCGTTGTGGTGGTGACGTGGCCGAACGCGCGGACCTGCTTGTCGGCGGAGACGTGCTGAACCAATCTGCTCTTAGCAAGTGCCTCGATCGCGTTGACAGGCATGTCGGCTTGAACAACACCGAGGTTGTTCATCCGTGCAGTTACTTGAACTCCATACCGTTGAAAGAGACTGGTTAACTCAGCGCTGCGCGTGTTATCCACTGAGAGGATCACGGTTGCGCGCTGTTTGGCAGATGCGCTCTGAATCAGTTGAGCAATGTCGCCGGAGAGTTTGACGCCCTGGAAACCGTTTCGGTTCTCGGTAGCGTCTTTGTTTTCGCCAGTCTCATCAGCGGAATCAACCTCAACTTGCTTGAACAGTATGTCGAGAGCTGCGTCTGAAGCGATGTATTTGTTGTAAGCGATGCGCGAGGTTGAACCGATAACGCGCAGCTGGCTGTCAGCAATTGCTTTTTGGACTATAGCGGAAACCCGACCGGAGGCGCGCTCTCCTAGAAACTGGTGCAGTTCATCAACGTATAGAATCGAATTCCGAGCGCGCGTTACTTCGGCGACGACCGTGCGAACGCGGCTTTCAATTTCACCGGCGCTTGCGCCGTTGAATAAGCTATAAACGTCCAACGCGAACACCTGCGAATTGCGAAGGTTCTCCGGCACATTGCCGTCGACGATGCCTTGCGCCAAGCGTTGAACGATGGCGTTCGCATTCAAGCTGCTCTCGCTGATCAGAACCGGATTGTTCTGTCGGCCGTTCGACAGGATGTCGATAACGGGTTTGACTGCAGCGTTGTCCGAACCGGCTTCAAGCTTTCCTTCGCGGGCTAATTTGGTGAGGTTGCGAAGGTACGAGGGTGCCGTTTTCCTGTTAGCCGATGTGTTCGTTTGCGCCGCTGCTCTGTCCATGAGCAGGATGCCTGAACACATTGAAAAGACTAAAGAGAGAATTGTAACGAGCGAGACAATAGGCTGTTTCCACTTCTTGTTCATCGGGCGACTCCGGGAGGTTTCCATAAATTTTTTATTGACGACCGCACGATCGCTTGGCCCTGCTATCGCACCCCCCATGCCAGTGCGGTTAGTACTTAAACTTCGCCGTTTTACTTAGGTTATTGGCGTTCGCGTCGAGCAACGCCGGCTCGTGAGGTCAATCAGATAGACCGACCAGGTCACTTTTGACCGAGGCCTTTCGGTCAAGTTGGAGAGAAAAGCGCGCGCGGCTATCAGATCTCAGCTGGAGCTTCTCAAAGGCTGCCAATCTCAGATCTCAGATTGGAGATCTCAAAGGTTCCGAATCTCAGAACCTCAGGGGCCTGCCGCGCGGGTGAGAATCACTGAGCGGATTGCGTCGGCGCTTCGCATTTGAACATCCCCACCAGACGTCACACGCGTTCCGACGTTGCATCAGAACCCTCGCCCGCACGGCGAGGTATTAGTAGCTGCTGACAGACCTCAAAGCCCAGACCTCAAAGCCCAGACCTCAAAGCCCCGATCTCAAAGCTCAGACCTCAAGGCTGGGACCTCAAGGCTCAGACCTCAAAGCTCAGACCTCAAAGCTCGGACCTCAAAGCTCAGACCTCAAGGCTCGGACCTCAAGGCTCGGACCTCAAGGCTCGGACCTCAAAGCTCGGACCTCAAACCTCGGACCTCAAAGCTCGGACCT
>Ga0207708_10004125_pt1 | contig 10692 bp, 9 predicted proteins | sample KBSK5101metaG_FD_184340 | JGI IMG/M metagenome (GOLD analysis project Ga0207708, IMG submission 184340) | Corn, switchgrass and miscanthus rhizosphere microbial communities from Kellogg Biological Station, Michigan, USA - KBS K5-10-1 metaG... | ecosystem: Host-associated > Plants > Roots >...
GATGAACAGGATGATGTCGCCGCGCTGGGTGATCTCCTTCATCACCTTCTTCAGGCGCTCCTCGAACTCGCCGCGGTACTTCGAGCCCGCGACCAGCGCCGCCAGGTCGAGCGTGTAGATCTGCTTGTTCTTGAGCAGCTCCGGCACGTCGCCGTTGGTGATCCGCTGGGCGAGGCCCTCGACGACGGCGGTCTTGCCGACGCCGGGCTCGCCGACGAGCACGGGGTTGTTCTTCGTGCGGCGCGAGAGGATCTGCATGATCCGCTCGATCTCGGTCTCGCGGCCGACGACCGGATCCAGCTTGCCGTCGGAGGCGAGCTTGGTCAGGTTGCGCCCGAACTGGTCGAGCAGCTTCGAGGACTTCTTGCCCTCGCCCTGGCCGGCGGCGCCGGCACCCGCGGCGGAGCCCTGGCCGGAGCCGGAGCCCGAGCGGCGGCCGCCGGGGCCCGAGAGCATCCGGATGACCTCGTTGCGGATCTTCTCGGAGTCCGCGTCGAAGTCGAGCAGGATGCGGGCGGCGACGCCCTCGTTCTCGCGCACGAGGCCGAGCAGGATGTGCTCCGTGCCGATGTAGTTGTGGCCCAGCGACAGGGCCTCGCGGAGGGCGAGCTCGAGCACCTTCTTCGCGCGCGGCGTGAAGGGGATCTGGCCCGAGGTCACCTCCTCACCGGAGCCGACGATGCGAACGACCTGGGCGCGCACACGCTCGACGGTGATGTCCAGGCTCTCGAGGACGCGGGCCGCAAGGCCCTCCTCCTCGCGAAGGAGGCCGAGCAGGATGTGCTCGGTGCCGATGTAGTTGTGCTTGAGCGTCCGCGCCTCCTCCTGGGCGAGGACGACCACCTGACGTGCGCGCTCTGTGAATCGCTCGAACATGGTGGTGGGGTGTTTCCTTCCTGCTAAGTGCTGCCCTAGCGCTCGGTCGTGAAGTTTCCGTCGGTCGGTTGGGCGTTCAGGCCGAGAGACGAAAATACCCCGGCCTCTGACCCGGTATTCGGCACGGATGCCGGACCGGATGAGCGACTCGGGGTTCGAATTGCGGCCATGCGTCAGTTTACCAACGGGGCGGACGAGCGAACGGGCGTCCGAACGTGCCGTTCTGTGCCCGATTCGACGCCGCGGCCTCCACACCCTGCAGTACGTGCCGCCGGATCCGGTGTGGAGCCGCGCTACTGCTCGCGCATGGCCGGGAACAACACGACCTCGCGGATCGTGTCGCGGCCCGTGAGCAGCATCACCAGGCGGTCGATGCCGATCCCGATGCCGCCGGTCGGCGGCATGCCCTGCTCGAGCGCCTCGACGAACGCCTCGTCGTAGGGCTGGGCCTCCTCGTCGCCCTCGGCGGCGGCGCGCTTCTGCTCCTCGAAGCGGGCGCGCTGGTCGTCGGGGTCGTTGAGCTCGGTGAAGGCGTTGGCGATCTCCATCCCGCCCGCGAACGCCTCCCAGCGCTCGACCAGGCCCTCCGCGCTGCGGTGGCGCTTGGCCAGCGGGGAGAGCTCGACGGGGTAGTCGAGCAGGAAGGTCGGCTCCTGGAGCGTCGGCTCGACGTACTTGGAGAGCAGGAAGTCCACGAGCCGCGCCCAGGTCTCCTCGTGCTCGGGCACCTCGTGGCCGGCCGCGCGCATCGCCGCCTGCAGCGACGCGAGGTCGCGGTTGGCGAGGATGTCGACGCCGGAGCGCGACTCGATCGCGCCCGCGAGCGTCTCGCGGTGCCACGGCGGGGCGAAGCGCTCGCCCTGCCCGAGCGCGCTCGCGACCCGGTGGATCAGCTGCTCGCAGCGCGCGGCGATGTCCTCGTAGTCCGCGTAGGCCTCGTACCACTCGAGCACGGTGAACTCGGGGTTGTGCTTGGGCGAGAGCCCCTCGTTGCGGAAGTTCTTGCCGATCTCGTAGACGCGCTCGAGGCCGCCGACGATCAGGCGCTTGAGGTAGAGCTCGGTCGCGATCCGCAGGAACATGTCGCGGTCGAGCGCGTTGTGGTGCGTGACGAACGGGCGCGCCGCAGCACCGCCGTAGAGCGTCTGCAGCATCGGCGTCTCGACCTCGATGAAGCCGTGCTCGTCGAGGAAGCGGCGGATCTCGGTGACGATCCGGGCGCGCGCGATGAACACCTCGCGCGACTCCTCGTTGGCCATCAGGTCGAGCTCGCGCTTGCGGAAGCGCGTCTCGGTGTCGGTCAGGCCGTGGTGCTTCTCGGGCGGCGGGCGCAGCGACTTCGCCAGCAGCGTGACGTCGTCGACCGAGATCGTCAGCTCGCCGGCGCGCGAGCGGATGATCGTGCCGTCGGCGCCGACGATGTCGCCGAGGTCGGCTCCTCGCAGGCGCTCGAAGGCCTCCTCGCCGAGCACGTTGAGCCGGCCCAGCAGCTGGATCCGGCCCGAGCGGTCGACGAGGTCGGCGAAGATCGCCTTGCCCTGGCCGCGCTTGGCGGCCAGGCGGCCGGCCACGCGCACGCGCGTCTCGGTCTCGCCGCCGGGCTCGAGGTCGTCGTGGCCCTCGCGCGCCTGCGCGATCGGGACGACGCCCGCGAACTCGTGCGGGAACGGGTCGATGCCGGCGGCGCGCAGCTCCTCGAGCTTGCGCCGCCGGGCGGCGAGGATCTCGGCCTCGCCCCCGCCGCCGCCGGCGGGAGTGGGCCCCTCGCTCATGCGACGTCGATCTTGGTGATCTTCAGCTCGCGGGTCTTGCCGTTGGGCAGGGTCACCTTGACGGTGTCGCCCTTCTTACGGCCGAGCAGACCCTTGCCGACGGGCGACTCGTTCGAGAGCCGGTTCTCGGACGGGTTGGCCTCGGTCGAGCCGACGATCGTGTACTTCAGCGACTTGCCGGAGCCCTCGTCCTTGACGGACACGAGCGAGCCGACGCGCACGACGTTGGAGTCGAGCTCGGCGGCGTTGATGACCGACGCGGAGCGGAGCTTCTCCTCCAGGGAGGCGATCCGCGCCTCGAGCATCGCCTGCTCGTTCTTGGCGTCGTCGTACTCGGAGTTCTCGGAGATGTCGCCGAACTCGCGCGCTTCCTTGATGCGCTCGGCGACCTCTCGGCGCTTGACGGTGGAGAGGTGCTCGATCTCATCCTTCAGCTTGTCGAGCCCCTCGGGGGTGAGCAGGACGTCTCTCTGCATCTCGTCGTCCTAAGTCGGGTCCGGAGAAAAGAAAAGCCCGCGTAGATCGCGGACCTGTAGTGCGCTCAAGTGGTGCGGCGCGACGCGGCATGGTAGCACCGCTGAGCGGCTTTCAAGCGGCGACGGCGGAGCGCAGCCCGGCGATCAGCCCGCGCTGCTCCGCGAGCGTCTCGGCGCGCTGGAGCGCGTCCTGGACCGACGGCGCCTCGCCGAGGCGCTCGATGTACCAGGGGTGGAACTTCCGCAGGTAGCGCGCGGCCCGCTCCGGCCCGAGATGCTCCTCCGCGCGATCGACGATCCAGGCCCACTCGTCGAGGATCTCCTCGCGGGCGGGCTCGTCCTCGCGCGTGCCGAGCACCTGCTCGAACAGCCACGGGTTCCCGAGCGAGCCGCGGGCGAGCATGATCGCCGCCGCGCCCGTGTACTCGAACGCCCAGCGGACGTGCTCGGCCTCGCGCATGCCGCCCGAGACGATCACCGGCACGTCCAGCGTCTGGACGAGCTCGGCGGCGAGCTCGTAGTCCGGCCGGCCCTTGTGGCGGACCTTGACGGTGCGCGGATGGAACGTGATGCCCGCCACGCCGGCCTCCTCGGCGAGCCGGCGGGCGACGTCGAAGCCCTCCGCGCGCAGCTTCACCGTGACGGGGAGGCCGGAGCCCTCGGCGGCCGCGCGCGCGACCGCGACCGCGGTGTCGGGGTCCTTCAGCAGCGCGGCGCCGGCGCCGGTCTTGCAGACCTTCGGGACCGGGCAGCCCATGTTGAGGTCGATCAGGTCGGCGCCCGCCTCGGCCACGCGCGCGGCGGCGGCGCGCATGACGTCGGGGTCCTGGCCGAACAGCTGCATCGCGACCGGCCCGCCCTCGCGCTCGCGCGGGTCGATGACCAGCAGCTCGTCGAGCGTGCGGCGGTTCTCGTAGTGGATCGCGAAGCTCGAGACCATCTCGGAGAACGCCAGGCCCGCCCCGTGGCGCTTGGCCTGCAGGCGCACGAACCAGTTGCCGATCCCGGCCAGCGGCGCGAGCACCACGCGGTTGGGGATCGTCAGGCCCCCGAGCTCCCAGGGTTCGGTCAGCGAACGCACGGCTTCTAGGGTACGGCGCCGAATGCTGGTCATCTTCGATTGCGACGGCGTCCTCGTCGACTCCGAACCGATCTCCAACCGCATCCTCGCCCAGCGGCTGACCGCGATCGGATTGCCCACGACCACCGCGGAGTCGATCCGCGACTACATGGGCCGCTCGTGGGCGTCGTGCCAGGCGCTGATCGAGCAGCGGCTCGGACGCGCGCTCCCGGACGACTTCGCGGACGGCTACCACGATGAGCTCTACGCCGCGCTGCGCAGCGAGGTCGAGCCCGTGACGGGCGTCGCGGCGGCGCTCGACGCGATCTCGGCGCCGGCGTGCGTCGCCTCGAGCGGCTCGCACGAGAAGATCCGCACCTCGCTCGGCACGACCGGCCTGCTCGCGCGCTTCGAGGGCCGGATCTTCAGCGCCGCCGACGTCGACCACGGCAAGCCGGCGCCCGACCTGTTCCTGCACGCGGCGGCGGCGATGGGGCACGCTCCGGCGGACTGCGTCGTCGTCGAGGACGCCCCCGCGGGGGTGGCGGCCGGCCGCGCCGCCGGCATGACGGTGCTCGGCTACGCCGCGCTGACGCCGCCGGCCGAGCTCGAGGGCGCGACCGTGTTCACGTCGATGGACGAGCTCCCCGCGCTGCTCAACGGTTCCGCTCCCAGATGAGCCGCAGGCCGGTGAGGGTCAGCAGGTCGTCGACCTCCTCGATGCGGCGGCAGTAGGGCGCGACGGCGCCGGCGAGGCCGCCCGTCGCGATCGCATAGGTCGGGCCGAGCTCGCCCTCGAGGCGCTCGAGGATCCCGTCGACCATGCCCGCGTAGCCGTAGAGGACGCCCGAGCGGATCGCCTCCACCGTCGACTTGCCGAGCACGTTGCGCGGCTCCGTGAGGTCGATCGTGGGCAGCGCGGCGGCGCGCTCGGTGAGCGCCTCGAGCGAGATCTCCAGGCCCGGGAAGATCACGCCGCCGAGGTACTCCGCGTCGGCGGAGACCACGTCGTGCGTGACCGCGGTGCCGAAGTCGACGATCACGCAGGCGCCGCCGACCTTCTCGTAGCCCGCGACCGCGTTGACCAGCCGGTCCGGGCCGATCTCGCGCGGGTTGTCGTAGCGGATCGAGATGCCGGTCCGCAGGCCCGGGCCGACGACGAGCAGCTCGTGGTCGAGGTAGCGGCGGCCGACCTCGTCCCACTCCGGCCGCAGCCGCGGCACCGTGGAGGAGACGATCGAGGCGTCGAGGTCGGCGAACGAGAGCCCGCGCAGCGCCAGCAGCGCGCGCAGCGCGGCGCCGAGCTCGTCCGCGGTGGACTTGCGCACGGTGGCGAAACGCCAGTGCTCGATCAGCTCGGTGCCGTCGAAGGTCCCGAGATGGGTCTGGGTGTTGCCGACGTCGATGACCAGCAGCATGGGCGGAGCGGGAGGTTAGACTCGCCGGCGGTTTGCCTGCCGCCACGCTCTATGCCCTGCCGGCCTCGCACCCGTGTGCCGCGGTGGAGCTCGCGCTGCGGCTGAAGGGGGTCGACTTCCGCCGCGTGGACATGATCCCGGTCCTCTCGAAGGCCCAGCAGTGGGCGCGCTTCAGGGCCCTGACCGTCCCTGCGCTCGAGTTCGACGACGGCGAGAAGGTGCTCGGCTCGCGCGAGATCATCCGCGCGCTCGAGCACCGCGTGGCCGACCCGCCGCTGCTGCCGCTCGACATGCGCGAGCGCCATGACGTCACGGAGGCCGAGCGCTGGGGCGACGAGGTGCTGCAGCCGCTCGCCCGCCGGATCGCCTGGGCGGCGCTGCTGCGCAGCACGGGGTCGATGATGAGCTACGCCGAGGACGCCGACCTGCCCGTCCCCGACTCGCTCACGAAGCTCACGGCGCCGCTCGTCGCGCGGGCGTCGGCGAAGTTCAACGGGGCGAGCGACCCCGCGGTCCGCTCGGACCTGATCAACCTCGACTTCCACCTCGACCGCGCCGACCGCTTCATCGAGCGCGGCGCCCTCGGCGGCACCGAGACGCCGAACGCCGCCGACCTCCAGATCGGCTCCGGCGTGCGCCTGCTGCTCACGATCGAGGATCTCGTGCCGCGGATCGAGGGCCGCCCCTGCGAGACGGTCGCCCGCCGCTGGTTCGCGCGCTACCCGGGCCGCGTTCCCGCGGGAACGCTCCCGCAGGCCTGGCTCGACGCGCGGGCCCCGGCGCCGATCTAGCCGCTCCGCCGGCTAGCGGCGCCGACCGCGCGAGAACCCGGAACCGCGCACGATCCGGGCCGGCGAGGCCGACGTGCGGGTCAGCCCCTGGCCGTCGCGCGCGGCGACGTAGACGTGCCCGTGCAGGCGCCGGCGCGCGCCGATGGCCTTCCGGCCGGCCTGCGACAACGGGATCGAGACGCGCATCATGCGCCCGCGGCGCAGCGAGAACGGCCGCCGCGCCACGCGGTGCTCGCCGGTGCGCGTGACCCGCGCGGTCACGACGACGCTGCCCGTGCAGCGGCGCACGACGCGGTTCGCGCAGGCGAGCTTGACCCACGTGCGGCGCCGGCGGTCGACGGCGGCGCGCCGCGAGACGACCGCAACGCCGGCGAACGGGCGCAGCCGGCGGCCCGCGCCCGGCGACGGGTCCTCGTGCGGGGCGGCCCCCGCCACCCGCGGGACGAGCGCGACCGAGTCGAAGTAGGCGTCGTCGTAGCCGCCGGCGGCCGGGACGGAGCGCAGCGTGACGGCGACGGAGCGGGTCAGCGGCGGCATCGGGCCCGACGTGGCCCGCGGGAGCAGGTTCGTCGCGCCGCCGCGGTCGTCGGCCGTGACCGGGCCGATCAGCAGGCGCCCGAGCGCGCGGCCGGCGGGGTCGCGGAACTCGGCCTCGGCGATCGCGCCGTCCTGGCTGCCGCGGTAGCCGCCGAGCAGCGCCGACAGGGCGGCGGAGCCCTCGCCGAGGTCGATCTCCGGCGCGGCCTCGCGCACGTCGACGACCTGCGTGGCGGAGTTGCCCTTGCCCGGGCCGGCGGTGAAGAACGCGTCGCCGGCGCCGAGCGCCTCGCCGATCCGCCGCGACGGGAACGGGAAGTTGCCCGCGACGGTGCCGTAGCGCACGAACGTGAAGGCGCCGCTGCGCGACCACTGCGGCGGCGCGGGGCTGGAGGTGTCGTCCTCGGCGGGCGTGCCGGCCTCCGCGCCGGCGTTGGAGAGCGCGTTGCCCGTGACCTGCCCGAGCGCCGGCGGCTGCAGCTCGAGCGCGCCCATGTCGCGCCGCAGCGTGCCGTCGCCGGTCCCGTCGGCGATCCGCACGAAGCCGAGCGCGTCCTCGTGCGTCTCGGTGTCGGACAGCTCGCCCGGGCGGCCGGCGTCAAGGACCGGCGAGCCGGGCTGCGGCCGCGCGTCGCCGGACGCCGTGAAGCGGGGGTCGGCGGCGAGGTTGGTGTCGCCCGTCGCCTCGGGGAAGTCCGAGTAGGTCGCCGACAGCGGCGCGCCGCCGAGGTCGAAGCCGCGCGCGAAGCCCCAGACGATCGAGTCGGTCGCCGCGACCGCGAGCGTGCGCCCGGGCGTCGTGCACGCGCCGGTGACGCCGGCCTCGCCGCTCCCGCGCACGGTCACGTGCCCGAGCGCGAGCCGCGCCGAGGCCGCCTCGCAGGTCAGCTCGACCGCCGGCGCCGCGGCGTCGACGAGCACGCTCGAGAGCCCGGCCGCGCCCCCGCGCACGCGCACGCGCCCCAGGACGACCGAGCTCTCCAGCGAGGCGCCGTCGTCGATCTGCAGCGCGGGCGCGGCGGCGCTGCCGTCCACGCGCAGCGCCCGCGCGCTCGAGCCCGGATCCAGCAGCCGCAGCGTCGGGCCCGTGGCGCCCGCGCGCAGGCGGGTCGCGTCGGCGCCGAGCCCGATGACGCGTACGGGCCGCCCGGTCGCGTCGGCGAACGCCCCCGCCTCGCTGATCCGGCCGAGCAGGATCGTGTCGCGGTCGGTGTCGGCGCGGGCCGAGGCGAACGCGTCCGCGGCGGTGTCCTTCGCCGTGCAGCCGGCGGCGCGCATCCCGACGCAGTACGTCGCGGCGTCGGCCGTCGCGGCGGGCGCGAGCGCCAGGAGCACGATCAGGACCGCCCGGCGACTCCACCCTCTCACCACACGAACGCTACCCGGACGGGCGAACGTCGAGTGGCGGCCCGGCGCGGCGCACGTCCTGGCCGTCGAGCGCGGCGAGCGCCGCCGCCAGCGACGCGCCGTCCGGAAGCGTCGCCCCCGGGTCGAGCTCGAGCAGCGGGACGAGCACGAAGCGGCGGCGGGCGAGCTCGCGGTGGGGGATCGCCAGCCGCTCGGACTCGTACGCCTCGTTCCCGAGCAGCAGCACGTCGACGTCGACCGGCCGCGGCCCGTGGCGGACCCCGCCGGCCGCCCGCCCGAGCGCGCGCTCGACCGCCTTGCAGGCGTCGAGCAGCGCCTCCGGCCCGAGCGCGGTCTCGACCCGCACGCACGCGTTCAGGAAGGCGGGCTGGTCGAGCACCTCGCCCACCGGCTCGGTCTCGTAGACCGACGAGGACGCGATCGCCTGCACCCCGTGCGCCCACAGGTCCTCGACCGCCGCCTGCAGCAGCGCGCGCCGGTCGCCGAGGTTGGAGCCGAGCCCGAGGTAGCCCAGCCGGGTGCTCACCGCCGGCGCTCCCGCATCATCGCGAGCTGCCGCGACTGGGCGATCAGCGTGCCGTCCTGCGCCCACAGCTCGCCGTCCTCCTCCCATGCGCCGCCGGCGGAGAACTGCGAGCGGAACTCGGCCAGCGCCCACTCGCCCGGCGCCGGCAGCGGCGCGCGGAAGTGGATCGTCAGGTCGAACGTGGGGACGATCGCGAAGCGCCCGAGCTTGGAGAACGCCGCCGGCATCCAGCCGTCGGACATCGCGGTCACGGCGAGGTGGTCGAGCGGACCGCCCTCCTTGAGGCGCATCCACGCCAGGTGGCGCGCCCGCTCGGCCGGCCGGCCGGGCGCCCCGCCCTCGACCCAGCGCAGGTCGAAGCGCTGCTGGAAGCGCGGCGCGCCCTCGACGCGCGGCACCTCCGGGCAGTCCTCCGGCGGCGGCGCCGCGGGCGGCTGCAGGTCCGCCCACTCGGGCTCGCCGTCGCGCCAGGTCGCGGCGCCGGCCAGCGCGAGCGCGATCGGCCGCCCCTCCTGCTCCATCCGCAGGCTGAGCACGCTGCTCGAACGGCCCTCGCGTTCGACGTCGACGGAGACCTCGACCGGCCCGGCCGCCGGCGCGTCGACGAAGTGCACCGTGAGCGAGCGCGGCGGCCGCTGCGGGTCGCCGAGCTCCTCCTGCATCGCCCGCACGAGGAACGCCGAGAGGTAGCCGCCGAACGGCCCGCGCTCGATCCACCACGCCTCCGAGATCTCGCCGCGGAAGCGACCGTCGCCGTTGCGCGACAGCGTCGTGTCGGAGTCGAGGCTCACGCCTCGGCCAGGCCGATCCGAGCGTGCAGCCGCGCCAGCGGCCGCGGCGCCCACCAGTTCCAATGGCCCAGCAGCGCCATCAGCGAGGGCACCAGCAGCGTGCGCACGATGAACGCGTCGATGAGCACCGCGAGTGCCGTACCCACGCCGAGCTCCTTGACGAACACGACCTCCGAGGTCGCGAACGCGCCGATCGCGGCGCAGAACAGCAGCGCGGCGTAGGTGACGATCCGGCCCGTGCGCTCGAGCCCGACGGCGACCGCCTCGCGCTCGCCCAGCCCGCCGTCGCGGGCCTCCTTGATGCGCGTGAGCAGGAACACGCCGTAGTCGGTCGAGAGCCCGAAGGCCACGCAGAACAGCAGCACGGGCTGGGTCGCCTCCAGGGCGCCCTGCGAGTCGTACGCGAGCAGGCCCTCGAGCCGCCCGTCCTGGAAGATCAGCACCAGCAGCCCGAAGGCGGCGGTGACCGTCAGCAGGTTCATCAACAGCGCCTTGAACGGCAGCACGACCGACCCCGTCATCGCGAACAGGATGACGAGCGTGGTCGTGGCGAGGATCGCCAGCGCCAGCGGCAGCGAGCCGCCGAGCGAGCTCTGCTGGTCCAGGAAGCCGGCAGTCTCGCCGCCGACCTGCACGGGATAGGGCACGTCGAGCCCGCGCACGTCCTCGACGAGGTCCTTGGCCGAATCCGACAGCGCCGCCCGCTCCGGCACCACGTCGTAGAGCCAGTAGCCGCCCGCCTGCTCGGGCGGGCTCACGCTCGCGACGCCGTCGAGCGCCGCCAGCCGCCGCCCGTAGTCCTCCGCCGCCGGGCGCCCGCGCTCCCCCACGCCCGCAGCCACGAGCACCGGCGACGTCGGCCCGGGCGGGAACTCCGCGCGGATCGCGTCGTCGACCGCGCGCGCCGACTTCTCCGGCGGCAGCACGGACGCGTCGACGCCGGTGAACTCGATGCGTAGGAACGGCAGCCCCATCACGATCAGCAGCGTCGCGGCGAACGCGGCGACGGGTCCCGGCCGTCGCATCACGGCACGCGAGAAGCGGTACCACGGGCCCGCCTGCACGTGGGCGGCGTCG
>Ga0207708_10004126_pt1 | contig 10691 bp, 8 predicted proteins | sample KBSK5101metaG_FD_184340 | JGI IMG/M metagenome (GOLD analysis project Ga0207708, IMG submission 184340) | Corn, switchgrass and miscanthus rhizosphere microbial communities from Kellogg Biological Station, Michigan, USA - KBS K5-10-1 metaG... | ecosystem: Host-associated > Plants > Roots >...
CTGCGCGGGAGCTCACCGCACTGGAACGTGCGGCCAAGGCGGCGCCCGGGCCGCTTTCGGCGCTGGCCGCGGCCATCACCACGTTCGCCGCGCGCGCCCTCGCCAGCCGGCGGCTGGCGTTCGCGCTGATTGCCGAGCCGGTCGAGCCCGAGGTTGACGCCGCGCGCGCCGCGTATCGGCAGGCGCTGGTCAACGAATTCAACAAGCTCATCCGAAATGCCCAGGCGGGCGGGCGTCTCCCCGAGCAGGACGCTGCGCTCGCGGCCGCGGCGCTGGTCGGGGCGCTGATCGAGGGCCTGGTTGGCTCGCTTGCGCCCGCGCCTCCGGACGACGCAGCGAAGGCGCGGGCGCGGGTGCAGGCGCTGACACTGTTTGCTTTGCGCGGGCTCGGCGTCGTCGATGCCCGTGCCCGCGGTCTCATCGTGCAGACGGCGCTGCCACAGCCGGGTTGAGGATGCGGACGCGGCGCGGGCTTTCGACCTGCCGGTCCATGCTATTTGGCCGTCGCCTCGATTTCTTCGCTTATTTCCAGGCTCGACCCCGCAAAGTCCTTGCCGATCGGCTGGCAGCGGCCGCCCAGATGCTCGGCAAGAAAGGCTTCGGAGATGGCGTTGAACGACATACGGTTTTCCGGGCGCGCGAAGCCATGCCCCTCGTCCGGATAGACGACGTATGTCACGGCCAGATGGCGGTCGCGCATGGCGCGCACGATCTGGTCGGATTCCTGTATCTTGCAGCGCACGTCGTTGGCTCCGTGCCCGATCAGCAACGGCCGGCAAATCCGGTTCACTTTGTAGAGCGGCGAGCGCGACCGGAGCCACGCGCGACCCTCCTCGGTGCGCACGTCGGCGTAGCTGCGAAACATGAACTCGTTGAACCCCGCCCAATAGGGCGGCATGCTTTCCAGCATGGTCACGAGGTTGGAGATGCCGACGATGCTGACGCCGCAGCAAAAAAACTCCGGCGTGAATGTCAGGCCGACCAGGGTCGCGTATCCGCCATAAGATGTGCCCATGATTGCGATCTTGCCGCGACGCGCGATACCCTCGCGCACCGCCCACTCCACCGCATCGATCAGATCGTCGTGCATTTTGCCGGCGTGTTCGTGCGTCCCGGCGTCGATGAAATCCTTTCCAAAGCCGGTCGAGGCGCGATAGTTCACGGACAGCACCGCATAACCGCGGTTTGCCAGCCACTGGTGATCCGGACGGTAGCCGTAGACGTCGCGGCCCCAGGGTCCACCGTGCACAATCAGCACCATGGGCAGAGGCTCGGTCGGCCGCGATCCCTGCGTCTCGGCTGGCAGCGTCAGATAAGACACGAGATCGAGCCCATCGCGGGCTTTGACCACATGACTTTGCATCGGCGCCAGCCGATATCCCGCAAGCTCCGGGCGCGCGCTGAACAGTGAGCTCAATACCTGCCGCCGCCGATCATAGAGGAAATAGCTCAGTGGCTGTTTCGGACCGTAGGCGGTGACGACCCAACGGTCGTTGTCGTTGCTTTGGCTGTCGACCAGGAAATCGACGCTGTTCAGGTTGTTTCGCAGGAAGCGCAGGTCGCTCTGGACTGCCGGGTTAAGAACAATCCATTCCTGCCGCAGGTAGTTCGCTGCGATCGCATCGATCTCGAACGTCTTCGGATTCAAGATCCGCGTGTCGCCGAGGTCGACCTTGGCATGCTCGGCCAGCAGGGTCTGCGTGCCGGCGTTTTCGTCGACGCGAATAAGCGCTGCTCTGTTGCGACCGAGCGAGGACATTATCGTCAAAGCACTGCCGGCTCGATCGTAAAATAGTGGCCACGTCGTCAGTTGGTCCGCATGAGGAATTCGCAGCCACGGCTCGCGTGCTCCGTCGACCAAGCGGTAGAGCTGTGAGCCGCCCTGGGCGGGCTCGACCTTGCGCGCAACCCGCGGATTGAGCTGCCAATCGAAAGCGAAGTTCCAGAACTCACTGTTCTCCAAAACCAACCGGCGTTCGGCGGTGGCGAGATCGACGGCCCAGACGTCGTGCCATTTCGGATCGCGATCGTTGAGGCCGATGAGGATCGTATCCGGCCGCTCCGGCGACACCATCAATATGCGCGCGCTTACGCGCGAGATCGGCGTCAAATTGCGGACTGCGCCGGTCGTGCGGTTGATGGCGAAGACGCGCCAATTCTCGTCGCCGCTCTCGTCAGAAAGGAAGAGGATGTGCGCCCCGTCGCAGGCCCAATCCTGCCAGGCGATCGGGCGTCCCGTCACCCGCGTCAGCGGCTCCGCCGCGCCGACGTCATCGGCCGGCGCGAGCCAGACGTTGAGCACGCCCTCGAACGGGGCGAGCCACGTCAACCATTCGCCATCGGGGCTGATCCGAGCCTGATGACGGCTCGGATTGCCAAACAATGCAGCTCTTGGAATGAGAGGGATTGCCGGCATGACTCGTCTCGCCTCGTGCCAATGCGCATCAACGACCATTCTGCGTTGCCGCGGGCGGCCCGCCGCGCCGAAGCAAACGCTGCCGGGTGCCGCCCCTTTCTGCCGTCACGAGATCAGGCCAACAATCCCGCCATCGGTTTTGCGTCGTCGCTCCTGGGAAAAATGCTTGTGGCGAGCGCCACCTCATCGACGCGCAGATGGTCCCTCAGCACGCCCTTCAGCACGGCGCGTAGGTCGATCGTGGGCTTGAGATCGCGACCTTCATGGAGGTCGGCCGGCCTCAGCCCAGGCCAGTCGGCGATGACACGGCCACCCTTCAATGCGCCGCCCGCGAGCACGGCGACCGTGGCGGTGCCGTGGTCCGTCCCATCCGTTCCATTGATGCGCGCGGTACGACCAAACTCGGTCACGACCGCGATCACCGTCTCGCTCCAGGCGTCGGCCATGGTCTTCTCGATCGCGGCAATGGCCTCATCGAGCGCACCGAGGAGCGCGGCGAGTTGTCCGCCGGCGGCGCCTTCGTTGATGTGGGTATCCCAGCCCACGAAGCTCGCCGCACCCACGCGCGGGCCGTTGGGCTGTGCGAGGTATTTCGCGGCCGTGCTCGCAACGTTTCCGACGTATTCCCGAATGCGACCAATGTTTGGCTGTGCTTCCCCCTCGCGCAGCGGCATCGTCTCGATTCCGCCGGTACGCGCCAGGGTGGCTAGATCGCGACGGCCTTCGAACGCGCGAGCCAGCTTGGCGTCGGTGTGACGATAAAGGTCGAGCAGGCGCATTTGGGTGTCGTCGCTTGCCGGAAGCAGCCGCTGCGGCGACCACGACATGATGGGGGCGGTGCCTCGCACCACCAGCGGGGTCACCGGTCCGACGGCGAAGGCTCTGCTGCCTTGCGGGTCGACTCGTCCATCCGCCGCGAGCGACGAGAGCGCGCGGTTGAGCCAGCCGCTGTCGGTTGTGCCTGGCTTGGCGAGCCCGCTCTCCAGGACGTCCTGCCGTCGAAATGCGACCGCTCGCGATAAGGCGTCGCCGTGGCATGCACGATGATTGCCTGCTGCGCCTGGTACAGCCGATGAAGGTTCGGCATTGCCGGATTGAGTGCGAAGAACGAATCGAGCGGCAATGCCGCAGGTTTGCCGTCGAGCACGAGGGCACGATCGCCGCGCAGACTGACCCAGTCGGGATCGCCAACCGGCGCAACCATGCCAAGCCCGTCGAGAGCACCTCGCAGGACGATAACGAGAACGCGGGGATCGCGGCCTTCGGCGCGCGCCAGTTTGGGTGTGTGCGCCCAAGCGAACAGGGAACCGGTGCCGACCAACATCTCGCGCCGCGTAGGCAAATGCAGGAGTGCCATGATCACCTCCGCTGAAATTCGGGCGACATGAAAGCGAGCGCGAGGGCCTGCTGGCGGCTCTCCGCACGCGCGACGGCCGCTCGCGTTTCGGCCGAAGCGATCGGCCCGAGGGCGGTCTCGACCACCCCGTTCGGGTCGATCCGTTCGGCGACGCGCTCGGCGAAATTGTTGGCGATGTCGAGCCGCGGGCCCATGGTGTCGATCCAGGCGCCCTCGTCGTCGGCGAAGCCCTTCGGGGAGGGCGGCCGCCACATCGGCTCGCCGAGCAACGCCTGACCTCGCGCGAACCGCTCGGGATCGCCGCGCAGGCCGGTCGCGCGCACCATGGCCAATACCCACTCGCTCGGCCGCTTGAGCTTGCTCTGCACCGGCGTCCAGGCTTCCGGAGCGGTGATCAATCCCTTGGCGATCTCCTTGAGGTCGCCGTCGGTGTCGCGAAAGATCTTGTCCAGCTTCTCGACCAGCGCCGGCAATGGTTCGTCAGCGACGAAATGGCGCGCCAGCTTGGTAGCGACATGGGTCGCAGCCGCCGGGTGGCGGGCGAGCTCTTTGAGCACCGCGCGGCCCTGCTCGACGCCGGTATCGGCATAGGTCCTGTCCATGACTCGCTGCGGTCCCGGCTCGTGCAGGCGTCGATTGAAAATGAATTCGGCACCGTGCTCGGGATTGTCATTGGCTGAAATGATCGTCCATCCCGTGAGCACCTTGGCGAAACTTAAGACATCGTCCTGGCTGTAGCCGGTGCGCACACCCAGGGTGTGCAACTCCAGTATCTCGCGCGCGAGATTCTCGTTGAGGCCGCGGGTGCGATTGATGCCGGCAACGGAGTTGGGCCCGATGGAAATGAAATTATCGAGATAGACCAGCATCGCCGGGTGGCCCTCGACCGCGAGCAGCATGTCGACATAGCGCCCGAGGACGTGCGGCCTGATTGCCTCGCGTTCATAGCCGCCCGCCATGTTGGGCACCTTTTCCGCGGACACGCAGAAATGGTTCGACCAGAACCAGACGAGGCGCTCGGCAAAGCCGATCTCGGCGGCCAGGGCGGCATCGAGCTTGGCCTTGATCTCCTTCAGGATGATCTGCCGTTCTATGGTGGGGGCCTGCTCGGCTTGCGCTGGCGGGGCAGACGTGGCCGTGCTCTGCCCCGCGTCATCGCCCATCTTCTGGCTATCGGCCTTGAGCCGCTCGGCCTCCTTCTGCGCGCGTTGCGCGACGATTTGCTGCGCTTGCCGCGCGGCACGCGCCTCAAATGCGGCGCGCGCGGCCTGGGCACTGGTGAGGAGCTCCGGATTGTCGATGCGTCCGATACCGGGACGCTCGAGCTCGGCGAGCAGCGCGCCACGCGGATCGGATGCAATTGCCGCGATCGTGCCCGGACGGGGGCCCAAGCCGAACCGATGCAGGGCCAGCGCGGCATCTCGTGTGGAGTCATTGACCATGGCGCACCGCCAGTCACAGGTGCCGAATCTTCCGTAGCCCGGGGTCAGGGCGGGTCGGAATTATGCGACATGAGGTAGCGCTACAATACGTAGCATATGCGCTCGCTCGAGGCAAGAGACGATTCAAAAGGCCGGGATCACAACCGGGTTCCGGTTCGGACCGCCAGACTTAATATTGCGGTCCGAGAGCAATTCTCCCGACCCTGCCGTTCTTGACGAGACCGACCCTCCATTCCGCGGAACCGTTGGCGAAATGAACGGTGTAGATGTCATTGCCGAGCGGTGACACTCCCCGAAACGACATCGCGCGCATCGTGCCGAGCTTGGCCAATATCGCCTGATGGAGCAGCAAATTGCGCCGCGTCTCCCCGGCCACTTCGGAGGTCATCTGATCGTAATTCGGCTGGCCGCGCTTGAGGCCGTCGATGTATCGGTGCAGCGCCTCCTCGCTTCCCGCGGTTGGCATTCTACGCATCGCAATCGCTCGGTCCGGTTGGTCGCCCTCTTGGCGGGAATGCACCAGGAGGAAGCGTGTGCGCTGTCCGGGCCAGACGATCTCCAGGCACGTCCCCGCGGCGTCAGTGATAATCCAAGGACGGGCGACGTAGCTCAGGATCGAGCCCGATCTGTCGGTGCCGATCGTGCCACGGCGCGTGCGCTGCCCGTCGGCGTCCACGCTGACGAGGTTGATGTCGGCCCCGGTGTCGTTGAACAGGAGCAGTCTGATCGGTGCCTTATCCGGCGCGGGTTTCAACGAAGCCTCTTCCGAACACGCCGCGACTCGGCCCGGCGTGTCATCGCCGTCCGGGCGAAACGCGACGTCTTCGATCGTGCCGTCCGTTCCCATCAGGAGCCTGAATTCCCCAAAACCATTGGCGAATTTGACCCCGTAGATGTCGTAGCCGCCGGGACCGACGCCGCGGAAAAAAATCGACTCCGGGGGACCAAGCACCGTCAGCATGGTGTGCAACTCTTCGAGCTGCCGACGCATGCCATCGGCCAGCGGCGGGCTCATCCGTTGGTAGTCCGGCGCGCCGCGTTGCAGCTCTTCGATGCCCCGAAGTACCGCGTCTCTGCTGCCTGGTGCCGGCGACTGCTCGCGGAAGCGGTCGGGCGCCTCCGCGATCTGCCGCACGAACACGCTCTCAACCGCTGCCGCCCTTGCCTCGTCCACGCGCGCTGAAACTAAATCATGGCCGTGCTGGCGCAGAACCAGCATGGTTCCTTGACCATCGCCCACGAAGCTCATCCGGAGTGCGGCAGACCCGTAGACGTATTCGCCGTTCCCCGCCGGCCGCAAGGGCAGCACGCGCTGTCCGGTGAGCTGGGCGAACAGCTGGTCGTCGGTCCGTGTGATGGTGAAGACGGCTCTCGGGTTCAACTGATAATAGCCGACATAGCGATCGAGGGCCGTCGCGTCAGCCGCAGCCTGGTTTGCTGCGGCAGACGGCATTGGCTGCGCATCGGCGAGCGACACAGGCTGCATCGGCGGTTCTATCATACCCGAGCGCTGCGCCGGCGTGCTGCGTGCGATCGTGACGGCAGAGACCGCAACCAGGGGAATGAGGGTGATTGCGATCATGGCCCGTTGCCCCCACCCCATCCTCGTGGGAACGGCGGTCGCGGCCAGGATGCGTTCGACCCGGCGCCGCACGGTACGCGCTCTCGCCATGGCGAGGCTTGCCGGCGCGCGTTGCACGTTGCTTGCAACATCCAGAAGGATGCCGGCATAGCACGGTCGATCTCGCACAACCTCGATCGCGGCGTCGTCGCTGATGAGTTCGGCCAGATCGGCCAGCCGGGCCAGCTGCCACCATGCCAATGGGCTGAACCAGAACACCGCACGATTAAGGACGGCCAGCAGCAGCACATAGAAATCGCCGTGAGCGACGTGCGAGCCTTCGTGCAACAGCACGGCTTGGCGTTTCGCGGCACTCCACTCGAAGCATTCGGGCGGAAGCAGAATGGTCGATCCGAAGGTCACCGGCATGCCGACGGCATCGCTCACCCGCACGTCCGCGCCGGCGGCCCAGCGGTCCGCCACTGGCCGCGCTCTGCGGGTCAGACGCCAGGTGAGCACGAGGCCGATGAGCAATCTGAGCAACAGCACACCGGCGACGACGATATAGATGCCGGCCATCACCTCCCGCCAATCGAGCGCACGGGATATCGCGTCCGAACCGGAAGCGGTAACGCCCGATTCCCGGGACGAGGGCGCTGCGGCAGATCGCGCCGGTCCTGCCGGAGAATGTATCGCCTCCAAAGAAAGTATCGCCTCCAGAGGAAGGCTCGGAGCCGCCGATACAATCCTCGCCAATTGTGGTGGGGGCGGACCGGCCGGAATTGTCACCGTCACGAAGCGCATCAACACCGGCATCGACAGCGAGGCCAGCAGCACCACCGTCCATGCCGTCATCTGCGCGTGTGGGTTTCGCACGCGAAAAAGCTTCAGGCCGAGCCAAACAACGCCGCCGAGCGCGAGCAACCGCAGCGCCGATTCAAGCAGCAGCGCTAACATCACTTCTTTCCTCGCTTTGCCTCCGCGATCTTGTCCGCAAGCTTCCGTAATTGCCGCTGATCGAGCATAGCGCTATCCACCATGCCTACGAGGACCTCCTCGATCGAACCGTTGCAGAACCAGTCGACGATCCCTTGCACGGCCTTGGCGGCAACCCGTCCGCGCGGCTGCGTCGGGTGGTAGACATAGGTACGGCCGTCGACGTCGTGGGTCACGTAGCCCTTCTCTTCCAGCCGCCGCAGCACGGTGCGAACGGTCGATTCCTTGAGCCGGCGATCCAATCGCTCGCGCACCAATTCCGCCGTAACCGAGCCGTTGGCCCAGACCAGTTGCATTACTTCGCGCTCGAGGTCGCCCAGACCCGGGAGGCTCTCATCCATTATATGCGGTCCATTGGACATGAGATCGTAGCGCTACAATCTGTAGCAGAAACGCCGCCGGCGTGCAAATCCCGGATTTGCCTTACTGCAGGGTCGCGGCGGCGATCCACTCGGTCACCGCGCGCAACGCGGCGTCCCGGCTCCCGATCTTCGCGTGCGCATCGAACACAGCAAGCTGCGCGTCGGAGGACGTGCCGGCCCCGACGATTGCCCGGCAGCGGTTGATCTCGGCGGTGCAGCCGAGCGCTGCGGCATCGGGCGCGGTGTCGGAAATCACTTGCTCGAGCATGTCCGCGACCGTGACCCCGCCATCCTCGGTGACGAAGGTCCCGTGCACTCCGTAGCGCTGCGCGCGCCATTTGTTTTCGATGACAATCGCCCGCCCGACCGCATCGAGGTCCCTGTTGCGACTGCGGTTGACATGGAGGTGGCGGGCCAACGTGCGATAGAGCGCGGCGATGGCCAGCGAATCCTCGACCAGGGTGCAGGAGTCGGGTGCGCGCAGCTCCAGTGTCGGGTTGTTGAGCGAGGGTCTGATGGCCCACCAGACATAGCTCGAATCCTTGATGACACCGGCACGCACCAGCGCCGCGATGTAGGCATCGAACTCCTGCTGGGTGCGAAAAAGCTCGGGTACGCCGGTACGTGGCAGTTCGTCATAGGCCGCGAGCCGGTAGCCCTTGAGCCCCGTCCGCCGCGCTTGCCAGAACGGCGAAGAAGTCGAGAGCGCGAGCAGCAGCGGCAGAAAGGGCAGCATTCGATACATCACGTCGATGCGAAGGTCGGGATCAGGCAGTTCGACATGCACGTGCAGCCCGCACAGCAGATCGCGCTGGCCGATCATCTGCAGGTCGTCCATCACGGTGTCGTAGCGCTGCTTGTCGGTCTGCTGGGCCTCGCGCCAGAGCGCCGTCGGGTGCGTGCCGGCAGCCAGTATGGCAAGGCCATATCGCGCCGCGACGTTTGAAACGGTGCGACGCAGCATGCGCAACTCGGCGCGCGCGTCCGCCATGTTGACATGGGGCGAGGAGATTACCTCGATCTGCGGCTGCAGAAACTCGGTCGAGATTCGGCCCTCGCTTGCCTTCTTGGCTTCGTCGAAGAATTCCGCCGGCACCTCGCGGGCGACCACCTTGGTCTCCGCATCGACCAGGAAGTACTCTTCTTCCATACCGAACGTGAACGCGCCGGCCATGCGTGGACCCTGCTTCTTCGGTTTGGTTGCGAAGGCGTAGTCCATTGAGCTGACCAACGAATGTAGCAGCGGCTGACCCGATCGGGTCGATCGAAACCGGGGGGAAGTTGGCGAGACAACGCTTCAGCGGAAATGGAGTTCCGCCCCGAAAAAATCAACGTGCTGGCAAAGACTTGGTTGGTAGCAATCGCTCAATGCGACATCAGCACGGGCACCGTCATCGAATTGAGAATGCTGCGGGTCACGCCGCCGAGGATGAATTCGCGCAAGCGCGAATGTCCGTACCCGCCCATCACCATGAAGTCCGCGCTGCTATCGGCCGCGTAGGACAGGATGGCGTCCTGGACCGAAAGATCGCCCTTGGCGATCCGCTTGACACTGACCGCGGCACCGTGCCGGGCGAGGTGCTCGCTCATACGAACGCCCGTGACCTCGTCGTTCTTCCGTTCTTCCGCGACGATCACCAGGTCGACTGCCTTGGCGCGCGTGAGGAACGGCATGGCGTCGGCGACGGCGCGCGCGGCCGTGCGTCCGCCGTCCCAACAGACGAGCACGCGCTCGAGCGTGAGGCCGCTCTTCTGGATGTACGGCACGACGATGACGGGACGCCCGGATTCGAACAGCGCGCCTTCGATGATGAGTTCGTCGGTCGCTCCCTGCTCGCGTTGCGCCTGACCGACAACGGAGATGTCGAAGCGCCGCGCGACCTGGGCGAACAGCGTGGCGGCGCCGCCGAACGTGGCATCGAGCTGGCGCGTTTCCGCCGCAACCCCGCTTTTCTTCACCCCGGCTTCGAATCGGCTGATGGCGTCACGGGCAATCTTGCTGTTTTCCTCGCGCTGCAGCTCGATCAGGTCGACCGGGACGCCGCCGAGCGTGCCGTCGGGAATGACCGGCTCGTACAGGAAGGCAATACCGGTGACGTGTGCGCCAAAGGTCGCGGCGATCGAGATCGCATAATCAGCCGCGAAATCCAGCGAGGCCCGGCCCGACAGATTGACGACGACATCCTTCAGCATGCTCGATCTCCTCGTGACTTGCGGGGGCGCGATAACGCGTCGGCAGCGAAATTGCAGACGAGTTTACGCCATCGGTCCGCGATCTGTCCCTGCGCGTGAGCCGCTCCCTGGCCGAGGGGCGTCTCTCCGGCGCAAACGGGAGGCACTGCCATGCGGCGGAGATAGCTGAGGTCGCAAGCAACCGATTTGACGCGATCGCCCGGCTTGGACCGTTGCAGATCGGAGGTGGGGAAAGGCAGGCGACGCTGGCGGTGGCGCCTGCCACGCGCCTCTTACTTCTTGTTGCCGTCCGGCCCGAATTGCTTGAGGTAGGCCCAAAGGTCGCGATGTCCTTGTCGTTCTTTACGCCGACGAAGGCCATTCG
>Ga0207708_10004134_pt1 | contig 10681 bp, 14 predicted proteins | sample KBSK5101metaG_FD_184340 | JGI IMG/M metagenome (GOLD analysis project Ga0207708, IMG submission 184340) | Corn, switchgrass and miscanthus rhizosphere microbial communities from Kellogg Biological Station, Michigan, USA - KBS K5-10-1 metaG... | ecosystem: Host-associated > Plants > Roots >...
GCGCAAGACATTCGCGAAGGCGCTCCGCGAGGCACGTTTGAAGGCAAAACAAGAGGAAGCGGAGAAGCCGGTCGTTGTAGATATTCTTAAGCTCAAATCCCGATAAGGCAATGAAGCCGCCATATCCAAGCGGAAACATTCGTATAAACGCGGATGAGTATTACGAGATTAAGCATTGGGCAAAACAGCTTGGCGTGAGCGTTCAGCAATTACGGTCCGCGATTGAGCGAGTGGGGCCGTTGGTGAATGCCGTTCGCCTCCACCTAAAAGACGAAATACACCCCGACAATCCGTGGTACCCGCGTGCCGAGCGGCCAAGATCGTAGGCTAATTAAAAACGTCCCGTTGCGGAGTAATAAAGTAAGGCCAAGTTGTCTTGGCCAGCTCACAGCGCCATTCCCGCAACACGTTAAACGGCCCGTCATCATTTTGCCGGTGCTCGTAGCTGGGCATATTAGCGCCTGGTCGCCCAGCATCAGCAGTTGCGGCCCCAGCAGTTCTATTCTTTCCGCGATTGGGCTGTCACTAACATTCGGCACGGCAACGATAGACGGCACTTTGTCGTAGGTGCATGGGTGTATTCGGATCGAGCCGATCAGTCCTGGCCCGTTAATCAGGACCTTCCAAGGGACGCGGCGGCCGGCCTCCGCATAAAACGCACTCGCCATTTCATCGCAGGCGTTCTTATTGGTTTGTATTAGCTCGGTCTGCAATGCTTGACGCGGATTCGACAATTCCTGCCGGACTTACCTGTGCATTTTGGCCCGTCTCGAGTCCACTTATTGCTACAAAAGTCCCCGATTTCGTCTGCGTATGCGACAAATTTCCTCAGTTTTGCATGTCCTTATCATGGCTCAAATCTTGCAAGGTTAGCGTGGCAAAACGACATTTTGTAGATGAAAAAACGTAAGAATTAATGGAACTGGATGCCAATGTGGATGAACTCGTGGAACTGATAAAGACGAAAAATGGCTTACAGGACAGCCACGTCGCGACCTTCGAATTACATTGGAGGCAATCGACTTTTAACGATGCGCTAGACAAGGCCGTTAAATTGTCGCGCGCACAAGCGCACGAAGTCTGGCGCGCGTTGCAACTCCTTGTGAGTCGTGAGTCTCTCGTTGGACGACCATCCGCAGTGGTCGAATTGGCAATGCAATTCAACTCCTTTCCAGTAACTTGGAGGGTCATCGCAGATAAGGCCCTCGAATACGAGCACCTTGCCGTTAAGCAGAAACGTTGATTGTTGGCCTACGCAGACTATGGATCAGTATCCTCCAGTTAACGAGTCGGGGCTGGTGACGAGAGAGAACTCGCTCGAGAAAGTACTCGCGCTGTCTACTTCCCAAGCGCACGAAATCTGGCACGCGATGCAACTCATAGCGGCCAACGGATCCCTTGAGGGGCTGCCGCGCCCAGTGGTTCAGATTGCAATGGAATTGAACTATTTTCTAAACGCTTGGAAAGTCGTCGCAGAAAAAGCTGTCCTTCATGAGCGCCTCATCGGTAAGCCCAGACGTCGTGGATTTTGGGTTTGATAACCATGGATAACAATTCTCAAGTTACCGGTCTCCGCGCGTTGGTTGCGAATGTGATGTTAGAAAGGGCGCGGGAGTTGTCCGACCTACAAGCTTGTGAAGTCTGGCGCTTGATTCAACTAATCGACACCGGTGCATCTCCCAAATCAGTGCGTCCCGCAACGCTCCAGCTTGCGATGGACTTCAAACGCTTTCCGCATGCTCGGAGAGTTATCGAGGAAAAAGCTCTTGGCCATGAGCGTGCTACCGGTACGGTCGGTAACATCGATTGATTGCGACCGGAGTTTTTCTATGAATTCATTCTGGCCGAATCGCCGGTCAGGCTGATCGGCGTTTCGTCCTACATATCCCATGGATATAAGACTACATCCTCAAAAACGCAGTGCGCTTATTATTCAGTCGTCTTTTCTCTCCCTGTTAAGACAGCCCTTCCCAGAGGGACTTCTTCGCCGCCCCTTGCTGGGCGGTTTTTTTGTGCAGCAACAGCGCGGCTACAGCTGGTCTATCGGCCAACATAATCTGAAATATCAATGATGGAAGATCCTACGGTTACGAGCCTGCGAGCATTTCGTATGGAAGTCGCTCTCGGAAAGGCAACTAGCTTGTCTAACCAACAAGCTCGCGAAACTTGGCGCGCGATGAAGCTAATTGCGAATAAGGGATCCGTAGAAGGGCTGCCAGGAAGTTTGATTCAGGCGGCGACCGAATTCAATCGATGTCCACCTGCGTGGAAAATCGTCGCAGACAAGGCGTTGTGCGCGAAACGCGAGAGCGATGACCTAAATGCGCGTTGACAGCAACATTGCGGGTGCTGCAGCACCGACTAATCGAGGCATGCTGGCCTTTGGCCACGCGATTTCCACGGCCTTTCATGTGACAGCGCTTTACTTCGGTGCAGCATATCTTTTGATCACTATACCGTTGCATTTGATATACACAGCTGTGGCCTTAGCGAAGCAGGACCGTGCGCCCCGCGTTCGAATCCACGTTGCTGACGTGGCCCCTGACGGTTTGTTACCTTAGCTCGGCGGCCCAATTTCTAGTGCTGTATGAGGCGCGCTGAACGACGCCACTCGCACAGGATGTTGATCATCTGCGTTGCCACAGTGCCACCACTCTGATTCCGTCCAGGGTGATCCCGAGACCGTCGGGACTATGTCTAATAAGATTTAATTCCATAAATCTTTCTAAGACACTTCTGTCGACCGATCCGAATTGGCCGGACGCAATTGCCTTTAAATGTCCGCGTTCATCGTCCGATAATCCTCGCGAGAGGCTTTCGACTCGCGTCCGCGTATCTAATTCCAACTGAGCACCTCCTAATCTTGGGGGCCGTTACTACTCAGGGCGCGGCAGTGGCGGTATATACGGCAACGTTGCGCCGGTGCCAGCGTTCGCATAGCCTTTGCAAAAATCGCCGCCCGCATTTGTTTGACCATAAAGCCAACGGGAGACGGTAATGCCTGCTCTACCCCAGCCACGCTGTCGAGATATGCGATTAACTCGCGGGCGCAACATTCAAGCTCGTTATCAATTCGGTGCAAAAACAGCCTCCATTTAAGTGCCCCTCATTTGGCGACGTCTACCTTATAGTTTTTGATACTTCCCCTATGACCGAAATACAAAAAGAGCATGCTGCCGAATTTTCACTGTCATGGAGGTCATGCTACTTGCATGCAGATAAAACGGTGAAGCAAACGCTGAAGTTGATTTACGGCTGCAGATGATACTGAGCGATTTTTTATGAATTGTCTGTAAGACTCACGTCATTCCGCTGTCCTATACCGGCAGTGTCGCTATAAAATCTATCAAATTGATAGATTTTTCTCGCAGTACGAGTTCGGCGCGCTTGCCTCTTTCGTGAAAACCGCCGAACCATTGCAGAAACATGGAGCGACTAGGATGATCGGCGCAACGGGCCCCTCTTTCACTGTGCTCTTCTAACGATTTATTGGTGAGTTTTATGGTCGCTGTCTCTCGACAGAGATTATTAAAATCTCGAACGAGCTGGTCGCCGCTGCAGGCCATGATCGCTGCGTCATTCCGCTAATGGAATCGAAGCTTGATGCTTGGCTCAATCCTGAGGGTCGCGCCACATCGGAATTGTCACGGTTACTTGAGGATCGCAGCCGTCCATACTATGAGCACGAATTAGCAGCCTAAGGATTGGCCGATGGCAGGCTCGAACGACAACTTACATTGATACTCAGAACCACCCGCGATCTTTCCTGAATTTGTCGCGTTAAGCGTTCGAAGACAATACCTTCTTTCAGTGCGGATTTTTTAATTTCTCATATGTTCGCTAGCGTACAAGGGGTTTTTAAGCCGTGCGCGTAACCTAGAGGCATGCTTCATGAGTTCCTTAGCAAAAATCGAACGGAATTGATCGACCGATGCCGGGCTAAGGTCGATGAAAGGCGCACGTCCCGAGTTAACGATCCAGCGCAAAAATTCGGCATACCGCAGTTCCTCGACCAGCTCATCAAGACGTTACAAGTCGAGCAGACTTCCGAGCCCATGCGCAGCCGCAAGATTTCCGGCCCCGAGGACGGCAAGCCAGCGGTGTCAGAGATCGCGGGCACCGCGGCGCACCATGGCAGCGAACTGCTATTGCAGGGATTTCCAGTGGATCAAGTCGTGCACGATTATGGCGACCTGTGCCAAGCAATCACGGGTTTGGCGTTCGAGCAAAATGCACCAATCCAAGCTGACGAGTTTAAAACGCTTAATCGTTGTCTGGACAACGGCATCGCTGACGCCGTAAAGGAATATGCCCGGCAGCGGGATGTTTTGATCGAGGACAGGAGCGCGCACGTGCTCAACGAACGCCTCGGCGCACTGGCGCACGAATTGCGTAATCATGTCCAGACGGCCACCCTCGCAATTTTCGCGATGAAGACGGGGAGTGTTGGGCTAACCGGCGCAACCGGCGACGTGCTGGACCGCAGTATGATTGCGCTGCGCACTCTAATAGATAAATCGCTGGCCGACGTTCGGATGACGGCTGGAATGCCGGTGCGCCATCAGCTGCTGCCAGTGGCTGCCTTCATTGCCGAAGTCAACGTCAGCGCGTCCCTTGAAGCGCAGGCTCGAGGAATCCGACTTACCGTCGGCACCGTGGATCCCACGCTGATGGTTGAGGTGGACCGCGATCTACTTTTTTCGGCAATCGGCAACCTGCTGCAGAATGCGTTCAAATTCAGCGCGCATAAATTTGAAGTCTCGTTGAAAGCCTATGCGGTGGGCAATCGCGTCCTGATTGACGTAGAGGATAGCTGCGGCGGACTCCCCGCCGGAAAAGCCGAGAGCATGTTCACGCCGTTTACGCAGAGGAGCGCGGATAAATCGGGTATGGGCCTTGGCTTGTCGATCTGCCGGCGCGCCGTCGAGGCCAATAACGGAATTGTGCGAGTGCGTGACAAACCGGGTGCGGGTTGCGTATTCACGATCGACCTACCCCGGAGTTCGCAGTCCTGCTCTTAGTATTTCGTGGCAGAAGCGGGTACGCAGTGACGCCAGTGTCGCTGATGCGCTGTCAGACTTTCTCTGATTGTGCCGCGATGGAAGCGCGAGCACCATTTTTCCATGAACGGCCCCGATGATCCGATTGAAATCACGTGCGAATTCTTGCAAAAGAGCATAGAGCGGGCGGCTTATTGCACGACAGCGACACTACCCGGCGACGCGTTTCGCGAAATTCTAAAATTAGCAACTCGCCAAAAAGCATTCGCAGTTTTAGGACTAGATCATTTACTGCAAAAGCGTCACCTGTATGAAGTGAAGTTATCGGGGCAGGAATTACGCTCTTTACTGTTCCTGGCAATCAAAGCGCATCCTAGAGACCGCCGGCACAAACTCCGTGTTGCCGTTTCTTCGCCGCGAAGGGAGAAGGACCAATAAATACAGTCGAGCCGCCGACTTATTGGTGGCGCACGACGTCGGACCAATACGCGACCACACGTCCGTTGTCTGTCAGCACCCACGCTTGACCGTCGAACGTTAACAAGTGTTGGGACCTTAGCTTTTCCAGCAATGGCGGAGGAATTGAACGAAATTTGCCGCGAGCGATCGCTTTGAGCGCGACACGCTCCTCACTCGACAATCTATCCAGCATGTGACCGCATTGGGTCCAAGAAACTGTGGTCAACGTTTCCTCTCCTTTTTATAGATACGGAGAATGAAAATTATACCGAAATCCTTACATGTTGATTACGGGACCAATTGGCGCGTCCGTGCTTAGGTTTGGCGCTAATACATAGGTGGATCTTGCGATTCTCAATTAACGTCCTGCGCGCACCAGCACGCACTTCTGGCTCTTCCAGTTGATGCGGTTCGGTCCTTCGACGTCGAATTCCATCAATTTCACCGACTTCTTGGGTATGACGACGACGTGCTTCGAGTCGCCGCGATATTCGACGCGATCGAGCTCCTGCGGCGGCGTCCGCGCGTCCATTCCCATGAGTCTGTCAGTGCGGAATTCGAACGTGCCGCCACCGAACAACACGTCGCACAGGCCGCCCTTGGCCATCGCAGTAAGCGCTGCGAATGGATCGGATGATTTGCCCTGGGTCGATGCGGGGCGAGTCCACTTTCCAGCCAGCAAAGGGTTCTGCTCGGGAGGCAGCGCTGGCTTTTTTTGCCATTCAGTGCGCGCAGCGGAGAGATTATCCGATGCCGCGCTGCTGCGCCCGGGCGCTGGGGTTGGGTAGTTTCCGCTCTGACTGCCCGCGCCCGGTCCCGATCCCGGGTTCGTATTGAGCCGCCTTGATTCCTCTTGCTGCCGGCGCGCGTTCTCATTCATGAGCTGCTGCTGGCGCTGCTGCTCTTGCTGCTGCCGCTCCATCTGCATCCGGTATTCGCGTTGCTGTCGCTCGTATTCCATCTGGGCAGGAGTCTGAGCGTAGGACGTACTGACCGCGCTCGCAAGAAGTGTTGCCGCTAAGAGAAGCCTGAATTGCAGAACTCTTCGCATAGCCGGACCCTCCTACCTTACTTCTACCAAAGCGATTCTAGTGCAAGTCGGAGGGCAGCTTCAACCGATTGCGCGTTCGCCACTTTACGTAGGACGCGCGTCCGTTCATCGAGCCAAGACCCGGCGTCGGACTGGCGAGCAAGTTTCTCCGGGAGAGCTCAGCCGCGTCCGCACAGAGCTGAATTGTGGGTACCTGATCTTCGGCCACAGCGGCCGCTACAGGACAAACAGAAACACCACGTTGGTCGTGATGACTGCAAGCAGCGCGCCCAGGAATGCATGTGCGGGCGCCAGCGGGCCATGAGATACGTCTCGGGTTGGATCAAGCCCGACGTGGCATGCAACAATGGCAATGAACCATCCGAAGCATGCCGACTTCAACACTCCGAGCGCAAATTCCGGGATGGAAACGTCCTCGGCGAAACGATGGAGCTGGTCGCCCAGGGAGACATCCAGTATGAGGGCGGACGCCGCGAAACCCCCGACGACCGCGACAAGCTGCGAATAAAAGCAGCAGCCGACGGTCGCCAACGTGACCGCGGCCACGCGCGGTTCCACGAGATAGTCGTGCGCAGATATGCGCAGATGGCGCAATGCCTCCAACTCTCCGTTGCAATGCATATAGGCGAGTTCAGAGCTTATCGCCGTGGCGCTGCGTCCGATCACGATGATGGCTGCCGCCAGCGGGGCGACATTCTGCATCAATACGCGCTCCACCAGTTCGAAGAGGCGCGGATCGCTGCCCAGCACCGCGGTCACATGCCAGACGAATGCGGCGCCGAAGACGAATGCGACGATGGAGATCAGGCGCAAAGATCGTACTGCCGTAAAGTAGATCTGGCGCAGAAAGACCAGCCTCACCATCGGATTCGCAAACATGCGCAGCCGCCAGACGCTGGCCGCAGCTGAGTAAGCATATGCTGCGACTCTGTTCGCTGCGCCCTTCACGGCCGGCATCAGTCGGATCCGCTACTTCGCCGTATCGAGCAGCGCATGCGCTTGCGCGAGCACCGCGGCGAGCTTCGCAGCTTCGGCGACCGCTGCCGCGCGCCGCGCATAGCGACGACCCGCCTCGCGATCGCCGGACGCCGCCTCGAGGCGCGCAAGAGAGATGAGATCGAGGGCGATGCGTTCCGGAACCTCCAGTTTCCCATCGATGTCGAGCGCGGTGAGCAAAGCTCGGCGCGCCTCGTCGAGGCGTCCTCGCCGGGCCTCGATCTCACCCAGCAGCCGCCAGGCGTTTGCTTCCTCCCGCCGCTCTGTGCCGCGGCCTGCCGCAGCCAGGGTCACGCGCACCCTGATGTCCGCGGCGCCCAGATCCCCGCGCCGCAAGTCGATCTCCGTCATGATGTTTTGCAACGCGAGCCACCATGGACACGCCCCGGCGGGGCAAAGCTGTTCGGCCCGTGCGGCATGCAACGTTGCTTCGTCGACGCGGTTTTGCTGTAGCTCAACCAGGGACAGACGCGCTTCGGCGCGGCCTATGTAGCTCGCGGCGAATGGCGGCTCGTGCGCAATCAGTGCGAGCAATGTCGAGCGCACGGCGGCATAGTTTCCGCTACGATGCTGCGCCGCGGCGATATTGAGCATGGAAATCGCACTCTCGTTCTGATCTTCGACCGCAGCGCTGCGATCGAGGGTAGCCTGGTAATGGCGCAATGCCGTGTTGTACTCGCCACGCGTCAATGCGGCGCTCGCACGCTCATGTGCCTGATTCGCCTGTTCGAGGCGGCGGTCCGCAGCGGACTGGGGCGGCGGCGGGCTTGCACAGCCGGACAGCACCGCCAGCATCATGGGCGCCACTAGATTCCAACGTCTGCCCATGGTCGTCATTCCGGCACAGCCGTGCGCGGCGCAGTGTGGACTGCCCCGTCCGCGCTATCCAGCTCGACCGGCCTCTCGCGAATCTCCTGCGGCAGCATGTTCTTGACCGGCCACGAGCGCTTCACGCCTCCGGCGATCTCGTCCGCATCCTGTATTACGGACTCACTTCTGTGCAGCACCCGCGGCACGTCTTCTGTGAGCAGGCGCTGTATGTTCTCGCTGGATACCGTAAGGCTTTGCAGAAGCTTGCGGGTGTCACCCAGCATTAAAGGCACATCCGCATTGAGTTGCTTTATCAGCGACTCCACTTGCGCCAGATTGCGCTGCAGATCCTTCACCACCGGGTCTATGCGTGCAGGTATCTCGTTAGTCACGCGGCGCGCATCGCCGACAAGACGGCTGCCGTCGACACCCAACTTGCTGACTGCGCGGCCCGCTTCGGCGACACGGCGCAGCGTTGCCTGCACGCCCGTAGCAGGATCGCCCAATTGCGACGCCACCCTGCGAATGTCGTCGACGACGGGCCCGATGCGGTCGATAAGATTCTGGACCATCATGCTGTAGTCGACGTCCAACTCGTATTCGAGCGTGTTTCCGCTATCCACCGGCCCGCGGTCGCCGGTTCCAGGAAGCACTTCCAGAATGTAGGCGCCCAGCACGCCCTCTTTGGTGAGCCTGATGCGCGAGTCCTTTCCTATGTCATTTCTATACTCCCGATCGATCACGATCTTGCCGCGAACGCGCAGTTCTCCGGAGCGGGAAATTTCCTGCAGCGAACCGATGTTGAATCCGATCAGCTTCACGGCCATGCCTTTGGTCAGCCCGCGCGCGTGCCCCGTCTGGAAGTAGAGATCGATCGTGGGCGTGAACGAACGCTGAACATAGGCAAACGCAAGCACCGCGCCTATGATGCCCGCCGCCGCGAGCCACAGAAACGCCCGCGACGACAAGGCCATCTTACCCACCAGCTTTTGCTCGATCTGGCTCCGTATTCCTACGCTCATTACGCCTCCACCTGGGCCTCGGTAGCAAGTTCCGGACACACCATTCCGGCGAGATCGAACATGATCACACAGCCGCCGGGCACGCTGCGGCGATAATATTCCGGGAAGCGCGCGACCCTTTGCATGTCCTGCGAAGTAAGTCCTTCAAAAGCCCGCTCCATGACCAGCAGTGCGGGACGCATAATAAGGGCGCGCACCAGCGCCGCCAGCCGCCGCTCGAACAGCGTGAGGCCGAAAACCGCCCTGCCGCATAGCTTCTCCGCCTCGACTGGCGCCATGCCACAGGCCTCGAAGTCGCGGTACACCCGTTCCGCCAGTTGCCCTCTGGCGACACGCCGATAGTAGACGGCGGGCAGCACGACGTTTTCCAGCACCGAAAGATTGGTCAATAGCCCCCCGGATCGCGGCACCAGCTCGGCATGTGGACTGCGCAATACCTCTTCAATCAACCGGCTGCACACCGCCGGGTCGCGCGCGATTACGCGGTAGGTGGCACCGGTGCCTGGAGCGATGCATAGCAGCGATACGCCGTCACCGTCGCGCAGCACGATGGTATCCGGGCCGGTTGCACTATCGCTCGAAGTCAGCCCAGGCGACTTCATCAATGTGCCACGCAAAGTCATTCATCGTCAAAGTATATCAGCGGAGTCGGGACGAGACGGTCGGTAAATCACATGGCTGACCGTGAACAATTTATAAAGCCATACAGTCGCTGCCTCATCATCGTTCGCCCTGGTGCTCCCCGTTGTGGACATTGCCAGCAGGAAATGCCAGCGTGGGGTTCGGCCGGGCCGGTCTCCAGCACGACCGGCCGATTCGGCGGACGCCTGAAGAGAAAATGCATCGAGCATTCGATGCTATATTTGAAACACCCCGGCTCTCGCGGAAACCAGCATGAAGACGACCGTATTCGCGGCCTGCATCGCAATGCTCGTCGCACTGCCGACCGGCGCACGGGCGGCCGACGAGGCGGCCGATTATCCGAACAAGCCGATCCGCGTCGTCATCGGCTTCTCGGCGGGCGGCGTGGTCGATGTATCGCTGCGCATCATCGGCCAGAAGCTGAGCGACGCATGGAAGCAGCAGGTCGTCGCCGATAACCGTCCCGGCGCGGGCGGGGTGATTGCCGCGCAGATCGTCAACAATTCGAACCACGACGGCTACACGCTACTGTCGGTCTCGGCCGCGCACGTGATCGCGCCGGTGCTCTACGCGAAAATTCCGTACGACACGCTGAAGGATTTCAAAGGCGTCGCGCTGACGGTCACCGTGCCCAACGTGCTGGTCGTGAGCCCGTCGCTTGGCGTCAAGTCCGCGCGCGAGCTCGTCGCGATGGCGAAGGC
>Ga0207708_10004138_pt1 | contig 10676 bp, 10 predicted proteins | sample KBSK5101metaG_FD_184340 | JGI IMG/M metagenome (GOLD analysis project Ga0207708, IMG submission 184340) | Corn, switchgrass and miscanthus rhizosphere microbial communities from Kellogg Biological Station, Michigan, USA - KBS K5-10-1 metaG... | ecosystem: Host-associated > Plants > Roots >...
CCGGGCAGGTCGCGGGCGCGATCCGTGTGACCAGGCATGCTCAAACGTCAGACGGCAACCGTGTCCGCAAGCGGTCCGGGCACGCCGCCGCCGTTTCGACAAAGGCGTCTGGATCAGCTGTGAGCCCGGATGATTCCTGGCTGTCGCCGGGATCACTCCAGGCGGCGTGCGCATCGTGAGCACAGGCGCTGGAGGACGCGGTTGCCATGCCTGCCGTCACCCGGATCGCGCACGCGACCTGCCCGGTGCGATCTCAACCAGCCGCCGAGACAAGCCCCGGCGAGTGACTTCACGCGGCGAGTCGCACGCGGGCGGTGAAGTGGAACGTCGTGCCGCGGCCGGGCGCGCTCTCGAGCCAGATGCGGCCGCCCATCAGCTCCACGAGCGTGCGCGAGATGGTCAGGCCGAGGCCGGTGCCGCCGTAGCGCCGCGTCGTCGATCCGTCGGCCTGGGTGAACGCCTCGAAGATCTCCGCCTGGCGATTGGGGGCGATGCCGATGCCGGTGTCGATCACGGCGAAGTGCAGCAGCATCGATGTCTCCGCGCGATCGTCGACCGACAAGTTCACCGACACGCTGCCGCGGTCGGTGAACTTGAGCGCGTTGCCGACCAGGTTGATCAGCACCTGCTCCAGCCGCGACCAGTCGCCGACCAGGTTGTCGGGCACCTCAGGCGCAACTGTGGTGGTGAAGACCAGGCGCTTCTCCTGCATCTTCACCGCCAGCGGCTTCAGCGTCTGCTCGAGCCGATCGCGCAGGTGGAAGGCGGTCTCGTCGACCGACAGCCGTCCGGCCTCGATCTTCGACAGGTCGAGGATGTCGTTGATGATGTGCAGCAGCGAGGTGGCCGACCCGTGCGCCATCGTCAACAGCTCGCGCTGCTCGGTGGAGAGGTCGGAGTCGAGCACCAGCGCGGTGAGGCCGATGATGCCGTTCATCGGCGTGCGGATCTCGTGGCTCATGTTGGCGAGGAACTGGCTCTTGATCGCGCTCGCCTGCTCCGCCTGCCGCCGCGCCTCCTCCAGCTCGCGCGACTGCGCCTGCAGCCTGGCGACCAGATCGCGCGCCAGCCGGATCGCGCCGACCATCCGCTCGCGCAGCCGCTCGGCGGTGAACGCGGTCATCGCCACGTAGATGCTGGCGCCGTAGAGCAGAATCAATTTGAAGATCTCGGGCGCCCAGTCGATTGTCCGGTGTTCGACCAGCGTCAGCTCGAGCAGCATCAGCCCGTACAGCGCCACCGCCAGGTGCGCGAAGGCGAGCGCGCGCCGGAAATTGGTGTTCGCCTGATCGGCGGCGCGGATGAAGAGCAGGAAGAACAGCCAGCTCTTCTCGCCGCCGGTCAGGTAGATGGCAATCACCCAGACGACGAGGTCCAGCCCGAGAAAGAGCGTGCCGAGGTGCAGCCGGCCTGCCTTGTCGAAGAACAGATACAGGATCGCCCAAGACCCGAGCGCGTAGGAGATGAGGATCGCGCCAATCAGCGCCGGGTGCGCGTGGCCGGTCTCGGGGACGAAGATCTGCCGCAGGACGACGAGCAGCAGGATGATGGCGGAGCCGAGCAGCCTGAGGCGCGGCGTTTCAACGACGTGAAAGTGCCGGACGCGCAGCTGCTTCTGTTCGGCGCTCTGTTCGGGATCGGGGTAGAAGACGTCGTCCGCGATGCGAAGAGGATAGCAGACAAGAGGATCCGGAACGTTTCAGCTACGATGCTGTCGGATGTTTTCCGACGCGTGTTCGCTGATCGAACGGGCGCTCGCGGGCGGCTGGCGGCGCCGCGTCGTCGAGGAGGCCGCGCGCGCGCGCGATCTCGGCACCGCGCTGGTGCGCCTCCGCGACAGCATGCGGTCGAACGTGTGGAAGAGCGGCGCCGATGCATTGAATCTAGGCAGAATCATCCGCACGTTCGACGCCGCCACGCGCCGCGAAGGCTTCCATGTCATGCACGACTGGGACGGCGTCGCCGACCGCGTCAACGAAGACATCATCCCGGTCGACGTCCTCAACTACATCATCGAGCTCCGCGGTCGGAGCCCGGCCGACGGCGCCGTCCTCGCCATCCTCCTCGACTACTACTTCGTCCACATCCTGGAGCTGCTCTCGCTCCGCATCTGGGACGAGGGCGACGCCGACGCCAATCTCGACCGGCTCGGCGTGCTGCTGCGGCTGCTGCAGGGGCCGGACGGCAGCGGCCAGCAGTTCTCGGCGACTGCCGAAACGCTGATGCTGCTCGGTACGTCGCATTACGAGCTCGCGGAGAACGGGTACGACGCCCTGCTCGAGCGGGTACGGACGCTCAACCGGACTCACAGGACATTCGTCGCGCTGGGCCATGCCGCCAGCATCGGCAGCCACCTGCGATTCGGGTTCGAGGCGACCTACGGCCGCGACACCGTCGTCATGCGCACCGACAACGTCACCGACTACCCGTGGCTGTGCTTCTCGCTGGCCACGCTGATGCGTGAGTACGTGGGTGTACGCGAATCGACTGATGACGGCCTGGAGAAGGAGGCGATCGTGGAGGCGCTGCTGAACGGGCTGACGCCGGACGCGCGTGCGTTCGTCCGCCGCGATCGCCCGGCATCGCCGGCGCCGTTCGAGGCCGAGCGCGCCGAGTTCGTCGAGCTGTTCCGCGCCCATGAAGCGGAGCTGCTGGCACAGTTCGAACGCTACCGCCCGTCGACCTCGTCGTATTCGCCGCTGGCCTTCTTCTTCAACTTCTCGCACAACGTCGTCAAGGGCGCGGTCGTCGACGCGTTGCTTCGCGCCGAGCCGTGGCGCCTGACGCTCGACGATCTGCTGACCAGCCTGTCGGCAGACGCCGGGCAGGATGCGGCCAAGCACACGCTGGCGACGACGCTGATGGGCTATGCGCGGGCGAACCCGCACCGGATCCGCGGTCAGCTGATGCCGGTCATCGTGTACGATCCCGCCGCCGGCCGCCGTGCCTACTCGGTGGCCATTCAGAAGCTGAAGGAGTAGCCGTGAAAGCGTGGCTGGCAGCCGTTCTCGTCGCGAGTATCCCGGTCATCGCGGACACCGGCGCTGCGCCGGCAACCGAGCCGTCGCCGGATCCGTGGTTCTCGACCTTCTCGATGATCGCGTTCGATCCGGCCACCAGCGAGCTGGGCGTCGGCGTGCAGTCGCGGGCGTTCGCGGCCGGCGCGGCCGTTCCCTACGCGAAGCCGGGCGTCGGCGCCGTCGCGACGCAGGCGTCGGCGAACCGTCAATACGGTCCGAAGGCAATCGCGCTGCTCGAGCAGGGACTCTCGCCCGCCGAAGCCGTCAAGCGGATCACCGACGAGGATCCGGGCCGCGACACGCGGCAGGTCGCCGTGATCGACACCAGGGGCCGATCCGCGGTCTACACCGGCAAGCACGTGATCGAGCGCAACTTCGACCGGAACGATCCGGTCCACTTCGGCGGCTACGCCGGCCACGTCACCGGCAAGAACTTCTCGGCGCAGGGCAACACGCTCGCGAGCGAGGACGTGCTCAAGGCGATGGCCGGGGCTTACGAGAACGGCAAAGGATCGATGGCCGAGAAGCTGATGGACGCGCTCGACGCCGGCCAGTCGAAGGGCGGCGACACGCGCGGCATGCAGTCGGCCGGCATCCTCGTCGTCCGGCCGCTGCCGCCCAACTCCGAGTCGACCGTCGAGCGAATCGTCGACATCCGCGTCGACGACGCGCCGAATCCGTTCGTCGAGCTGCGGCGGCTGCTCGGCATCGCACTGCGCGCGCGCCGGTAGGATTACGGCGACGCCGCCGACACGCGAGGTACGTGGAAGCGGTCGAGCACGGCGTCGATCTCGTCTCGCCGCGTCTGCAGGATCTCGTTCAGGCGATCGCGAAGGGCGACGTCGCCGCGCCGCACGCCCATCGAGATGGCGAACTGCAACTCGACGCCTGGCAGCGGCTCGATCGGCGTCACCGCCAACGCCGGTGTCGCGAAGTACCCGCCAAGCGGACCCCACGCAACCGCCACGTCCACATCGCCATTCGAGACGGCAGACAGCAGATCGGCCGGCGGATTCGGTCGATCGTAGCTGCCGTAGATGCTGTAGCCGCGCACGTTGTCGACGATGCCGCGCGCGGCGAGCGCGGCCGCCGGCGGCACGCTCGCGTAATCGTCGCCGACGACGTGGACGCCGATCCTCAGGCGCCGCAGGCGCGGGTCGTCGAGCGAGGTGAGGTGCAGCGTGCGCTCTCTCTTCTCGACGAATACGTAGGTCGACCGGTAGTACGGGCGCGTCGTCAGCGCCATCTCGAAGCGCTCGGGCACGCCGATGACGACGTCGCAGAGGCCGGCGCCGAGCGTCGAGCGGATGAAGCCGCGGCGCTGCGGCCACCAGGTGTAGGCGACCGGCTTCCCAAGATCGCGCGCGACCAGCTCGGCGATCGCGTTCTCGAAGCCCTCGAGCCGGTCGTTCGAGAACGGCAGGTTGTTCGGATCGGCGCAGACGCGGAGCGCTGCCGACGAAGCGGCGGCGGGCGGCGCGTCCTCGCGCGGCGCCTGGAGATGCCGCGGCGCCTGCTCCTGGCGCCGGCATGCGGCGGCAGCGGCGATGCCGATCGCGAGCCACACCAGCAGCGCCGGCTGGACCGTGCGCCGGCAGGAGGGATTCTCGTCAGCGAGCCGACGAGGCGCGCGAGCGCGCGCGCGCCGGTCTGGGCGATTCATCGCCGTCCGCTTCGGTCCACTTGCGCGCCCACTCGGCAATCGCATCGACGGCGGTGCCGAGCGCGCGGCCCTTGCGGGTGAGCGCGTACTCCACGCGCACCGGCATGTCGGGGATCACCGTCCGCTCGACGATCCCCTCCTGCTCCAGCTCCTGGAGCCGATCGCTGAGCATCCGGTCGGTGATCTCGGGAATGGCGTCGCGCAGCGTCGCGAAGCGGCACTTGGACTTCAGGAGGCAGAAGATGATCGCGCCGGTCCAGCGGCGGCCAATCAGCTCGCTGGCGCGGTGAAAGCGGGAGCAGAGTTCCGGAGGTGATCCTGCGGCAGCCATCGCCGATCCCAGAGTAGCGCGGCGATCGACGCGCTGCAAGCAGCTTATCGAGGCGTGGTCGCTATTGTTTCGTAAGCGGTGGCCGGCGTGGGTGCACCCCGGCCGATCGGCGCAACTACGGGATGTCCGTGGTCAGTCAGGCTGGCTCGCTGCGCTTGACGGTGGCGCGGCTGGAGCTGCGCGACCGGCGGCCGGCCTTGTCGTGATACATGCGCTCGTCGGCGGCCGCCATCAGCTCGTCGAACGAGGCGCCGTCGTGCGGGAAGCGCGCCGCGCCGGCGCTGATCGACAGCGACACGCGCACACCCGGCCGCGGCTCGAACGGCGCCGCCCCGACCGCGGTCTGCAGCTCGAGGACGCGCCGCGCCTCGTGCTCGGGGCTGCAATCCCACAGCACGACGATGAACTCGTCGCCGGCGAACCGGGCGCACAGGTCGTGCTGCCGCACCGTGGTGCGCAGCGTCGAGCCGACCGCGCGCAGCGCGCGGTCGCCGGCCTCGTGGCCGTAGGTGTCGTTGATTTCCTTCAGCCGGTCGAGGTCGAGCACGACCACGCTGACGCTGCTCTTGCTGCGCTCGGCGCGCGCCAGGCCGGCCTCGAACTGCCGATCGAGCGAGCGGCGGTTCGGCAGCGCCGTCAGCGGGTCGGTGTGCGACTCGTGCTCGGTCTGCTCGAAGCGCGTCGAGTTGTAGATCACCGCCGCCGCCTGCTCGCTCACCCGGCCGAGCACGCGCCGGTGCTCGTCGGTGAAGCAGCCGGCCACGGTGTGGTAGATCACCAGCCCGCCGATCAGCCGCCGCTCGAACATCAGCGGGCAGGGCAGCAGCGCGACCAGGTCCTCGCCGTGCGCGCCGCGGCCGTCGGCCATCGACGGCAGCCGCAGCGCGATGTCGCTCCACGATTTCGGCGTCCACTTGAACAGCGCCTCGGTGCCCGGGCCGTGCGCGTAACGGCAGACATACCCCTGCTCGTCGTCGCCGAGGAAGAGGGCGCAGGTCGTGAACGGCACCAGGCGGTTGACCTTGTCCTGGATCAGCGCCATCGCCTCGGCGACGCCGAGGCTCGAGCCGAGCGCCTGCGCGATCTCGTAGAGCGTCTGCTCTTCGCGGTGCGCGCCGGCGATGTCCTGCAGCGCGAGCGGCTCGTCCTGCGTCCAGCCGCTCTCGGCGACCACGGGGACCGTGGCTTCCGACGAGGCCTCGATGTGCGCGATCAGCATGTCGGCCAGCTTCGGGTCGAACGCGGTGCCGGCGTACTCGCGCAGCACGGCGATCGCTTCGGCCTGCGTCCGCGCCGGGCGGTACGGCCGGTCGGCCTGCAGCGTGCTGTAGCAGTCGGCGATCGCCAGGATGCGCGCGCCAATCGGGATCTCTTCGCCGCGCAGGCCGGCCGGATAGCCGAGGCCGTCCCACCGCTCGTGGTGGCAGAGCACCAGCTCGCCCACCGGCGCGCCGAACGAGACGTTGCTCAGGATGTCGGCGCCGACGCGCGGGTGGATCTTCACGCGCTCGAACTCTTCCGGCGTCAGCTTGTCCGGCTTCGACAGGATGTGTTCGGGCACCGCCATGTTGCCGATGTCGTGCAGCAGCGCCGCCGTCCGCACGCCCTGGACGTCGCGGTCCGACAGGCCCGCGCCTTCGGCGAGCAGCGCCGCATACTGCTGGATGGAGCGAATGTGCTCGGGGGTGCAGCCCGCCTTGGCTTCGATCGCCAGCGCCAGCGCTTCGATCGTCGCCAGCTGGACGTCCATCGCCCGCCGGGTCTCGGCCTGCTCCTCACGCAGCCGCGCGACCACGGTCGCCGTGCTGCGGAAGATGAGATACAGCGGCACCGCGAGCAGCGCCACCCATCCCGACCAGTTGTGCGACGACGACGCGGTGGCGAACGCCGCCAGCGCCGCGCCCGCCAGGTAGCTCGGCGCGCTCCAGAGGAAGTTGCGCTGCCAGACGCTGACGATTCCCTGACGCGTCGACAGCGCGATCACCGCCGCCACCATCGAGGTGTTCAGGAAGAAGTAGAACGGCGCGACGATCGCCGCCGTGCGCAGCAGGCTCGCCACGTCGGGCGAGCCGGCGCGCGTCACCAGCGATCCCAGCACCGAGGCCGCGGCCGTCGTCACCGTCAGCGTGCCGATGCTGAAGAGAATCCGGTGCATCGGGTTGCGGCCGCCGACCCGCAGCGTGCACTGCGCCCACGCGCTGAGCGTGGCGATGCAGATCGCTTCCGCCGGGCCGAGCGCGAAGAGCGCCCAGAAATTCATCGCGTGCGAGAGCGAGAGCGTCGAGTGGCTGCGGCCCAGCGGCAGCTCGATCTTCGCCGCCGACGTGCCGATCGCCAGGCCGAGCAGCGCCACGGTGAGCCACGGTTGCTCGAGCCGCAGGTTCGCCGCCGCGGCGACGACGCACGCCGCGCCGAGGAAGACCACCGCGGCCACGTAGCCCCGGGTCGCCGCCGGCAAGGCGGCAAACGTCGGCAGGTCGGATTTCAACGCGCTCATATCACCCTCGCCAGCCGTCGCGGTTGCGGCGCCTGCATCGGCGCCGACCCGGCGCGTTCCCGGTCGGGAGCCTGGCGCAGCTCGCCGACAATCCGCAGGAACGCGTCCGCGAGTTCCGGTTCGTACATCGTGCCGCGGCGCTCGAGAATCATCGCCATCGCCCGTTCGTGCGACAGCGACCGGCGGTAAGGCCGATCCGAGGTGAGCGCGTCGTAGCAGTCGACGATGGCCAGCACGCGCGCGCCGAGGGGGATCGCGTCGCCGCGCAGGCCGTCGGGATAGCCGGTGCCGTCCCAGTTTTCGTGATGGTGCCGGACGATCAGGGCCAGCGCCCCGGTGAACGGCACGGCCGACAGGATGTCGGCGCCGATCACCGCATGCTGCTTCACCTGCGCGTATTCGTCCGCGGTGAGCGGCCCGGGTTTGTGGAGCAGTTGATCGGGGATGCCGAGCTTGCCGATATCGTGCAGCAATGCGGCGGCGTCGAGCGCCTCCAGCATGCGATGGTCGCGGATGTTGGCCGCGGCGGCGAGGGCCGCGGCAAACCGTTGAACGCGGTGGGCGTGGGCGTGCGTCATGCCGTCCCGGGCGTTCATGGCGCGCGCAAGCGCCTCGAGCATCCGGCTCGGACCGTCAGCGGCCGCCGTTTCGGCGGGACATTGTATGACACTAGACGACATTAACGTCACGGCACCCAATGACTGAGCAATACGAGTGCCTTTAAGCCCATGTGCACGAACGGGTCAAGGACGTGGTGGGGTCGCGAGACGCTAACAGGCTGTTAATGTTGGGTATACGAGCTCTACATCCGGTTCAGACTGCAGCGGCGTGAGGTGCTGATTCCAGCCAAGCCCGAGCGTAGAAATGTGTCGTTACAGGGCACGGCAAATCAAAATGGTTCGCCGCGAAAATATGGCCGGATCTGAGGCCGAGCGGGCGCTTTATCGACCCGGGCCCGGAGCCGAGGGTTGGCTGAACGGGATGTCGATCCAGTAAGGCTCGCGAGCGACGACGAACGCGACCCTGGCCGTCGCGGACGCCGGCGCCTCCACCGCATGCCCGCTTCCGACCCAGCTCTCGCCGGTGTCGTCGATCTGCATGACGATGCGCTCTTCTTCGCGCCCCTTGATGGTCACGACCACGTCCGAGGCGATCGACGCCGGCAGCGCCTCTCGCAGTGCGTCGGTGAAGTAGATGTGGTGGGCGCGGCCGCTCGGGTCGAGCACGACTTCGTAATGGAGGTCGTTGCCTTTCATCAGCACGACGCCGCCATGATGCGGGTTGTGATCGCCGTGCGTCGCGGTGCCCTCGCCCGCGGCGGCCGGCGCCGCCGAGCCGGCGGGGGATTGCGCCGGCGGGGCGCCGCCACAGGCGGCGGCGACCACCAGGAGGCCGACGGCCGCGGCGCCCGAACTACTCAGAGCGAAGCGCATTGATCGGATCGAGGCGGGCGGCGCGGCGCGCCGGGTAGAAGCCGAAGAAGATGCCGATTGCCGCCGAGATGCCGAAGGCGAGGCCGACCGCGGACAGCGTCATCCGCGTCGGCCAGTCGAGCAGCATCGTCATCGCCAGCGAGCTGGCGAACCCGAGCGCGATGCCGGCGAGGCCGCCGGCGGCGCTGAGCGTCAGCGCCTCGGCGAGAAACTGCAGCAGCACGTCGCGGCGGCGCGCGCCGACCGCGCGGCGGACGCCAATCTCGCGGGTCCGCTCCTTCACCGCCACCAGCATGATGTTCATGATCCCGACGCCGCCGACCACCAGCGAGACCGCCGCGATCCCGGCCAGCAGCGCCGTCATCGTCGCGCTCGCGCGCTGCAGCGTCGCGTTCATCTCCGCGAGGTTGACCTCGTCGACCTTCGGCATGTTGGCGAGGATGAAGGCCGCGACCGAGGTGTAGAGCCCCTTGGTGAGCGCCTCCTGCGACTGCGTCTTCACGGTGAAGTCGTCGGGCGTGCCGCCGAGGCCGCTCTGCGGCATCTGGTTGCCCATCACGCCGCTCTGCCGCAGTTTCTGGATGGCGCTGTTGATGTGCTGCTGGTGGCGCGATCGCAGCAGCAGCGTCACGTCGCCGGCAATGCGCGACGCGTCGCCGGCCCGCTCCGCCTCGATCGTCATCGTGTGCAGGTAATCGATCCCGAGCGCGTCCTGCAGCGCCGTGTAGGGGACGAACGCCATCTCGATCTGATCGGGATCGGCCGTATCGGTGACGCCCGCCACGGTGAACGACTTTCCGTGGATGGCGACCGTCTGTCCGACCGTCCTGGTTCCGGCGCCGAAGATCTGATCGCGGGCCGTCCGCCCCAGCACCACGACCGGGCGGCGCGCCGCGACGTCGGCGCCGGTGAAGAACTTCCCCTCGACGAAGCGCCAGCCGAACATCGACGCGAACGCGACGTCGGTGCCGACCACCTGGCCGTAGTAACGGCGGCCTCCCGACGCCATCCAGCCGCGCAGGCGCACGCCGGGCGCGATCGCCTTGATGCCGGCGACCCCCTGGCCGATCGCCTGGGCGTCGTCCGGCGTCAGCGTCGTCGCCGAGCCGAGGCCGCTGGCGATCTTCGACTCTTCGCCGCCGCGGGTGTAGTTGCCGGCGTTGACGTGAATCAGGCTGGTCCCCGCGGATCGGACTTCCTGCTCGACGCTCTGCTGCGCGCCGTTGCCGAGCGCGACCATCGTCATCACCGCGGCGACGCCGATGATCATGCCGAGCATCGTCAGCATCGTGCGCAGCTTGTTGCGATTGAGGCCCCGGATGGCGAGGCGGATGCTCGTCAGCAGCATGAGAGCGGATCTCGTTTCACGTAGCGCAGCCCTTCAGGGCTGCCCCTTGGCCTGCGCTACTCATACCGCAGCGACTGAATCGGATCGAGGCGCGCGGCCTGTTTGGCGGGATACCAGCCAAAGAAAATGCCGACCGCCGCGGCAACGCCGACCGACAGCAGCACCGCCCCCGGCGAGATCGTCGTCGACCAGCGGAGATACTGCGACAGGCCCCGCGCCGCGACCAGGCCGGCGAGGATGCCGATCACGCCGCCGGCGAGGCTCAGCGCCACCGCCTCGAGGATGAACTGCGACCGCACGTCGCGGGCACTCGGCGAAGCCATCGGGGTGACTCCGACCATATTCCCCGGCGGACACACCGGATTCGTCGAGGACCCAATCGGT
>Ga0207708_10004139_pt1 | contig 10674 bp, 11 predicted proteins | sample KBSK5101metaG_FD_184340 | JGI IMG/M metagenome (GOLD analysis project Ga0207708, IMG submission 184340) | Corn, switchgrass and miscanthus rhizosphere microbial communities from Kellogg Biological Station, Michigan, USA - KBS K5-10-1 metaG... | ecosystem: Host-associated > Plants > Roots >...
CACCCAGGCCAGGATCGCCCACAGGGCCAGCACGATCAGGGGCGGGATCACCAGCACCAACCGGAAGAAGGTGGTCAGCCGGGAGGCCCGCTCCTGGTAGTCGACCGCAAAGTGCACCGGATATGCCATATGGCGAGCGTATCGGTCGATGCGGACGGCGTCCGCTTTGTTGGCTTACCCGACTTCCGAGACGCGCACCAGCGCCTCGGAGAACGCCACCTCACGCTCGGCCCGGAACACGTCGCCCTGGCCGGCGTTCGCCTGCTCGAGCGCCGCCCGCGCCTGGTCGAGCCGGGCGCGGGCGGCGCCGGAGTCGATCTCCTCGCGGGGCACGGCCTCCCCGACCAGCACCAGCGCCTCGTTCTTCCGCACCTGGATGTAGCCGTTGCCGGTGGCGAACCGGTGTTCACGGCCCTCGGCATCGGTCAGGTGGGTCTCACCCGGCTTCAGGCTCGAGATCAACGGCGCATGGTTGGCCAGGATCCCCAGCTGGCCGGCGTCGCCGGGGACGACCACGATCTGGGCGTCGCCGGTGAAGGCGGTCCCCTCCGGAGTGATCACCTGCACGGGGTAGGGCGTGTACTCCGCCATCAGGCGGCGGCGCTCCGCATCTCCTCCGCCCGGGCGACCACCTCGTCGATCCCGCCGACCAGGTAGAAGGCCTGCTCCGGCAGGTCGTCGTGCTTGCCGTCCAGCACCTCCTGGAAGCTGCGGATGGTGTCGTCGAGTTGCACGTACTTGCCCTCCGAGCCGGTGAACGCCTGAGCGACGAAGAACGGCTGCGACAGGAAGCGCTCGATCTTGCGCGCCCGCTGCACGACCACCTTGTCCTCGTCCGACAGCTCGTCCATGCCCAGGATGGCGATGATGTCCTGCAGGTCCTTGTAGCGCTGCAGCACCTCCTGCACGCGGGTGGCGGTGCGGAAGTGCTCGTCGGACACCGAGCCCGGCTGCAGGATCCGGGAGGTGGAGTCCAGCGGGTCGACGGCCGGGTAGATGCCGCGCGACGCGATGTCGCGGGACAGCACCGTGGTGGCGTCGAGGTGGGCGAACGAGGCCGCCGGGGCCGGGTCGGTGAGGTCGTCGGCGGGCACGTAGATCGCCTGCACCGATGTGATCGAGCCCTTGTTGGTGGACGTGATCCGCTCCTGCAGCTCGCCCATCTCGGTGGCCAGCGTCGGCTGGTAGCCGACGGCGCTGGGCATGCGGCCGAGCAGCGCCGACACCTCGGAGCCTGCCTGGACGAAGCGAAAGATGTTGTCGATGAAGAGCAGCACGTCCTGGCCGCCCTCGTCGCGGAAGTACTCGGCCATGGTCAGGCCGCTCAGGCCGACCCGCAAGCGGGCGCCCGGCGGCTCGTTCATCTGGCCGTAGACCAGAGCGGTCTTCTCGATCACCTTCGACTCGGTCATCTCCAGCCACAGGTCGTTGCCCTCGCGGGTGCGCTCGCCCACGCCGGCGAACACGGACAGGCCGCCGTGCTGCGTGGCGATGTTGTTGATCAGCTCCAGGATCAGCACCGTCTTGCCCACGCCGGCGCCGCCGAACAGGCCGATCTTGCCGCCCTTCACGTACGGGGCCAGCAGGTCGACGACCTTGATCCCGGTCTCCAGGATCTCGGCGGTCGGCGACAGGTTCTCGAACAGCGGCGGGTCGCGGTGGATCTGCCAACGCTGCTTGGCCTCCACCGGTTCGCCCTGGTCGACCGTCTCACCCAGCACGTTGAAGATCCGGCCCAGCGTCTCCTCGCCGACTGGGACGCTGATCGGCGCTCCCGTGTCGATCACGTCCAGATGACGGGCCAGGCCGTCGGTGGCGTCCATCGCGATGGCGCGCACCCGGTTGTCACCCAGGTGCTGCTGCACCTCGGCGACCAGCGTCGATCCGCCATCCCGCCCCGGTACCGTGATGTGGAGGGCGCTGTAGATGGCGGGCAGCTCGTCCTCGAACACGGCGTCGATGACGACGCCCTTGATCTCGACGATCTTCCCGACGTTGTGGCCGTTACCGTCAGACATGTAACTCCCTTGTGTTGGCGAGCGAGCCCGGCTTTTCCGCGTAAGCTAGCCGATTCTATCAGGCGCCCGACGCCGTCCGCGCAGAAGTTCGTGACAGCCGGAGACGAGCCTCAGCCGAGCCGCTGGCGCTGCAGGGTGCGGTCGATCGTGGGATCGAAGTCGGGCAGATGGAGCAGTGCCTGCACCTGCCGCTGCTGAAACCTGAGCTGGGCCTGGCGGGAGTCGAGGTTGGCGATCCGCAGCTCGGCGGCAGGCGGCCGGCTGGGCGCCTGCTGCACCCGGGCCGAGACCAGCGCGCCGAGCACGGCGGCCGCCAGCACGGCGACCACCGAGCCGCCGGCTGCGACCGAACGCGGAATCCGCCGTCGCTGGATGTCCGGGGCAAGCGGCTGCGAGGGCGAGAGCACGGCGGCGGCGCGGAGCGTCGCCGACAGCTGCTCCGACTCGGCGGCGAAGGCCTGGCAGGCCTGGCAGCCGGCGGCGTGGCGCAGAGCGGCCTCCTGCTCGAGCTCGGCGGACTCCCCGTCGATGCCGGCCGAGAGCGTCAGCCTTGCGGCCGCGCAGGCGTCGATCGGGCGGGGTGCCCCGCTCGTCCCTCCATGTCGTTCACGTTCCATCCGTCAATCCTCTAGACGAGAGCCCTGCCCGGAAGTTTGCGGCGCGCCGGATGCTGCGCCGAAGCCGGCCCGGCCGTGCGCCCGCCATCGCCCCTTCATCGGCAAGCTGCGCCTCTCGCACGAGATGCGATGAGTGGGCCACCGCCGACGCCACACGGGCGTCGTGATCGAGCCGTCAGACGTGCGACGCGACGTAGCTCAGGTTGTGCATGGGATTAGCGTACACGGCACCGCTTGCCGGCGGATGTGCGCCGGTTCCCGGGCGGCTAGTGCGAGATGCTGTCGATCACGATCGCGATCAGGAACAGCACGATGCCGAGGCTGACGAACAGGCCGGACGCGTTCAGCGCCTCCTCGCGCTCGTCCAGGGTGGCCTGGCGCACCGGCCCGCGGTCGAACGGGGCCCGCGTCGGATCCTCCTGCTGCGGCCGCAACGGACCCCGGTGGGCGTGGAAGAAGCCGAGGATGACGACCGCCGAGCCGGTCAGGTAGAAGCCCAGCGTGATCGACCGCACCACGGGATGCCCGAACAGCAGGCCCATCACCAGCGAGACGGCGACCACCATGATCGCCGCGCCCACCGAGAGCTTGGCGAACCGCCTCAGCCCGGCGACGACGTATCGCCGCCGGTCGTCGGTGATCACGACGAGGCGGTCTGCCCCGCCGGAAGGCGAAGATCCGCGAGCGGCCAGCTCTCGAGCGGGAAGTGGCAGGCGGCCAGATGCCCGGGCGCTTTGGCCTCCAGCTGCGGCTCCTCGACGTTGCAGGTGCCGTCCACGAACCGCGGGCAGCGGGGATGGAAGCGGCAGGCGGCCGGCGGGTTCACGGGGTTGGGCACGTCGCCCTCGAGCACGATCGTTTTGCGGGCCCGCGCCATCTCCGGGTTCACCATCGGCACCGCGGACAGAAGCGCCCCGGTGTAGGGGTGCTTCGGAGCCTGGTACAGCTGCTCGCGGTCAGCCGTCTCGACCACCTTGCCCAGGTACATAACCGCGACCTTGTCGGAGATGTAGCGGACGACGTTCAGGTCGTGGGAGATGAAGATGTAGGTGAGATCGAAGTCACGCTGCAGGCTCTTCAGCAGGTTCAGGATCTGCGCCTGCACCGACACGTCGAGCGCCGATACCGGCTCGTCGCAGACGATCAGCTTGGGCCGCACGGCCAGGGCGCGGGCGACGCCGATCCGCTGGCGCTGGCCGCCCGAAAACTCGTGCGGGAACCGGTTGTAGTGCTCCGGGTTCAAGCCGACGATCTCGAGCAGCTCCTGCACGTGGCGCTTCTGCTCGGCCTGCGTGCCGATCTTGTGCACCTCGAGCGCCTCGGCGACGATGAAGCCGACCCGCTTGCGCGGGTTGAGCGACGCGTAGGGATCCTGGAACACCATCATCAGCTCCCGCCGCACCGGCATCAGGTCGCGCGCGGAGAGCTTGGTGATGTCCCGGCCGTCGAAGGTGATCTTGCCGGAGGTGGCCTCCAGCAGCCGCATCACGCAGCGGGCCATGGTCGACTTGCCGCAGCCCGACTCGCCGACGACGCCGAGCGTCTGCCCCTTTTCCAGCGTGAACGAGACGCCGTCGACCGCGCGGACGCGGCCGATCTCCTTCTGGAACACGATCCCGCGGGTGATCGGGAAGTGCTTGACCAGGTCTTCGACAACCAGCAGCGGCTCGCCGTTGGTGGCCATCAGCTGACGGCTCCCAGGCGCTCGGTGGCGATCCGCTCGATCTCGGCCTGCTTGACCGCCTCGTCGAGGTGACAGCGCTCGACGTGCGCCGGGCTGCCCGGAACCTCCTTGAGCTCAGGCTCCTCGGTCCGGCAGATGTCCATCACGAACCGGCACCGGGGGTTGAACTTGCAGCCTTCCGGCGGCCGCAACAGCGACGGCGGCGTGCCGGGGATCGGCGTCAGCTCGGTGTCCTCGCCCGACAACGTCGGCATCGAGTCCATCAGCCCCCAGGTATACGGGTGGTGCGGCTCGTAGAACAGGCCCTTGTAGTCGGCCCGCTCGACCGCGCGGCCGGCGTACATCACCATCACCTCGTCGGCGGTCTCGGCGACCACGCCCAGGTCGTGGGTGATCAGGATGATGGCGCTGCCGAAGTCGCGCTGCAGCCGCTGCATCAGCGAGATGATCTGAGCCTGCGTGGTGACGTCGAGCGCCGTGGTCGGCTCGTCGGCGATCAGCAGGTCGGGGTTGTTGATCAGCGCCATGGCGATCATCACCCGCTGCCGCATGCCGCCCGAGAACTGGTGCGGGTAGTCCTCCATCCGCGTCTCGGCGCGGGGAATGCCGACGGCCTTCAGCATCTCCAGGGCACGCGCGTTGGCCTGCTGCTTGGGCACCTTCTCGTGCACCAGCACGGCCTCCCGCAGCTGGCCGCCGATGGTGTGCACCGGGTTCAGCGAGGTCATCGGGTCCTGGAAGATCATCGACATCTCGTCGCCGCGAATCTTGCGCAGCTCCTCGCCGTGCAGCTTGATCAGGTCACGGCCGTTGAACAGCGCCTCGCCGGAGATCTCGACCCCCCGGCTCGGGTTCAGCCCCATCACGGTCAGGCAGGTCACGCTCTTGCCCGAGCCGGACTCGCCGACGATAGCCAGCGTCTTGCCCTTCTCGACGGAAAAGGAGACGCCGTCAACGGCCTTGACGACGCCGTCATCGGTCGTGAAGTGGGTCTTCAGGTCGCGGACTTCGAGAAGCGCCACTTAGCTGAGCCGGATCCGGGGGTCGATGTAGGCGTAGAGGATGTCGACGAGCAGGTTGAACGTGATCACCACCACGGTGGCGAACACGGTGATGCCCACGGTGGTGGGATAGTCAAACCGGCGGATCGAGTCCACCGCCTCCTTTCCGAGGCCGGGCAGACCGAACACGTATTCGGTGAAGATGGCGCCGCCCAACGCCAGCGCGAGATCCATGCCCAGCATGGTGACCACGGGCAGGATCGCGTTTCGAAGCACGTGCGAGCGCAGCACCGTGCTCTCCCTGACGCCCTTCGCACGAGCGGTGCGCACGTAGTCCTCGTTCAGCGTCTCCATTGTGTTCGAGCGGATCATCCGCACGTAGAAGGCCGCGTAGAGGACGGCGATCGTGATCCAGGGCAGGATCAGGTGATAGGCCCACTGCCAGATCGGGAAGCCGGCGCACTGCGACTGCCCGGGCGGTGGCGAGAACACTTCGCAGTAGCCCTGAATGGGCGTCACCTGCCAGCGGTAGCCGAAGAAGTAGGACAGCAACAGGCCGATCCACACCGGGTGGGCCGAGATGCCGATCAGCACCCCGACCATGGCCGCCCTGTCGGTCTTGGATCTCGGGCGCAATGCCGAGTAGACGCCGACCGGGAAGGCGATCAACAGCCACACGATCATGCCGCCGAACACCAGGGAGGCGGTCACCGGGGCGGCCGACTTGACGATGTCGTTGACCTCCTGGCGGTTCGCGTAGGAGGTGCCGAGCGAGCCCTCGATGACCAGCTTCTTCAGGAAGTGCGCGTACTGGATGTAGATCGGGTCGTCCAGCCCCAGCGCCTTGCGCACGCGCTCGACCTCGGCCGGGCTGGCCGACTTGCCGGCCATGATCCGGGCCGGATCGGCCGGCACGATGAAGAAGAGGGCGTAGGTGACCGCGGTGACTGCGACGAAGAGCACCACGGCCCAGAGCAGTCGGCGAATGAGGTAGCGGATCACGGAGGCGGCTCAGAAGAAAGTCTTTGGTGCGGGGGCGCCGGACTGGGCCGGCGCCCCCGCGGGTGCGTGCATTGTACAGCGGTATTACTGCTTGACGTACAGGGCGTTCAGGATCATCGAGTACACCGGGTGGAAGGTGATCCCACCCACTCGAGACGAGAACAGGTCAAGCTGGTTCGAGTTCGACCGAGAGGCCCAAGGCGCCGGGCCCTTCGATATGTCGACATCGAGCTGTCCGTACGTCGAGAAGCGCTCGTCCCCGGAGAGCTTGGCTGCGTCCTGCATCTTCTGCTGCCACTCCGGATCCGTGAAGTACGAGAAGTTCACGTTACCCGTCTTCTGGATGCTCGACCCGTCGAGCAGGATGTTGATGAAGTCGTACGGGTCGGCGTAGTCCGCGAACCAGCCCTCGTCGGCGATGTCGAAGGGCTCACCCTTCACGCCTTCCTTCTGGAACTGGATGTTGCGGTCGAAGCGCTTGATCGTGACGTTGATCCCGATCGCCTTGAGGTTGTCCTGGATCACCTGCGCGCGCTCGGGGCACGGCGAGGTGTCGCAGGTGTACAGCACGGCATTGATCGGAGTCGTGACACCGGCATCGGCCAGCTTCTGCTTGGCCGTTGCGACGTCAGGACCGTCGAGCGGGTAGATGTCCTCGTCCTGGAAACCAGGAATGCCGGGCGGCAGCATCTGATCCGACGGCGTGCCGGCGTACTTGCCGGACTGGTCGAGGATCGTCTGCCGGTCGATGGCGTAGTTCACGGCCTGGCGGACAGCTTCGTTGTCGAAGTTGGGCCGGGTCGTGTTCATTGCCAGATACGATACGGACAGGATCGGGTTCACGAAGAACTGCTGCTTGTCCGTGCCGTTGACCGGGCTGTCCGGTCCGAGGGTGGATCCCAGCTCGGCGTTCTGCGCCGGCGGAGTGCCGTCGCCGATGTAGTCGCCGTTGCCCTGCTTCACCTCGAGCACCGCCTGATCCGGCTCGACACCCATTTGGTACTGGATCTCGTCGGGGAAGGCGGGGCGGTCACCGGTGTAGTTCGGGTTCCGCTTGATGGTCATCGAGCGGTTCGGCGTCCACGACGCGACGTAGTACGGGCCGGCCGAGGCGACGCTCTTGACGCCCTTGGGCTCGATCGGCGTATCGGTCGGGATGGCGCAGAAGAACGGCATCGCGATCCGCGACAGGAAGTCGGGGGCGACGTCGTTCAGCGTGATCGTGAGCTTGTTCCCCGAGGCGACGACGCCCTTGACGTCCTTCGCCTTCCCGGCGATGTAGTCGTCGGCACCCACGATGTCGCTGATGAAGGACGCGGCAGGCGACTGCATTTTCGGGTTCAGGTCGCGCTCGATCACGAACTTGAAGGTCTCCGCCGTGACCTCTTCAGTGGAGGGCGGGGAGAACTTGAGGCCGGACTTCACCGTGAAGGTGTAAGTCTTGCCGTCGGCCGACACCTCGGGCAGCGCCTCGGCTGCCTCGGGAATCAGCTGGCTACCGGCATCCCCGGCAGAATCCGGGTAGTTCAGGAGCTTGAGGCAGGTCGAATACTCGAACTGCCACGAGATCTGGTAGTAGGCCAGCGCGGGATCGACATAGTCCGTGTCGTCCGCGAGCAGCACCTTCACCGTGCCGCCCTTCTGGCCTGCGCCAGCGCTCCCTGTGGTGGAACCGCCTGCCGAGCTGCTACTGCTCGACGAGGAACCGCAAGCCGAAACCAGCAGCCCCAGGCCGACCAGCAGCGCCGCAAGCGACAACCACAAAGACGGTCGTTTTCTCAACTCTCACCCTCCGTTTCCTTCGCGGCCCGCCGTCTCCGCCCAGTCCATGGGCGGCCGTGCGGCCCGCAGGGACGCGTACTTGTACCCTCCGACGAGCCGCTTCGCAAATAGTTAGAGACCGGAGACGTTTCTCCCCATCCGGCTCACCAAGCCGCCCCTCAGCAGGTCCGCCCCTGCCCTCCAGCCGCTCCGGCGGCGCCCTTCCCCGCCGAGCGGACGCGTCCGCGGGCCGAGTCGGCGGATCCGCGGGCGGGGAGGGCGGGTTGGTGGGCTGGGCGGGGGGCTGCGGGGGGCCGGTCAATTGGCCGGCGCTTGCTTGGTCAATTGGCCGTCTCGGGCCGGAGATGATCGGAACGAGCTTGCCCCCGCTCCCCCCACCGCCTGGATGCTGGCCAGAGGGCGGCATCCAGCGCCGCTCGAAGTACCACCGACGCATCGTGCGCACGCTGGGGACGGAGGCGTAGTCATCGGCGTGCCGGCGTCTCAGCTGGCTGATCACAGCAGCAGGATTTGCGCCCTGACGGAAGAGCTCTTCGGCCTCGCGGCGAAGAGCCGGCCAAGCGTAGGAGCCCGGCCGGCGGCGCGGCGCCGCAGGAGCACTGCGGTTCGCGGCCAGGTGGTCGTCGAGCGCACGCGAGCGCTGCTTTGTCAGGCAGCCGTGCGCTGACCACAGCCGGCCGAGCGTGAGAACGAAGTCGCGGCCGCTCCGCCTGGTTCGAAACTCGTGGCTGCCGTGGTCGGCGCATAGCCAGACCGTGACTCCGCGGCCCAGATCCAGCCGCCCGGTCTTCCCCCGCGTCCGGTCGACGCAGATGGCACACACCTGCTGCTTCGTCGGTACCCCGCGTGCCTTGTAGAGCGTCGCAGCCACGGGTAACAGCATTCCGATCCCCATGTTGCGGGTGGGACACGGCTTCGCACCAACTGCGCACCGACAGAGCGACGGCACAGGGAACGGGGAACCGAGGCGGTGGCGGCGGCCGACGGTCACGGCCACTTGGCCAGACGATCGTCGGCCATTTGCCCCCCTTTCACCGCTCCCTTGGCCCAGCAGGCCGCGGCCATTTGACCGAACGAGCGGCGGTCACTTGGCCGGGTCACCGCCGGCCACTTGGCCGAACCACCCCCGGTCACTTGGCCGAACGATCGCCGGCCATTTGACCGACCCACCGCCGGCCATTTGGCCCATCCACGAGCGGCACCCACCCACCGCGCCCGCGCCGCCGGGCCGCACGCGCGCCGGACTAACTCACGCAGGCCGCGAGCGAGGAACGAAGCCGAAGCTGGAGACCAGGCGGCTAGCGGGAGCCGCGCGGGTCGAACGCGTCGCGGAGGCCGTCGCCGAGCAGGTTGAAGGCCAGTGTGGCCAGCAGGATGGCGAGGCCCGGCCAGACCATCAGCCACGGCTGGGTGAGGTAGAAGTGCGAGGCCGTCTCGAGCAGGGCGCCCCAGCTGGCGGTGGGCGGCTCCACGCCGAGGCCGAGGTACGAGAGGCTGGCCTCGCCGAGGATGTTGGTGGCGATGATCAGGGTCGAGTAGACGATGATCGGCCCGACCAGGTGCGGCAGCAGGTGGGAGCGCATAATCCGCGAGTTGGAGGCGCCGGTCATCCTGGCTGCCTCGATGAACTCCTTCTCGCGCAGCGAGAGCACCTGGGCACGGATGATCCGGGCCGGATAGAACCACGAGAACACCGACAGCACGATCGTCACCGACAGTCCCGCTGCCACCGCCGTCCACCTGTGCATCGCTCGGCCTCCTAGTTCTTCTTCGTGATGTCGTAGATCGCCCCGGCCGCCGCGCCGACCCCGGTGCCGATGAGGGCGCCCTTGCCGGCGCCGTACCCGGTGCCATACCCGACCGCCGCTCCGGCCCCGGCGCCGACCGCGGCGCCCGTCACCGTGCCGCAGGCCGCAACGGCAACCGCGAGTGTCGACACACCCACTAGCCTCGTGATGCTCCGCTTGACCATCATCTCGTCTCTCCTTTCGGACCTACCGCTCCAGACTGAACTTGCTCGGCGCCGAGGCCGACGGCGTGCCCACGAGGGCGCCGCTCGTCGTGCGCGTCTCCCGGCTCCGGGCCACCTCGACGTCGGTCCGCCAGTAGGACGCGGGGCGAACCATCGTCGTGGTCTCCTCCCACAGCTCCTGGTCATTGGGCTGGGCGAGCACCACCGCCCGGCGCAGGCTCACCCCACCGGCGATCGGGCCGATGATCTCGAGCACCCGCACACTCTGGCCGCGCAGGTTCTGGAACTCCGTGCTGCGGGCCGCCGGGGCGGTCAGACGCGCGGCATCCGTGAAGTTGCCGGCCTGGAACTGCGCGTATGCCTGTGCGAACTCCGCCGTCTGCGTGGTGGCGCGGAGCGGCGCGGCCGGCCGTGTCGCCAGCACGTCGGGAAGTTTCTGTCCGGTCTGGCGCGCCGTCGCCTCGTCGAGGCGGCGGGTCATCTCGCCGTAAGCCGGGGCCGTACCGCCCGTGGCCGTCGGGAACGTCTCGACGCTCATCGTGCCGTCGGCGCGCTGGCGAACCAGTCGGAAGATGCCCGGGGCGGGCACGTCGACGAT
>Ga0207708_10004140_pt1 | contig 10668 bp, 5 predicted proteins | sample KBSK5101metaG_FD_184340 | JGI IMG/M metagenome (GOLD analysis project Ga0207708, IMG submission 184340) | Corn, switchgrass and miscanthus rhizosphere microbial communities from Kellogg Biological Station, Michigan, USA - KBS K5-10-1 metaG... | ecosystem: Host-associated > Plants > Roots >...
CGCGATTCCCTACTTCAGGGGAGCGGTGCCGACCGGCGATGCGCTCCAGAACAACAAGAGCGTGCTCGCCGTGGACGACGTCACGCGCTTCCGGCTGCCGGCAGTGAACTCGCTCGACGCGCGCGTCGAGAAGGAGTTCAACATCAGCCGCGTGAAACTCATGTTCGACCTGGACGTCTTCAACGTGACCAACTCGTCCACCGTGCTCGGCCGTCAGTACGACATCCGCCGCACGGGGCCGACCGGGTTCAACCAGATCCTCGAGATCATGAACCCGCGCATCCTGCGGCTTGGCGGGCGGATTAACTTCTAGAAGCCCTGGGGTCAGGGCATAAAGCCCTGACCCGCAGTAGTAACATTGACCCCGGAGTCGCCTGCCGATTCCGGGGTTTTCTATTTATGACGCGAACGCGTGCACTCTTCGTCTCCGTCGCCATTTCCGTTGTCGTCGCGGCCTGCGGCGGCAGCAGCGGCGGCAGTAACAACGGCGGCAACACGGGAGGCGGGGGCGGCACGACCGCCACCAACCCGTGCACCACGGCGCTGCTCGCCGACACGGCTGAGGTAGCCGCCGTCGGCAGCACCGCGCAATCGGGCGGTCCGACCGAGGACAAGAAGAAAGTCATCGACGGCGATCCGCGCGGACGCATCTACGAAGCGTTGGCGCTGCACGAAGACGCCGTCGCACGCCGCGAAGCGCGGGCCCGCACCGCCCTCGTCCAGAGAGACGAGACCGGCGCCGGGCAAACCGCGATCACCGCGCCCGCTCCCGTCGGAGAGGACGTTGGCGACGTCGCGGTCATCAACGACACCGGCGATTTGGTGCTGCCGCAGAACAACTACGACGTCCGCAGCACCGGCCTGCGCTTCACGCGCAACGGCGGCAGCTACACGGTGTCGCGCATCGACGGCAACTTCCGCGGCGCGCTGGGCAACCGCGTCACGCTGTCCGACGACGACAGTGCCAACGTGAACATCCCGTTCTCGTTCCCGTTCTACGGCGTCGGGCAGACGGCGGCGTTCGTCAACTCCGACGGCAACATCACCTTCGGCGAGGAAGACAAGTCGAGCACCGAGCGCAACATCGCGCGGCTCCTGACGGGGCCGCCGCGTGTCGCGCCGTTCTTCGCCGACCTCGATCCGACGACTGGCACGGGCAAGATCTTCGTCAACGCGGCGGCGGATCAGTACACGGTGACCTGGTGCAACGTGCGCGGCTTCGACTCCACCCGCGTCGTCACCACCCAGGCCACGCTGCTTCCCGACGGCAGCGTCGAGCTGAAGTACGGCGACACGATCAACCTCGGCGACTCGATCGTCGGGCTCTCGCCCGGCCACACCGGCACCTTCACCTCGGTCGATCTGACGACGAGCACCGCGTCGAGCGCGGGAGCGATCGGGGAACGCTTCGCGCAGTCCAGTTCGCTCGACACCGTCGCGGTGGCGAAGAAGTTCTATTCGACGCACCCCGACAGCTTCGATCAGATCCTGATGTGGACCGACCAGCCCCTCGTGCGTGATGCCTTCGCCTACGAGGTCACGGTCGCCAACGAAGTGCGCGGCCTCGGGCAGGACATCTACGACCTGTCGACGTCGTTCGGCAGCGGCGGCCGCCTGCGCTCGATGGTGGTGATGGACTGGATCGGCAAGTACCCCGACGATCCGACGCAGAAGTTCCTCGGCGAGAACAACACGCTGAGCGTGCTCGGGCAGGAGGTCGGCCACCGCTGGCTCGCCTACGTCGACTTCCGCGATCACACCGGCGCGCGCTCGGATGCGCTGCTCGGCCGCGATCTCGCGCACTGGAGCTTCTTCTTCGACTCGGACGCGTCGGTGATGGAAGGCAACGACATCGAGGATCAGGGGGGCGGGCAGTTCCGCACGGTCGACGCGGTGAAGCGCTACAGCCGCCTCGACCAGTACATGATGGGCCTGATCCCGCCGAGCCAGGTGCCGACGTTCTTCTACGTCGAGAACCCGAGCTCCAACAAGCAGCGTGGCGACGCGCCGCAGATCAACCAGTCGTTTACCGGCACGCGCCGCGACGTCCTGATCGACGACGTCATCGCCATCAACGGCGCGCGGTCCCCCACGTCCGACGTGTCGCCGCACACCTTCCGCCAGGCGTTCATCTACATCGTCAGCAACGGCCGCACCGCCGACTCGGCGCTGGTGGCCAAGCTGGATCGGATCCGCTCGCAGTGGGAGACGTTTTTCGGGACGGCCACCGAAGGGCGGATGTCGGGGAACACGCGGCTGCGCTGACGTCGTCGGGCTGAGGAACGCGGGCCTGGGGATAGGGCCGAGTGCTACTTCCAATTGAGTGACGCGAGCGCTTCTTTGGCCTGCTTTTCGTAGGGGCCGCCGAGCTCGAGGTACTTGTTGAAGTTCGCGATGGCGCGGCGGCGGTCTTCGTCGCCGCCAACCCAGGCTTCGCGCTGGCGATCGTAGCGCTGCGATTTGAGCAGCCGCATCTGGTGCGTGCGGGCGAGGTTGAAGAAGCCGATCGCATCGGACGGCGCCAGTTTCGTCGCGCGTTCGAACGACTCGATGGCGGCGTCGAGCGCGCCGCGGCGCACCTGGACGACGCCGATCGCGTTCGGCACTTCCGGGTCTTCGGGCCATCGCCGCTCCGCCTCACGCAGCACCTTGATCGCCGTCCCTTCGTCGCGGCGGAGGCTGTAGGCGTCGGCCAGGCTGAAATAGATCGGCTCGAACTCTGGCGCCGCCCGCCTCACGCGTTCCCAGGCGTCGGTGGCGGCGTCGTACTGGCGCAGCGCGAATTGCGAGAGGCCGAGCACATAGACAACCCACGGTCGGGTGTCGGGGGCTTTCGCGGCGTCGGTGAGGTGGCGCGCGGCGGTTTCGACGTCTCCCTTCTCATAGGCCTGCCACCCGAGTTCGGCCTCGCCGGTGGCGGTGGCGTCCTTGCCGAGGGCGAGGGCCATCTTGCCGGCGTCGACGCGGGCGCGAATGGGAGGTGCGAGGGGCGAGGTGGGGGGTGCGTCCGCCTTCGCCGCTGGCGCATCCGCGAACGGCTTCGGCGGAACAGGCTCCGAGCCGACGGGTGGTTCGGGAGTTACGAGGTCCGCCTTCTCCGCCTTCGCCGCTGGGGCTTCTGTGAGCGGCTTCGGCGGGACAGCGCCGGCTGCCGGCGCTGGCCGCAGGAGCGCGGCAGGCTCCAGTGCAAGATATCCGCGACGCGCGCGGACGCTGACGCCTGGACGCGTGACCTTGACGTCGATCGCGCGGTACTTGCCGTCGAAGGCGGCGTTGGTCGGGACGTAGCTGATCACGTAGTAATTGGCCGCGTCGGCCTGGATGTCGGCGAGGGCGCGGCCGAAGTTGTTTTCGTTGCGGATGACGAAGCCGCCGGTATCGACGGCGAGGCTGTTGGGGCCGTCGGCCTGCGCGTCGAACGACGGCGGCCCGCCCATAGGATTGTCGACGAGCTTCTGATCGAAGGGGGCGGTGACGACGCGATTGAGGCCGCGGGCGTCGATGGCGTAGAAGTGCGCGCCGGCGCGCGCCGCCTGGCCGACGGCCTGGCGCAGCTGCGCGGCCTGGTCCTGCAGGACGAACCCTTCCGAGAGGAAGACCACCGTCTTCGACCCGGGAACGCGCGCGAGCCCCTTCGACAACGTGTCGACCACCGTCAGCGTCTGCAGCGTGGCCTTGCGGTACTCCGCCACGAGCTGCTGCGCCTTCGATCGCACCTGCGGCTCGGGCGACGCCATCCGGCACTGGTCGGGATCGTCGCTGCACGCGCGCGCGACGGCGCGCGCGATCGTGTCGCGATCGTTGCGCGCGATCTCGTAGGCTTCGAACTCGTCCTGCAGGCGCGGCCACTCGCGCAGGTCGAGCTGACGGCTGCGCAGGTCGCCGGGCAGCTTGACCTCCGCCGCCGCACGGCGAAGCTCCTCGCGGTCGGTCGTCAGCCGGTTGTTCACCATCCGTCCGTCGACTACGACGCCGCCGAGATCTCCCTGGTGAAAACGCTCCGCGATGAATTCCTCGACGGCTTCACGCGTCCGGCGGACGCCGGCGGCCGTGAGGTGCGGCGTGTCGAACACGAAGATCCAGACCTGGGGAGGTGCCATCGACGCACCGGGTGGGGCAGGTGCGGCAGTGGCGTTCACTTCGGAAGACGCCGCTGGAGCGCGGATCAGCAGGACCGACTGAATCTTCTGCGGAACGCCGTCCTCGAGAATCTCGAAGTCAGCCGGCCGGAGGTCGCCGACGAACCGGCCGTCCTTCGTGACGCGCACGTCCACTTCGACCGCCTGCGCCCCTGAACGGAACGTCTGCGGTGGAGCCTGCTGCTGCGATGCCTGCAGCCACAACGCCGCGATCAACAACAGATCCATCGAATTCAAACCGTTCGGACCTCGGATCTCGGAACCGCCAACCGCCGACGGCGCTACTTCGTGCGGAGCTGCCGCACCTGCGGCAGCGGCGTCGCCACGTAGCCGCGCCGCGCGCGGATGTCGAGGCCCGCCCACTTCGTCTTCAGCGTGATGCGGCGGTACTTGCCGTCGAGCACGAGGTTCTCCGGCGCGTAGGCCAGCACGTAATACGTGCTCGTGTCGGTGGCGACGTCCACCAGCGCGCGCTGCAGATCGTCGCGATGCCGCACGGTCATGCCGCCGGTCTCCGCGGCGAGGATGTCGAGCCCCTCGTCGGTCGTGTCGCCAAACCCCGAGAGGCCGGCGCCCTTGACCGCCGGATCCGCCGCCGGCGAGATCCCGCTCTGCGCGCCGGTGCCGCGCGTGTCCACACAGTAAATCGTCACGCCGGCGCGCGCGGCCTGGCCGGCCACCAGCGGCAGGCTGCTGCGCGCGTCCTCCACGTGGAAGCCGTCCGACAGCACCACCAGCGTCTTGCGCCCCTCGAGGCCGGACAGGTTGCGGACGACGTAGCCGATCTCGCGGATGGTGGCGCTGGCGGCGCGCCGCGACTGATCGATGAACAGCCGCGCCTTGCGCTGCAGCTTGTCCTCGACGAACTCGCGGCCGCCGTCGGCGGCGCACAGACGCGCCTCGTCGCCGCCGCAGACGCGCGCACCGGCGTCGGCGAGGGCGGCGCGATCGCCCGACTCGATCTGCGAGGCCTCGAGGAAGCTCTCGATGCGCGGGAACTCGAGCAGCGCGCGCGCCCGCGCCTCGGTGGTCTCGAACGCCGGCTCCGCGGCGCGGATCGCGTCGAGCAGCTCCTGCTTCTGGTTGGTGAGGTGCCCGTTGACCAGCGTGCCGTTGATGAAGACGCCGGCGACGTCGGTGGGCAGCAGCTGATCGTTGACGAAGTCCATCGCGCTGCGCTTCAGCTTCAGCAGCCCGTTGGCCGAGAGGTGCTCGCTGTCGAAGAAGAAGACGATGCTGCGGCGATCGGTCCGGTCGGGCGACCGCGGCAGCACCACGTTCGACAGCGGATCGACGGTAAGGTTCGCCTTCTCGGTGACCAGGTAGAAGTGCTGGATCGGCTGCGGCTTGCCTTCTTCGAGCACCTCGAAGTCGTCAGCCGTCAGCCCCGACACGAAGCGCCCGTCCCTGTCGCGCGCGATGATGTCGACCTCGACGAGCGAGGTGGACGACTTGAATGTCGGCTGCTGCGCCGCCAGCAGCGCGCAGAAAAAGCCGCCCAGCACGAACTTCATGGCTTGACGGCGGCGATGAACAGGTCGTACTTGCTCTTGCCGTTCCGCTGCAGGAACACGATCTTCGTTCCGTCGAGCGACCACGCCGGCAGCAGCACGTTCTTGGTCGACTCCACCTGCTGCTTGTTGCCGTCCTGGTCCATCACGGCCAGGCGTCCCGAGCGGTTGGCGTAGGCAATCATCCCCAGCTCTTTCGGCGCCCAGCCGAAGGTATAGCCGGGCAGGAACTGCGTGCCGACGAACTCGCCGACCGTCTCTCCCTTCAGCGTCAGCGTGAACACGTTCTGGCTCTGCTGCTGCGCCCGCGCCGCCGCGACGTCGCCGGCCGACGAGCCGGTGCCGGTGTCCACGCCTCCGCGCGCGAGATCCCCGCCCATCGGCGAGGAGGTGGCCGAGAGCTTCTGCTCTCCCTGCTTGATGTCGATGCCGAAGGTTGTCGAGCCGGGCGCGAAGCGGTTCGACTTCCACGTCCAGTAATCGTTCGCCCATGCTGGCGGCGCATCGGCTGAAGAGACCTTTCCGTCCGCGGCCGAAATGACGTAGAAGCGCGGCTTGGTGATCATCTGTCGCTCGTCGCGCTCGTTGGTCTGCAGGAAGAGCTGCGAGGCGTCGGGCGACCACGCCAGCTGCGTCGGCTCCCCTTTCAGTTTTCCCGCGTCGATCGTCGTGACCAGCGATGGCGTCGAAATCTGGACCGCGAGCGCGGCGGCGAGCACCGTCGTGAGCATCGGTTATTTCCCCTCGATTTGTGCCAGTTTGGCCTGGAGCTCGGGCGAATCGGGCAGCGCGGCAAGTCCGGCGCGCACCGCCTGCGCCGCCAGTGCTTTCTCCGACAGCCTGAGATACGCATCGGCCAGCGCCAGGTGCGCCGGCACCATCTTCGGATCGATGGTCGCCGCCGCTCGCCACGCGCCGATTGCCTCGCGATGATCCCCGGTGCCCTCGTAGGCCCAGCCGAGGACGAAGGCAACCGCCGCCGACGTCTGATCGGCGTGCATCGACTGCGACAGCTCCGCCGCCGCCGCGGCGAACTCGCCGCCTGCGAACAGCTCGAAACCCTTCGTGGCGTGTGATGCCGCGGGCGACGTCTGCGTGCGCAGCGCGACGCGCGCGGCGCGGACGAAGTCGCCGCCAAGGATGTCGTTCGGCTTGAGCGCCGCCGCGGCCGCCATCGCGGCCGACGCGTCCGCCGGCGGCGGCGGCGCCGGAGCCGTTCCCGCGACGACCTCGACCTCGCGGCTGAGATCCGCCACCGTTTCCGATCCCGTCGTAACCTTGACGCGGACGACGTAGTTGCCGGGCGCGACCCCGGTCAGCGGCAGCTCGAACGTCGCGCGACGGGTGACGCCGCTGCCCGTACTCATCGTCTCTCCCAGCAACCCCTTGATCGTCGCCGCCGGAGAGCCGCCGCTCGCGGCGTCGAGCGTCATCGTGACGGCCAGCGGCTCGATCTGCTCGGGCGAGCGTCCGTAGGCCTCGAGCATGCCCGACAGCCCGTCGTCCGTGTAGGCGCGCGCGCGGACCGGCAAGGAGCCTGTCGCCGACGCGAGCATGATGTCGCTCACCGTGACGTCGGGACCCGACAGCCCGCGCACGTCGAGGCGACGGTCGGCGCTGCCGACCAGTCCGCCCGGTTCCCGCACGACCGCCCGCATCACGTAGGCGCCGGGCGGGACGTCGAAGTGCACGCGGAACCTGCCCGCCCCCATCGGCGACGACTCGCCCGGCGCCGCCGGCAGCGCCATGGTGTCGGTGCCGCTGGCGACGACGCGGCCGTCGCGGGCGTCGCGGACGAGAAACACGACGTCGGCGGTGCCGTGCGTCTCGTCCCGCACCGGCAGATCCGCTTCGAGTGAAAGGATGATGCGCGCGCGTCCCGCGTTGTCGGAGCGCACGACGTAGGTGGTGTAGTCCACGCGCAGTCCCTGCTGCGCGAAGGGGGCCGCCAGCGCCGCGTCGATGGCGCGGCGGCGATCGACCGGAGCCGCCGACTTCGGCGTCGCGTAGCCGGTCCGCGCGCTGACCCGCACGCCGGGACGGGTCACCCGCACCGAGACCCGGCGGTACTCGCCGCGTGCGGACAGCGCCGCGGCGCTCGGCGTGAAGCCGACAATGTAGTAGTCCTGCGCCTGGTCGGCGATGCGATCCAGCGCCGCGTTGAGATGAGAGGCGGCGTCGGTGACGAGGGCGCCGTCGGTTTCGACCGCCAGGTTGCCGAGCGGCTCGGTGCGCGCCTGGATCTCTGACGCCGCGGACATCGACGGCGTGAGCGGGTCGGCGATGTCGGTGCCGGCGCGGCGATTCAGGTCGAACGAATAGAACACCGCGTAGCTCTGCGCCGCCGCGGCCGCCACCTGCTCGAGCTCGCGCGCGACGTTGGCCTGGTGGAACCCTTCCGAGAACAGGATCACCGTCTTGCGCCCTTCGACCGCGCGGTACTGCGCGATCAGATCGGTGACGCGCTGCAGCGTGTCGCGCGCGGTCGCGTCGGCCTGGTTGACGATCGTGCGCGCGTTCTCGAGCGTGACCTTGCGCATGACCGCGGGGTTCTCGTTGCCGCGGCTGGCGCCGCGATCGGTGATACCGCTCATGCCCGCGGACGTGGCGGCGCCGACGTCGGCGGTCAGATCCGTCGATTGCCGCGTCAGCACGTCGGCGACCACGCGGTCGTTGCCGGCGACGATCTCATAGGCCTCGTGCACCGAAAGATTGCCGGCCGCGCTCTTGACGTTGCGCTCGAGATCCCCGTGCACCTTGGCCAGCTCCGCCACCGCCCGCGTGCGATCGGCGGTGAAGCCGAGATCCGGTCCCGGCCCCGGAATGCCGACGACAGAAATGCGATCCGCGGGGCGCACGCGCGTCTTGATGAACGTCTCGGCGGCGTGCCGCGCCAGCTGCTCGTTGCCCGGCGCGATGTGCGCCTGGTCGAAGACGAGCAGGTAGAGATGCCCCCGCGGGGCGCCGCGGTTGCTGGACACTTCCGCCGACACCGAGCGGATGGCCGCGTCCGCGTACCCGCCGGACGGCTCCTGCAGGTGGTGGAAGAGGAGAATCGGCAGCGGCTTGCCGTCCTCGAGGATTTGCAGTTCGTCGGGGCGCAGATCCGCGATAGGCCGCCCGTTCCCGTCGGTGACGCGGACGTCGAACCGCACCAGGTCGACGCCGGAACGGAAGACCGGCTGAGAGGGCTGCGGAGCGGCCGCCGCCAACGCCCCCACGAAAAGCACGACCCCCAGGACCCGCATGGTTACCGGATCTTAACCCGCTGCGCCTTCTCGGGCTCCCCGAACATGACCCACAACTGCTCGGCGAGGCGGCGCCCTTCCGGCGTCGGCGAGGCGCGCAGCAGATCGTCGATGGCGCGCTCCGACTCGGGGTCGCGGCCCATGGCGCGGTAGAGCATCGCCAGGCCGGCCCTGGCGCGCGTGTTGTGCGGGAAGACGCGGATCTCCTCGAGCAGGTACGGCTCGGCTTCGCGGTAGCGCTCGAGCCGCGCCAGCGAGTCGCCGATGTAGTAGTTCAGATCGTTGAGCTGCACGGTGCGGCCGCGCAGGGCTTCGCGCGCGCGCAGCAGCGGGTCGAGCGCCTCGGCGTACTGCTGCTGGTTGTAGAGCAGCAGCCCCTCGACGTAGAGCGGCATCGGCAGCGTCGGGTCGGCATCCTGCGCCAGCTTCGCTTCACGCAGGGCGCCGTCGCGATCGTGGCGGGCGAGAGCGATCTTCGAGAGCATCTCGTGCGCGCCGGCCGGCGCCAGGGCGACGGCGAGGTCGGCGTGCTTCTGCGCCTCGTCGAGCCGTCCCAGCCGCATCAGCGCGCCGGCCATGTCGATGAGCGCCCCGGGCTCGCGCGAGTTGCGCTGGATCACTTCGCGGTAGGCCGCGACCGCTTCCTCGGTGCGTCCCTGCCGCACCAGCACTTCGGCCAGCTGCAGCCACACGTCGCCCATGCCGTTGTCTTCGGCGAGCACCTCGCGATAGAGCGCGGTGGCCTCCTCGAACTTCAACTGCCCGGCGAGGTCGGCGGCGCGGCGGTACTTCTCGAGCAGCTTCACCTTGTCCTTGGGATCCGGCAGCGAGTCGCCCGGCAGCGCCAGCGGCGCGGCGCTGCCGCCGCCGACGTAGCCGAGCGCGGCGAGCCGCTGCTTGTCCTCGGCGCTCACCGCCGACGGCACGGTAATCGAAGAACCGGCCAGCATGCCGTCGAGCGCCGAGCGCATCGCCTGGCGCACCTGCGGGCGCTCGGCGGCGATCGAGGCTGCCTCCTTCGGATCGCGCTGCAGGTCGAACAGCTCGTCGCGCGGCGCGCGGATCAGCCGGTAGCGCGAGTCGGTCAGGGCGTAGAGCTCGCTCCATCCGAAGTGATAGCGCGAATACAGCGCTTCTGAGTAGATTCCGGTGTCGGGCAGCGTGCCGCGGTTCTCCAGCAGCGGCCGCAGCGACCGCCCGCGCAGATCCGCGCGGCGCGGGGCTCCCGAGAAATCGAGAATCGTCGGCACCAGGTCGATGTGCTGCACCGGCGCGGCGATGCGGCGCGCCGTGTGCCGTCCGGCCAGCTTCACGATCAACGGCACGTGCGTCGTCTCACGGTAAAGAAAGAGGCCGTGCTCCTGCTCGCCGTGATCGCCGAGCCCTTCGCCGTGATCCGACAGCAACACGATGGTCGCGCGATCGTAGAGATCGATCGCCTTGAGGTGATCGACGAGCCGACCGATCAGCTCGTCGACGTAGGCGATCTCGCCGTCGTAAGGCTCGTAGGACGCGAAGCGCTGCGGCGGCGCGTAGGGCTTGTGCGGCTCGTAGAAGTGCAGGAAGAGGAAGAACGGCCTGGCTCGATCCCGCGCGTCCAGCCATGTCTGCGCTACGGCGAGGGTGCGGTCGCCGTCTCGCTGCACCTGTCCCACCGACAGCTCGCCTGAGGTCGCCGGCATGTCGCTGTCGAAGGTGTCGAACCCCTGGTTGATGCCGGTGGCGGCGCGCAGCACGTAGGCGGAGACGAAGCCGCCGGTCGGCCAGCCG
>Ga0207708_10004145_pt1 | contig 10665 bp, 12 predicted proteins | sample KBSK5101metaG_FD_184340 | JGI IMG/M metagenome (GOLD analysis project Ga0207708, IMG submission 184340) | Corn, switchgrass and miscanthus rhizosphere microbial communities from Kellogg Biological Station, Michigan, USA - KBS K5-10-1 metaG... | ecosystem: Host-associated > Plants > Roots >...
CGCGGCAACCGCCAAAGCCATCTTCGCGGGCGGCTGCTTCTGGTGCATGGAGCATCCGTTCGACGTGCTGCCGGGCGTGGTTTCCACCACGTCGGGATACATCGGCGGCCAGAAGAAAAATCCGACTTACGAAGAGGTGTCCTCGGGCCGCACCGGTCATACCGAGGCGGTGCAGGTCGTCTACGATCCGAAAAAAGTGACGTACGAGAAACTGCTCGACGTGTTTTGGCACAACATCGATCCAACGGTCAACGACCAGCAGTTCTGCGATCACGGCTCGCAATACCGCAGCGGGATTTTTTATACCGACGACGAGCAGAAGCGCTTGGCCGACGCCTCCAAGGCGGCGCTCGACCGCAACAAGCCGTTCAGTGCGGCGATCGTCACTGAAATCACTCGCGCTACCGAGTTCTATCCGGCCGAAGACTATCACCAGGATTTTTATCTCAAGAATCCGCTGCGCTATAAGTACTACCGCAGCGGCTGCGGCCGCGATGCGCGCCTGAAGCAGTTGTGGGGCAAGGCGCCCGAATAGCGCCCGTCTGCCCGCTCCGTGAAGCGCGTAGTCCTGCTCGGGGGCGGGCACAGCCACCTTGAAGTCGTGCGCCGGTTCGGCGCGAACCCCGCACCGCACGCTGAAATATCGCTCGTCGATCCGGTGCAGTTCGCAACGTATTCCGGCATGCTCCCCGGTCTGATCGCAGGCCATTACAGCTTTAACGATTGCCACGTCGATCTTGCGCGGCTCACGCAGCATTGCGGCGTGCGTTTCTTCCCGGTGCCAGCGTGCGGAATTGACATTGCGCGCCGGCAAATTGCGCTGAGCGACGGCACGCTGCTCGATTACGATATCGCATCGCTCGACGTCGGCTCGACGCCGCCGACGGCGGGGACTCCCGGCGCCGCCGAGCACGCAATCGCCGCCAAACCGTTCACCGTTTTTGCGCAACGCTGGGACCGCCTGATCGCCGCAGCGCAAGGGGGCACGTTGCGCAAAGTCGTCGTGATCGGCGGCGGGGCCGCCGGAGTAGAACTCGCACTGGCGATGCACCACCGGTTGGCCCACGCAACCATGCCGCATGCTATCGACTTCGCAGTCGTCACTGACGCGCAATGGCTGTTGCCCGATCACAACCGTCAAACGCGCGCGGCGCTTGAACGCGCGCTGGCGCAACGCGGTATCGCCGTCTATCTGAATTCCAGGGTGACGCGCGTCGAAGCCACGCAAGTGATTTTGGGCGGCGCCGCCGAAGCCATCGCGAGCGACGCCACCATCTGGGCGACGGGTGCCGGGGCGCCATCGTGGCTCGCGGATACGGGGCTCACGCTCGACGCTCAAGGCTTCATCCGCATTGACGAGCGCCTGGCGTCCGTGTCGAATCCGGAAATTTTCGCGGCGGGCGACTGCGCGACCATCGAGGGACACCAGTACCCGAAGTCGGGCGTTTACGCGGTCCGCCAGGGGCCGGTGCTCGCGGAAAATCTGCGCCGCGTGCTGGCCGGAGAGCGCCTGGCCAGCTACGTTCCGCAGCCGCGTGCGTTGGCGTTGATCAGCACCGGTAACCGCTACGCAGTCGCGTCGTACGGCCGATATGCGCTCGAAGGCGCGTGGGTTTGGCGCTGGAAGGATTACATCGACCGCAAGTTCATGCGGCGTTATCGCGCCTGAACGAACCGCGGATTAAACCAGGGTCACGCGCGCGAATTTGCGCTTGCCCACCTGCACCACCGCGGTCGTGCCGGCGGTGAGCATCAGCGCTTTATCAGTGACTTTTTCGCCGTCGATCTTGACGCCGCCCTGCGCAATCATGCGCAGCGCTTCCGACGTGCTCGCCGTGAGGGCGGCCGCTTTGAGCAGGCTCGCGATCACTATGCCATCGGCGCCGGCGCTCACCTGCACTTCGGCGATATCGGCGGGTATTTCGCCCTGCTTGAAGCGCGTTTCAAAATCCGCGAGCGCGCTGGCCGCCGCGGCCGGCGTATGAAAGCGGGTGACAATTTCCTGGGCCAAAGCCACTTTGATGTCGCGCGGATTGCGGCCGGCTTCCGTTTCTTTCTTCCATTGCCTGACAGTCGCGAGCGGCGCAAACGACAAGAGCTCGATATAGCGCCACATCAGGTCGTCCGAAATCGACATCAGCTTGCCGAACATATCGTTCGGGCTGTCCGTGATGCCGATGTAGTTGCCGAGCGATTTCGACATCTTGTTGACGCCGTCCAGGCCCTCGAGCAACGGCATCGTCAATATGCATTGCGGCGGCTGGCCGTAATGCTTTTGCAGCTCGCGGCCCATGAGCAAATTGAATTTCTGATCGGTGCCGCCAAGCTCGAGATCGGCTTTGAGCGCGACCGAGTCGTAGCCCTGCACGAGCGGATAAAGGAATTCGTGAATCGCGATCGGCTGGTTCGCTTTATAGCGCTTGCCGAAATCGTCGCGCTCAAGCATGCGTGCGACCGTATACGTGGCGGCGAGCTTGATCATGTCGGCGGAGGTGAACTTGTCCATCCACGCCGAATTGAAAGCGATCTCAGTTTTGGCGTGGTCGAGAATTTTGAACACCTGGGCGGTATACGTTAGCGCGTTTGCCGCAACCTCCTCGCGGGTCAGCGGCGGGCGCGTGGCGTTCTTGCCGGTGGGGTCGCCGATCATGCCGGTGAAGTCGCCGATCAAAAACACGACGTCATGACCCAGATCCTGCAGTTGGCGCAGCTTATTGATCAGCACCGTGTGCCCGATGTGCAAATCCGGCGCGGTCGGGTCGAAGCCGGCTTTGACGCGCAGAGGACGGCCGGTTTTCAGCCTTTCGACGAGCTCGGCTTCGACCAATAATTCATCGCTGCCGCGCTTGATGGTATCGAGCTGATCGGTCAATGAGGCCATGTGGAGCCGAGTATGACTATTTTCACGATGTGAAATTTTAGGGTTGCGCGTCCGTATAATTCTGCTAAGCTTGCCGCGTCGCTCTAAGGGAGCGTTAAGATAATATGCTAAAAGCATGATTTTAACCCATAAAATTAGACGTTTGATAGGCAAACTTTCGCCGCGCCACCGGCTTGCCGCGGCCGCGATTGCACTGCCCTGCTTCAGCGTCGTCGCCGCATTCGGCATCGCGCCGGACACGCTGGTCGATAAAGTCACGTTTAACAACGTCGTCGAGGACCTGGCGCTGCCAACTTTGGCGCCCGTCGCGGACCGCGACGCCGGCTTCGCGCGCGAGGAACGCATACAGCGCGGCGACACTGTCGCGTCATTGCTCGCGCGGCTTCAGATCGACGATTCGGCGGCCACCCAAGTGCTGCGAAATAATGCGCAGGCGAAGGCGCTTTATCAATTGATTCCGGGCAAAGTCGTGCGCGCGACCGCCACTGCCGAAGGCAAGTTGCTGAGCCTGCGTTATTTGAGCGGCAGCAACCTGGTGTCGATCGATCGCGCCGCGGATAATTTCGTCGTCAAACAGGAAGCGGTCGACCTCGAGCGGCGGGTGTTGATGAAGTCGGCCGAAATCCGGAATTCGCTGTTCGGCGCGACCGATGCGGCCGGGCTGCCGGACACGATCGCGACGCAGATCGCGGAAATATTCTCGACCGACATCGACTTTCACCGCGACTTGCGCAAAGGCGACCGCTTCAGCGTCGTCTATGAAGTGTTCTACGATCGCGGCGAACCGGTCAAGTCCGGACGCGTGCTCGCCGCCGAGTTCGTGAACCAAGGCAAAGCTTACACTGCGGTGTACTTCAATTACGCCGAAAACGAGGGTGGCTATTACACCGCGGACGGCAAGAACCTGCGCAAGCAGTTCCTGCGCTCGCCGCTCGAATTTTCGCGCATCACGTCCGGCTTCAGCACCGCGCGCTTTCACCCGGTGCTGCAAACGTGGCGCGCGCACAAGGGCATCGACTACGGCGCGCCCACCGGCACGCGCGTGAAAGCAACCGCGGACGGCGTCGTCGACATCGCGGGGCGCCAGGGCGGTTACGGCAACGTCGTGGTTCTGCGCCACCAATCCAAGTTCACGACCTGGTATGGCCATCTGTCCGGCATCACCAGGGGGCTGCACAAAGGCAAGCGCGTGATGCAGGGCGAAGTCATCGGTTTCGTCGGCGCGACCGGCATGGCGACCGGGCCGCACCTGCATTACGAATTCCGCATCAACGACGTGCACCAGAACCCGCTACGAGTTGCGATGCCGGCAGCCCTGCCGATCTCGCCCGAAATGAAGCCGAAGTTCGAGCAGACGGCCAAGCTGTATACCGAGCGGCTGGATCTGCTGCGCACCACCAACCTCGCCCGACTCGACTAAGCTCAATGCCCGATTGTTACATCGGGCTGATGTCCGGCACCAGCCTCGACGGGATCGACGGCGTAATCGCCGACTTTGCACCGCGTGCTCCGCGACTGCTCGCCCACGCACACCAGCCCTTCACTCCGGCGCTGCGCACGGAACTCGCGGCGCTCAATCATTCCGGCAACCACGAACTGCAACGCTCAGCGCTCGCGGCAAATGAACTCTCGCGCGGGTATGCTGCCGTCGTGCAGGCATTGCTCGCCCAAGCTTCGGTTAATGCGAGCGCCATTGCAGCCATCGGCTGTCACGGGCAAACCGTGCGCCACCAACCTGCCGACGGGTACACGCTGCAGCTCGTCAACGGCTCGCTGGTCGCCGAACTTACCGGCATCAACGTAGTTTGCGATTTTCGCAGCCGGGACGTCGCGGCCGGCGGCCAGGGTGCGCCGCTGGTGCCCGCGTTTCACCACGCGGTGTTTGCGCAGGCAACAGAGCATCGTGTCATCGTGAATATCGGCGGCATTGCCAATCTGACAGATCTACCGGCGAGCGGCGAGGTTACGGGTTTCGATTGCGGACCCGGCAACCTGCTCCTCGACGCGTGGACGCAACGTCATCGGAAGCAACCGTTCGACCGCGATGGCGCGTGGGCTGACACCGGCAAAGTCATTCCCGGCTTGCTCGCGAAGCTCGAAGCCGACGCGTATTTTCGCCGCGCGCCGCCGAAAAGCACGGGACGCGAGACGTTCAACCTGGCGTGGTTCGAGCAACACCTGAGCGGTTCGGAGCAGCCGGCAGACGTGCAAGCGACGCTGCTCGCGCTGACGGCCCGCTCAATCGCCGCTGCGATCAGTCGTTTCTGCGCGAATGCGGCGTCCGTCTACCTGTGCGGCGGCGGCGCGTGCAATCGCGCGCTGGTCGGACTGCTCGCTCGACTGCTCGCCCCGCGGCGAGTGGAGCCGACCGATGCGCTGGGGGTGAACGCCGAACATGTCGAGGCGCTCGCGTTTGCGTGGCTGGCCTGCCAGACGCTCAACGCGCGGCCCGGCAATCTGCCCGCTGTTACCGGTGCGCGCGGCCCACGCGTACTCGGTGCGCTTTATCGCGCGTGAAATAAAAAAGGGCGCCGCAGGCGCCCTTTGGTTACGCAGCAATCGGGGTCAGGCCGAAAACGACGACCCGCAGCCGCAAGTGCTGGTGGCATTCGGATTCTTGATCACGAACTGCGCGCCCTCGACGCCTTCCTGATAATCGATTTCGGCGCCGCCCAGATACTGCAGGCTCATCGGATCGATCAAGAGCGTGACGCCGTTTTTCTGCATGGTCGTGTCGTCATCGCTGACGGCTTCGTCGAAGGTGAAACCATACTGAAATCCCGAGCAGCCGCCGCCGGTGACGAACACGCGCAATTTGAGATCGAGATTGCCTTCCTCGTCGATCAGCTGCTTGACCTTGGCTGCCGCGTTGTCCGTAAAGACCAACGGGGCCGGCATTTCCGTAATTGCATTCATGTTCACTACTCCTAAATTCTGATTCCTTCGATACAACTACTGGGACGGCTTGCGCTTCAATCGCCCGTGGCCGGTTTCAACTGCACGACCTTGTCGGACTTGCCCTCAGGCTGATAGACGAGACGTCCCTGCACCACCGCGCCGAGCTGAATCTCCAGCGTCCGATAGTATACGTCACCTGTGACATTCGCCTTAGGCTGTAGTTCCGCGTATTCGCTCGCGTGCACGGGGCCGACGACGGTCCCATTGATTACGGCATGCGAAACGCGTATTTCGCCCTCGATGTGCGCCTGCTCCGACAACACGAGCGTCCCTGGTTTATCGTCCGCCGCAATTACATTGCCGCGCACGCGACCGTCAACTCGCAAACCGCCGCCGAAAGTAATGCTGCCCTCGATCGTGGTGCCCGCGCCGATCAGGCAGTCGATACGATTCTGCGGCTTGTTGCTTTTGCTGTTTCCGAACATGGTCATATCCCCCGTCATGACGCATTCACGGCTTGAGTCAGCTTGGGCTCGTTGCTGCCGTTTTCGAATACCCGGACCTGCATGCTCTTGACCACCGCATCGGCATCGATTCGAAACGTGCCTTCGACGCGCTGATAAAAGCGAAAATTCACTTTGAACGCCTTGTCCGCCTGGTCGCCTTCAGCGGGCAGGGTCAGGACGACTTTTTTGTCCTGCTGCTGTAAATTAACGACGAACTGTAACGTGCCTTGAAAGTCTTTATTGCGCTGACCAGTTTGGGTCAGCAGCAGGCGGTAGCGGTACTCGCCGGGCAGGACGTCATTCTGCACCAGGAAGCGATTGACTGCCACCCCGCCGTCTTTGCCGCCGGAGGGCATTAGCGTCTGAAAAAAAGCGAGATCCTCTTTGAGCCCGGCGTTTTCGGCGGTCAAAGTCTTCATTTGCTTGATTAAGTCGGTATGGGTTGCACGTTCCATGTGGAGTTGGCGCTCGCTTAGCGCGAGCTCACCGCGTATGCCCGCGATTTCCTGGCGGATTTTCGCGTTGATTTCGCCCAGTCGCTGCACCTCACGATCGGCCTCGCTTTGGTCGAAGCCCGCGAATTTCTTGCCGAAATCGTAAGTCGCGCGGGCCAGTAAAAGCACGACCAAAGCCAGAACGATCAGCCCCAACCAGCGCAAATACCAAGGCATCGCGGCGCGCACTGCCATGTGCGGCGCCGAAATGCCAAACATCCGCTTGAGCCTTTTGATCAAGGCATTAATGCGACTTGCTCCAGGCCGGTCGTCTCCGGCAGGCCGCACATCAAATTCATGTTCTGCACCGCCTGTCCAGCAGCGCCTTTGGTCAGATTGTCGATCACCGACAGCACCACCGCGATGTCCCCGCCGCCGGGCCGATGCACGGCGATGCGGCACATATTCGATCCGCGCACCGACCGCGTTTCCGGATGGGCGCCCGCCGGCATCACGTCCACGAACGGCTCATTCGCGAACTGCTGCTCGTACAGTTGCTGGAGCTCGACATCGCGCGTGAGCTGCACGTACAGCGTGGCGTGGATGCCGCGGATCAGCGGCGTCAGGTGCGGCACGAACACCAGTCGCGTCGCGCGTCCCGCCATCAGGTCCAATCCCTGCGAGATCTCGGGATGATGACGATGCCCGGGCACGCCATACGCTTTGAAGTTATCCGCCGCTTCGGCGAACAGCGTGTGTACCTCCGCCTTGCGGCCGGCGCCGCTCACGCCGGACTTCGCATCGGCGATCAAGTGCTCGAGGTCGGCGCAACCGCTTTTCACGAGCGGCAAAAATCCGAGCTGCACCGCCGTCGGGTAACAACCGGGGTTGGCCACGATGCGTGCGCGCTTGATCTCCTCGCGATTGATCTCGGGCAATCCGTACACCGCCTGCGCGACGAGCTCGGGACACGCGTGCTTGGTCCCGTACCATTTCTCCCACACGGCGACGTCCTTGATCCGGAAATCCGCCGCGATGTCGATGATCCTGACGCCGGCGTCGAACAACGTGCGCGCCTGCTGCATCGCGACGCCGTTGGGAGTCGCGAAAAAGACGATGTCGCAGCCTTTAAGCGCGTCATCCGACGGCGCGGTGAAATCGAGGTCGACGTAGCCGCGCAAATTCGGAAACATGCCCGCGACGGGCGTGCCCGCCTCCTGGCGCGACGTAATGATCTTCAGTTCGCAGTGCGGATGTTGCGCGAGCAAACGCAATAATTCGACACCGGTATAGCCAGTGCCGCCGACGATTCCGATCTTAAGTTTCTTGCCTGCCATGGCCGCCACCTACGCGAGGAGAAAACCCGCGCCTATTGTAAGTTACGAATGAAAAAGCCGCCCTTAAGGCGGCTTTTTCTGCCGATACCCGAAGGTTAGCGTTTCGAGAATTGCTTGCGGCGTCGCGCCTTGTGCAGGCCGACTTTCTTGCGCTCGACTTCGCGCGCGTCGCGCGTGACGAGGCCAGCTTTCTTGAGCACCGGCTTCAACGCTGCGTCGTATTCGATCAATGCGCGCGTAATACCGTGGCGCACTGCGCCCGCCTGGCCGGATTCGCCGCCGCCATCCACGTTGACCATGATGTCGAACGCATTGAGTTTGTCGGTCAGGACCAGCGGCTGGCGCACGATCATGCGGCCCGTTTCGCGCGAGAAGAACACGTCGACCGGCTTGTCGTTGACGATGATGTCGCCCTTGCCCGGCTTGATGAAGACGCGCGCCACGGCGCTCTTGCGGCGGCCGGTGCCGTAATTGAATTGCACTTGCTTGGCTGCCATGGGATCAGGCCCTTATTTCGAGAGTTTTCGGCAATTGCGCCGCGTGCGGATGAGTGGTTCCCGCATAGACTTTGAGCTTCTTCAGCATCGCGTAGCCGAGCGGCCCCTTGGGCAGCATGCCTTTGACCGCCATTTCGAGCACGCGCCGCGGGTGTTTCGCCTGCAGCTTGGAGAAGTTGGTGGTGTAAATACCGCCCGGATACGTGCTGTGGCGGTGATAGAGCTTAGTGCGCGCCTTGCTGCCGGTCACGCGCAACTTATCGACGTTGACGACCACGATATAATCGCCGACATCGACGTGGGGGGTGAATTCGGGTTTGTGCTTGCCACGCAACCGATGCGCGAGCGTCGCGGCGAGCCGGCCGAGCACTTTGTCCTGGGCATCGACCACGTACCAGTCGTGTTTGACTTCGTGGGCTTTCGCCGTAAATGTTTTCATATCTGAAGCGCTGCCTTGCTAGGTGGGTAAGCCCGCCGTTTGGAAACGACAGAAAGCTTTGGATTATATGGTAAAAGTCATTTTGCTGTCAATTCGCCGCCGGTCGCACTGATACCCTTGGCCACCGCCCTTTTCGCCTCCCCGGCGCGGTCGCGCGCCGTCGCCCGCCGCAGACTGCAATGATCTCGACACTCGTCGCCGCCTGGCTACTGCCGCCACTCTTTCCCCTGCTGCTCGTATTGGCGGGCTGGTATGCGCTGCGGGCCAGGCCTCGCACTGCGCGCGCGCTGATTGCCGGCGGCGCTGTCCTCATGCTGCTCTTGTCAATTCCGGTCGTTGGATCGCTGCTCGTAGCGACTTTGGAAGCGCCGTTCACCGATCCTTTACAGCAGCCTGCCGACGCCATCGTCGTGCTGGGCGGCGGCAGTTATGCGGACGCGCCCGAATATGGCGGTGACACGGTGAGCGGCGCGTCGCTCGAACGCCTGCGTTACGCGGCCGCACTGCACAAGCGCAGCCACAAACCGATCCTGGTGTCCGGCGGTAATCCACGCCATCGTGCAACGGCCGAAGCGGCGCAAATGCGCGCGGTGCTCGAGACCGAGTGGCGCATACCGGTCGCCTGGAGCGAAGACGCTTCCGATAACACGCTGGAAAACGCGCGGCTTAGCCGTGCCATCCTCGCCCGCGCCGGCATCGACCGCATTTACCTGGTAACTCACGCCTGGCACATGCCGCGCGCGCAGGCCGCCTTCGAGCGCGCCGGCTTTACCGTCGTTCCCGCGCCGACGCGTTTCGCTACGCTGCGCAACTTGCGTCTCGCGGACTTCGTCCCCGACGCCGACGGCTTAAGCTTAAGCGCGCGGTTTTGCCGTGAAGTATTGGGGTCAATTTGGTATCGTCTCAAATCGTTCCGACAGCAAGGATAGTGATGAAAGCCAGAATAAAATGGGTGGAAGACGTGTGCTTCGTCGGCGAATCCGGCAGCGGTCACGCCATCGTAATGGACGGCGCGCCGGAAGGCGGCGGCCGCAACATCGGGATGCGGCCGATGGAAACGGTGCTAATCGGCACCGGCGCCTGCACCGCATACGACGTCGTCCATATATTGAAAAAATCGCGCGCGGCGATCACCGACTGCACGGTCGACATCGACTCGGACCGCGCGGCGGACGACCCGAAAGTATTCACGCGCATTCATTTTCATTTTGTGGTCACGGGCAAGGATTTGAAACCGCCGCAGGTCGAGCGCGCAATTCATCTGTCGGCCGAGAAATATTGCTCCGCGTCCATCATGCTCGCGAAAACCGCCGCCATTACGCACGACTTTGAAATCCGGCAAGGCTGACATCGAGGATTACCGGCGAAAACCGGCCCGCGGTCATTGATTCAAATGGCGGCATTAGCAAGGCCAGGATCCAGACATGAGGATCGAGGACTGAATAAAAATTCTTCTCTCGATCCTCGATCCTCAATCCTCAAACCCGCTGTCAGGCGAGGCTTACGCCCAACCGGCTGCCGATGAAATAAGTGACGCCGCCGGCAGTCGCGCCGATCGCCAGCATGCGCGCGCCGCTCAGCCATGCGTTGCGTCCGGTAAACAGCGACAGCGTCGCGCCGACGGCGAACAGCGCAATTGCCGTGAGCGCGATGACCGCGTGCAGGCTCGATTT
>Ga0207708_10004147_pt1 | contig 10661 bp, 8 predicted proteins | sample KBSK5101metaG_FD_184340 | JGI IMG/M metagenome (GOLD analysis project Ga0207708, IMG submission 184340) | Corn, switchgrass and miscanthus rhizosphere microbial communities from Kellogg Biological Station, Michigan, USA - KBS K5-10-1 metaG... | ecosystem: Host-associated > Plants > Roots >...
CTCGCGGCTGTGCTCGAGATCGATGCCGAGCAACCGGTGGCCGTAGGGGCCGGCGCAGGAGCAGCCGCCGCGGGACTGGACGCCGAACAGGTCGTTCAGCAGCGCCACCACGAAGTTGTGGTGGAGGTAACGGCCGGAGGGCGCGCGCACCACGAACGAGACGATCGAGAGCCGTGGTGCGTCGGGGTTGCCGAGCACCTCGATCGCCGGCTCGGCCGACCAGATCCGCATCGCCCGCTCCAGGAACCGCTCCTCGGCGGCGCGGATCGTCTCCACGCCGACGGCATCCTTGAGCTGGAACACCAGACCGGCGCGCACCGCTTCGATGATCGCCGGGGTGCCGCCCTCTTCGCGGTGCTCGGGATCGGTCAGGTAGGCATGGTCGGCGTCGTTGACGTAGGCGACGGTGCCGCCTCCGGGGACGTCGGGGACCCGGTTGCGGAACAGCTCACGTCGCGCGACCAGCACCCCTGGCGTCGACGGTCCGCCGATGAACTTGTGAGGGGACAGGAAGATCGCGTCCTTGTAGGCGAGCGGGTCCTGGTCGCGCCCGGCATACATGTCGATGTCGATGTACGGCGCCGCGGCCGCGATGTCCCAGAACGACAGTGCGCCGTGCTCGTGGAGGAGCGATGAGATGGTCGTGGTGTTGGTGACGATGCCGGTCACGTTCGACGCCGCCGAGAACGACCCGATCCGCAGCGGCCGGTCGGCGTACTCGACCAGCCGCTCGCGCAGCACCTCGAGGTCGATCAGGCCGTCCGCGTCCTCGGGGATGGTGACCACGTCGGCGACGCACTCGCGCCACGGGACCTCGTTGCTGTGGTGCTCGAACGGCCCGATGAACACCACCGGCCGCTGGTCCCTCGGGATCCGGTCCGAGAGCCGGTACCGGTCGTCGAGCGCGCTCGGGATGCGCAGGCCGAGCACGCCGATCAGCTTGGAGATGGCGCCGGTCGTGCCGGACCCGGCGAAGATCACGACCGTCTCGTCGTCGCCGCCGACCGCGTCGTGGATGATCCGCCTGGCGTCCTCGCGGAGCCGCGTGGTCTGCAGTCCGGTGCCGCTGGACTCGGTGTGGGTGTTGGCGTAGCTGGGCAGCACCTCGTCGCGGATGAAGTCCTCGATGAACGTCAGTGCCCGACCCGACGCGGTGTAGTCGGCATACGTCACGCGGCGGTGGCCGTAGGGCGTGACCATCACGTGGTCCTCGCCGATCACGGACTCGCGGACCATCCGGACCAGATCGTCGCGGGTGCCCTCCATGTCCGCAGGCTACGCGCGTGTCAGGGTCGGGTCATGCGCACCAACGAGCACGGCCAGCCGATCGGCGACGAGGTGCCGGGATGGACGCCGCGGCCACCGGTCGAGCCGGTCATGCTGACCGGTCGCACCTGCCGCGTCGAGCCGCTGGGAGAGGGCAACCTGGACGCGGTGTACGACGCCGTATGCGTGCAGTCGCCGCCCGAGACCTGGACCTACATCACGGGCGGGCCGTACGAGGACCGGAACGGGTTCGCGGGCCACGTGGCCGGCCTGCACGCGCTCGCGGCGTGCGTGCCGCTCGCGATCCTGGCGGCGGAGGGACAGGCGGCGGAGGGACAGGCGGCGGACGCACAGGGGCTCGGCATCGCCTGCTACCTGCGGATCGACCCGGCCAACGGCTCAGCGGAGGTCGGCGGGATCGTGATGTCGGCCGCACTGCAGCGCACGACGGCGGCGACCGAGTCGATGTACCTGATGATGCGCCACATCTTCGAGGACCTCGGCTACCGGCGCTACGAGTGGAAGTGCGACTCCCTCAACGAGCCCTCCCGGCGCGCCGCCGTCCGCTACGGCTTCACCTACGAGGGCCGGTTCCGCAACGCGCTGGTCTACAAGGGCCGCAACCGGGACACCGACTGGTACTCCGTGACCGACGACGAGTGGCGACGGCTGCGACCGGCGTACGACGCGTGGCTGGATCCGGCGAACTTCGACGACGCGGGGCAACAACGCAGGTCACTGGGTCTTGCAACGTTGTAAAGATGGAGGCATCGTGCTGGCATGACTCGGGCACTTCCTCGCTTCCTGACCCTGTTCGTCGCCGCCGCCCTCCTCCCGGTCTCCGCCGTCGCGGCCAGCGAGGCGGCACCGCCGCCGGGCTCGTACCACAACCCGCTCGCCCCGGTGATCCCACCGGGCGGCAGCAGCGCCGGCACCGTCGACAGCTGCGCCGACCCGACCGTCATCCGCGGCAGGGCGGAGGAGTCGCGGAGCTGGTTCATGTACTGCACGACCGACCCGCTCAACGACGGCGACTCCGCTGGCACCGGCCACCCCACGTTCCACCCCGTGCCCACCATGCGCAGCAGCGACCTCACGCACTGGACCTACGTCGGCGACGCCCTCCCGCAGAAGCCGTCCTGGGCCGGGCCCAAGGCCTTCTTGTGGGCGCCCGACGTCGTCTACTCGCGCACCTTCGACCGCTACTACCTGTCGTTCGTGGTGACCGACACGGCCGACTCCGTGAGCGGCCAGCCCGGCTGCGACGGCGACAGCGCGATCGGCGTCGCCACCAGCACCAGTCCGACAGGACCGTGGGAGGTCAGCGACACACCGCTGGTCGCCCCGCGTCGGGCCGGCCCGGGCTGCGACTTCTACTGGACCTACGACCCCGACGTGCTGGGGACCAGCATCGGCACCGCCAGCGTGCTGTACTTCGGCAGCTACTACGGCGGGGTGCACGCCCAGCACGTCGCGCTCACCCCGCGCGGGATGGCCACCACCGGCCGGGCACGGCAGATCACCGTGGGCCAGGAGACCCGGCCCGCCGTCGACCCCGCGACAGAGCGGATGCCGACGCAGATGTCGTTCGACCGCAACACCGCCGCGGAGAGCGCGCGCACCCAGGTCGCCATCGGCAACCGCTACGAAGGTGCCAACGTGGTGCGGCACCGTGACTGGTACTACCTGTTCGTCTCGGCGACCAACTGCTGCAACGGGCCACTCACCGGCTACAGCGTCTTCGCCGGCCGCTCCCGCGACCCCCTAGGCCCGTTCGTCGACCGCGAGGGCAACTCGCTGATGGCCGGCCGCGTGGGCGGCACTCCGGTGATCAGCATGAACGGCAACCGCTGGGTGGGCACCGGCCACAGCTCGGCGTTCCGGGACTTCGGCGGCCAGTGGTGGCTGGCCTTCCACGCGGTCGACAAGACCGACCCGTACTTCGCCGACCAGCCGGGCTTCACCAAGCGGCCGGCGCTGCTCGACCCGGTCGACTGGGTCAACGGCTGGCCGATGGTCCGCTCCGGCCGCTGGGCCTCGGACCACACGATGCCGGCTCCGGCGGCGCAGCCCGGCCAACGCACCAGCTACCGTCCACGAGCGAGGCACCCCCTCGCCGTAGGTGGCCGGCTCGACGCCTTCTCCGACGAGTTCCGCGGCACCGCGCTCAAGCCCCGCTGGACATGGGTGCCCAAGCCCCCCGCGGAGGCGTACGCCGTTGGGTCCGGCCGCTTCCGGTTCGACACCCAGCCCGGTGACCTCTTCGTCGACAGCAACACCGCCTCGGTGCTGACGGAACCTGCCCCGCGTGGTGACTACATGGTGCAGACCGTGGTCGCGCTCGACGTGCCCCCGGAGGGGTGCTGCCACAACTTCGTGCAGGGGGGCCTGGTCGTATACGGATCCCACGACTCCTTCGTGAAGCTGGCGCACGTGTCGATCTGGGAGACACGGCAGACCGAGTGGGCCACGGAGGTGCCGACCGCGCCGGCGGCGTACCCGCGCTACGGCAACACCGTCGTCGGGCCGCCCGCCGACAAGACCTGGCTGCGGATCGTCAAGCGTGGCGACCGCTACCGCGCCTACACCTCCCAGGACGGCGACCACTGGGTGCGGGGCGGTGTGTGGGTCAACCACGTGGCCGACCGGCCCCGGATCGGCCTGGTCTCCATGGGCGGCGCGGGCTTCACCGCCCGGTTCTTCCACGTGCGGGTGCAACGGCTTGCCGACTGACGCGAGGGGTCCCGCATCCTGGGCGCGGTGTCCGCACTCTGGGACGCGTGCGAGACTTGCTTGACCGGGCACCGGCCCGGACGGGAGCGTATGGCGCATGCGCACACTTCTCCTCGTACGCACGCGACGCGTGAGCTGAGGCATAAAGGCCCACGACCTGGCCGCAGCCACGCGTCGACCCCTCGTCCGCCAGCCGGCCCGAGGGGTTTTTTGTTGCCCGACCGCCGAACCAACAGAAGGTCACCGATGAGCCACCAGCACACCACCGGCCACAGTCCCGGCCCCGCCGGCCAGTCGGTCACGGGTGCCCAGAGCCTGATCCGGTCGCTCGAGGCGGCCGGGGCCGACAACATCTTCGGCATCCCCGGCGGCGCGATCCTGCCGGCGTACGATCCGCTCTTCGACTCTGTGAAGCTGCGTCACATCCTGGTGCGCCACGAGCAGGGCGCGGGCCACGCGGCCCAGGGCTACGCCGTGGCCACCGGCAGGGTCGGTGTCTGCATGGCCACCAGCGGTCCGGGAGCGACCAACCTGGTGACGCCGCTGGCCGACGCGCACATGGACTCGGTGCCGATCGTGGCGATCACCGGCCAGGTCGGTGCCAAGCAGATCGGCACGGACGCCTTCCAGGAGGCCGACATCCGCGGGATCACGATGCCGATCACCAAGCACAACTACCTCGTCACCGACCCGGCGGAGATCCCGCGGATCATCGCTGAGGCGTTCTACCTCGCCGGCACCGGCCGGCCCGGCCCGGTGCTGGTCGACATCGCGAAGTCCGCGCTGCAGGCGCAGACCACGTTCGTGTGGCCCACCGAGCTCAACCTGCCCGGCTACCGCCCGGTGACCCGTCCGCACTCCAAGCAGATCCGGGAGGCCACCCGGCTGATCGTGGAGGCCCGCAAGCCGGTGCTGTACGTCGGTGGCGGCGTGATCCGATCGCGTGCGGCCAGGGAGCTGCGCCTGCTCGCGGAGCTGAGCGGGATCCCGGTCGTGACCACGCTGATGGCCCGCGGCGCGTTCCCCGACAGCCACCCGCAGCACCTCGGCATGCCCGGCATGCACGGCGCCGTCGCGGCAGTGGCGGCGCTGCAGAAGAGCGACCTGATCATCAGCCTGGGCGCCAGGTTCGACGACCGGGTCACCGGCAACCTCGACTCGTTCGCCCCCGGCGCCAAGGTGATCCACGCCGACATCGATCCGGCCGAGATCGGCAAGAACCGGCGTGCCGACGTACCGATCGTGGGCGACGCCCGCGAGGTGATCGCCGACCTGACCGTGGCGCTGCAAGCCGAGCACGACGCCGGCACCACCGGTGACTACCAGGGCTGGGTCGGCTTCCTGGCCGGGCTGAAGAAGCAGTACCCGCTCGGGTACGAGATGCCGGCCGACGGACTCGCCCCGCAGTACGTGATCGAGCGGCTCGGCAAGGTCGTCGGCTCCGACGCGATCTACACCTCGGGGGTGGGCCAGCACCAGATGTGGGCCTCGCACTTCATCGGCTACGAGCACCCGAACACGTGGATCAACTCCGGCGGCCTCGGCACGATGGGCTTCGCGGTCCCGGCCGCGATGGGTGCCAAGGTCGGCCGGCCCGACGCGACCGTCTGGGCGGTCGATGGCGACGGCTGCTTCCAGATGACCAACCAGGAGCTGGCCACGTGCACGCTCGAGGGCATCCCGATCAAGGTGGCCGTGATCAACAACGAGTCGCTGGGCATGGTGCGGCAGTGGCAGACCCTGTTCTACGAGGGCCGCTACTCCCAGACCGACCTGCAGAGCAAGCGCGTGCCGGACTTCGTCAAGCTGGCCGAGGCGTACGGCGCCGTCGGCCTCGCCTGCGACAACCCGGACGATGTGGACGCCACGATCCGCAAGGCGATGGAGATCAACGACGTGCCGGTGGTCGTCGACTTCCGGGTGCACCGCGACGCCATGGTGTGGCCGATGGTCGCCGCCGGCACGTCCAACGACGAGATCAAGTACGCCCGTGACCTGGCCCCCGAGTTCGACGAGGACGACCTGTGATGTCCATACACACCTTGTCGGTCCTGGTGGAGAACAAGCCGGGTGTGCTGGCGCGCATCGCCAGCCTGTTCAGCCGCCGCGGCTTCAACATCGACTCGCTCGCGGTGGGCCCGACCGAGCACCCAGAGATCTCGCGGATGACGATCATGGTCAACGTCGAGGACTCCCCTCTGGAGCAGGTCACCAAGCAGCTCAACAAGCTGATCGAGGTGATCAAGATCGTGGAGCTCGAGCCGGGCGACGCGGTCGAGCGCGAGCTGCTGCTGGTCAAGGTGAAGGCCGACCCCGACACCCGGGGGCAGGTGATCGATGTCGTCCAGCTGTTCAAGGCGAAGGTGGTCGACGTCTCCGTGGAGGCGGTCACGATCGAGGTCACCGGCAACCACGACAAGCTCGCCGACTTCCTGCGGGTGCTCGAGCCGTTCGGGGTCCGCGAGCTCGTGCAGTCGGGCATGGTGGCGATCGGGCGCGGGTCCCGGTCGATCACCGAGCGCACGCTCCGCCCGATGCCGGTCGCCGTACCGGCTCCCGCCAGCTAATTCCCCGCCGTACCCAACGAAGAAGGAGAGCCCACCCGTGGCTGAGATGTTCTACGACGACGACGCCGACCTGTCCGTGATCCAGGGCCGCAACGTGGCCGTGCTGGGCTACGGCAGCCAGGGACATGCGCACGCGCTGTCGCTGCGCGACTCCGGCGTCGACGTGCGCGTCGGTCTGCCGGAGGGCTCGAAGAGCCGCGCCAAGGCCGAGGCCGAGGGGCTGCGCGTGCTGACGCCGGAGGAGGCCGTCGAGGAGTCCGATCTGATCATGATCCTGGCGCCCGACCACATCCAGCGGAAGCTGTACGCCGAGGCGGTCGAGCCCAACCTGGTCGAGGGTGACGCGCTGTTCTTCGGGCACGGCTTCAACATCCGGTTCGGCTACATCAAGCCGCCGCCCGGCGTCGACGTGTGCATGGTCGCGCCGAAGGGGCCCGGCCACCTGGTGCGCCGTGAGTACACCGAGGGCCGAGGCGTGCCGGTGCTGGTCGCCGTCGAGGAGGACGCGACCGGCAAGGCGTGGGACCTCGCGCTGGCGTACGCCAAGGGGATCGGGGGCCTGCGCGCCGGCGGCATCCGGACCACGTTCACCGAGGAGACCGAGACCGACCTGTTCGGTGAGCAGGCCGTGCTCTGCGGCGGCGCCTCCCAGCTGGTGCAGTACGGCTTCGAGGTGCTCACCGAGGCCGGCTACCAGCCCGAGGTCGCCTACTTCGAGTGCCTGCACGAGCTGAAGCTGATCGTCGACCTGATGTACGAGGGCGGCATCGCCAAGCAGCGCTGGTCGGTCTCCGACACCGCGGAGTACGGCGACTACGTCTCTGGCCCGCTGGTGGTCGACGAGCGGGTGAAGGAGAACATGAAAGGGGTCCTCGAGAAGATCAAGGACGGCTCGTTCGCCCAGCGGTTCATCGACGACCAGGACGCCGGTGCGCCGGAGTTCAAGGCGCTGCGCAAGAGGGGCGAGGAGCACCCGATCGAGGGCACCGGCCGCGAGCTGCGCAAGCTGATGGCGTGGGTGAAGTCCCACGACTCCGACTACACCGAGGGCACTGCTACGCGGTGATGCTGGGTGGTGGGGCGTCCGGCTGTCGAATTCCCAAGGTATCGAGGCGTTTGTCGGGCATCGGGGTGCAAACGGACATCCAACTTCCCAATCTCTTCTGACTTCCCAATGAGAACTGGCGCTTCCAGCGGCGTACTCACCGCTGGAAGCGCCAGAAGACGTAGATACCTTGGGAATTCTCCCCCCAGAGCGCTACTTCACCTCCGACCTCAACACCAGCCGGACCCCCACCAGCAGCGGGACCAGCACCCAGATCGCGCTGGTGACGCCGAGGTGCGCCCACTCGGCCGCGGTGAGGGCGCCGTCGTACAGCCGGGTCTGGGCGAAGTTGAAGTCGACCCAGGGCTGCAGGTCGCGGAACCAGGCCTGGCTGCCGGCCAGCAACGCCGAGAGCGTGGGGAGCACGAAGGCGAACACGAAGTAGCCCACGACGGCGCCGGCCGAGTTGCGGATCAGCACCCCGAGCATGAAGCCGACCAGCATCCCGAGGACGTTGGCGAGGATGATCGAGAGCACCTGGTTCAGCGAGATGTCCCACACCGTGTCGACACCCTTGATCGTGGACCCGAGGACGTTGCCGACGGCACCGATGCCGAGCGCGACGAGCATCGAGGTCACGCCGACGACCAGGGTCGCGGCCAGCTTTGCGGTGACGATCCGTCCGCGGTGCGGGACCAGGGTGAACGTCGTGAGGCCGCTGCGCTGGCTCCACTCGCTGGTGACGGACAGGATCGCGACGACCGGCAGCAGCACCGTCATCGGGACGCCGATCGCCGCGCCGAAGGAGTCGTAGGTGATCGAGCTGTCCGAGGCGAACAGGATCACCGCGCCCGTGGCCAGGGTGGCCGCGATCGCGATGCTCGCCATCAGCCAGAAGCCGGATCGGGTGTCGAACATCTTGCGCAGCTCCACGCCGACGATCCGACCCATCGGGATCCCGTCGATGCGCTTCGGGCGCGGGAGGACCCGCTGCGTCTCGTCCACGTCAGGGTGGGTGGTCAGGGTGGTCATGCTGCTGCTCCTTCTCGTGAGGTGTCTGCGGTGAGCTCGAGGAACATGTCCTCGAGGCCGGCGCCGTCGGCGGTCCGGAGCTCGACCAGCGGTACGCCGGCGGCCTGGGCGACCTTGCCGACGTGCTCGGGGTCCGCGTCGGTGCGGAACCCGTCGCCCGAGCGGGTGAACTCGATGCCGGAGCCGGTGAGGGCGCCGGCCAGGTCGGCGTGCCCGGTGGCGCGGACGTAGGTGCCCGCGGTCTGCAGGAGCTCGGCCTTGCTGCCCTGCGCGACGATCCTTCCGTTGCCGATCACGACGAGGTCGTCGGCGATCACCTCGATCTCGTGCAACAGGTGCGACGAGAGCAGCACGGTGCCACCTTGGTCGGCGTAGTCCCGCAGAAGGTCGCGCATCCAGCGGATGCCGGCCGGGTCGAGACCGTTGGCCGGCTCGTCGAGGATCAGGACCTCCGGCTCACCGATCAGCGCGGTGGCGATCCCGAGGCGCTGCCGCATACCCAGCGAGTAGTTGCGTACCCGGCGGCCCGCTTCGGCCGGCGTGAGGCTGACCCGCTCCAGCATCTCGTCCACCCGGCTTCGGGGCAGGCCCATCATCCGCTGGGCGAGCGTGAGGATCTCGCGGCCGGTGCGGCCCGCGTGCTGTGCGGAGGCATCGAGGAGGACGCCGACCTCCAGACCCGTGTTGGGCAGGTCGGCGAACCGGCGCCCGCCGATCGTGGCGCTGCCGGCCGTGGGCGGAGTGAGCCCGACCATGACACGCATCGTCGTGGACTTGCCGGCCCCGTTGGGCCCGAGGAAGCCGGTGACGCGACCGGGGTGCGCCGTGAACGTGATGTCGTCGCCGGCGGTGAAGCCGCCGTACTTCCGTGTGAGTGACTCGACCTTGATCATGTCGAGAAGACTGGCCGCGACGGGCACCCGCGCACATCAGGGAAACTGCTGAAGACTCCCCGGAGGACGCCCCCTGAGTTCCCTCAGGGTCGACCCCGGGACCACTCCGCGGCGGTGATCCGCATCACCTGGGACTCGCCCGGGTACCAGCGTTCGTGTACGCCGAGGTCGGTCATCCCGAGCCGGGACATCACCGCCCGGGACGGCATGTTGGCGGGGTACATGAGCGCCCACACTTCGCGTAGGCCACCCGCGAAGGCGTGGTCGAGCACGGCGCCCGCACCCTCCGTGGCGTAGCCCCGGCCGTGGGAGTCGGGGTGCAACCACCACCCGATCTCGACCTCTCCGTGCTCGGCGTTGGGCAGGGTCTTGAGCAGGATGGCGCCGGCGGGCACCTCGGCGGCATCGCGCGGCACGATCGCCCAGATGCCCTGCGGCGGGTGCGCGAACGCCTCCTGATAGCGCGAGATGCGATCCCGGGCGTCATCGACGTCGGTGAGCAGCCGCGGGTTGTCGAAGTCGTCGCTGATCCACTGGACGACGTCGACCCGGCTCTGGATGTCGTACAGCCGGGCGGCGTCGGAGTCCCGCCAGCGCCGCAGGACCAGCCGGTCGGTCTCGATCCTGTCCTCCGCGATCTCCACGGGAACACCCAAGCACCGCGGGCGGTTCTCCTCACGTGCTTATCGAGATCTGGAGCGACGTGGTCTGCCCGTGGTGCTACATCGGGAAGCGCCGGCTGGAGAAGGCCCTCTCGTCTTGGGCCTCGGCAGGCTCGACCTCCGTTGGAGGCTCGACCACAGGCAGAGAAGTCGACATCGTCTACCGCTCGTTCCAGCTCGACCCGTCAGCGCCGACGGAGCCGACCCAGACAGTCGCCGAGCACCTGGGCGCGAAGTACGGCGGGGGACTGGAGGCAGGCAAGCAGATGGTGGAGCGGACCGAGGCGGTCGCGGCGGAGGAGGGCCTGCCGTTCCGGCTCGCCGAGGCACAGCGGGCTAACACCGCAGACGCGCACCGGCTGCTCCACCTGGCGCTCGCGGAGTCGCCCGAGGCGCAGGCGCGGCTGAAGGAGGAGCTGCTGGCGGCATACTTCCTGCGCGCCGAGAACATCGCCGACCACGA
>Ga0207708_10004148_pt1 | contig 10659 bp, 12 predicted proteins | sample KBSK5101metaG_FD_184340 | JGI IMG/M metagenome (GOLD analysis project Ga0207708, IMG submission 184340) | Corn, switchgrass and miscanthus rhizosphere microbial communities from Kellogg Biological Station, Michigan, USA - KBS K5-10-1 metaG... | ecosystem: Host-associated > Plants > Roots >...
ATGATAATCAGCCTTTTTTGCAATTGATTATTGCGATATACGGAATAGTATGGACCGTGCGGATGGCATTGCTGTGTTCGTGGAGGTGGCCGACCGCGGCAGCTTTGCTGAGGCCGCGCGGCGGCTGGGCCGCTCGCCCGCCGCGGTCACCCGGGCGGTCGCGGAACTGGAGTCGCGTCTCGGCGTCCGGCTGCTCACCCGCACCACGCGTGCGGTCAGCACGACCGAGGCAGGGCAGCGGTTTCTGGGCGGCGCCAGGCGCGTGCTCGCCGATCTCGAAGAGATCGAACGGGCGGCTGCCGGCGAGGGCACGGCGCCGCGCGGCGAGCTGCGCCTGACTGCGCCGATCCTGTTCGGACGGCTGCACGTGCTCCCGATCGTCACTGAATTTCTCGATCGATTTCCCGATGTGCTCGTCGCGCTCACTTTGGTCGACCGGACGGTCGACCTGGTGGACGAGGGATTCGATATCGCGGTGCGCATCGGCGCGCTCGCGGAAAGCTCCGCGGTCGCGACCCGGGTGGGTGCGGTGCGCCGCATCGTGGTCGCTTCACCCGACTATCTGGCCCGGCGCGGAACGCCGCAGGTGCCGGCCGATCTCGAAGCTCACGCCGTGGTCGCGTTCTCCGGCATCGCCGGGGTCGAGCACTGGTTGTTCCGCGCTGCGACCGGCGAGGTGAGTATCGCGATCCAGCCCCGTCTCGTGGTGACCACGGCCGAAGCGGCGATGGACGCGGCCCGCACCGGCGTCGGGCTCACGCGCGTGTTGAGCTACCAGGCGGCCGACGATGTCGCCCGCGGCTCATTGCTGCGCGTGCTGCCCGCCTACGAAGGTGACGAGGTGCCGATCCATCTGGTCTATCCCGGAGGACGGCATCCACCGCCGAAGCTGCGCGCGTTCCTGGATTTCACCACCCCCCGGCTGCGCCGCCGCTGCGCCGCGGTGGAGCGAGCGATCTATTCCTGACTGCGTCGAGCTGTTCCGAACCCTCGCCGGCGATCCGAATGCGCAACGCAACGGGGGCCGCAGGTTTCCTATCGACCGGATTTAAGTCAAAGCATCAGCGCCTTCGCGGGATCACCGATCTTCCCAGACCGGTGTGCGCTTTTCCACGAACGCGGAGATACCTTCCTCGGCGTCGTGCGTCATCATGTTCTTGAGCATGATTTCGCTGGCGTAGTTGTAGGCATCGACGACGTCCATTTCGAGCTGGCGATAGAACGCCTCCTTGCCGAGCCTGACGACCGCCGCCGATTTGGCGGCGATCTTGCGCGCGAGCTTCAAGGCTTCGTCGCGCGCGGCGCCCGGTTCAACCACGCGATTGACGAGGCCGATACGCCGGGCGTCGTCCGCCGACGTCATGTCGCCGGTCAGCAGCATCTCCATCGCGTGCTTGCGTCCCACGCTGCGGGAGAGCGCGACCATCGGCGTCGAGCAGAACAGGCCGATATGGACACCGGGGGTGGAGAACTTGGCGCCGCGGGACGCCACCGCCAGGTCGCAGGTGGCCACGAGCTGGCAGCCGGCGGCGGTCGCGGTCGCTTCGACCGCCGCGATCACCGGCTGCGGCAGCCGCAGGATGGCCAGCATCATGGCGCTACAGCTTTCCATGATGTGCCTGACATAGCCGCGTCCCCCATCCGCGTCGGCGCGATGCGCGGTCAGTTCCTTGAGGTCGTGCCCGGCCGAGAACGCGGGTCCGTTGGCCGCGAGTACGACCGCATGGATGCGCGTCTCGCCCGCGAGGCGATCGAGTTCCTGCTGCAGCGCCGCCAGCATCGCCTCCGACAGGCTGTTGCGGGCCTGGGGGCGGTCGAGGGTGAGAACCGCGATATTGCCGACGTCCTCCCGCAGCAGCGGCGAGCCGGTCGGACCCGGGCGTCGGGCGGCGCGAACGGAAGATTGCGCTGTCATGGGCTTCGAGTCCCCCGGGAACCTGATTATTTCTACTTAACGCCGCCGGCAGCGGACGCAAGCCGTCGCCGACCGGGAACGGCGCATCGAGCCGGATGTTAGCGTTCAGAGACGAAGTTCATCCAGCAGGTGCGCATCATGGCCAGAAAAGCGGCCGCGTCCAAACGGCGCGCGGGACCCGCGCGCAAATCGAGCATTCGACGCAGGAAACCGGTCTCGCCCCGGCGCACAGCAGCGACCGCAAGCCGACGGCGCTGGTCGCAGGAGGTGACCGAGCACAGCGACGCGCTCACGCTCGAAGGCGGTGTCTTTACGTCGAAAGATCCCAGGCGGATCGCCGCCTCGTTGAAGCGCTCGGCGGAACGAAGCAATCGCCGCAAGTCCGATCCATTCCGCTCCGCGCTCTCCATGCTCACCTTCTACATCAATCGCGCCGGCAGAAATCTGCCGCCGGCGCGCAAGAAGATATTGATGCAGGCGAAGGGGGAGTTGCGGAAGCAATTTGGCAAGGACTAGAGCTTTTCGATCTCTGCCGAGCACATGATTGTCATGCGTGGGCGCCCGGCGTCGGAGGCCGGTGGATCTTCCGGTCGCGCCGCCCTTTTTCACCCGTCCGCAATCGTCTAGTTCTGGCGATGAATGGGAGGGGCGAGACATGCCGGCCGTGATGACGATCCCTGAGCTCGAGCGTTTTCTGGCCGCCGAGTTTCCACAAGCGTTCTATCCTGAGAGCGGCCTGTCGATCGAAGCGGTGTGGGACGGCGGCTGCCTGGTCCGCCAAGCCTTCCGTGAGGTTTCGTTGCGGCCCGGCGGCACGATCTCGGGTCCCACCATGATGGCTCTGGCCGACGTCGCCCTGTATGTCGCGGTGCTCGCCGCGATCGGCCCGGTCCCGCTTGCGGTGACCATCAATCTCAACATCAATTTTTTGCGCAAGCCCGGACGCTGCGATCTGACGGCCGAGGCGCGGCTCCTCAAGCTCGGCAAGCGGCTCGCGACCGGTGAAGTGACGCTCCGCTGCGAGGGGGAGAAAGAAGCCGTGGCGCACGTCACCGCGACCTATTCGATCCCGCCAGGGCAGCGCGAGTCGTCAATGGTAACATAGAACCATTCGCGTAAGCGCTTGAGCCGACAAAGGGATTATATCAAGGATGGCGTTGACCGCGGTTGCGCCGCTGGTGTAATGAGCCCTCATCGCAGGGCCCGGTGCGGCCCGTTCATGGAAGTCATGTCATGAAGACTTTTTCGGCCAAGCCCGCCGATGTCGAGAAGAAGTGGATCATGATCGACGCGACCGGTCTTGTCGTCGGTCGTCTCGCCAGCGTCGTGGCCATGCGGCTGCGCGGAAAGCACAAGCCGACCTTCACTCCGCATGTCGACGATGGCGACAACGTCATCATCGTCAATGCGGAAAAGATCGTGCTGACCGGCAGGAAGCGCGAGAACAAGGTCTATCGCCATCACACCGGCTATATCGGCGGCATCAAGGAGCGCACGGCGCGCTCGATCCTCGAGGGCAAATTTCCCCAGCGGATCGTCGAGAAGGCCATCGAGCGCATGCTGCCCCGGGGACCGCTCGCGCGGGTGCAACTCGGCAACCTGCGCGTCTATGCCGGTCCTGAACATCCGCATGCCGCGCAGAACCCCGAGAAACTCGACGTTGGTGCCATGAACCGCAAGAACAAGAGGAGCGCGTGACCATGGCCGAAACCATGCAGTCGCTCGATCAACTGTCCACGCTCAAGCCCGCCGCGGCGCCCGAGACGCCGAAATATATTCAAAAGCTCGACAAGCAGGGCCGGTCCTACGCCACCGGCAAGCGCAAGGACGCGGTGGCGCGGGTCTGGGTGAAACCGGGTGCCGGCAAGATCGTGATCAACACGCGCGACGTCGAAGTCTATTTCGCGCGGCCGGTGTTGCGGATGCTGATCCAGCAGCCCCTGGTCGCGACCAACCGCAACGGCCAGTACGACGTGACCTGCACCGTTTCGGGCGGAGGACTGTCGGGCCAGGCGGGCGCGGTGCGTCACGGCCTGTCCAAAGCGCTGATGAACTTCGAGCCCGACCTGCGCGGGGCGCTCAAGAAGGGCGGCTTTCTCACCCGCGACTCGCGCGTGGTCGAGCGGAAGAAATACGGCCGGGCCAAAGCGCGGCGATCGTTCCAGTTCTCCAAGCGCTGACGCCGCGCGGCGGCTGCGCCGCCGTATCGGAGGTTGCGCGATGGCGAGGCGGATTGCCCGTTCGGCCATCGCGGTCTGCGCCGTTCTCGCCGGCCTCCTCATGCCCGCGGCCGCGCAGCCGGTCGAGGAGTTCTACAAGGGCAGGACGGTCACGCTCGTCATCAGCTTCGGCTCGGGCGGACTCAACGATATCGCCGGCCGGCTGGTCGCTCAGCATCTTCCCCGTTTCATTCCAGGCCATCCGCGCATCGTCGCGCAAAACATGCCGGGTGCGGGCGGCCTGGTCGCGGCCAATCATCTGTACAACGCGGCGCCGCAGGACGGCTCCGTGCTCGCGCAACTCGACCGCAGCGTCGCGCAGAGCGGCATTCGCGGCGCCGCGAACGTCAAGTTCGATCCGCTGAAGTTCACCTGGCTCGGCAGCCTCTCGAACTACGACAACGAGGCCTATCTGCTGTGGGTCAACGTCACGCATCCGGCCAGGACGGTCGCCGACATCAACAGGCTCGCCACGCCGACCCGGCTCGGCGCGGTCAGCGGCGGAACCAACATGCTGATGTCGCTTACCGCCAAGGAAACGCTGGGGCTCAACGTCAAGGTCATTCGCGGCTACGTGAGCGGCCCGGCGGTTTGGCTCGCGATGGATCGCGCCGAGGTCGACGGGCAGACGATCGGGTTCACGTCAGTCATGGCGGAGCACCCGGAGAAGTGGGAGAGCAAGCAAATTCGGCCGCTGCTGCAGTTCGGCCGCGCCACCCGGCTTGCGTTGTTTTCCGAACTACCGACCGCGCGGGAGCTTGCACCGACGCCGGAAGCGCGCGCGCTGGTCGAATTCGCCGAACTGCCGTTCCTGACCTCGCTGCCCTATGTGGCGCCGCCGAACCTGCCCGCCGATCGTGCGCGCGCGCTGCAGACCGCATTCGTCGCGATGACCCGGGACGAGGCCTTCATCGCGGACGCCAGGAAGCGCAGAGTCGAACTCAGCCCGAGCGACGGCGACCAGATCATGGCTGTTCTCCGGCGCTCGGCTGCCATGCCGAAAAAGGTGATCGAGCAGTTCAATGCGACCCTCGAGGCGCAGAACTGAGCCTAGTGGTCCGATTCCGAAGTTCGTAAGCGGTTGCGGCACGCTCAAATACGAACTTCGGAATCGAAAGACCACTAGCGATTTTTATGATTCTAGTGCGGGTTTGAATTTGAAGTTCCTATAATGACCGTGCCGCAGCAACTGATAGGAACTTCAAATTCAGCGCACTAGACCCATGTCACGTCTATCCCTGACCTTCGCCTGCTGCCGCTACGATCGGATGGAAGCCATCCGCGAGGGCGCGTTTCCGATCGAGGGGATCGATCTCAATTGCATCACGCTGAGGTCGGGCCGCGAGGTGTTCGACCGAATGGTGGGCGGGCAGGAATTCGACGTCGCGGAGCTGTCGGCGTCCGAATTCATCAGCCTGACCGGCCGCGGTGATTGTCCGTTCGTTGCGCTGCCGGTGTTTCCCTCGCGCGTCTTCCGCCACGGCTACATCTTCGTCAACACGCGCTGCGGCATCGGCGGGCCCAAGGATCTCGAAGGCAAGCGCGTCGGGCTTCCGCTCTACACCCAGACTGCCGCGATCTGGGCGCGCGGACATCTGGCGCATCAGTTCAATGTGGATATCGATGCCATCCGATGGGTGCAGGGCGCGGTGGAGACGTCGGGCGCGCACGGCAGGCCGCACGCGCCGCCGCTGCTGCGGCCGGCCAGGATCGAGCAGAATGCCGGCGCCGAGCCGCTCGGCGCGCTGCTCGCGCGCGGGGCGATCGACGCGCTGATCGGATCGCGCAAGCCCGACGAGTTCGGGCGCCACCCCGACATCGCCCGGCTGTTTCCGAACTATCGCGCCTTGGAACGCCAGCTCTACCAGGAGACGCGGATCTTTCCGATCATGCATCTCGTGGCCATCCGCCGCGGCCTGTACGAGCGCGAGCGCTGGATCGCGCGCAGCCTCTACGACGCGTTCGTGGAGTCGAAGCGCCGCGCGCGCATGCGCATGCGCTACGCCGGGTCGCTGAGCACCATGCTGCCGTGGCTGATCGATGACGTGGAGGAGATCGACGCGGTCTTCGGCGGAGATGCTTTTCCCTACGGCATCGAAGCCAACCGGGCGACGCTGCAGGCGCTGGTCGCCTACATGGTTGAGCAGCACGTCATCGCCCGGCCGATACCGATCGAGGATCTGTTCGTGCCGCTCGCGGGCGCGCTCTCCCAGTAACCTCCCCGGGTGCAGGGTCGCGCTTGCGTCGTTCAGCCGGCCCGGGACGCGCCGCTGGTTTCAACTTGCGTGAACGGCGCTTGTATGCAACTATAGAGAGCATTATTATTCATCGGCAATCTTAGGAGGTTCTGATGACCGCGCCGCGACGCGAGAATATTCCAGGATATTCGGCGAACTGCCGTGACAGCTGCAACTGGGAGGAGGCTGCTCGCCAGTTACGGGTGAGGCCGTTCTATGACGGGCCCGATGCTGTCCCGTTTAGTCGTTTGCGGGCAACGCAGATTCCCGATCCGGCCAGAGGCAATGTGCCGTTCAACGACTTCTATCTGGACCACGGCTGAGCAGCGCGCGAACGCTGACATCGGGTGCACGCTGAGGTCACCCTGTTCGCCGACGGTGGCGTTCGTCTTGCGCGGACGCAATAGAAAAGGGCGCCCGTGGGCGCCCTTGAAGTTGCACCGTCGGCTACGGTGTTGGGAGGACGCTACGCCGAATAGTACATCTCGAACTCGACCGGATGCGGGGTGTGCTCGAACCGGATCACCTCGGTCATCTTCAGGTCGATGTAGCTGTCGATGAAGTCGTCGTCGAACACGCCGCCGGCCTTGAGGAAGGCGCGATCCTTGCTGAGCTCCTCCAGTGCCTGGCGCAGCGAGCCGCAGACGGTCGGGATCTGCTTGAGCTCTGCCGGCGGCAGGTCGTACAGGTCCTTGTCGATCGCCGGGCCGGGGTCGAGCTTGTTCTTCACGCCGTCCATGCCGGCCATCAGCATCGCAGCGAAGCCGAGATAGGGATTGGCGAGCGGATCGGGGAAACGAACCTCGACGCGCTTGGCCTTCGGGTTAGTGGTGTAGGGGATGCGGCAGGAGGCCGAGCGGTTGCGCGCCGAATAGGCGAGCAGCACGGGCGCCTCGAAGCCGGGGACGAGCCGCTTGTACGAGTTCGTCGTCGGATTGGTGAAGGCGTTGATGGCCTTGGCGTGCTTGATGATGCCGGCGATGTAGGACAGGCAGGTGTCGGAGAGGTCCGCGTACTTGTTGCCGGCGAAGACCGGCTTGCCGTCCTTCCAGATCGACTGGTGGCAGTGCATGCCCGAGCCGTTGTCGCCGTAGATCGGCTTCGGCATGAAGGTGGCGGTCTTGCCGTAGATCTGGGCCACCTGCGAGATGCAGTACTTGTAGATCTGCAGCTGGTCGGCCATCACGACCATGGGCGAGAACTTCATGCCGAGCTCGTGCTGGGCGGACGCCACCTCGTGGTGATGCTTCTCCACCTTGACGCCCATGCGCGCCATCGCGCCGAGCATTTCCGAGCGCATGTCCTGGACGGTGTCCTGCGGCGGAACGGGGAAATAGCCCTTCTTGAAGCCGATGTGATGGCCGAGATTGCCGCCCTCGTAATCGGTGTCGGAGTTGGTGGGAAACTCGACCGAGTCCAGCCTGAAGCCGGTGTTGTAGGGCGTGGCCGAATACTTGACGTCGTCGAAGATGAAGAACTCGGCTTCCGGGCCGAAATAGATGGTGTCGCCGACGCCGGTACCTTTGGCGTAGCCCTCGGCCTTCTTGGCGATGCCGCGCGGATCGCGGTTGTAGGGCTCGCCGGTGGTCGGCTCGAGCACGTCGCAGACCAGCGACAGCGTGGTCTCGGCGAAGAACGGATCAATCACGGCGGAGGAGGGGTCCGGCATCAGGTTCATGTCGGACTCGTGGATCGCCTTCCACCCGGCAATCGAGGAGCCGTCGAACATCTGGCCCTCGGCGAAGGTGTCCTCTTCGATCATCCCGATGTCAAAAGTGACGTGCTGCCACTTGCCGCGCGGATCGGTGAAGCGGAAGTCGGCATATTTCACGTCGTTGTCTTTGATCAGTTTCATGACTTCTTTAGCGGTGGTCATGGAATGCGTACCTTTCGTATGGCTGACCTTGGAGCTGCAGGGAGGCCGTCAAGGTCGTGCGGGACCCGCGGCTCAGATGGCATCCAGTCCGGATTCCCCCGTCCTGATCCGAATGGCTTCTTCGATATTGGAGACGAAGATTTTTCCGTCGCCGATCCGTCCGGTTTGGGCGGCGCGCCGGATGGCCTCGACGGCTTTCTCGACCATGTCATCGCCGAGCACAATCTCGATCTTCACTTTGGGAAGGAAATCCACGACGTATTCGGCACCGCGATAGAGCTCGGTATGTCCCTTCTGCCGGCCGAAACCCTTGGCCTCGGTCACCGTGATGCCCTGCAGCCCGACCTCTTGCAGCGCCTCCTTCACTTCGTCGAGTTTGAAGGGCTTGATAACCGCCTCGATCTTCTTCATCGCGCTTCCTTCCCTTGGCCGGCCGGCAACGCGCCGCCGGCGCGGCCGCGCTCACGGTTAGCAGGGTCCGTGCCAAGCCCTGCCGAGCGGAAAAAATGGCTGTCCATCAAACATTTATGAGGCATCCCGGAGCCCGTCCCGAGCCGCCGGGGGTGGTCCCGGATTAGAAATTGAGCAATTTGCCCATTTTATGATCATGAGCACCTATCTCCCGCTGCAGGCAAGGGAATTGACGGGATATCGCCCGGACTTCGGCATGGCTAGTCTGCGATCATGATCGAGTTGCTCTCCACCGCCGAGATGGCAGAGGCGGACCGCCTGACGATCGCGGCCGGTGGTGCCGGCATCGCGCTGATGGAAAATGCCGGGCAGGCAATCGCCGACGGCGTCGCCTCGCGGCACCCCGCGGGCACGCGTGTCGCCATCGTGGCGGGGCCTGGCAACAACGGAGGCGATGGCTTCGTCGCCGCCCGTCTGCTGGCCGAACGCGGGTATCGCGTCAGGTTGCTGCTGGCCGGTGAACGTGCGCGGCTCAAGGGCGATGCGGCGCTCGCCGCCCAGCGCTGGAGCGGCCCCTGCGAGGTCGCAACGCCGTCCGCCTTGATGCCGGCCGAGATCGTCGTAGATGCCCTGTTCGGGGCTGGTCTTGATCGCCCGGTCGAAGGCGTCGCGCGCGCCATGATCGAGGCCATGAACGCGGCGCCGCGCGTCCTTGCAGTCGACCTGCCGAGCGGGATCAACGGCACCACCGGAGCGGTGATGGGTGTCGCGGTCAGGGCCGCGGAAACGGTGACGTTCTTTCGCCGCAAGATCGGCCATGCGCTGCTGCCGGGCCGGCTTCATTGCGGGACCATCGGCGTGGCCGGCATTGGCATCGGCGCTGACGTGCTGGCGCGCATCAAGCCGCGGTGCTGGGTGAACGATCCGCAGCTCTGGGGCGGCAGCTTCCCGGTGCCGCGCACGGAGGGACACAAATACGGACGCGGCCACGCCGTCGTGGTCTCCGGCGGGCTGTCCTCGACCGGCGCGGCCCGATTGGCGGCGCGTGGCGCGCTGCGCGCCGGCGCGGGCCTGGTCACCATCGCCTCACCGCGGGACGCGCTGCTGGTCAATGCGGCGGAAAACCTCGCCGTCATGGTGCGGCCGGTCGAAGGCGCCGACGAGCTCACCGAGTTTCTCAGCGACCGCCGCCGCAATGCCGTGGTGCTGGGACCGGGCGGCGGCGTCGGGGACAAGATGCGAGCGCTTGTTCTCGCCGCGCTTGCCGGGGAGCGGGCGGTGGTGCTCGACGCCGACGCGCTGACCAGCTTTGCGGCGGAGCCGCACGCCTTGTTCGGCGCCATCCGCGGACGCGCCGGCGCCACTGTTCTCACCCCGCACGAAGGTGAGTTTTCCAGACTATTCAGCGAAGTGGCGCAGATATCTCGCTCGAAACTTGAAAAGGCACGCAACGCGTCCGCGGCATCGGGCGCGATCGTGCTGCTCAAGGGACCGGACACGGTGGTCGCCGCGCCGGACGGCCGCGCAGCGATCGCCGACAACGCGCCGCCCTGGCTGGCCACGGCCGGGTCGGGCGACGTGCTCGCGGGGTTTGCCGCGGGCTGCCTCGCCCAGGGCATGCCGTGCTTCGAGGCCGCTGCGGCGGCGGTCTGGCTGCATGGGGAGGCGGGCGCCGAGGCCGGTCCAGGGCTGATCGCGGAGGATCTGCCCGAGGTCATGCCGCGGGTCTACCGACGGCTGTTCGGCCAGCTTGCTCGCGCCGGCGGGACGTGACCGTGGCCATGTCGTTTGGCTACAATACGAAGATATCTCTTGACTACGTAACGGGTTTGTAGTATACGATTTGCATCCTCGCTCATGGAGGGGCGTCTTCCGGAGACGGTCCTGTAGGCGGAGCGGGGAGTGGCGTCCTGCGGCCGCGGCTCGTAACCGCGGGCTCGGGAGGTCCGGGACACCGCCAGACTTCATTGAGAATTAGCGCTTTTTTGCCTTTTTTCGGGT
>Ga0207708_10004158_pt1 | contig 10647 bp, 9 predicted proteins | sample KBSK5101metaG_FD_184340 | JGI IMG/M metagenome (GOLD analysis project Ga0207708, IMG submission 184340) | Corn, switchgrass and miscanthus rhizosphere microbial communities from Kellogg Biological Station, Michigan, USA - KBS K5-10-1 metaG... | ecosystem: Host-associated > Plants > Roots >...
ATGCGAGGAGCCCGGCCACCGCGAGCGCGAGAACGGCCGCGGCGAGGCCGAGCGGCCAGCGGCCTGCGCGCGCCTCCTCGATGCCGAGCGCTGCGCGCGCATCAGCGACGAACTCCGTGCAGGTCGGGTAGCGGTTCGCGGGATCCTTGTCGAGTGCGCGGCGCATGACTCCCCCGAGGCCCGGCGGCGTCGGAGGCGGTTCCTCGAGATGGGCGAACAGGACGGCCGCCTCGGACCCGCGCGGGAACGGCGGCTTGCCGGTCAGGCACTCGTGCAAGAGGCATGCGAGCGAGTACTGGTCTGCGCGTCCGTCGATCTCCTTTCCTTCGATCTGCTCCGGGGCGACGTAGGCCGGTGTCCCGAGTGAGAGGCCGGAGTCGAAGCCCGGTGCTTGTTCCGAAAGCCTGCGAGAGAGACCGAAGTCCGCGAGGTAGACGTGGCCGCGTTGGTCGAGGAGGACGTTCGACGGCTTGACGTCGCGGTGCACGAGACTCTTCTCGTGCGCGGCGTCGAGCGCTTCGGCGACGTGCCCGCAGACCTCGAGGGCGCGGCGCGGCTCGAGAGTCTGCTCGGCGGCGATGACTTTCTTGAGATCCCCTCCGTCGGCGAGGCGCATAACGAGGTAAAGCTGGCCATCGACCTCTCCGGCGTCGTGGATCGGAATGACGTTCGGATGCTCGAGCGAGGCGGCACGCTCCGTCTCGGCGAGGAAGCGCTCGCGAAAGCGCTCGTCTGTTGCGTACTCGGGGGCGAGCAGCTTGAGCGCGACGTCGCGCTTCAGACGCGGGTCGGACGCGCGGTAGACGACGCCCATGCCGCCACGTCCGATGAGCTCGTCGAGTCGGTACTCGAGGAGCTCGGTGCCGACGCGGGCGTCGGTGCCGATCGACATGGGTTCGTAGCGTACGTCGCGAATTCGCGGCCTCCAAACGGCTCGCAGAGGATTGCGCCGGCCGGTAACGGCGCCGTAACGCCGGCTACTCGCCCGTGAACTCGGGCGCGCGCTTCTCGATGAACGACTCCACGCCCTCGCGGAAGTCGTGCGTCTGCTGGAGGAGGCCGTACGCGAGGCCCTCGAGCTCGAGCCCCTGCGCGAGCGGGCCTTCGTAGGCCTGGTTGAGGACGCGCTTCGCCATCGCGAGCGCGAGCGGCGAGTGGCGCGACAGCTCCTCGATCAGCCGATCGACGGCAGCGCCAAGGTCGACCGCCGGGACGAGCTCCGTGACGAGGCCGAGTGCGATGGCCTCGGTCGCATCCACTCGGCGTCCCCGCATCACCAGGTCCTTGGCGCGGCCCAGCCCCACGAGCCGCGCGAGCCGCTGCGTCCCGCCCGAGCCAGGGATCATCCCGATCGTCACCTCCGGGAAACCGAGCTGGAGGTCGTCGGCTGCGAGGCGAAAGTCGCAGGCGAGCGCCAGCTCGAGCCCGACGCCGAAGCAGTAGCCCTCGAGGGCTGCTATCACCGGCTTGGTACAGCGCTCGGGAGCCGAGACGTTGTCCGCGAGCCGCGAGACGTCCCAGGTCGATCGCTGGAGGAAGCCCGGGATGTCGCCGCCGGCCGTGAATGCACCGCCCGCGCCGCGCAGTACGACGAACCGAACGTTGTCGTCCCGGTCGAGGTCCTCGAACACGCTGCGGAGCTCGTCGCGCGCGTTCATGGAGACACGATTGAACTTCCCGGGCACGTCGAGCGTGATGGCCGCGACGCCGCGCCCGGCGTCGTGCTCGACCCGGAAGCCGTCGTGCTCGCTCACTCGCTCTCCCGCAGCATGCGCCGCAGGATCTTCCCAGACGGGCTCTTCGGCAGCTCCTGGACGAACCGGTACTCGCGTGGGCGCTTGAACCTGGCCAACGTGTCGGAGGCGAGGCAGTACCCGTCGAGGTCGTCCTCGCTCACTCCCTCCTCGGCGACGACGCAGGCGACGACCCGTTGACCGAGGCGCTCGTCCGGCACACCGATCACCGCGACCTCGAGGACTCCTGGTGCGCGCGCGAGCACGTCCTCGACCTCCACCGGATGGACGTTCTCGCCTCCTGAGATCACCATGTCGTCCACCCGCCCGATGACCCAGAGGTCGCCGTCCTCGTCGAGCCGACCGACGTCGCCCGTGTGGTACCAGCCGTCGCGGATCGCCTTCTCGTCGGCGTCCGGACGGTTCCAGTAGCCCGTGAACGCCTCGTCGGACGACATGTGGCAGAGGATCTCGCCTTCGTCCTTCGGGTCGAGCTTGAGGCGGGCGTTGAGCGACGGGCGTCCGGCGCAGCCGGGCTTCGCGCGCTGCGCACCGTGGACCGCGAACGTGTAGATCTCCGTCGAGCCGTAGTGGTTGACGAAGACGTCGGGAGTGAAGGCCGCGGCGACCTCCTCGACAAGTGCGCTCGTCATCGGCGCGCCGGCGTACGCCACCGCGCGGACAGAGGCGACGTCGGCCTCCGTGAGGGCCGCGGAGCGGACGAGGTCGTAGTACAGCGTCGGCGCGAGGTAGAGCGTGTCGATGTGCTCTGCCCCGATCAGGTCGAGCGCACGCGCCGGATCCCAGGAGGGCTGGGCGACGTAGCAGCCGCCGACGACCGCAGCCGCGAGCAGGGAGTGGACGCCCATCGTGTGGTAGAGGGGCATGACGCCGAGCGTGCGGTGACGGGGGTGGAGGCCGTGCTGGAGAGCCTGCGAGAGCCCACCCGCTCGTTCCGCGCGGTGCGAGCGCGGAACGCCTTTTGGGCGGCCGGTCGTGCCCGACGTGTACAGCTGGATCGACGGCTCGCGCTCGTCGAGATCGAGGGCTCCCGGATGCTCCTCGCCCGAGCGCAGCTCGCGGACTTCGCCGGATTCGCGGATCACGACCTCGGCCCCCGCGTCGTCGATGCAGTACGCGAGATCGGCGTCCGAGACGCGGTGCGAGAGCGGCACGAACACGGCTCCGAGCCACTGGCAAGCCCAGTACAGCTCGACGGTCTCGGGCTCATTGGGGAGGATGCACGCAACGCGGGCTCCGACATCGACTCCGTGCGCGGCCAGCCCCGCAGCTATGCGGGCCGCGGAAGCACGGAGGTCGGCATACGTCACTCTCGCGCCTTCTCCGACGAGCGCCTCACGGTCCGGAGCGCGCTCGCCCGCGTAGAGGAGCGCGAGGGCCAGGTTCACGAGCCTGCGACCTCGGCGATCGCGTCGACGATCGCGGTGTAGCCCGTGCACCGGCAGAGCTGGCCGGACAGCATGTCCACGATCTCCGCGCGCGTCGGTCGCTCGACCCGCGCGAGCAAGTCCTCGGCGGCGATCAGGATCCCCGGCGTGCAGAAGCCGCACTGAAGGGCGTGGTGCCGGCGAAACGCCTCCTGGAGCGGTGTGAGCTCGCCGACGCCCGCGAGCCCTTCGACCGTGACGATCTCGCATCCCTGGGCTTGGACGGCGAGGAGTAGGCACGAGCGCACGGCCACGCCGTCGAGCCGCACCGTGCACGCCCCGCAGACGCCGTGCTCGCAGCCGACGTGCGTCCCCGTCAGCCCGAGGCCGTGCCGGAGGAAGTCGCTGAGCAGGAGCCGCGGTTCGACCTCCTCGCGGTAGTGCCGACCGTTCACCGATACCGCGACCGGGATCACGGTGCGCCCTCGCGCGCTCGACCCACCGCCCGGTGGACCAGGACGCGGACGAGCTGACGCAGGTAGGCGGGAGTGGCGTGGATCGAGCCCCACGGGTCCACCTGCTCCGCGGCCGAATCGCCGGGATGGTCCGGGTCGACCTCGAGCACCGTCGGCACCGGGGTTACTCCCCCCAAGACCACGCGCACCTCCTCGCCCCGAACACGGGCCGCGGCTATGCAGAGCGCGTAATCCCCGCCGCGTACCGAGAGCTCCTCGACCGCGAATCGCTCGTCCTCGCCCGGCGTCGGCCATGTCGACTCGACGATGAGCTCGCCCGTCGCCAGCGTTGTCGTGAACGGCCCCGCGAAGAGGTCGTCCGCCGCGATCTCGCGTCGACCGGATGCCGACGCGGCGACGACCGAGCCGCCCGCCGCGACGAGCGCCACCGGGAGCTCGGCCGCCGGGTCGGCGTGCGCGAGCGATCCGCAGATCGTGCCCCGGTTCCTCGTCACCGTGTGCCCGACGTGAGGGAGGACGGCGCCGAGGACCGGATGCGACTGCACGCGTGGGTCGGCTTGGCGAACGAGTGCTCCCAGCACGACGGTGTCGCCGGCCGTCTCGACCCGGTCGAGGCCGGCGATGCGATTGACATCGACGAGGACCGCCGGACGGAGAAGGCGCATGTTGAGCGCCGGCACGAGGCTTTGACCGCCTGCGAGCACCTTCGCGTCGTCACGCGCCAGGGCCGCCAGCGCCTCGTCCACGGTCGCGGGGCGCGTGTACTCGAAGGGCGCAGGCTTCATGCGTGGAGCAGCTCCCACACGCGGCCGGGCGTGAACGGAGGCTCGACGTCCTCGCGGCCGAGCGCGTCCGCGACGGCGTTGGCGATCGCCGCCGGGACGCTCATCGTCGTTCCCTCGCCGAGCCCCTTCGCGCCGAGCGGGAGGAACGGAGAGGGAGACTCGCGGTGTCCTGTGCGAGGCGTGGGGAGGTCCGGGGCCGTCGGAGCCAGGTAGTCGACGAACGACCCCGTGAGGAGATTTCCGTCGTCGTCGTAGACGTGACGCTCGAAGAGCGCAGCTGCGGCGCCGTGGGCGAGGCCACCGAGGACCTGTCCCTCGGCGAGCAATGGGTTCAAGAGATGGCCGGCGTCGTGCACGCTCGCGTAGTCGACGACCGTCACCCTGCCCGTTTCGCGATCGATCTCGACGAGCGCGACGTCCGCGACGAAGCCGTGCGACGCCGAGGACGCGACCGCATCGTCGGCGTCCGGGGGTAACAGGTTGGGCGCGGCGTAGTAGGCCGTCACGGCGAGTCCGGGCTCCATCCCCGGTGGCAGCGACTCGGGATTCCAGTGCACGGTCCCGGCCACGCGCCGGAGTGACGCGTGCTCGTCACCCAGGTGAGCGCGGACGGCTGCGATCTTCGCGGCGAGGCGATCTGCGGCGGCGAGGACCGCACCGACGCCGACCCCGGAGAAGCGCGACGAGTAGTTGCCCGATGCGATCGTCCACGGCGAGGTGGACGTGTCGACCTCCGCCAGGACGTCGACGTCCGACGGGTCTACGCCGAGCTTGTCGGCGACGACCTGCGCGATCACGGTTCGATGTCCCTGCCCCTGCGGCGTCGTGGCCGTCCGGACGGTGATGCCACCGAGCGCGGACACGGAAATCGCGCAGCCCTCGGCGTTCCCCGACTTCGGCAGCCCGCGCGTCTCGCCCGGCTCCGCGAGCGTGATGTACCCCATGTTCGAGATCGAGGGCTCGACCACGCATGCGACCCCGACCCCGACGAGACGTCCGTCTGCTCGTGCCGCCTCGGCCTCGGCGCGACGCTCGCTGTAGCGGGCGAGGTCGAGGACCTGATCGAGGCACCCCTCGTAGTCGCCGGAGTCGTAGAGCGCGCCGCTCGGCGTGCGGTACGGGAACGCGTCACGCCCGACGAGGTTGCGTCGACGCAGCTCGGCGGGATCGATTCCGAGTCGACCGGCGGCGATCGTCATCGTCCGCTCCAGCGCGAGGTACAGCTGCGGCCCGCCGAAGCCCCGGTTGAGGCCACTCGGCATGGTGTTCGTCAGGACGACGCGGTTGCGGGCCGCGACGTTTCGCACCCGATAGGCGCCGCTGAGAGACCCGTGCATGCGGTAGAGCGTGGCCGGCTCGGGTGCGCGGACGTACGCGCCCACATCTTCGATCGCGTCGTAGCGCAGCGCGACGAGCTCGCCGTCCGCGCCGAACCCGGCCTCGACATGGGTCGAGCGACCGGTCGCCGACGAGCTCGCAGCGAGATGCTCGAGCCGATCCTCCGTCCACCGGACGGGTACTCGGAGCTTGCGTGAGGCGAGTCCCATGAGGACGACGTAGGCGAACACGGCCGACTTGATCCCGAACGACCCACCCGAGTCGGGCGGGGTGATCAGACGCAGCTTCGAGCCGGGTAGCCCGAGCGCGGCGGCCGCGACGGAGTGCAGCGTAAAGGGTCCCTGGAAGTTTGCCCAGGCCGTCAGTGAGCCCTCGGCCGCGTTCCAGTCGCAGACGACGCCGTAGCACTCCACCGGCGTGCAGCTCCAGCGGGGGAACCGGAAGCTCTCGCGGACGACCAGTGCAGCCTGCGCGAGCGCAGCATCGAAGTCGCCGTACGAGAAGCTGCGGTCGGAGACGCATGCCACCGTCTCGGCCGCGGTCTCGGGGTCGAGAACCGGCTCGAGCGGCTCGTAGTCGACGTCGATCAGCTCGAGTGCGTCCTCCGCGACATAGCGGTCCCTTGCGACGACGACGGCGACCGGTTCGCCGACAAACCGCACCGTCTCGTGGGCTGCCGCGTACTGGGGGATGGGCGACTCGATCCCGGCGGGAAACGGGCGCGAGAGCCCGGCGACATCGGCGCCCGTGAGGATTCCGACCACGCCGGGCAGCTCGGTCGCGGCCGACGCGTCGAGCCGAGCGATGCGCGCGTGGGCGAAGGGCGAGCGCAGGACGGCCGCATGCCGCGCGTTCGCGACCGGATCGAGGTCGTCGATGAATCGACCCTCGCCGCGAAGCAGCGCCTCGTCCTCGAGCCGGGGAAGCGGACGGCCGACCCACGATTCCGAGGTCGCCTTCGCTCCCACCCGACTACCTTACTATCGCTCCGTGGGCGGGCTTCGAGACGATCTTCGCGACCTGCTCGAGGCCGTTCGCGCCGGGACGACGACCCCCGACGACGCGCTCGACCGTCTGTCGCAGCTGCCGTATCGCGATCTCGGGTTCGCACGCGTCGACACCCACCGCGAGCTTCGGCAAGGCGCTCCCGAGGCCATCCTCGCCGAGGGAAAGACGCCCGAACAGGTCGCAGCGATCTTCACCGCGCTGCTCGAGGGCGGAGCCGGGAGCATCCTCGCGACGCGCGCGGACGAGGGGTCCCGCGCCGCCGTTCGCGAGGTGGCTCCGGAGGCCGAGGAGCACGCGCTCGCTCGCTGCGTGTGGGTGGCGCGCAGCGTGCCGGAACCGCGGGGGCTCGTCGCCGTCGTGTCGGCGGGGACGTCCGACGGTCCGGTCGTCCACGAGGTCCGGATCCGCGCGGAGCTCCTCGGGACGACGGTCGTCGTCCACGAGGATGCCGGGGTCGCGGGCGTCCACCGCCTGGCAACGGCCGTCCCGGACGTCGAGCGCGCCGACTGCGTCGTCGTCGTGGCGGGGATGGACGGGGCCCTCGCGAGCCTCGTGGGAGGGCTCGCCCGCGGACCGGTCATCGGCGTTCCGACGAGCGTCGGCTACGGGTCGGCGCACGGCGGCACGACCGCCCTGAACGCGATGCTCGCGTCGTGCGCCGCGGGCCTCGCGGTCGTCGGCATCGACGACGGCCTGGGGGCGGGCACCATCGCCGCCCGGATCGCACGAGGACGCGAGTGACGCGCGTTGCGTATCTCGACTGCGTCGGCGGTCTCGCCGGAGACATGCTGCTGGCGGCGCTCCTCGACGCCGGCGCCGAGCTCGAGACGCTGCGCGGCGTACCGCGGGCGCTCGGCATCGACGGCGTCGAGATCGACGCGGCGCGCGTCGAACGTCAGGGGATCGGTGCTCTTCACCTCAGGATCGAGGCGGCCGACGACCACGACCACCGCCGTTACGCCGACATTCGCGAGCTCGTGGAGACGGCCGACCTCCCGGCGGGCCCACGGGCCCGAGCGCTCGCTGCCTTCCGCCGGCTCGCCGAGGTCGAGGGTGGCGTCCATGGGCTCGCGCCGGACGACGTGCACTTCCACGAGCTCGGCTCCGTCGACACGCTCGTCGACATCTGCGGCGCATTCGTGCTCCTCGACGAGCTCGCTGTGGAGCGCGTCGTGTCGTCGCCGCTTCCGTTCGCGCGCGGGCTCGTCGAGGCGGCCCATGGTGTGCTTCCGCTTCCTGCGCCGGCGACGTTGGGGCTCCTCGAGGGCGCGGAGCTGGTCGGAATCGACACCGAGGCCGAGCTGGTCACGCCGACGGGCGCGGCGATTGCGGCGACGGTCGTCGACGCGTGGGGCGTGCTGCCGCCCTTGACGCTCGAGCGCGTCGGGTGCGGCGCCGGAAGGAAGGAGCTCATCGACCGGCCGAACGTCGTGCGCGTCGTGCTTGGATCGGAGGCCCGACGCCCGACCTCCGTCGTCGTGCTCGAGGCCAACCTCGACGACTTCAGCCCGGAGCTCGTTCCCGATGCCATCGAGCGCTGCTACGACGCAGGGGCGCTCGACGTCTGGACGGTTCCCGTGCAGATGAAGAAGGGCCGTCCCGGCTTCATCGTCTCGGCGCTCGCCCGTCCGGACGCGGAGAGCGCGGTCGCGCGGGCGCTGCTCGAGGAGACGAGTTCGCTCGGTGTGCGCGTCTCGCGGCTCGAGCGCTACGAGCTCGACCGCGAGGAGCGCGTCGTCGAGGTAGAGGGCGCGGCGGTGCGCATCAAGGTCGGCCTGCTCGGAGGGCGCGTCGTCAACGTCGCACCCGAGCACGACGACTGCGCCGAGGTTGCCAGGGCGAGTGGGCGCTCCGTAAAGTCGGTCTGGGCCGAGGCGCTTGCCCGCGCTCAGGACGCATGACGAGGATCGACGAGCTCACGAACCGGATCCGCTCCCTGGAGAGCTGCATTGTTGCGTTCTCGGGCGGGGTCGATTCTTCGCTCGTCGCCGCGCTCGCCACGCGCGCGCTCGGCAAGCGCGCTCTCGCCGTCACCGCGGTCTCGCCGGCGCTCGCGACGGGCGAGCTGGACGGCGCACGCGACGTGGCACGCGCGATCAGCGTCCGCCACGAGGTCATCTCCACGGCCGAGCTCGAGCGGGAGGGGTACCGCGCGAACGATCGCGACCGCTGCTACCACTGCAAGTCGGAGCTGTACGACCGACTCGGGGCGCTCGCCACGCGGCGCGGATACGAGGCGGTTCTCTCGGGCGCCAACCACGACGACCTCGGCGACTGGAGGCCCGGGCTCGCGGCGGCCGCCGAGCACGGCGTGATCCACCCGCTGGTCGACGCGCGTGTCGGGAAGCAGGAGGTGCGCGAGCTCGCACGCCTGCTCGACATTCCGAGCTCCGAGAAGCCGGCGTCGCCGTGCCTCGCCTCACGGATCCCGTACGGGACGGCCGTCGATCCGGAGGCTCTCGCTCGGATCGACCGGGCCGAGCTGGCGGTCAAGTCGCTCGGCTACGGCGTGCTCCGGGTTCGGCACTTCGGCGTGCTCGGCAGAGTCGAGCTGCCCGAGGACTCGCTCGCCGCCTTGACGGCCGAGGGCCGCGCGGCCATCGCCGTCGCGGTCGCCGCTGCCGGCTACGAGGAGGTCGAGATCTCCGACGAGCCCTTCCGCTCGGGCTCGCTCAACGCGTCGTTCACGAAGCGGCTCGCCGTCGCGTCCTAGGCCATCCTCGCCAGCGCTGCCTCGACGCCGTCCGCGTCGGGCCCGCCGTTCTCCAGCGCCCTGAACGCATCGATCACCGCTCGTGGATCCCGGCGATGGCGCTTCGCAGCCATCGTCAGCGGCTCGTGGAAGGCGCCGCCGCAGTGCGCACACGGCATCTGCAGCGTGGAGAGGAGGCGCGCGGCCTCGCCGTCGGGGAACATGCGCAGGAGCTCGACGATCGTCGTCGAGCCCCTGACCTCTCGCGAGTCGGGCGCGTCGGGCGCGGTGCCGCGTGCGTCGAGCCCCGGAACGAAGCGCTGCGTCAGTGTGCCAGCGCCTCCGCCGGGTATCGCATCGGCGCGGCGTCCATCCGGACCATGTTCGCCGGCAGCTGATAGCGCGCGTAGGGAAGGACGACGACCTTTGCGTCGGCGCCGTGTCTCTCGAGGGCGGCGGCGAATGCTGCGTCGAGCGACGTCCCTGCCTCGAGGCCGATGTCGGCCGCCATCTCCAGGTTCTCCTCGAGCGTCACGAGTGAGAGATGCTTCCGCGTCATCACTTCATAGATCGGCACCCAGATGCAGCCGGCCCACATCTGGATCGCGCGGGCGTGGATGTCCTTGAGAACGCGCTCGTAGTTCGCGGGCGTCGCCGGCATGTACGGCTTCATGAGGTCCATGAGCGCGAGACCGGGGAAGTCGCCGATCGCGGTCGAGACACCGGGCGAGGGCGAGCAGTAGATGATCGACCCTCCGTCCTTGACCACGAAGTCCGCGGACATGCATCCCCAGCCCGTGTGGAAGAAGAGGTGGTCGGTGGGCGCGAACACGCCGCAGATCGCGATGTCCGCCTGTGTCCCGGGATGCTCGTAGGCGTAGATCTCGTTGAAGCGCTCGATCGCGAGGCGATGGGCGTCGGGATGCGCGCCGAAGATGCACTCGATCACGCGGCCGTGAGTGTCGAGGACGACGTTCATCGTCCCCGAGAGCCCGCACATCGTGGCGACCTCGTCTATGTCGGACCGCATCGGGCCGGCGTAGGCGCCGTAGTGCGTCTGCGGCGAGGGCACGAACGCGCAGTGGTTCGACTCGATGGTCTCGTCCGAGACGACGCCGGGGAGGATGAGCTTGCCGCCGCCGCCCGCGCCCCAGTGGTTCGACTGCGCCTGACCGATGGTGATTTTCACGTCGCAGGCGGCGACCTCCTTGTGCAGCCAGACGGGCG
>Ga0207708_10004159_pt1 | contig 10644 bp, 9 predicted proteins | sample KBSK5101metaG_FD_184340 | JGI IMG/M metagenome (GOLD analysis project Ga0207708, IMG submission 184340) | Corn, switchgrass and miscanthus rhizosphere microbial communities from Kellogg Biological Station, Michigan, USA - KBS K5-10-1 metaG... | ecosystem: Host-associated > Plants > Roots >...
CCACGAGAATCACGGCGACGAGCGCAGGCAGGAAGGTAAGGACACCCTCCGCGTATCCCGGGCGGGGACTCGTCCACAGCAGGATCGGCAGCAGCCAGATGGCCGAGAAGCGGGGCCGCGCGATCGCCGTCGGAACGAGCAGGAGGACGAGGTAGTGCAGCCAGACGATGGGGCTCAACGCGAGCGTCGCGGCGACGGCGCAGGTGAACGAGCGCGTCTCGTCACCGCGGCGTGCGAGCACGGCACACGCGACGAGGAGTCCCCCGCCCACGAGAACGGTCAGAACCTGGCCGACCGGATCGCCGAGCCCGAGTGTCGCTGCCATTCCCACGATCGAGTAGCTGTTCTCCGACTGGATGTCCGAGAGGCGGCGAAGGAGGTCGGAGTATCCCCCGATGCCGTCGAAGCCGATCGCGGCCCACGCGACGAATGTCACTGCGAAACCGACGACGAGCGCCCACAGTGTCGTCTTCACTCGCCGCGTCACGAGCGTCCAGACCAGCATCGGCCAGAGGAGCAGCTTCGCGGAGACGGCGAGGCCCAGTGCGATCGCCGGCTCGGGCACGCGCTCGCGATAGCGCCAGGTCACCGCCAGCGCGAGCGCGAGCGGTATCGAGACGTTCGCGAGCAGGACCCCGCTCGCCACGGGCATCCAGAGCAGCGACGCGGCGTAGCAGCGAGCGTCACGGATACCGAGCAGTCGGAGCGTCAGGAAGAGCATCACGAGCATCCCGGCCGTGACGATGAGCGCGACGAGATCGATCGGGAGCTTCGTCAGGGGTAGCAGCGCGACCGCGAGCTGCGGTGGATACACGTATCCCTTCTGGTCCTCGAGGATCGGATCGTCGAGAGCGGGATAGGGCGAGTGCCCGTGGAGAATCGCGTCCGCAGCGGGCAGATAGGCGAAGCGCACATCCCACGCAAGGAGCTCGGCGCCGAGGCTGAACACGATGAACGCCGAAGTCCACAGGACGGCGATGAAGACGAGCGCCACCGTCAGCAGGCTCGGCGGCGAAGATGACTTGCGGCCCTCGGACCAGCTCGAAGACGCGTCGGCGGCCGACCTCATCTCCTGATGATGGCTCCGCCGGCGGAGGACAACGCAGGGCAAAGGTCCGGGGCTAGATCCCTCGTTCGGCAAGTTGTGTTTTCCGCTGACACGCCGACAATGGGTGCGAATCCACTCATCGGGGCGGCCGCCGTCGCCTCCACGATCACGGAGGACTCACACATGCAGGAGCTCCTTTTGCGGCCGCTCGTGCGGGCGCAGATTGCCTTCAGCGAGCTGAAGGAGCGGGAAGATGGCCAGACGACGACCGAGTACGCGATTCTGCTCGGCTTCCTCGCAATCGCCATCATCATCGCACTGTTCTTCCTGAGAGGCGTGCTCCGCAGCCTGTTCTCGGCCGCGGCTTCGAGCGTCTCGACGGCGCCGGGTAGCTGATCCAGCGACCCGCGTTCGACTCATCGCGGCCCGCCATCCGGCGGGCCGCACCTTTTTTGGGGAGTCCGAGCGAGTGATCCAGGCCTGAATCCCCCGTTCAGCTAGTTGAGCGGGCGGCCCCGTCCGCCGACGTAGTGGCTGCCCGTCGCTCGCTACGGGCCTTGTCCACCGCAGGGGCTCGAGCCCCTCCCGACCGGAGGAGACTCCATGACCGACTTCCTGTTGCGGCCGATCATCGCGATGCAGGTCGCGGTGCATCAGCTTCGCGAGCGGGAAGATGGCCAGACGACGACCGAGTACGCAATTCTGCTCGGCTTCCTCGCAATCGCCATCATCATCGCACTGTTCTTCCTGAGAGGCGTGCTGCGCAGCCTGTTCTCGTCCGCAGCCTCGAGCGTCTCCCGGGCTCCGAACGGCTAGCCGTCGCACACTGAGAAAGCAGCTGCGGCCCGTCTGCACAGGCGGGCCGCACGCATTTCGCCTTCGGCTCCGTCGTCCTGCCTCGAACTTGGAACCTCGTTCAAGCGAAGGCGTTTCCTGCGTCCTTCCCGCTCTGCTTCGTAGGGTACGGATCGTGCTCGAGGCCGTGCCCAACGTCTCCGAGGGCGGGAGTGCGGACATCGTCGCGGCGATCGGCCGCGCGTTCTCGACCGGCCCGGAGCTGCTCGACGTCCACTCCGACGCGGATCACCACCGGTCGGTCTACACCCTCGTCGGAAACGATGCCGCGTTGGTCGACGGACTCGTCGCGGGCATTGCCACCGCGGTCGAGCTGATCGACCTGCGCGAGCACGTCGGTGCGCACCCGCGCGTCGGAGTGGTGGATGTCGTCCCGCTCGTCCCGCTCGCACCCGAGGAGATGGAGCGCGCCGCTCGCGCGGCCCGGATGGTGGCCGAGCGCGTCGGTCGCGAGGTCGGGCTCCCGGTCTTTCTGTACGGCGAGGTGGGAGCGGGCAGGCGTCCCGTGTACTTCCGACGCGGCGGCCTCGACGAGCTTCGTGCGCGGGTCGCCCGCGGCGAGCTCGTTCCGGACGCAGGTCCGTCGGAGGTCGGACTCCGTTCAGGAGCCGTGCTCGTGGGTGCACGGCATGCGCTCATCGCCTACAACCTGGAGCTCGCAACGGGCGACGTCTCCGTGGCGCAGGCGGTCGCCGTCGCCGTCCGCGGCTCGAGCGGCGGCATGCGCGGCGTGCAGGCGATCGGCCTCGATCTCGCTGCGTCGGGACGCGTTCAGGTGAGCATGAACGTCATCGATCTCGACGCGGCACCGCTCCACGAGGTGATCGTGCGCGTGCGCGACGAGGCGCGCGCTCGAGGCGCCGAGGTGAGCGGGGGGGAGCTCGTCGGGCTCATTCCCGAGCGCGTCGTCGCGGCCGCGAGCGCCGCTGGCATCGAGCTGCCAGGGGTCGACGAGTCGCAGATCCTCGAGAGGCGGCTCGCTTCTAGACTCGCGGAGTGATCCAGCCGATCGTCCTGACGGGAGACGACCTCACGCTCGGGGACGTGTGGGACGTTGCGGTCGATCGGCGACCCGTGAGACTCGCAGAGTCGGCGAAGGGCCGTATGGACGCCGCGCGAACCCTCGTCGACGGTGTCCAGGGCGAGCACACGTACGGCGTCAACACGGGGTTCGGACGGTTCGTCTCGGCGCAGATCCCCGAGGAGCTCGCGGAGGAGCTCCAGCTCCGGCTCCTGCGCAGCCACGCCTGTGGGGTCGGCGAGCCGTATCCGGACGACGTCGTCCGCGCGGCGATGCTGCTGCGCGCGAACACCCTCGCCAAGGGCTTCTCGGGCGCTCGCATCTCGACCGTCGAGCAGCTGGTCGAGTGCCTGAACCGCGGTGTCCTGCCCTTCGTTCCGGCCCGCGGATCGGTCGGGGCGAGCGGCGACCTCGCGCCGCTCGCGCACCTCGCACTCCCGCTCATCGGTGAGGGGCATGCGACCGTCGACGGCGAGCTCGTGGAAGGGTCCGACGCGCTGCGTGCTGTCGGTCTCGAGCCGGTTCGGCTCGGGAGCAAGGAGGGGCTCTCGCTCGTGAACGGGACGCAGTTCATGACGTCCATGGCCTCGCTCGGCCTCGTTCGCGCGCGGCGGCTCGCGAAGACGGCTGATCTTGCGTGTGCGCTCTCGCTCGAGTCGCTCCAGGGCTCGCGTACGAGCTTCCTAGCGGCCGTGCACAGTGCGCGGCCGCTCAGAGGCCAGCAGGATTCCGCCGCGAACGTCTGGCGGCTGCTCGACGGCTCGGCGATCATCGAGTCCCACCGCTGGTGCGACAAGGTGCAGGACGCGTATGCGCTGCGCTGCGCACCGCAGGTGCACGGCGCGAGCCGAGACCTCCTCGACTACGTCGAGGCGACCGTCGCCGTCGAGCTCAACGCTGCCACGGACAATCCCCTCGTGCTCGTCGACGAGGAGCTCATCGTCTCCGCCGGAAACTTTCACGGTCAGCCGCTCGCCTTCGGTCTCGATGCGCTCGCAATGGCGGTGGCGGAGCTGGCGAACATCTCCGAGCGCCGCGTCGAGCGACTCGTCAATCCGGCCCTCTCGGACGGGCTGCCGCCGTTCCTCGTGGAGGAGGGCGGGCTCAACTCCGGCTTCATGATCCCGCAGTACGTCGCGGCGGCACTCGTCTCCGAGAACAAGGTTCTTGCGCACCCTGCGAGCGTCGACTCGATCCCGACGAGCGCCGGCCAGGAGGATCACGTCTCGATGGGGAACGCCGCCGGGCTGAAGGCGCTCCGCGTCCTCGACAACGTCGAGCGTGGGCTCGCGATCGAGCTGCTCGCCGGGACGCAGGCGATCGAGTTCCTCGCGCCGCTCCAGCCCGGCGACGGCGTCCGTGCCGTGCACGACGCGGTGCGAGCACTCTCGCCGCGTCTCACCGAGGATCGATCGCTGAGCGCGGACATCGAGCGCGTCGCCGACGCGGTCCGCTCGGGTGCGATCGTCGCCGCCGCGGAGGCGCAGGTGGGAGCGCTCGCGTGACCGACACGCTCGTCGAGGAGCTGTGCGGCGATCTGAGCGCGATCCGGGCACCCCGTGGGCCGACGTTGAATGCGCGCTCGTGGCAGACAGAGGCGCCGCTCCGCATGCTCCTGAACAACCTCGACTCCGAGGTCGCGGAGCATCCCGAGCGCCTCGTCGTCTACGGGGGATCGGGACGCGCGGCGCGAAGCCACGAGGCACTGCGGGACATCGTCCGCACGCTCTTGCGACTCGGCGACGACGAGACGCTCCTCGTCCAGAGCGGCAAGCCGGTCGCGGTCTTCAGGACGGGGGAGTGGGCCCCGCGCGTGCTCATCGCGAACTCACTCCTCGTGCCGCGCTGGGCGACCTGGGACGAGTTCCGACGGCTCGAGGCCGAGGGTCTGACGATGTTCGGCCAGATGACTGCGGGGAGCTGGATCTACATCGGGACGCAGGGGATCCTGCAGGGCACGTACCAGACGTTCGCAGCGGCCGGGGAGCGGCATTTCGGCTCGGCCGACCTGAGCGGGCGGACGATCCTCACTGCGGGGCTCGGCGGAATGGGCGGCGCGCAGCCGCTCGCGGCGACGATGGCGGGCGCGGCGATCCTCTGCGTCGAGGTCGACCCGAGCCGGATCGAGCGCCGGCTCGAGACGCGCTACCTCGACGAGGTCGCGGACTCTCTCGATGACGGCCTCGGGCGCGTGCGTGCGGCGGCGGCGGAGGGCCGTGCGGTATCCGTCGGCCTGCTCGGGAATGCCGCCACCGTCTTCCCCGAGCTGGCGGCCCGTGGCGAGCACTTCGACCTCGTGACCGACCAGACCGCGGCGCACGACCCGCTCACGGGGTACGTCCCGGCCGAGGTGCCGTTCGAGGAGGCCGAGCCGCTGCGCGCGCGAGATCCGGACCGCTACATCCGTCTGGCGCGCGAGTCGATCGTTGCGCACGTGAGGGCGATGACCCTGTTCGCGAGCGCCGGCTGCCACGTCTTCGACTACGGGAACAACCTACGTGGAGAGGCCCGCGACGCCGGCTTCGAGGACGCGTTTGCGTACCCCGGGTTCGTTCCGGCGTACATCCGTCCGCTCTTCTGCCGGGGGATCGGGCCCTTCCGCTGGGCCGTCCTGTCGGGAGAACCCGCGGACATCGCCGCGATCGACCGCGAGCTCGCAGCGTTGTTTCCCGACGACACGCTGCTCCAGCGCTGGCTCGAGCTGGCTCCGGGGCGTGTTGCGTTCCAGGGCCTCCCGGCGCGGATCTGTTGGCTCGGATACGGGGATCGGGCAAAGGCGGGCCTCGCGATCAACGAGCTCGTGCGCTCGGGCGCGGTGACGGCGCCGGTCGTCATCGGCCGCGACCACCTGGATGCCGGCTCGGTCGCATCGCCGTACCGCGAGACGGAGGCGATGCGCGACGGGTCGGACGCGATCGCGGACTGGCCGGTCCTGAATGCGCTCGTCAACGTGGCCGCGGGCGCGACGTGGGTGAGTGTCCATCACGGCGGAGGAGTCGGCATCGGCAACTCGATCCATGCCGGGATGGTCGTCGTCGCCGACGGCACGGCCGCCGCCGCCGAGCGCCTCGAGCGCGTGTTGACCAGCGATCCAGGGATGGGCGTCGCGCGCCATGCGGATGCCGGCTACGACGACGCGGTCGCCGCCGCGAGCGAGCACGGGCTCGACCTGCCGTCGGTCCCGCCAGCGTGACGCCGCGGCGACTCCTTATCCGCGACCTCGCACAGGTCGCGTCGCCTGCCGGCAGCGACGCGCCGCTTCGAGGAGCTGCCCTGCGCGACATCGCCGTGATCGAAGACGCGTACGTGCTCTGCGAGGAGGGGCGTGTCGCAGCCGTCGGGAGCATGCGCGACCTCGAGCCGATTGCAGGTGACGTCGAGGAGCTCGACGCGCGTGGGCTCTCGGCGATCCCGGGTCTCGTCGACTGTCACACGCACGCGTGCTTCGCAGGCGACCGGGTCGAGGAGTTCTCGCTGCGCGCCGGAGGCGCGTCCTACGAAGAGCTGCATGCGCGCGGCGGAGGGATCCTCTCGACCGTTCGCGCAACGCGTGCCGCGAGCCAGGACGAGCTGGCGGCGGTTCTCGCGGAGCACGTCGGCTGGATGCGCCAGGCGGGAACGACGACGTTCGAGGCGAAGTCCGGCTACGGGCTCGACCACGACACGGAGCTCGCGCAGCTGCGCGCAGTCGCGGAGGCGGGTGGCGTCGCGACGTGGCTCGGCGCGCATACGGTGCCGCCGGAGTTCGCGGAGGAGGGTGCGGACGCGTACGTCGAGTTCCTCGTGCGGGACGTTCTTCCGGAGGCCGTGCATGTCGCACAGGCTGCAGACGTCTTCCTCGAGCGTGGCGCGTTCGACGCGACGCAGGCGCGCCGCTACCTCACCGCCTGCAGGGCTGCGGGCCTCGAACTGCGACTGCACGGAGACCAGTTCACGGAGTCGGGCGCGATCCCGCTCGCGATCGAGCTGGGGGCGCGCTCCGTCGACCACCTCGAGGCAACCGGGGAGGAGGGCGCTGCGGCGCTCGCCGAGAGCGAGGTCACTGGTGTCCTGCTGCCGGCGAGCGCGCTCTTCCTCGGCCGCCCAATGCCACGTGGTCGCGCGCTCGTCGACGCCGGTGCGGCGATCGCGCTCGCGACGGACTTCAACCCCGGCAGCGCCTTCTGCGAGAGCCTTCCGCTCGTCTGCTCGCTGGCAGCGACGCAGCTCGAGCTCGCACCCGAGGAGGCGCTCTCCGCGTGCACGGTGAACGCGGCGCACGTGCTCGACCGTGCCGATCGCAAGGGGCGGATCGCGGCCGGCCACGACGCGGACGTCGTACTCGTCGCGGCAGACGACTGGCGCCACCTCGCGTACCACCTCGGCGGTCCCGTCGTGCACACGGTGATCGCAGGCGGCGAGATCGCCTGGAAACGCTCGGCATAATCGCCGCAATGGCGACGAAGAGACAGCGGCGAAGACGGGCGAAGGAGCATCGCCACGACTACGTGTGGGTCGACGACGACGGGAACGAGATCGACGCGCCCGAGGAGTCGCCCGCGAGGCAGTCGGTGAAGGCGAGTGGGCCACGGCGGGATCCGCAGGCGCCGTCGTGGCAGCGTACGCTCAGGCGCAGCGCGATCTTCGCCCCGATCATGTTCGGCACGGTGCTCCTGCTGTCGCCGAACCTGCCCATCGCGCAGAAGGTCACTCAGACGGTCCTCATCGTTGCGATCTTCATCCCCTTCAGCTACTTCCTCGATCGGTTCTTCTACCGCTCGGCCCAGCGCCGCAACGCGCGCCGCGATCCGTCCGACGGACGCCGCGGGAGCTGATCTCCGAGACATGCCGCTTCGCGTCGACCAGCTGTCGCTCGGACCGATGGGGACGAACTGCTACGTCGTCCGCGCGGAGGCGACCTCAGGCGATGCCGTGGTCGTCGACCCGAGCGGTGATGCGACCGAGCTCCGCCTGACGCTCGCGCGCCTCGGCGCCAGCTGCAAGGCGATCCTCGTGACGCACGGCCACTGGGACCACCTCCTCGGCGTCGCCGACCTGGCGGAAGGAACGGGTGCACCCGTTCACATGGCCGAGGGCGAGAGGATGCTGCTCGAGGATCCGGCCGGCTTCACGCCGCCCGGCGTGACGCTTCGCCCGTACAGGCCCGACGTCCTGCTCGCCGGAGGCGAGACGGTCGAGCTCGCAGGCATCGCGTTCGAGGTGCTCGCGGTGCCGGGCCACTCGCCCGCGCATCTCGCGTTCCATGCGGATGGCTGCCTCTTCTCGGGCGACGTCCTGTTCGCAGGCTCCGTCGGGCGCACGGACTTCCCCGGATCCGACTGGGACACGCTCGTCGCCTCGATTCGCATGCTCGTCGACACGTTCCCGCCGGAGACGGTGGTCTATCCCGGCCACGGGCCGACGACGACACTCGGGGCCGAGCTCGCTCGGAACCCGTTCCTCGCGGAGCTCCGAACGGAGCGGGCGGGGTGAGCCGTCCGCCTCGGATCGAGCGGCCTCGGGGCACCCACGACGTCGTCCCCGACGAGCAGCCGCTGTGGCGGCGCGTGACGTCCGAGATCGAGCGTCTCTGCCATCTCTACGACTACCGCCCGATCACGACCCCCGTCTTCGAGGACACGGCGCTCTTCGAGCGGACGTCCGGTCAGGGGTCCGACGTCGTGCAGAAGGAGATGTACACGTTCCCCGACCGCTCGGACCGCTCTCTGACACTACGTCCCGAGGGCACGGCGCCGATCTGCCGCGCCTACGTGGAGCACGGCTTCCAGCGCGAGCCCCAACCGCAGAAGCTCTTCACGATTGCCTCGATGTACCGATACGGCGCACCCGGGAAAGGCCGCTACCGGGAGCATTGGCAAGCCTCCGTCGAGGCGATCGGGAGCGACGACCCGTCCGTGGATGCGGAGCTGATCCAGCTCTACGACACGCTCCTCGAGCGCCTCGGCGTGAAGCGATACCACCTCGAGCTGAACTCGATCGGCTGCCGCGAGTGCCGCCCGGCGTACCTCGAGTCGCTGCGCGCCTGGCTCGATGCGAACGTCGACCGCCTCGATGACTCGACGCGCGAGAAGGCGGCCACCAGCCCGCTCCGCGTGTTCGACAACTACCAGGCGAAGCCGGAGCACGTTCGTGCCGCGCTCGACGAGGCGCCGAAGATCGGCGAGTCGCTCTGCGCGGCGTGCGTCGAGCGCTTCGCCGTCGTTCGCAGGGATCTCGATGCGGTCGGCGTCGAGTACCGGCTGGAGCCGACGCTCGTGCGCGGGCTCGACTACTACTCGCGGACGACCTGGGAGTTCATCGGGCCGCTCGAGAACGAGAACGCGACGCTCTCGGGGGGCGGGCGATACGACTACCTCGTGGAGGAGATCGGCGGACCGCCGACGCCGGGCGTCGGCTTCGGTGCGGGCATCGAGCGACTCGTCCTCGCGCTGGAGGCCGAGGGTGTGACCCCCGACGGCGCTCGTGCGATCGACGTCTTCTTCGCCCTCGACGACGGAGCGCCGCGTGAGCTCGTCGCAATGTGGCTCGCCCAGCTGCGGGGGTCGGGAGTCTCGGCGGACACCGACTACGCACAGCGCTCGCTGAAGGGTCAGCTCACGCAGGCGGGCCGCGTCGGTGCCGGCACGACCGTCGTCGTCGACCGCCGGCGCGCGACGATCCGGCGCCCCGGGAGCCCCGACGAGGACGTCACACACGACGAGCTTCCAGGGAGACTGTCGCAGTGAGCTGGCGCGACGTCATGTGCGGCGACCCGCGCACCGAGCACGTGGGCAAGACGCTGACGCTGGGCGGCTGGGCCGACACGCGGCGTGACCACGGAGGGCTCGTCTTCGTGGACCTCCGCGACCACACGGGCACCACGCAGCTCGTGATCAACCCCGAGCGCTCTCCGGCTGCCGCCGAGGTCGCGAAGGAGATCCGAAACGAGTTCGTGCTGCGGGCTCGCGGGGAGGTCGTCGAGCGCGGGCCGGAGACCGTCAACGCCGCGATGCCGACCGGCGAGGTCGAGGTGCAGGTCGACGACCTCGAGATCGTCTCGCGCTCGACGCCGCTGCCGTTCCAGCTCGACGAGGAGGGCGTGGACGAGAACCTCCGGCTCCGCTACCGCTGGCTCGACCTCCGGACACCGCGGATGCAGCGGAACATGCGGCTGGCGCACACCGTGATCTCCTCGATTCGCCGGACGATGGACGGCCTCGGGTTCATCGACGTGTGGACGCCGAGCATGACCCGAGGGACGCCGGAGGGCGCCCGCGACTTCCTCGTGCCGGTGCGGCTCCAGCCGGGCCGCTTCTTCGCGCTCGCGCAGTCGCCGCAGATCTTCAAGCAGCTCTGCATGATCGGCGGGCTCGATCGCTACTACCAGATCGCCACGTGCTGGCGAGACGAGGATCTCCGGGCGGACCGCCAGTTCGAGTTCCGCCAGCTCGATCTCGAAATGGCGTTCGTCGAGCGCGAGGACGTGCTCGACGTGCTCGAGCAGGTGGTCGTGGAAGCGTTCGCGGCCGTCGGGCGGGACGCCCCCACACGGCCGTTCCCGCGGCTGACGTACGCGGATGCGCTGCTGCGCTACGGCACGGACAAGCCTGATCTGCGCTTCGGTCTCGAGATCCAGGACGCGACCGAGGTGACGCGCGCCTCCGGGTTCGACATCTTCGGCGGCGCCGAGACGGTCCGCTTCCTGACGGTTCCCCGCGTCTTCTCGCGGGCCGAGCTGCAG
>Ga0207708_10004162_pt1 | contig 10641 bp, 9 predicted proteins | sample KBSK5101metaG_FD_184340 | JGI IMG/M metagenome (GOLD analysis project Ga0207708, IMG submission 184340) | Corn, switchgrass and miscanthus rhizosphere microbial communities from Kellogg Biological Station, Michigan, USA - KBS K5-10-1 metaG... | ecosystem: Host-associated > Plants > Roots >...
GCGCCGGGGGGGGCCGGCCCATCGCCTGGTACAAAAGATTCATTGCCAGGGCGCAGAGCCGGGTCTACCTTGGGAGATGACAAGCCCTCGCTGAGACCAGAACCGCGACGCGGGCCGCCCCTGGTCCGGGTGACCGCGTCGGAACTGCCGCGCGTCGGCAGATTGGAGATGGCAGATGCATCCTCAGGCGAGGTTCTTCGTTCGAGTGGCCCGGCTTCTGACACTGGCCACGGCATTCACGGCGCTTCCCGCCGCGGACGTGCGCGGGCAATCCGGCGTGAACGAGTCCTGGCGCGACTCGGCCGGCAACTGGACGGGCCGGCGGCACGCGCTCGACCCCGCGGGCAACCTGCTCGTCCTCGGCGACACCGTGGTCGGAGACGTCATCCAGGTGCGCAAGTATTCGCCGGCCGGTCAGCTCCTCTGGTCGAGGATCTACGACCCCGCGGAGCGGGTCGTGTCCTTCTGGATCGCGACCGATCCGGACGGCAACGCGTGGGTCGCGGCCGCCCGCATCACCGGGTCCCAGAACTCGCGCGTCGGGTTCCTCGTCCTGAAGTACGACGCCCAGGGCGGCCTGATCTTCACCGACGTCACGGCCGGCGGGATGGCCGTGCGTGCGGTGACCGACTCCGCGGGCAACGGGTACGTGATCGGCAACGGCTGGATCACCGGCGGCGCCGACACGTACATGGTCGTCAAATACGCGCCCGATGGCCGGCGCCTCTGGACGGGTTTCCTGGAGAGCGGGAGCAGCACTTTCCTCGCCGGGCCCACGTCCCTCGCGTTGTCCCCGGACGAGACGCGCCTGGTGGTGACGGGTGGCAACTTCTCCAGCACCTGGCGTGCCTTCTCGGTCGCGATGTTCGACACGGCCAGCGGGCAGCGGCTGTGGAACCACCTCGACACGAGCAACTACGGCGGCCGCGACGTCGCCTTCTCGCCCGACGGCGCCAGCGTCTACGTGGGCAGCACCAACGTCACGGTGAGCCCGATGGCGATGGCCCTGGCCCGGTTCGACCTCGCGGGTCACCGCATCTTCAGCCGGTCCTATGCCGACGGCAATGCCCTCGTCCGCATCGCGCTGGACACCGCGGGCAACGTCGTCGCCGTCGGCACCGCCTTGCCCCTTCCAGGCAGCGCCTACCGGGACTGGATGACGATCAAGACGGACGCCGCCGGTACCCAACTCTGGGCGCGACGCTACGACGCGACCCGCACCAACGACGAGGTACCGGAGTGGGTCACCGTGGACGGCGCGGGCGCCGTCTACGTCGCGGGCATGGGTGGTCCCAGCCCGAGCACCGGCAACGTCAGCTTCCTCAAGCCGGTGACGCTCAAATACGACGCCGTGGGAACGCCCGTCTGGGCGATCTTCGACGGAGGCAACGCCCAGGTCACGGTCTCGGACTCCGAGGGCGGCAGCGTGTTCACGCTCGCCAGCGGCCAGATGACCTCGGCGCGGTTCGAGCAGACGGGGAGCGCGGACCCCGTCCCGGCCGCACCCACGCAGCTCGTCGCCACCGGCGACTTCAACGGCGTCGAGTCCCGGATCAACCTCGCCTGGACGGACAACGCGACCAGCGAGTTCTGGCACGCCGTCGAGCGCTGCGCGGGCGCGGGCTGCTCCGGCTTCGTGGAGATCGGGCGCGCGCTGGGGGAGAACGGCACCGGCTTCCGCGACACGCCGCTTCCATCGGGCGCGACGTACACCTATCGCGTGCGGGCTGTCGGGTTCACGGGGACGTCCGGTTACTCCAACCCGGCCACGGCCTCCACACCGGGCTCGGCTCCGCCCCCCGTGCCGACCGCGCCGATGAGCCTGGCCGCCAGCGCGAGCGTTCGCCGCCGGATCGACCTCACGTGGACGAACACGGCGGCCGACGCCACCTCGATCACCGTGCAGCGCTGCACCGGGACCACGTGCACGGCCTTTGCGGACGTCGCTCACCTTGCCGCGACCGCGACCTCCTGGGCCGACCTGGGAGTGAAGTCACGCACGACCTACCGCTATCGCCTGTACGCCTCCGGCGACGCGGGGACTTCGCCGTACTCGAACATCGCGGCCGCGACCGCGCGCTGAGACCGTCCGGCGCGGAGGGTCGCGCCTTCAGAAGGTCAGGCCGAGGCCGACGCGCGAGGTGACTTGTCCCTTGCCGGACTGATACTGCGGCGGGCAGCCGGACACGAAGCACTCCGACGCCGGGATCGGCGAGCGCGACGTCTTCAGGGCCCATTCGTACCCGAGACCGTAGAAGAAGACCCACCTCCGCGCGAACCGCAGATCGAAGGCGAGCTCCGTGCGCACCATGGGCACGGTCCCGTAGGCATCGCCCGAGACGAGCGACGGTCCGGCGGCCAGCGACAACGCGCTGCGCCCGCTCGCGGTGAGCTTGTGATCGGCGCGCAGCAGGACGGCCGCGTGCACTCCCGAATCGATGCCCACGTCGCGCGTCGCGCCGCTGGCGTCGCGGGCCGCCATGGTGGTGGACAGTCCGGGACCGATCGTGCCCTCCACGGCCCAGTGCCGGCCCAGGCGGCGCGCCAACGAGACGGCCAGGACGGCGTCGCCCGGGAGAGGCTCCGACGGCGTGTTGATCGTGAAGTCGCCGCGCAGGGTCCAGGGATGGTCCGGGACCGCGGGCGGGCCGGCGGCCATCACCGACGCCGACGCCTGGATCGCGAACGCCGTCAGGCACCCGATCGATCGCATCCGCATGGGGCGAATGATGAGCCATTCCGCCCGCGGCGTCTCGCAGGGATCCGGAAGTGGATCACCACGATCCACAACGTGTGTCGGTCGTGCTACGCTCCCATCCCGTGGCTCCCTCCTCCTCCGATAGCAAGGTCGGGATCTTCGTCTTCAACCAGGCCGACGAGTACCATCGGCGGCTCGCGGAGGAGGCCTGCGACGCCGCGCGGCACCACGGCGTGGCCGTGGAGGTCCACGACGCCGGGGACACGGCGGCCAAGCAGGCGCAGGACCTGGTGCGCTTCGCCGGCGAGAACCCGGACCGGCGGCTGTGCGCGCTGATCGTTCCCTTCGCGGACGCGATCGCGGAAGGGATCGCGATCCAGGACGATGCGACCTTTCGCCTGGCGCGGCGGCTCCTGCAGAAGGGCGTGGGCTGGGTCATGCTCAACCATGGGCGCGCGGACCTCGTCACCGCGCTCCGCGCGGAGTTCCCGAGCCTGCCCATCGCCCTCGTCGGCATCGACAACCTCGAGTTCGGACGCATCCAGGGGCGCTTCGTTCGCCGGCTCGTGAAGCCGGGGGCGAAAGTCCTCTGCGTGCGCGGCAACCCCTTCGATTCCGGCTCCCAGGAGCGAAGCGCCGGGCTGAAGGAAAGCCTGCGCGGCGCCGGGATCGACCTCGAGGAGGTCGACGGCCGGTGGGAAGCGAAGATCGCGGAGTCGGAAGTGCGGCGCTGGATCACGTCGCCCCTGCGCCAGCAGGCGCCGCTGCACGCGGTGGTGGCCCAGGACGATGTGATGGGTATGGCGGCCCGCCGCGCGCTGGATCGCGCGGCGCAGGAGCTGGCGCGGCCGGACCTGAAGGGCATCCCGGTCATCGGTGGCGACGGCCTGCCCGGCATGGGACGCCGCTGGGTCGACGAGCATGCGCTCAGCGCAACGGTGTCGGTGACACTGCCGGGGAAGACGGCAGTGGACCTCCTCTGGCGGCACTGGCACGACTCCGCGCCGCTGCCGGCCGTGACGCGCCTCGCTCCCTCGCCCTATCCTTATCTATACGAGCGAAACCCTGGAAGTTCGTCCACGGCCACGGCGGCATCGAACGCGATCTCGATCAAGGGTTGAAGCGAGGTGCCTATGACCACCCGATGGACCGCGGTCGTGCTGGCCCTGACCCTGGGGTGTGGTGGTTCCAGCACTCCGACGTCCACGCCGACACCAACGCCGGCTCCCACGCCATCCGCGACCTTCACGATCGTGAGCGCGACGCCGGTGGCTAGCGGGACCATCTCCCTACCGCCCACCCCGGGCGAAGGATCACGTTCGCCGACCGTCGACTTCCAGTTCACGTACCCGCGGGACCTGACCCTGGGCGTGGGCAACACGAACTTCCAGATCGCGTTGTCCAAAGGCGGCGTCGACTGCATGGCGACGCAGATCGCCTACGCGACACGCCTGGACCGCGACGACGGCGTCTACGTGGCCAACTCGGTGGCGCGCTTCCGGACGAACTTCTGGGTGCAGCGCGACATCGCACAGTACCGATGCGGCACGACGTTCACGACCGACCAGCTCTCGTTCAACATGGGGCCGAGCCTTCCTGTCAGCGCCGGCCTCCCGGCCCTCGTGAACACGGGCTGGAACTTCGTCGTCCGCTAGCCACGTTTTCCGTGGACCGTGCCCGCTTCGGTGAGTAGACTGGAGCGCAAGTATGTCCGTCCCCCCGACCATCCGATCCCAGGTCAGTGACGCCGAATGGCGGCAGCGCGTGGACCTGGCCGCCTGCTACCGGCTCATCGCGATGTACGGATGGGATGACCTGGTCTTCACCCACGTCTCCGCGCGCGTGCCCGGCCCGGAGCACCACTTCCTGATCAATCCCTACGGCATGTTGTTCGAGGAGATCACCGCCTCCAGCCTGGTCAAGATCGACCTGGCCGGAAACAAGGTGACGGACAGCCCCTACGACATCAACCCCGCCGGGTTCACGATCCACAGCGCGATCCACGCCGCCCGCGAGGACGCGGTGTGCGTGCTCCACGTGCACACCCTGAATGGCGTCGCCGTCTCCGCCCAGAAGGGCGGCGTGCTCCCGGTTTCGCAGCAGTCGATCATCGTCCTGGCCTCGCTCGCGTACCACGACTACGAAGGCATCGCGCTCAACGAGGACGAGAAGCCGCGGCTCGTCCGCGACCTCGGCGACAGGAACTTCCTCATGCTGCGCAACCACGGCCTGCTCACGACGGCGGAGACCGTCGCGGACGCGTTCCTCTTCATGTACGTGTTCGAAGCGGCGTGCACGATCCAGGTGCGCGCCCAGGCCGGAGGCGGGGAGCTGGTCCCGGTGGATCCGCGCATCATCGCCGGTGCCAAGGCGGCCGTGAAGCAGGTCACGCGTGGGGCAGGAGGGGGGCTCGCCTGGCCCGGTCTCCTGCGTAAGCTCGAGCGCGTGGATCCTGGCTATCGAAACTAGCCTCGCCGACACGCGAATGGGCGAGGCGGCGTGGCCTTCAGCCGGCCCTGACCCGACGTAGAGAGATCACGGGCGGCGAGGGGCCCCAAGCCCCTGACGCCGGCGCACGCGCGCGAGGAGGATCTGGTGCGCGCGGACGTCCGGCGACTTCTTCTGGAGGGCAGCGGCGAGACGAGCCGCTTCCTCGAAGCCGGCGGCGGCCTCACGAGTGAGACCGGCGGCGTCCTGTGCCTCCGCCTCATGAAGCAGAACCGTGGCGAGGTCACCCTGGTAGGTCACGTTGGTGGGATCGCCCGCCACCAGCTCGCGCAGGCCGTGCGCGGCCTTGTCGTACTGGGCGCGAGCCTCGACCCCGGCCGTGGGCGCAAGCGAGTCTCCATAGCCGAGCCGGGCCTGGGCCAGGACGACGCGCGACCCCACATGCCGGGGATCGCGCGCCACGAGCACTTCCGCCGCCTGAACGGCGTCCCGCAGGTGCGGCACCGCCTCCACGTGTCTTCCCAGCGCATCGAGTTGTCCAGCGACCTTGACCTCCGCCGTGACGAGATCGACCTGCGACTGCGTGTTCTCCGCGTCGCCGGCGACGACGGCTTGCGCGATGGTGCGCATCTCGAGGTACCTCTCGAGCGCCCCCTGCGCGTCGCCCTGGAGGGCGAGGGCGTCGCCTTCGGCCTCGAGCGGGGCGGCGTAGTCGTTGCGACGGTCGAGGTCCGACGGCTTCTCGCGCAGGAGCTCACTCGCCACGACCAGCCCGGCCCGGGCCTCGCTCAACGCTTCCGCGCCGAGGCCGAGCGCATGGAAGTCGTACGAGAGCTCGGTGTGGGCAACCACCATGCGGCGCCGCGAAGGAGCGTCGCCGAGGGAACGCGCGGCTTCCTCCGCGATGCGCACGGCCTGGCGATGGTGCTCGAGGGCGGCGGCGACGTCGCCCCGGTCGCGGAGGACGCCGCCGATGCGATTGTGAACGGTGCCCACCTGCTGCAGGGCGCGCGGATCGGACGGAGCCTCCGCGGCCAGCCGCTCACGGATGGCCAGGGCCTTGCCGAAGGAGGACAGGGCCTGCTCCGTGTCGCCGAGGTCCACGAAGGTGTCGCCCATCTTGACGTAGGCGGTCGAGTGCTCCAGCCGCCGCTGCCGGTCCTGATCCGGCTCCGCGGCCAGGCGATCCAAGTACTCGAGGCCACGCTTCACGATGAGCGATCGCGCCCCCGTCGCGCCCGGGACCATCTTCACGGCGTCGTAGACGTCGAAGACGAGCACGTTGGCGAGGCGGCGCGTGTCCTGGAGGCGCTGCTCGGCGATGTGGGCCTGGCGCGTGGTGACCACGACCGCGCCCACGAGGCTGGCCAGGACGAGGGCGGCCGCCGCCACCGCCCCCTTGTGCCGCGCGACGAATTTGCTGCCGCGGTAGCCGAGCGTGTCCGGCCGGGCGAGCACGGGCAGGCCGCGCAGGTGCCGGTCGATGTCCACGGAAAGGTCCTGGACGGCGGGGTAGCGGCGCGACGGCTGCTTGCGCAGCGCCTTCATGATGATCGTGTCCAGGTCGCCGCGCAGGGAGGAGGCGGGGATCACGCCCGGCCCGGTCTCGGGGGCGCCCGCGCGCGGGCGCGTCTCCGCGGCGGCCAGGCTGGGGAGCGCCGGCTCCGTCTCGCAGACCATGCGGACGATCTCGGGCAGGGCATCCGATCGCACCGTGTAGGGGCGGCGCCCGGCCAGCAGCTCGTAGAGGAGGATCCCGAGCGAGTAGACGTCGCTCGCGGTGGTCACCGCATCCCCTCGCACCTGCTCGGGGCTCGCGTAGTCGGGGGTCATCATCGGCATCACGGTCGCGGTGGGCGCGTCCTCCGGGTCCAGGCCGGCGGCCAGGAGCTTGGCGATGCCGAAGTCCAGCAGCTTCGGCTGTCCATCCGCCGTCACCAGGATGTTGTCGGGCTTGAGGTCACGATGGATGACCAGGTTCTGGTGCGCGTACTGGACAGCCCCGCAGACCATCCGGAAGAGGTTGAGCCGGTCGCCCAGGCCGAGGGCCCGGGCGGCGCAATACGCCGTGATCGGCTGTCCTTCCACGTGCTCCATCACCAGGTAGGGCTGGCCTTCCGGCGTGGTGCCGCCGTCCAGGACCATCGCGATGTGCGGGTGCTGCAGGCGGGCCAGGATGTTCCGTTCCTGGAGGAACCGGCGCTGCAAGTACGTCGAGCGAAGCCCGCCGTGGGCCACCTTCAGCGCCACCGTCTTGCGGAAGGTGTCGTCGTCGCGCACGGCGCGATAGACGGTGCCCATCCCGCCGTGGCCGATCGTGCCCTGGACCTCGTAGGCGCCGATGCGGGTGCGCGCGCGATCGATCCCGGTCCCGGTGTCGGGTTCGGTGAGCGACGCCGGCTCGGAAAGGAACCGGGGCGCCTGCAGGTGGGCCGCGAGGAGAGACTCCACCTCGAGGCGAACGTCCGCGTCATCGCCGCAGGCGGAGACCAGGAAGGCCATCCGCTCGGCCTCGGGGCGGTCGAGCGCGCCGTGGAAGATCTCCCGGATCAGCCGCCAGCGCTGCGCGGACACGATCCGGACTCTAACACTCGCGACCTCACCCCTCGCGCACCGCGGCTGCGATCGACAATCTTGCCGCCCGCACCGACGGCAGCAGCCCGCCCAGGATCCCCATCACCAGCGCGAAGCCCATCCCCGCCGCGATGATCCCGGGCGTGATCCGAAAGGCGTACGCGACCTCGCGGAACGTCTGCAGGTTCGACGCGCCCGTCGTGTAGCCGTTCGCGACGGACGCGACGAGGCACCCGAGCCCGCCGCCGATCAGGGCCAGCAGGGCCGACTCCAACACGAACGACACCAGGATCGCCCGGCGCGAGAATCCGAGGGCGCGCATGGTTCCGATCTCGCGCGTGCGCGCGGCCACGATCGCGTACATCGTGTTCATGGCCCCGAACACCGCGCCCACGCCCATGACCACCGCGACCAGGCTGGCCAGGGCGCGCAGCACCATCGCCACGTGGCCGCCCTGGTTCTCGTAGTAGAGGCGCTCGGGCACGGCCTGAAGGGACGCGCCGGGCAGGGAGCGGATCCAGCGGTCGAGGGAGGGGACCTCCCTCGGGTCGTTCATCCGGAACACCAGGCAGTTGGTGACCGGCGGGCGACGAAGGATCGCGTTCAGGGAGGCGTAGTCGCCCCAGACCTCGCTCTCGAAGGCGGCCCCGTCCGACTCGAACACGCCGACGACCGTGAGATCCTGCCCGCGGTAACGGAAGCTGCTGCCCACGTCGAGGTCGCGCACGCGCTCGCGGATCCGGCGCCCCGCCATCACCTCCGCGAGGCCGGGACGGAAAGGCCGGCCGGACGTCACGCGGATGCCCCCGCGCACCTCGAACCCCAAAGGAGGGACACCGCGAAGGGTGACGTTCGTCCGATGGCCGTCCGTCTTCTTGCGCAGGGACATGACCATGACCGACTCCGCGGAAGCCAGGACCTGGCCGTCCGGGCCCCGGGCCAGCCGCGAGTCGGCCAGGATCACGTTGCGGTCCTCCGTCGTCACCTCCGAAAGCATCTCCGAGGCCGAGCCGCGGGTCACGACGATCGCGTTGTCGGCGCGGCCGCTGCCGCGCAATGCGGCGCGGAATCCCTCCGACATGGCCATGAGCACCGTGAACACGGCCACCACGAGCGTGATCCCGACCACGGCCAGCAGCGTGAGCCGCCAGCGCACGCGGATGTTGCGCAGGCTGTACGACAGCGGGACGGCCACGGCTAGACGCCCCTCAGCATCTCGGTCACGCGCGCGCGATAGGCGTTCACGGTCGGTATGAGGTCGGCGGTCAGGTTCAGGGTCAAGGTGACACCGAGCCCCGTCAAGGCGACGCGCGCGGTCAGCTCCATGCCCGCGAAGCCGAACCACGTCCCGCTCGTCGCGTGGTCGAGGGCCCAGATGAGGACCGAGGTGCCGGCGACGCCGAGGAGGCCGCCCAATCCGCCGATCACGAGCGCCTCCGAGACCACCAGCCCCATGACTTGCGCGCTGCTGAACCCGAGCGTCTTCAGCACTGCGATCTCGGTGCGCCGCTCGCGCACGGCCATGCTCATGGTGTTCGCGGTGACGAGCAGGATCGCGAAGCACACGGTGAGGCCGATGCCGTTGATGAGCACGCCCAGGTCGCCGGCCATGGACATGAAGTCGGCGGTGAAGGTGCGCTCGCTCTCCGTGAGGGTGGGGGAGGCGGAATTCTCGAAAAGGGCGTCGATGGCGGCGCCGATCTCCGGGCCGCGCGCGGGGTCGTCGATCTCGACCAGGAACGTCATGGCCCGGACGTGCGTTCCGAGCGCCTCGTAGAGGTACTTGAAGTGGAAGACCATCATCTCCGTCTCGGTGCCCGGGTAGCGCGGGTCCGCGTCCATGAGGGCGCGGATGACGAACTCGAAAGGGCCGCTGCGCTTGCGGTAGGCGGAGACGAAGCTCTCCAGGAAGAAGTGATCGCCGACCTTCCATCCGAAGCGGCGGGCCAGCTCCCGGCCGATCACGCAGGCGTGGGGATCGCTCAGGAAGTCGCGGAGCTGGTCCGGGGGCACGGACAGCTCCGGGTTCATCGCGAAGTACTCCTCGCCTTCCACGGCGACGTTCTGGAACGCGTTGCTCCAGTCGGTGGCGCCGCCCGCGTCCTGACCCTCCTTGCGCGCGGGCAGGACGCCCCCGAAGCCGTTCATGACCGCGACACGCTGGACGCCGGGGACTCTCCGGATCTGGTCCCCGAAGGTGAGCGGGATCGGGATCATGAAGGTGACGGCGTTGCGCGTGACCAGCCGCCGCGGGCTCCGGGTGTCGATCACGCGGTTGAAGCGGGTGAGCGCGCTCTGCAGTGTGCAGAAGAGAAGGATGCAGAGGGCCATGGCCGCCACCGTGCTGGCCGTGCGGATGGTGTTGCGGCGGAGGTGGCGGAGGACGAAGGGGAGGAACTTCAGCACGCCCAGGGGAGGGTAGCCTACCCGTTCTGGAACGGGTAACCGGTTTCTTTCCGGCACGTGAATTTGAACCATCTCCGCCGAACCTGAAGTAGGCTGGGGCCACGATGGAAAACGAACGCCTGAACCTGATCGCCGGCAAGTGGGGCCCCGCCACCGGGGGCGCCCTCCTCCACGGTGTCGCCGGCTTCCTCGAAGAGACCGTGCGGGTGGCCCAGATCAACGGCCTTCCGGTGGTGGTTTCGAGCGCCCGAGGCGATCTGGTTCATGCTTTCAATGTGCCTGAAAAAACCAAAGGATTCTCTTCATGAACCACCCCCTCTCCCTGCCCTCTCCCCCGCTTTGGGCGGGGGAGAGGGTGGCCGAAGGCCGGGAGAGGGGGATTCGGACCGGATCATGGTCCCAACGCATGCGCAAGTGCGAAAGGGGGCTCTCCATGAACTTGCCAGTCACTGATGGCGGCCGTCCCGTTCCAGGCGGAGCAAAAAGATGATCACGGCGGACACTGCCATGGAGAC
>Ga0207708_10004164_pt1 | contig 10640 bp, 9 predicted proteins | sample KBSK5101metaG_FD_184340 | JGI IMG/M metagenome (GOLD analysis project Ga0207708, IMG submission 184340) | Corn, switchgrass and miscanthus rhizosphere microbial communities from Kellogg Biological Station, Michigan, USA - KBS K5-10-1 metaG... | ecosystem: Host-associated > Plants > Roots >...
GTCCGTGGCGTCGAAGGCCGCGGCCTCACCCACCGCCGCGAGATTGATGGCGAGCGGCGTCGCGACTCCCATCGCGCCGAGCTGCATTGCCCGTTGCAGGACGAGTCGCCGGGTCCAGAGGTTGGAGTCGCTCATTTCTGCACCAGGTATTCGGGCGAGATGAGCACCAGCAGCGACAGCGTCGCGAGCATGTCGAGCTTGGCGCTGTCCGCGCTGGCCGCGGTGATGTTGAACGCGGTGCCGACCGCCTGCAGCACCGTCACGGTTTCATTGGACAGCTGGTTGGCCGACAGGCGCAGGTTGAGCCAGCCCACGACCGCCGCGACGTCGTGCGCGATGGTCAACAGATAGGAATACGTGGGCTTGAAGTCGTTCCATCCGGCGCGCGTGATCCACTGCAGGAAATTGATGTACCCCGCGGTGGTGGTCTCGTTCAGCAGCTGGAACTCGGGAGCCTGCTTGCCGGCCGTGGCGATGGCGGTGTTCGGTGGCACGTAGCCGGGTCGGAAAAAATTGAACACCGAGGGCGATCGCAAGGGACTTTGGCCGAGTCCGGTGTCGCTCGCCGACAGATCATAGAGCTGGTAGTCGCCGTTCGTGGAGGTCGAACCCACGGTGCGTGCCCACTGAACGAAGCGCACCACGGGCTCGCGCAGTTTGCCGCGCAGGGTGTCGGCCGCGGTGGGCGCGGCGCGCGCCTCGTCGTCCATGAGGATGGCGGTCCACACCGCCTTCAGATCTCCCCGCACGCCCGCGCCGTTGTCGGCGAATGCGGCAGCCACGCGCCCGACATACGCCGGCGACGGATTGCTGGTCACCAGCCGCTGGATCATCTGCCGCGCGAAGAACGGGCCGGCGTTCGGGTGATTGAACAGGCGATCGAGCGCGATGCTCAGCGCCTGCGGTCCGGCCGTGTTCGCTGGAATGGTGATGCCCAGGAAAGTCACCGCCAGATTCGAATGATCGTTGGCGCGAAAGCGCATCGGGTTGGATGCGAACTCGGTGCTCGGGATCTGGTAGTTCACCCAGCTCACCGTCGTGAACGTCACGCCGGTGTAGTCCCAGTCGTAACCCGTGAACACGCGCGCGAGGTTGGTGATGTCGCTCTGCCCGTAGGTTTCGATGGGCTGGTTGTTGGCGTCGAGCTTGGGCGTGCCGTCGGCGTTGAGCTCGTACAGCCCGATGCTGAACAGCTGCATCACTTCGCGCGCGTAATTCTCGTCGGGCTGACGGCCGTTGGCGTCTTCCTTGAGGTTGCCCTTGGTGTTGAGGAAGAAACCCATGCCCGCGTTGAGCGTGATTTTCTCGAGCAGCGTGCGGAAATTGCCGAAGCAGTTCGAGGTGAGCAGGTCCCAGTACGCGCCGATGACGTACGGGGGATAGAAGCCGTCGATGGGGCTCAGGCTCACGACGAAGAACTGCGACAGCGCGAACGCCAGGCGCTTGCGCATCTGGTCGGGGCCGGCGAGCAGCTGGTTCCAGATCATGAAATCGCCGAACTGCGGCCAGAAGTACCGTTCTTCGCCGGTGATCGAATTGTGGCCGCGCGAATCCAGCCACGCGACGCCGGTCTGACCGGGCGGTGCGGCGTATTGCGCCGTCAGCCAGGGGCCGAAGCCGTCATTCCTGAGTGAGGCGATGTCGGCGTCGGGCGCCGAGAACTGTGCCTGCAGGAGGAACCGCGCTGCCTCGGCATCGCTTTGCGCCTTCACCACCGGTGGTGGAGGCGGTCCCGGTGGCGGCGGAGGTGGAGGGACAGGCGTGGGACCTGGATTGCCGCCGCCGGGCGGTGGCGAACTGCCGCCGCCGCCGCCGCAGGCGGACACCAGCGCCGCGGTGGAAATCAGCGTTGCCAGCGCCGCCGCGCGCCCATCGTCGGCGCGTTCTTCGGCTGTGGCCGACGTCGATTCGACGCCTTCTTCCAGTTCCTGCACTCGCCCCCCTGTCGCGTCGCCGCAGCCTAGCCCAAAAAGTCCCGGGTAGGGAAAATCGGCCGCCGGGCCACTAGGATCGCGTCATGAAACGCCCACGCGGCCGGCCGCCGTACGCCGATCTGCTCACTCCTTCTGAGTGGCGCACGGTGCACGCGGTTCAGCATGGAATGAGCAACGCCGAAATCGCGCGGCGGCGCGGCATCAGCCTGAACGCGGTGAAGTTCCACTTGAGCAATGCGCTGGCCAAGCTCGGGCTGGCCAACCGCAAGGCGCTGCGCGCCTGGTTTCGGGCCCCTCGGCAAACGGCGCTGGCGGCCCAGGAGAAAACGAACATGCATGCAACTTTGAACCTGGGTCCGATCGGACAGGTTGCGCGTTCGGTCGGCGATACCGCCGCCTCGGAAGCCTGGTATCGCGACGTGCTCGGGCTCAGGCACCTCTACACCTTTGGCCCGCTGGCATTTTTCGATCTCGGCGGAACGCGGCTGATGCTCTCGCAGGAAGGCGGCGTGAAGCCGGAATCGCTGCTCTACCTGCGGGTGGCCAACATCGCTGCATCGCACGATGCACTGAAACAGCGCGGCGTGAAGTTCACCCACGCGCCGCACATGATCCATCGCCATGCCGACGGCACCGAGGAATGGATGGCGTTCTTCGAGGATCCCGATGGACGGCCTCTGGCACTGATGTCGCAAATGGGGTCAGACCCCATTTCCTAGGAATTGGGGTCTGACCCCATTTTCCATATTGCCAGTTCTCTCTCTGCATTCGCCCACGCCTGCGAAGTGCGACACGGTCGCGGTCATATCCCGGGGCGCAATCTATGCCGCGCTTCGCGTCAGGCACCGGGACACCCCAGGGAGAAATTGATGAGCAATGCATCCAGTGAACGCATGTCGGTGTTTGGTCCGACGCTGCGTTTCAAAGGCGAACTCAAGGCCCAGGAAGACATCAAGATCGAAGGTCGCATCGAAGGCACCATCGATCACCAGCAACGAGTCGTCGTGGGCAACAAGGGCGAAGTCGTCGCCCGGGTCAACGCCGCCACCATCGACGTCGATGGTCGCGTGCAGGGCGACATGGTCGCCAAGAAAAGTATCAAGGTCAGTCAGTCGGCGATCGTGCGCGGCAACATTCGCGCGCCGAGCGTGAGCATCACAGAGGGAGCAAATTTCAATGGCGGAGTCACGATGGAGTCGAATGCTGGGTCGGCAGGACCCTCCACCCCCGGCGCCTCGAGCCGCTAGTCCGGAGCCAACCATGAACAAAGGATTCAGCGACAGCAAGATGGCTCCGCCGCCCGCAGCACCGCAGCCGTCACAGGGTGGCACGCCCTGCGTGCTCGGCCCGACACTGCACTTCAAGGGCGAGCTCTACGGTGAAGAAGACCTGGAATTCCAGGGCCAGATCGAAGGTTCGATCGAGCACACCCGCTCGTTGAGCATCGGCAAGGAAGGTGGCGTCAAGGGCAACATCCGCGCCAAGTTCGTCATCATCGAAGGCAAGGTCGAGGGTGACGTCTACGCGACGGAGTCGGTCTCGATCCGCGCCAATGCCAAGGTGACCGGCAACATCTTCGCGCCGCGCGTCGGCATCGCGGATGGCGCGCACTTCACCGGCCGCATCGACATGAACCACAAGGGTGTGGCGTCCAAGGCCGACCTGACCGTCGGCAAGTCGCTCAGCGACCCGCAGGCGGAACGTCTGCTGGCCTCGGGTTCGTAAGGGCTTCCGGCCGCAACACTTCGACGATTTTCGCGGACAGCGCGCGCAGGGATTCCTGCGCGCCGTCCGCGGCCTTGTTCGAGAGCAGCACCACCGCGAGGTGCACATCGGGATACAGCTCGATGGCGCTCTCGAATCCGTAAGTCCCGCCCGAATACTGCAGCCGCCGTCCGAGCGGCGTTTCCGAGATGATCCAGTACAGCGCCACCGACTGGCGCTTGTCGAGCGTGGACCAGGTCGGCTGGTGCGCCACCTTGGTCGACGCGTCGGGCTCCGCGAGCTGCCAGGACGCAAAACGCAGCAGGTCATCCACGCTGTAACGCAGCGAGCCCGAAGCCCAGGACATCTTCGCGCTGAAACCGGGCAACGGTTCGTTGGCGCGGGTGTACCCCTTCGCCAGTAGTTTGTCGTTGGGCTGCGTGCCGCTGCCCATGCGCAGCGGCTTCTCGATCTCGCGCTGCAGGATGGTGTCGAACGGCTCGCCGTAGATCTTCTCGAGGATGACGCCGAGCAGCATGCTGGCGACGTTCGAGTGCGCCGGCTCGCTGCCCGGCACGGCACGCGGCGCGACGCGGTGCAGCTGCGTCAGGAATTCTTCCTGCGTGTACTTGCCGATGACCTTCATGCGCGTCGCCGCCAGCGGCTCACCGGGCACCATGCGCACCTGGGTGACGTCGGGGACGTTGTCCACCAGCTGCGAAGTCATGTTGGCGAGATTCAGCAGCTTGATCGTCTCGCCTTCCTTGGTGAAGTTCGGGTACTTGTCGGGCAGGTATTTTTCCGCCGGGTCGTTGAGGGTCGCCCGGCCCTCGACGATGGCGCGCGCCAGCAGTTGCCCCGTGAAGGTCTTGGAAATCGACCCGATCTCGTAGACCGTGTCCTTGGTCGGCGCCCGGTTGCCGTCCAGCTGCGTGGTGCCGAAGTTGTAGAAGCGGCGTTCGGTGCCGTCGTAGATGCCGATCGAAAGGCCGATCCCGTCGTTGCTCTCCAGCCACGCGCGCCCCATGGAACGCACCCGGGAGTCGGTTCCGCCCGCCCCACCCGGGGCCGCATCCGCGGCGAGGCCCGCCAGCGGCCAGGCCAGCCCAATCCATAAAAAAATCATCCGGACGCTCTTCATGGACGCGCATCCTCGCGCGTACATTGCCGCTGTACAAGAAGAGGTGGAGTGGGCCCCGATGGAATCCCCGGCCACGCCGATCCCGGCAAACGAACGCATCTTCACCCTGGACGTGATCCGCGGATTCGCGCTGCTCGGCATCTTCATCATGAACATGCCGTGGTTCAACACCTCGTTCTACGTGCTGCCCGGAGTCGACCCGCTCTGGCCCGGGTGGTGGGACCGCTGGACCGAGACCGCCACCGAGGTGCTGTTCTCCGGCAAGTTCAACAGCATGTTCAGCATGCTGTTCGCGATCGGCTTCACCATCCAGCTCGAGCGGCTCGAGGCGCACGATCCCCGGCACGCCATGACTATCTACCTGCGGCGCATTTTCTGGCTGTTCGTGTTCGGCGCAATCCACATGTGCGTGTTCTGGACCGGCGACGTGCTGCACCTGTACGCGATGCTGGGGCTGGTGCTGCTGGCGTTGCGGCGCGCGCCTTACAGGCTGCTCTGGGCGCTGTTCGCGATCGCGCTGCTCTATCCGCTCGCCATGGGCATCTGGTTCGCGTTGACGTTCAACCCCGCGGACCGCGAGCACATCCTCGCGACGTTCAAGCTCTGGCACGCCAGCAACGATGCGGCTTATGGCCACGGGACTTTCCTGGACGCGGCGCGTGAGCACTTTCGGGAAACCGTGTACCAGTACACGGATCCCATGCGGCTGCGCGCCATCGCCCGTTTCGTATCGCAGTTCCTGGCCACCCTGCTGCTCGGACTCATGCTCGGCCGGTCGCGTTTCTTCCAGAATACCGCCCGCTACCTGCCCCAGGTCCGGCGCGTGCAATGGTGGTCGCTCGCGGCGGGCCTCGCGACCGGCATCACCTATGGCCTCTGGCAGGCCACCACCAACGATCCCATCACCCCGACGGCGTGGCGGCTGACGGCCGGCTCCTGCTACATCCTGTCGCGCGTGCTGATCATGACCTTCTACGTCGCCACCCTCGTGCGCCTCGTGCACAGCGACGGCTGGCGCCGCCGGCTCGAGCCCATGGCGATCGCCGGCCGCATGCCACTGACCAACTACCTCCTGCAGACCTTGATCGCCACCACGATCTTCTACGGCTGGGGCTTCGGGTTGTGGGGCAAGGTGGGCCATGCGCTCGACCTGCTGCTGGCGGTGGCGATTTTTTTCCTCGTGCAGGTACCTCTCAGCAAATGGTGGCTGGCGCGATTCCAGACTGGCCCGATGGAGTGGTTGTGGCGACGACTCACCTATGGCCGGTCGATGCACAAGTCCACTCGTGTCCGCGACGGAGCAGCGCCGGCCTGAGCGAAGACGTTCTGGCCATTTGCGCCAGGCACTGGCAAGCTGCGGCACCGCTCCCAACAACAACAACGCGCGGGCAGCATGAGAAAACAGGCTCTGGTTCTCGGCCTCACGGCCGTCCTCTTTGCTTTGCCATTCGACTGGATCTTCGATCTGCTGGTCGACTTCACGAGCCTCAGCATTCCGTCGTGGATATTGATCCCTGCCATGCTGGCGGGCGCATTCTTCCTGGCCCTCAAGCTGGCGCCGCGGGTAGAAGGCGAAGATGTTCCCTCGGTCTGGTTCATCGTACTGCTGCGGATCACCGCCGGTTTCTACCTGCTGGTGCAGCTGTTGTGGCTGTTGAGCGGCCTGGTGAGCCTGGGCGGATTCGTGTGGCGCCTGTACAGCTTCTCGAACTGGGCAATGATCATCACGGCGCTGCTGACCACCCGCTTCCTGAAGCGGCGACTGATGTTGTTCATCGGCCTCGTGGCCTTCGCGTTGCAATTCAAGGTCGCAAGCTTTCTCGCGCTGGTCAGCGCGCCGAAATCGCTGATATTCCTCGCGGGGCTGATCATCGCCGTGCTGGTGGCCCGGCCCTTTTGCGCGGGAAATGATTCGGCAGCCGACCGCGCGCCCAATCCGCTGCATCTCTGGTTCTTCAGTGCTGCCGCAACACTCGTCATGCTGACCATGCGCGAATCGATGCTGCTGCGTACGAATACCGAGATAGTGGTGTGGCTCGCGTTCCTGGTCTCCTTCGTCGTGTTCGCGCGCGGCGTCTACAGCGCGGATCTGCGTCAAAGCGCGTCGGCGGAGCAGCCGACGCCCGGAAGGATTTTCGTGATCTTCGTTTCACTGCTGGTGGTCGTCGCGACCATCTTCCAGGTGCAGGAGTTCGTGGACCGGAAGATGTCCTGGTCGGCCGGCGACGGCCTGCACCTCTGGTTGCCTCTGCTGGTGTCATCCGCCGTGACCGTCGCCATCATGGTCGCGCTCGGGCTGGGATCACGAGTGCCTGCGCCCATGCGCGGCTATAAACTCATGCTCTGGGCCGTCATTTTCTGCGGCATCGTCTCGCTGTCGAGCGTCGGGCTCATGGGCTCCATCGCGGGTCAGGACCAGCTCGGCCAGCTCCTCGGCGTCGTAATCTGGCTGGCCCTGCTCGCTGCCCCGTTGCTGGCGGCGGCGCAGATACTCGCGGGCATCGGCCTGCTGCGATTGCTGTTCGAGGCTTCGCAGATTCAACGCAGGTAGGGCGCCACGTTCTTTTCGATGGCCGCGAATTCTTTCTTCGTCAGCGGCAGCGAATGGAAGGCTTGCACCGTGACTTTCGGCGGCGGATCGGTGGGATCGCCGCCGTCGGAACCGTAGAGCACGTGTTTGACGCCAATCTCGCGAATGCGTTGTGCGACCCAGGTGCGGCGCTCGGCTGACATGTCGGGCGGCGTGACCAGCGCCAGATCGAAGTACAGTTTCTTCACGCGCGGATCCTTGCGCCGGATGGCGTCGATGAACGCGCCCACCGCCTCGTCCGCCGGCGTGTCATTCGGATTGCCGCCGCCCGTGAAGTGCGCGATCTGCACGGGCACGCCTGGCGCCGCGGGCAGCAGCTGGTCGATGAACACCTGCGCCTGCGAGGCGCCGTAGGGTTTCGCGCGCCGCGTACGCATGTGCGCGACGATGGCGAGGTGGTGCGAGTTGGCCGCCTCGAACACCTTGCGCACTTTGGCCACGTCGTTCGCGTCGTCGAGATTCACATCCGACGCGGCAAATTGCAGCTTGATGCCGCGCCCGAAGCGTTTGTCGTTCGCGCAGCGCTCGAGCTCCGTGAGCGCGTACTCCTTGAGCGGATTGAAACTGCAGAACACCGTGAGTCGTTGCCGATACTTTTCCGCCTGGCCCAGCGTCCAGTCGTTCTCCGCCTTCACACGGTCGTATTCGTCGGCCAGCGGATTCTGGCGTGGATTGCCGTAGACAAATGCGTTGGACAGCAACACCGCGCGCCGGATCCCGGCTGCATCGAGCATGCCGATCAGCTTGTCTGCATCGATGGCCTTGTCCGCGGAATCCACCATGTCCGCGTTCATCAGGTGCTGGTGGTGATCGATCCCGGGTGCCGCGGCCGCGAGACCCGCAAACATGGCGGTGACAACCAACAGCGTCGATCTCATGGCTTCAGCTCCTTCACTCCAGTCCCCGAAGGCTTTTAAGCATGGGTGAATCGAGCTCCGGACCTTCGATGCGCAAGATCTGCGTGTACGCATCCACGAACGGCTCGGGCGAGTCCTGCAGGTACTTCGACGTCGCGGCCGCAAACTCCACCGCGCGTTGCTGCTCGCCGTCGTTGACCAGGTAGAGAATCAGGCTGCTGGGTCCATCGCGGTACTCGAGCCGCGGAGTCGCAGCGCGCATGCGTGCGCGCAGCTCGGCTTCTGCCTCGGCGCGCAGACCGGCATTTGCCAGCAGCATGCCGAAGGTTCCGAGCTTGTCAGCGCCTCCGGTGGCCTCGATCATTTTCATGCCCTCGGCGCGCGATCGCTGCGCATCCTGTGTCCGGCCCTGCGCCTGCTGAGAGGCGCTCACGCGAATCAGGGTCAGACCGCGCATGTTCGGCTCCTCGATGCGGGAGTCGATGGTCTTGCGCGCCTCGGCAAACAGGCCCAGCTTTCCCTGCGCGGATGCAACGTCATTCCAGAAACGGTCGCCTGCATCTTCATTGGCGCCGATCACGGCCTGCAATGCCTCCTGCGCCTCTTTCAGTCTCGCCGGCGGAAACCACTGCACCGTCTCGATCAATCCTTCGGCGAACTCGCCGCGGTCGCTGGCCTGCGAAAACGCGGCCGCCGGCTTGAGATCGCCGAGTCGAACTCGTGCCAGGAGCAACGCATCCTGCAACTCGCCCCGTTCGTCCTCCGGAAGCTTCGCCACTTCTCTGGCCGCCTGGTTGATGATGCGCATGTCCTTTTCATCGCGCAGGATGCTTCGCAGGGCCTGGGTTCGTTTCCTTTCGGAGAGCTGGCTGACCAGCGGCAGCGCCTCGGCATGCGCGTTCAGCTCGAGCAGGCTGTCGACCAGCATTCCTGTGACTTCCTGGTTGGCGCGTTGATTGTCGAGCTTGGCCGTTTCCTCACGGAGCAGCCGCGCCGTCTTCACTGCCTCGGCGTGATTTTCCTGCTTCTGGTAACGGCCCACGAGCTGGTACAGCGAGGTGATCCGCGACGGCGTGTCTGCGAGCGCCAGGGCCTGCGCGCGCGCCTCGTCGTGGCGCCCGGCCGCCTGTTTGGCCAGCACCTCGATGCCCGCGGTCAGGCGGGGATCGGCGGGTGGATCCTTCATGTACTTCGCCGCCTCGCCGGCAAGTTCCGGTTTGCCCGTAGCGGCGATGGCATTCAGTACACCGCTGAACGCCAGCAGGCGTTCGCGCTTGTCCTGCATCGAGTCGAGTGCCGCGAACGCCTCGCGCATCCGGCCATGTCGCGCCTGCGAGCGGGCCACCGCGCCGCGCACGGCATCACGCTCCGGTTCGGTCGCCAGGGCAGCGCCCATCGCCTGCGCCTCGGCGTTGAAATCCGCGGCTGCCAGTGCCTCGGCGAGCAGCACCATCGAAGCGGCACGCTCATTCGCGGGTAGTTTGTCGACCTGCGCGCGCAACGCCGTGAACCGCTCGCGCAGGCCCGTGGTGTCGAGCGCCTGCTCCTGGCGCACGGACCACTCGAGCACCTGTAACGCCAGCTTGCGCCCGTCGGCATCGCGCGCGGCCGCGAAGTGGCGGAAGGAGGCATCGCGCGCAGACAGCAGAGCGCAGTGCGCGGGCGACTCGCAGGATGGCGGAGCCTGGGTCCCGGCGGCGACGTACGGCGCCGCCAGCAGCAGGCAGGATGCGAAGAGTTTCATCGGGCCCTCATTGATTGAGCACGTGATCCGCGGCGAGCACCAGCAGTAGGTAGTCCATGGTACCGTGCCCCAGCACGTATTCGGTCTGCTGCCAGAAGAACGGCCAGCGCTTGAGCTCGGGGAAGTCGGGCCGGATCAGCGCGGTGCCCGAAGCACTGCCGCCCGGAATGTGCGACCAGTCGGCGCGGTTGAATCCGTAGGCCGTCGTCAGCGACTTTGCTCCCACACCGGAAACGAACGAGGCCGTATTCGAGCCCGGGTGCACGCCCAGGATGAAGCTCAGCGCCTGCAGTGCGTAGGTGCGCGGGAACAGATCCGGGAACGAGAGGTGCAGCATCCACTGGTCCCAGCCGAAACGCTGGATCAGCCAGCCCGCGCCCCAGATGTCCGGCTTGTAGGGCACGCCGTACGGAGTCTCCTTCGCCAGCGCGTCGACCCTGGTGCGATAAACCGCGACCGCGTCGCGAATGGCCTTGCTGTACGCGTCATCCTTGACCAGCGGCAGCGTGCGGCCTACCTGCCAGCCGACGCGATCGATGTTCTTGACGATGGCGTCGCGCTGATCGAGCAGCAACTGCCGGTACTTCGCATCGCCGGTGGCGATCAGCAACTCGGCCGCCGCACCCAGACGCCACCATTCTTCCTGTGGCTTGGCACGTTCGTAGATCGC
>Ga0207708_10004167_pt1 | contig 10630 bp, 9 predicted proteins | sample KBSK5101metaG_FD_184340 | JGI IMG/M metagenome (GOLD analysis project Ga0207708, IMG submission 184340) | Corn, switchgrass and miscanthus rhizosphere microbial communities from Kellogg Biological Station, Michigan, USA - KBS K5-10-1 metaG... | ecosystem: Host-associated > Plants > Roots >...
GCTGCTTGGCTCCGCCAACTTGATCCATTCTGGACTTCGTCCGAACGGACCTTCAAACATGGCGTCTCGCCATCGCCACCTGGGAAAAGGGCGCGTCTTGGCGCGCCCAGGGTTGGGCGGGTGAGAATGGCGATCGGAGTGACAACGCGCTGCACCCCTCGCAAGTCGCAGCCTAAGTCCTATCCACCTCTTGGGAGCGAGAACCAAGCGAGCTTGGAAGGATCATTAATATTGCTCGCCATCGCCACCAAGGAAAAGGGCGCGTCCCGGGTACACGATTGCCAAGCAATCGGTGGGTCGGGTGGGTGGAAAAAGATCGCCCAGGATGGGAGGGTGAGAATGTCGGCCGACGTTTTCAGCATCCGGTTATTCAGATGTGCTGGCTTTGAGATGTGTCTCAGACAGCGCTTTCAAATTGGCCAGCCCCACCTCAAAGTCTTTGCCGATCATTTTGTCGCAATCGATGAAGAGGCCGATCACTTTCCCAACGTAGGGTTGTTGTCCATGCATCGCCCACGTGACATCGGTCGCACCGCCCTTGGCATCCAAGGTGTACTCGACGATATTGTGCCCCTCGAACGGCTCCTCGAAATCCAAGGCCATGACGATCTTGGATGAGGGAATCGTCTCCGTGATCGTCAACTGTCCTTTGCCAACCTCCTTGTTGCCTTCGAACGAGTAAACCGCGCCTTTCCCGCTCTCGGGGCCGCTGAAGGCGCGCTTCATGGCCGGGTCCTTCTTTTCATAGGGCGACCAGGAGACCGACTGGTGGAAGTCGTTGAGCACGGCAAAAATCTTCTCTGGCGGCGCCTGAATGCTGATCGACCGTTGGACACGGAAGGTGTCCGGTTTGGTGGCCGCATAGAGCAGCAATGCGCCGACCACGGCCACCACACTATAGGCAATTTTCTTGAGCATCGGTTCCTCCGCTTCTGTTCTAGAGAGCCTTGCTATTTATGGCTGCCGGACTTTTCCCAGAGGGCCATGACATTCCCCTCTGGATCTGCAAAGTCGGCCATGAACCCCCATTCTCCGATCGAGTGCTTTGGCGTCATCACCTTTCCTCCGGCTTTCTCGATCGCCGCAAGCGTCCTGTCGATGTCGCCGGTTTCTACCCCGAAGGACGGTTGATCGTGGGTGGATTTCCGCTTGTAGAATCCGCCATTGATGCCCCCCGGTTCAATAGGATTCTGGTCCTTGTCGACGGGCGTCGTATACGCCATTGCGCCTTCGTCGGCCGACAATTCGACCTTCCAGTCGAACACTCTCTCATAAAACGCTTTAGCCTGCTCAAAATTCGAGGCTGGGATCTCAAAGAACACCACTTTGTTTTTCATCGTGAGTCTCCCTGTGTCATTGTTCGTCAGTGTGTTTTCGCTCGCCGCCGTTCGCTCTCTGCCACCATGGCGGATATATCTTCGGTCGGGCGAATCTCAAACGGCCCCGCTTTGCACCCCGGGTGCTTCGACATCAGTTGAATGGCATGATCCAGATCCCTCGCCTCGAGCACCAGGATGCCGCCCAATTGCTCTTTCGTCTCTGCGTATGGGCCGTCCGTGACGAGCACTTTCCCCTTCTGCCATCGCAAGGTCCTGGCATTTTTTGCGCTCTGAAGCGCGTCGCCGCCGGCAAAGTTCCCGTTTCGCCGCAGTACATCGTCGTAGGCCAGGCACTCGTCCACCAACGCGTTTCGTTCACTCTCGGACATCGCCGCCCAGGTTTTTTCGTCCGCATACCCCAAACAGATGAATTTCATATTGACTTCCTCCGGTTCAACTGAGCATTCGCCGCTTTCATCTTTTAGTCGTCGCAGGAGGTGAAAATCGACAGCGCGGCATTGTGACGCAATTCCAAGATCTTACGCGGGGGCCGCACGTCGTGACCGAAGGCCCCTTTGCGGTTCACCCCTAGGCAACCTGCCAGGAGACGTGTCTTACTTCTCCTCACAAAATTTGGGACTACATAGTTGCTCATCATTGCATCACTATGAGTACCAAGGAGGTGACTGTGGCAAGAAAGGCGTTGAAGAAGATCACGAGATCCCATGCAAGAAAAATGGTCAGGATCCGATCGAGCGGGACGTTAAATGCCGCAGCCTCGCGATCGAGTGAGGTCATTACGACCGTCCCGGCAAACAAAGTGCTCGTCATCGAAACCATTAGCGCAAATATCCGCATCCCGGAGACCATGCCACTCCCTCAAGTTGCCCGAGTGGTCATCGTCACCGGATCGGCGTTTCCTCCGAAGACTGGTTCTCCGCTCATCGATCTTCCCATGACTCGGATGGCTACCGATCCGGCCGGTAACTTCGTCAACTATGTCGGATTGGCACAGATGCGGGCCTATGCGACCAATGGCATCGTGCAGTATTCGATAGATCTGGACCGGCCCAGCAGTGGCGCCTTCGACGTCAGTCTATTTGGGTATCTCTTGTCAGCGGACAGTCCGAGTCTTGCTCCTTGAGGCCACGGGCGACGGCTGGCAAGCCCTTCCCGAGGCGGCTTGAAACCGGGTTCCTTGGTGCCCCTGAATTAATGTAGAAGCCGATGGCTATGTGGATAACCGCTTTACGTCGGTCATGGTCTACGTAGTTTGCCGCAAGGGTGAATCTTGTGAGCTGCGCGCTCGGTCACTAATTGTATTCTTCAGGTGCATGGAAAATCGTCCATACCATATATAGTAGTGTCTAGATACCTGGACTCTATGCCTACAAAATAGGCAATCAGGTACCGAATTGCCGCCTGACGGCTTAAAAAAGAACGAAAACGCTCTTTGTGCACAGACTTATCCACAAAAAATGTGGACGCATTTTTAATCCTCGCTCGTAGGACCTCGACTGACGACCTATCTCCTGAGATTTCTCCCTTCTTAAGCGGGTGGTCTCGAATGATCGTTCGCCCGCAGCGGGGTCCCTACACCGGGCGGGGTGCGAGGACGAACGATCATCGAGGACAGGACCCGCGTCACCCCTTTGCCCGGCTGTCGCGCAGGTCGCACATCTGTTGCGAAGGAATGTTGAAATCGCCCGGCTCGCGGCTCGAATGGACACCGCCGAGGAGGTGCAGCGCACGAGGCGCAAGAGTTGGTATCACGTTTCTCTGGCGGTAGTCGGGTAAGAAGGAAAGGCTCGTCCGTCGGGATAGGCTCGTACAATCTCACCGATGTCTGCCCGTTCGGTCCGCCCAATAGTGACCCATTGTTCGGCCATTGGAATGAGGGTCCGCACTCTTGCTTCGACCATCTCAAGCCGTTGACGCAGCGTCGAGGGCTTTTTGTAGGCTTTCACAAGGAAGAACGACCGAAGACGGGGGAGGAACTTCGAGGCTTGGACATGATTCGCCAGATCGAGTACGAACGACCGAAGACCGTCGAGGAACATGGTCATTGTTGAGGCGTGGACACGATGCGCCAGTTCGCAAAGTGCATCCACTTCGCCTACGATTGAATCGAGTTGAGAAGCGATCACAGCATTGGTCGTCTCCTGAGTTCGCAAGTGGCGAAGTGCTTGTATGATACTTGGCACTCGCCGGTTGACGTCTTCAAGAAATTGTTCATCGAGCCGATCTAACTCCTTGAGCATACGCTCGATGACTGAGACGTCTATTTCTCCCGCCTCGTGTCCAGCCCTCAAGATGACTGCTTCCAAGACATCTCTGGGAGTCTGCACAGACCTTGCTCGAGTTTGCTGAAGTGCACGTAATGCTTTCAGAAGCGGTGGCTCGCTCGCCTCTGATGACTGAACGACTGGCTGCGGTGTGGTCACCTGTTGCGGGGTCGACAACGCATCGAAAGAGCGCGCCTCAATGGCCGAGTGATCACCGTTCGGAGATTGCAGGATACGTTCTTCTTCGTGATGGTTGGTCAGACGGTGAACGGCGGTCCTGATGCGTGCTACGCCTTCGTGAAACTTGTTGATCGCCTCCGCACCCTGGCGCAGATCCTGCCGTCCGACCTCATGCAGCATCGGCAAGAGGTTCATGGCCATCTGTTCAATGGCCGAGAGGTGAACGCTCGCCGCTGATGTTGCAAGATTGGTGATGCCCTGCAGCATTATCCTATAGAGCTGTGGTCGAACGGCTTGATCGTCCCCCTCGACGAGCTTCTTCAGCGCCCGCTGAATTTGTGTCAGCCATACCTGTGCTTCCAGCGCAAACAACCCCACCACTTCTTGGTCATAGGAAGGACTCTCCAACTCTTGCACAGCCGTGCGTCGATGCGGCCACGTTCTCGCCCCTTCGGGAAGGCGCTCGACACCTTGACGGCGAGGCGCGACAGACTCCGCCAGCTCTTGAATGTCATTCGAAATCGCATCAAGACTCTGCAGGAGGGATGAAAATGAACACTGACCGGAGACAGACGGCATCAGCTCGGTCTTTCTTCCAGCTCGAGTGCGTAGTGGAAATGCCAGACTCGCTTGAGTGAGCATTGGATAGGATAGGCGCGCGACATCGGGAGGCTCGACCGTCTCAATGATGGTCACCTGGGGTGACGTACTCAGATCGACGTGTCGTGCGTCGAGCCCATCCGTCGGGCCTTCACCGATCACCACCACCGGACGGAGTGGAAAGCGAGTATTGACACGAACCACGGTGCCTCGCTCACCGGTGGACAGCCGGACCGAGGTTCCAATCGGATAGGCCGAGAGCTGTTCGACCAACGCCTTGATGACTTTCCGCGGAAACGCCGTTCTCTCGACCATCACGAGCTCGCGCACGGCCTCATGAGGAAGGAATCGACGACGATACGGACGGGGACTGACCAGTGCATCAAAGACATCCACAATGCCGATGATTGGAGCGAATTCGTTGATCTCACTCCCCTTGAGTTTATTGGGGTAGCCTTGCCCATTCCACCGTTCGTGGGCCTGGCAGACGACCTCCGCCAGCCAGTCATGCGTCCCGAGCTTCCGCAACGTTTGATAGCCCAGTTCGGGATGTTGCTCGATGACCGCGCGCTCTTCAGGTGTCAGGCGACCGGCTTTAGTCACCAGTGACTGCGGGACGGCAAGGATGCCGATATCGTGCACCAGCCCGGCCAGGGCCAGTCGTTCTAACTCCATCCCCTTATACCCGAGCCCTGCCCCCACCTTCGTCGCCAAAATTCCGACATTGATCAGATTCGTGATCAATGGTGAGCCGGGTGACCCGCTGGGTACGGTTAGGGCTTGAACCACCAGCTGGTCACTCCGGCCATGCGACTCCACGATATCCGACGCAAGCGACGACACGCTCTTCAAATCGAAGTATTCCTGGCGCTGAACCGCCATCGCGATTCGCGTTAGTTGATCGACGGCACTCTGATACCATTGTGTGGATTGCTGGTCTCTCATACGAGACAATCATTCGCTGCTCTTGGTGAGCTTGTTTTGAGCAGTCAGCACAATAGAAATCGCCCCGCCTAAGTCTCCCTCCTTGAAGCCCTCTTTTTCATACCCGGAAATGTCGACCTCTCCCTTGGGGTTGCCATGACAGGCAAGGCATTGTCTGCTGTAAAAGAGGGGGAGCATGACGCGAACGCCACGATGATCAGTCAGCTGTTGCTCCACAATGTGATCTCCAACCCGGGGATGATTTTTCTGAACGGCATACAGCAGAAGCTCCTCCTCGTCGTCCGGTTTGTTACCGGGATTGCGCGGTTCTTTTCCCGGCGGGCCAATCTGCCGCAACTTTAACCCGGTGTCCTTCGAGAAGCTGTGGGCCACCTGCGTTCCAAATGTCGCGGGGATGAATCCTTTAAACCCGATGCCCTTCTTGTTGATGTCCGGCTGCACATCATGAACCGCCTTCTGCATGAAGAACGACAGCCGCAGGAGCAAGGGTTTTGCAGACTCGGGCATTGGGGCACCGGCGAGATGGTGCAGATCGTGTCGAGTTCTTGCCTGAAACTCTCTTCTCAGCTGGGCTTCGAAGGCGCTCGCGGTAAACCCTTTGTCCTCAAGTCTGGGATTGTTGATCGCCGGCTGCGCTCGTCCGACGACGACCCTTCCGGAATCCAAGAGCACCGCTAAGAGTCTAGCCGTCTCACTCAATTCCATCCTCTCCGTGGGGGAGAGGTCGCGTCCTTTTGCGTCGAGTTCACTGACCAAGCGTGCCGGCGGCACGGGGTCGGCCTGGCGGGTGTCGCTTGCAAATACTGGATCCGTTCCAATATTCCCCAGAACGGGCCTGAGGGGTTCTTTGTTTTGGTCCGTCGCCTCTGACAGCCCACTGACCGTAATACTGGGTATGGCCGAGAGATACAGAAGATAGAAGGCGACCGCTACAACCAAACTCAGCAGGCCCAGCGCGTACCGCGGCTGAAGCCTTCGTGCGGGCTGAGATCGGTGAGAGCCATTGAAAACCGCAATGGCCTCCTTCGCAATCCCACCTGAAATGATCGCATGGCGATATCCAAATCCTGTAATAAGCACGGCATCGCAGAGAATGTTCAGTCTTCGTGGAATGCCATTCGCGGATTTCACAATGCGATCGAGCGCTTGCTTCGAAAAGACAGACCGTGGCTCTCTGCTCACCAGGTTGAGCCGGTGATCGATGTACTCCTCACTCTCAGTTTTGGTGAGCGGTGCAATTCTTGCCCGAAGGGCAATTCGCTCACGAACGTGGCGCAACTCAGAGCGGTTGAGTAATGCGTCCAACTCCGGCTGGCCCACAAGGACTATCTGAATCAACTTCTCCGTTGCGGTTTCCATATTGGACAGCATGCGAATGCTCTCCAACGTTTCGATAGGTATGTGTTGGGCTTCGTCGATAATGAGGACCACCGTGTGGTCATTGCGGTATTCGGCGATCAACACCTCGTGCAGTTGATTGAGCTTCTGGGCTGCAATACCAGCGACAGGTTCAGCGCTTAATTCTTTGAGAATGGTGGTGAGAAGACTGTCGAACGTGAGCTTGGGATTGAGGACATAAATCGTTTTCTGTTTCTGTGCATCGACTTTGGTGAGATAGGAGCGAAGGATGATGGTTTTGCCAACTCCCGCCTCGCCAGTGACCGCGATGAACCCTTTACGTTGTTGAATGCCGTATTCGATGCATGCTAACGCTTCTTTATGATTTGGACTCAGGAAGAGGAAATCGAGGTCCGGGGTGTTTTGAAATGGCTCCGTGGTAAAACCGTAAAAACGGCTATACATAGATCACCTCAACGATATGGCCATTGTTCTCATTTTCACGGTTCGCACATGGACTAACACAAGTAGCCCAATAAGGAGACCATTCTGGTAATCGGAAGGAAAGTCTGCCGAGCGGCGAAAAAGTATGTCTCTGTCTCCGAAAAAATGATAGCCAGTTGTCGATACTAAGTATATATCCTATATCCTAAACTCATTCTGATTCAGAACCATCCATAACCTAAGCCTCGCCGCGGCCATCATCATAGGTCATCGGAAGGTGCTCCGAGAGAATGAGGTAGGGATCGTACAAGCTCGCTCGTTCTCCCTTCGGGGCAAGGCTGATTGGTCTCCCAGTGTGGGGTTGGACGAGCACCGACGTAAAAATTTTTTCAAGCTTGCTCGTTTCTCCGTCCCAGGAGCAGGCTGGATTAGTCCAAACGTGCGCGCGCACGCTGATTCTTTCTCCGCGGGTTGGACGGTGGGAGCCACCTGCGACTTGCGAGAGGTGCACGGCGCCACTGCTGCGGTCGTCTTTAGGCGATGGCGAGACGCCATGTTTGAAGGTCCGTTCGGACGAAGTCCAGAATGGATCAAGTTGGCGGAGCCAAGCAGCAGCGGCACCGTGCGGTTTCACCTCTCGCTGAAGCAGTGGTTACACGTCCAACCTCCACCCTTCCGCGAGCACAAGGACTAACCAGGCTGATCCATCCCATTCTGGCGTGCGCGTTCGGCGAGCAAAGGAAATCAACCAGCCCGTACGCCCCTCATCCCTGTTTCGGAGGAAGAAAAAGGTGTCAGTCTGGGCTCTAGTTCTTAGTGAACACTTGTATCCTGGTTCACCCAGGAACGAAGGAGTTGCACATGGTCCGGTATCGACGACTGACCCTCATGGAGCGTGAAGAAATGAGTCGCCTGCTTGCCGTCGGGCACAGCCTGTCATTCCAACTTCGATCAACGAGTCGGCGAGAGATCAGGCGTCGAGACCTCCATGACATATCCTGCGTCGTCCATCAGAAGCACCACTTCTTGGCCTTGATGTAACCGGTCCAGCTTGCGAAGAGGTGCGCGAAACGGGACTTCGCGCGGCTTGCCATTGTCGGTAATCTTCATGCGGTCCTCGCCGGCTTTACCCTGATACACCGCCTGCAGTTGCGTATGGGCGCCTTTGATGTGCGCTTTGTTGTTGAGCGCAGATTGGTGGACCGCGTCCGCGCTGGCGAGTTGCGCGTCGACCAAATAGCCGGTTTCATCCGCCAGGAACAGCACTTCGGCGCCGATTGGGATCGCCGTCAATTTCCCCTTTGCGCGTTCCGCTACGAGAAACGTCTTGGTCCCTTGATCCGTTTCTATTACCGCTTTATCGAGTCCGACCGTGAGGGGCGTACTCAATTTGCCGCGGATGACCTGGTGATGCGAGGCTTCAGCGGGATGGTGGTAGTCGACGATCGCATTATGATCGTTCAACGTCACGACGATCTCATCGCCGGGCTTAAAAGTTTCCCCTCTATCCGTCGCCATCTTCACCGGCACCGACATCGTCTGGAGATTGCCGATGGCGATTTCCATTTGATCGCTCCGAATGTCCTTGACGCGGCCGGTGACACGCCGGTCTCCGGGAAGGCGGCTGTCGGTCGCGGTGCTGGTGGCTTCTTCTCTGATCGACGGACCGCGTTGCTCTTTCTGGCGGTCCGACCGTTCTTGTGCGGCAGCAAATCCATTGTCGGCCATCACAGGAGAAAGCATGCCGGTCATCAACAATGTCCCAAGTGATAGCGTCGTTGCCGTTGTGGCGTAGTGTGTCTGTTTCATTGGCACGTCCCTCCCTTTAGTTGTTGAGCCCAAAAAAAACTGATCGACCGACCGTTGCGGCCTTCGCACTGCACGATACGCTGGTCAATGATTCAACGAGCGACGAGGCGGGTTGGGCTGGTTGATCGCGTTACTCTGGACCTTATTTCGTCCCTGCACGACTAGCTAAAGCCCCAGTTCTTCTGAAGGAACACAAAATGGGACAGGCTACTGTTTTGAGCGGACGGAAAAGGTGTCAGCGCTAGGCCGGAGTACTTTCGAGACAAAACGATAGGAGTCACGGGGTCTCAGATCTGGGTAGGCATCATCAGAGCCGGGATTGTAATTCGGGCATGTGGCGAAACGATACAGCTTCTGTCCGCCGGGGATTGGCAGCGTTTCGCCGGACGCATTCACCGTCGTATCGGTGATGGCGTAAAAAAACAGCCTGCGGACCGCCAGAACCCGCTCTGTCTTTACCTCAAAGATCTTCAATTCGTCACCGTACAGACCTTGGCGTTGGTCCTCAGTGCTTGTGAGCGGACGCCACGTAATGCCATAGACGGCGACAGGGAGCGCCACCTGTTTCAAATCAATCATTTCATCGCCTACTTTACCCAGCGGATACGGTTCGATGCGCTGATGATTAATCACGCCGGCTTTTCCCAAGGCATCTATTTCCCAAAATCGATAATTCTTGCCCCTCGCCGGGGATAGATACGTCGACGAGAAACGATCCTTCTCGTGGTAGTACCCAAATGCCTTGCCGGCATTGGCTTCTCGCACGTGTAGATAGATGCCTTCGACGTTTTCCGCGACCTCGTAAATTTTCTCTCCCGCGTCCTTACAGAGCGACGTCAGCCGGCCTTCCAATTGTCGGATGTGGGCTTCCAAGGGCCCCTTTTTCGCTCCTGTGGCGGTCAGCAGTTGGGCAATGTCTTGCTGATTGGTTTTCAAGGCAAAGGCGAGCGGGCTGAGCACCTGCTCGCCGTCGCTCAACTTTGCATTCACATCTGCCCCTTCCTCAATCAGCAGCTTGGTGATTTCTACATCCCCAATGGCGATCGCGAGAAACAGCATGGGCATGTGCTGAAGAGGAAGGGAGCCTACAGGGGCAGATGCATTGACGTCGGCGCCCTTTCTCAACAGCAGCTTCGCCGTTTCTTTATGGCCGGTCATCATGGCGGCCATGAGAGGAGTTGCCCCGTCCTGGCTCCTGGCATTGACGTCCGCGCCGTGAGCCATCAGTAACTCGGCAATGTCCGTATTTGGCAACGCGACAGCCACGGTCAGGGCCGATTGTCCTTGCTCATCCTTGGCATTGGCACTGATGCCTGCCCGCAACACTAACTCCGCTTTCCCTTTGTTTCCGGATGCAACGGCGCGCAACAAATCTTGTTCTGAGTAGTTGGCTCCCTTGTGGTCTCCTTCCGCTGATGCATTGAGCTTACGCTCGCCGGATGGCGGCAGGCTGAACGGGATAGCATCTGATGACTTGCGTTTGAGAGCCTGTGGGGTCTTCACTGAAGGCTTTTTCGGGGAGTCATCAGAGTTCATTGGCTGGAATTCTCTACAGCGGGGACCATTATGATCGGTATAGACTTCGTTGCCCTGTGGGTCTGAACACACCCATGTCCCGGCTAGGGAAGCCCCTCCGAAGAACACCATAAGAATTGCGGCTGCCCAAGCCGTTCTCGAGTAGAGGTATTTCATACAGATGCGAATAGCGTG
>Ga0207708_10004169_pt1 | contig 10625 bp, 8 predicted proteins | sample KBSK5101metaG_FD_184340 | JGI IMG/M metagenome (GOLD analysis project Ga0207708, IMG submission 184340) | Corn, switchgrass and miscanthus rhizosphere microbial communities from Kellogg Biological Station, Michigan, USA - KBS K5-10-1 metaG... | ecosystem: Host-associated > Plants > Roots >...
GTGCCGTTGTGGGAGCCCGCGTCGACGACCATGACGTCCCAGCCGCTCACCCGGATCTCGGCGTGCGCCTGCGCCACCGACTCGTCGTCGACGACGATGGGGCGCAGCTCGCCCGCACGTACGCGCTCGTCCGTGTCGGGTCGGCCGCCGACGAGGTAGCCGCCGTCGACGACGTGCGCGGCGCCGTCGTCGAACACGAGCCTGCCCAGCGGGGGTCGCGGACCGGCGACGAGACCGCCGACGCGTTCGTCGATCGGCGCGGCGCACTCGCGGCAGGACGGCGAGCGCGGGTCGTTGAGGTGGCCGTTCTCGCAGCTGTAGCCGCGGATCCGCGGCCCGCGCCGCTCGGTCGTCGGCGTCGCCTCGTCGGAGCGCTCGAACAGGGAGCTGGGCGTCGTGGTGGTCGACCCATCGGTCGGCGGCGGTGGCCGCGTCTCCGGCGCGCGGCTCGGAGGCGGGGCGAAGCCCGACGGCGGTGTCGCGACGGGGGCGAGGTCGATCACGGAGCCGCGGGCCGGGTCGTGAGCGGGCGCGAACAGCGACGCGGCCGCAGGCGGTTCACCCGGCCGTGGCCGCCCCGGCTGGCGGCCCCGCACCGGCAGGATGCCACGTTGCGCCTCCTCGGCCTGGGGCGGTCGCCCGAGCGGCGCCGCGTTCTCCTCCGGCGTGTGGCCGGGCGCGGAGCCGTCGAACGCGGCCCCCGCCGCCCCCGCCGCACCGTCGGACGGCCGGGGCTGCGACCCGTCGAACGGGCCGCCCTCCCCCAACGCCCGGGCGAGGAGCGGGGAGCCGTCCAGCGGCGCGCCCTCCCCCACCCCGCGGCCGGCCGACGTCGCAGGCCGCGGACCCGGCGCCACGTCCTCGTCCCACGCCGAGGCGCCCGGGCCACCAGTCGGCGCGCCCTCCCCCACCCCGCGGCCGGCCGACGTTGCAGGCCGTGGACCCGGCGCCACGTCCTCGTCCCACGCCGAGGCGCCGGACCGCGATCCGTCGACCGGCGCGGGGCCGGCCTGCGGCGCACCGGCGTCCTTGCGGACCTGGCCGGTGGACGGCGGGGACGGCGGATCGGTGACCGGTGCGGCGGGGTCGGCGAACGCCGGGGGCCGCTGCCCGCCGAACGGCCGCGGGCGGCGGGTCTCCAGCCCGGGGTCGGCGCGCGGCTCGGCCGGAGCGCTGCGCTCGGCTTGCGGTGGAGCGGATTCGTGGTGCGGTGGGTACCCGTGTCCGTCCACCCCGAGCGGGTCGTCGGGGTCGGCCGCCCGGAAATCCGGCAGCGGGTCGGTCAGCGGATCGATCGGCCGGTCGCCCGCGGCCGGGTCGACGTGCGGGCCGTGCGTCGGCGGCGGCGCGACCGGCATGTCGAGCGCGTGGCGACCCGGCCCCGCAGCCGGACCTCCGTCCCGACTCGCGACCGCATCCTCGGCGGGGTCAGCCTCGGCGCTGGCCTCCGGCCCGGCTTCCCGAGCCACCCCGTTCCGACCACCCACCCGGACCCCGGCCGCCCGCTGCACGGGCAGGTCCGCGGCCCGCGGCGGATCCGCGAAAGGGTCCGACGCGCCTTCTCCGGTGTCGAACCACTCGTGCACGCCCCGGGCGCCTCCCTCGGCGTGACCGAGGTCGTCGAGCCCGAAGCCCGTCGGCCGCAGCACCACGCCTGCCCCGGGGACGACGCCCGCCCGCAGGTCGTGGACGTCGGCCGGGTCGGCGCGCACGTCGCCGCCGTCCATGCTGAGCACGACGGGCGACGTGGGCGGCGACAGGAGCCGGTCGGTCCCGATGGCCGCGTGCGCGCCGGAGAGGCTCAGCCCGCCGACCGCGTCGACGCGCGCGTCGACCTCGCCGACCAGGTAGACCGCGAGCTTGTCGCCTGCCGCCGCGATCGTCCCGAAGCGCAGCTCCTGACCCGGCGCGTCGGGGCCGCTCATCCAGGTGGCCAGCCGCCGGGCGAGCGCCCGCCCGGGCTCGGGGCCCGCGACCTCCGCGCACACGGAGAGGAACTGCCGCAGCGGTTCCGGGTCGGAGCAGCGCGCCACGCAGACGATCCCGGGGAACCGTCCGACGACACCGTCGCCCGCTCCCACTACGGCCCGTAACCCGTCGAAGCCGACCGTGTCGTCCGTGACGCTGCTTGTCGTCACACGCATGGCGGACAGTGTGCCGTCGCGCTAGCAGACGGTGAAGCCCATCGCCACCGGTCACGCGCCCACCGGTACGCCGAGAGCGACGGCCAGCCCCCCACCGGCGCTCCCCGCTCCGGAGCACCGCCCGATCGGGTGACCCTACCCGCGCACCAGCCCGGCGAGGTGCTCGACGGCCACGACGAGCGGGATCTCCTCGCGCTCACCGCTGCGGCGGTCCTTGACCTCGATCTTGCCGTCGGCCATGCCGCGCCCGACGACGACGATCGTGGGCACGCCGACCAGCTCGGCGTCGGCGAACTTCACGCCGGGCGAGGCCTTGCGGTCGTCGAGGAGCACCCGGATGCCGACGGCGTCGAGCGCGGCGGCCAGGTCCTCCGCACCGCCGACGATCTCCTCGCTCTTGCCCGCGACCACCAGGTGCACGTCGTACGGCGCGACCGAGCGCGGCCAGACGAGGCCGTGCCCGTCGGCGCTCTGCTCGGCGATCGCCGCGACGAGCCGCGACACCCCGACGCCGTAGGAGCCCATCGTGATGCGGATCGGCTTGTTGTTGGCGTCGAGCGCGTCGAGGCCGAGCGCTTCGGTGTACTTGCGGCCGAGCTGGAACACGTGCCCGATCTCGATGCCACGGGCGGCTTCGAGCGGGCCGGAGCCGTCGGGCGCGGGGTCGCCGGGGCGCACCTCGGCGGCCTCGATCGTGCCGTCCGGGGTGAAGTCGCGGCCCACCACGAGGTCGACGACGTGGTGGTCGGGCTTGTCGGCGCCGGTGACCCACGCGGTGCCGGTGACGATGCGGGGGTCGACGAGGAACCGCACGCCGTTGGCGGCCAGCGCCACCGGGCCGATGTAGCCCTTGACCAGGAACGGGTGACGGGCGAAGTCGGCCTCGTCGAGCAGCGCGACCTCGGCCGGGTCGAGCGCGGCCTCCAGGCGCTTCATGTCGACCTCGCGGTCGCCCGGCACGCCCACCCCGAGCAGCGTCCACTCCGACGAGCCGGGCTGACGGGTCTTGAGCAGCACGTTCTTGAGGGTGTCGGCGGCGGTGAAGGTGCGGCCGAGGCCTGCTCCGTTGAGGAAGTCGACCAACGTCTCGATGGTCGGCGTGTTCGGCGTGTGGTGGGCCTGGGCGTCCGGCAGCCCGTCGAGCGACCGCGCGGGGGGCGGGGTCGTGGTGACCGCCTCCACATTGGCCGCGTAGCCACCCGGGCTCTGCACGAAAGTGTCCTCACCGGTCTCGGCGACCGCGAGGAACTCCTCCGACGCCGAACCGCCCATCGCTCCCGAGGTCGCGGCGACGATCACGTACTTCAGCCCGAGCCGGTCGAAGATCTTCACGTAGGCGTCGCGGTGGAGCCGGTAGGACTCGCTGAGGCCCTCGTCGGTGAGGTCGAACGAGTAGGAGTCCTTCATCAGGAACTCGCGCCCGCGCAGGATGCCCGCCCGCGGCCGCGCCTCGTCGCGGTACTTCGTCTGGATCTGGTAGAGGATCACCGGGTAGTCCCGGTAGGAGCTGTACTCCCCCTTGACGAGCTGGGTGAACAGCTCCTCGTGCGTGGGACCGAGCAGGTAGTCGCCACCCTTGCGGTCCTTGAGCCGGAAGATGTTGGGCCCGTACTCGGTCCAGCGGCCGGTGGCCTCGTAGGGCTCGCGCGGCAGCAGCGCGGGCAGGTGGATCTCCTGGGCGCCGATGGCGTCCATCTCCTCGCGCACCACGTCCTCGACGCGCCGCAGCACCTTCAACCCCAGCGGCAGCCACGAGTAGATGCCCGGGGCGATGCGGCGGACGTAGCCCGCGCGGACGAGCAGCTTGTGGCTCGGCACCTCGGCATCGGCCGGGTCGTCGCGGAGGGTGCGCAGGAACAGCGTCGACATCCGGGTGAACACCCCAGGAAGGGTAGCGACGCCGCCGCGGGGAGTCAGACCGGGAGGTGCAGGTTGACGTCGCGGGCGGCGTCGGCGAGCTCGGCGAGCTCCACCACCTCCACCCCGGCGGCGCGCAGCTTCTCGGCGCCCTCGCCGTGGACGAACAGCTCCGGCTCGCGCCAGGCGAACACCACCCGGCGTATCCCGGCCGCGAGGATGAGGTCGGTGCAGCTCGTGGGCCGCGACGCGCGCACGCTGCACGGTTCGAGGGAGCTGTAGAGCGTGGCGCCCGCGGGGGCCAGCCAACCGGGGCCGAGCGCGGCCAAGGCGACCTCCTCGGCGTGGTCGCGCGGATCCCGCTGGTGGGTGTAGCCCTCGCCGAGCCGGGTGCCGTGCGCGTCGACGATCAGCGCACCGACCGAGAACGCGTACGCCGAGGGCAGCGCGTGCTCCGCCAGGGCGATCGCCTCGAGCAGCAGCACACGGTCGTCCACATATTGATTGTGCCGCCCTGGCCGACCGCTGCGGCGATCAGGTCAGTGTGGACGCTCGCTCCGCAAGCTCCGCTCAGTGAGCGAGCAGCCACCAGACGTCACGGCCGAACGACCACGCCAACGCGACCAGCGCCACCGCGGCGAGCCCGACGGCGACCTCGAGCGGCCAGATCGGCGCGGCGGCCGCGACCAGCAGCCCGCCCTGCATCGCGGCGACCACCTTGCGGGCGCGGCTGAACGGCAGCGTCGCCCGCAGCCGGGGCATCACGAACATCGCCGCGACGAAGGCGTAGCGCATCAGGCCGATCGCGAGCACCCACGGCCCGACCGTGCGGCACACGAGCACGCTCAGCACCAGGATGAGGAACGCGTCGACCTCCATGTCGAACCGCGCGCCCAGCACCGACACGGTGTTGTTGCGGCGGGCGAGGTAGCCGTCGAGGCCGTCGAGCGCGATGGCCACCGAGCCGATCGCGACCAGCACGACCAGCTGCGGACCGCTCGCGCCCGCGGCCACGAGCGCGGTGACCCCGCCGACGAGCGTCGCCCGCGCCAGCGTCACCTGGTTGGCCGCGCCCGCCGCGAGCGCCCGGCCCGCCGCGTCGTGGCGAACCAGGAGCAGCCCGGTGACCAGCGCGAACACCAGCCCGGCCACCCAGCCGAGCGGGCTCAGCCCGACGGCGGCCGAGACGACGCCGAGCACGGCGAGCTGAACCGCGCCCGCGACGGCGAGCTCGCGGTCGAAGACGGTGCTCGTGGCGGAGATGCTGATGGCCATGCCTTCCTCACGGGGTGGACCGCCGAGCGGTTCAACCCCCATCGTGCGTTGTGCCTGTCCGACGCGTTCGGCCGGGGTGCCAGGATCGGACCCATGTCCGGCGTGTCGCGTTCCTACTGGCTACGTTCCCCCGGCGTCGGCGAAATACGCACGGAGTCGCTGACGTCACCCGGGCCCGACGAGGTGCTGGTGCGGGCGCGCTACTCGGGCATCAGCCGTGGCACCGAGACCCTGGTGTTCCGCGGCGGGGTGCCGCCGAGCCAGCACGACCTGATGCGGGCCCCGTTCCAGGAGGGCGATTTCCCCGCGCCCGTCAAGTACGGCTACCTCTCCGTGGGGGTCGTCGAGGAGGGGCCCGAGCCGCTCGTCGGGCGCACCGTCTTCTGCCTGTACCCGCACCAGGACCGCTACGTCGTGCCCGCGAGCGCCGTCACGCCGATCCCCGACGCGGTGCCTGCGGGGCGGGCGGTGCTGGCGGGCACGGTGGAGACCGCCGTCAACGCGCTGTGGGACGCCGCGCCGCTGGTCGGCGACCGGATCGCGGTGGTCGGGGGCGGGATGGTCGGCTGTTGCGTCGCCCGGCTGCTCACGGGGTTGCCCGGGGCCCGCGTCGAGCTGGTCGACGCCGATCCCGGTCGGGCCTCCGTGGCCGCGGCGCTCGGCGTGCCGTTCCGCTCGCCCGGCGCGGCGGCGGGCGACTGCGACCTCGTCGTGCACGCCACCGGTCACCCCGACGGCCTCACCCTCGCGTTGGGCCTGCTCGGCGACGAGGGTGAGGTGATCGAGCTCTCCTGGTACGGCGATCGTCCGGTGCCCGTGCCGCTCGGCGAGGCGTTCCACTCCCGGCGGCTCACCGTGCGTGCCAGCCAGGTGGGCGCGGTAGCAGCCCGGCGACGCGCCCGCCGAACGCACGCCGACCGCCTGGCGCTCGCGCTCGACCTGCTGGCCGATCCGGCGTTCGACGCGCTGATCTCCGGCGACGTGCCCTTCGACCACCTACCGACCGTGATCGCCGAACTGGCGGACGGCCGTCGGTCGGCCCTGTGCCAGCGCGTCGTCTACGACCACGATGGGTGACGTGTTCCGCGTGACGGTCCGCGACCACGTCATGGTCGCCCACAGCTTCCGCGGCGAGGTCTTCGGCCCCGCCCAGGCCCTGCACGGTGCGACGTTCGTGGTCGACGCGACGTTCCGCCGCGTCGAGCTGGACGCCGACAACATCGTCGTCGACATCGGGCTCGCGACGGTCGAGCTCGGCAAGGCGCTGGAGGACCTCAACTACCGCAACCTCGACGAGCACCCCGACCTCCAGGGCGTCAACACCACCACGGAGTTCCTGGCGAAGCTGATCGCCGACCGGCTGGCCGACCGCATCCACGCGGGCGCGCTCGGCGAGGGCGCGCGCGGGATCGAGGGGATCGAGGTCACGCTGCACGAATCGCACGTCGCGTCGGCGGGCTACGAGCGCGGCCTATGAGCGGATACCGGGGACGGCCGCGGGTTGCGGGGTCGACGGCGGCGAGCGGGCGCGAGCGATGAGTCGCGTGCACGTCGTGCTGCCGGGGGACGTCGACGACCCCCGGTCGCCCAGTGGCGGCAACACCTACGGGCGCCGGGTCGCCCGCGAGCTGGATGCGCTCGGGTGGACGGTCGCGCGGCACCGGGTCGCCGGGAGCTGGCCGCGCCCGTCCGCCACCGAGGAGGCCGGGTTGGCGCGGTTGTTGGCGGCCGTGCCCGACGGCGAAACCGTGCTGCTCGACGGGCTGGTCGCCTGCGGGGTCCCGGACGCGGTCGTCCCGCAGGCGGGGCGGGTGCGGCTCGTCGTGCTCGTCCACCTGCCGCTGGCCGCCGAGGTCGGGCTGCCCGCCGACGTGGCCGCCGACCTCGACGCCCGCGAGCGCGCCACGTTGCGGGCCGCCGACGCGATCGTCGTCACCAGCGCAGCGACGGCGCGCCAGCTCGCGCTTCCCACCGGTCTGGACGCCGGTCCAGGCGCCGGTTCCGACGCCGGTCCCGGCGCTGGCTCGGCACCTGGGCCGGGCGCGGGTCGGGGCGCCGACCTCGGGTGCGGTCCTGGCGCGGACCTCGGCACCGTCGACCGGGCGTTGCCCCCGGTGTTCGTCGCCGAGCCGGGCACCGACCCCGCGCCGGTCTCCGTGGGCTCGGACGGGGCGACGGCGCTGGTGTGCGTGGCGGCGGTGACGCCCGTCAAGGGGCACGACGTGCTGGTCGACGCGCTCGCCGCGGTGGCCGACCGCCCGTGGACCTGCGTCTGCGCGGGCCCGCTCGACCGCACGCCCGACCACGTCACCGAGGTGCGCAGGCGCATCGACCGCGCCGGGCTCACCGACCGCGTGCGGCTCGTCGGCCCGCTGGACCCGACCGCGCTCGACGCCGCCTACGCCACCGCCGACCTCGCCGTCCTCGCGTCGCGGACCGAGACCTACGGGATGGCCGCCGCCGAGGCGCTCGCCCGGGGCCTGCCGCTCGTCGCGACGACGGGCGGGGGGCTCCCCGACACCGTCGGCCACGCCCCGGACGGCACCCGCCCCGGCCTGCTCGTCCCACCCGACGACCCGGCCGCCCTCGCCGCCGCGCTGCGCCGGTGGTTCGACGAGCCCGCCCGCCGCGCCGAGCTGCGCACCGCCGCGACGGCCCGCGCCGCTTCCCTCCCCAGCTGGAGTGCGACGGCCGAGGCCGTCGCGGCGGCCCTCGTCCGCGGCGTGCCCGCCCCGCGCCGCGCCCCGCCCTCCCGCCACGCCGCCAGCTCCCCGAGCGCATCTGCCTCCCCCGCACCTGGTGCACCTGGCGCACCCGACGCGCCCAGCCCCGGACCCGGCGCCGACAGCGCACCGACCACGCACCCCGCACCCGGCCTCGACAGCGCACGGGATGTGCACCACGCTCCCGAGCGCGCGGCCGAAGCCCGTGCCGACGACGCAGCTGAGGCCCGTCACGGCGAGGTGCCGCAGCCCCGGTCGAGCCGCGAGGCCGTGCGCCCGTCGCGGGTCCGGGGAGCGGCGAAGTGACGCCCTCCCCGGCGTCCCCAGCGCTCGTGGTCGCGCCGGGAGGCGTGGCTTGACGCCGCCGTTGCCGTCCGAGCCGCCGGTGGCCGAGCCGGACTGGCTCGACCTCCGCGAGCCCGCCGACCGCGGCGCCCGGAGCACCGCGCTGGCCCACGAGCTCGCCGCCGCGCTCCGCCCCGGTCCGGTGCGGATCCTCGACGTCGGGTGCGGCAGCGGCGCGACGACCCGCTGGCTCGCGCCGCTCCTGCCCGGACCCCAGGAATGGGTGCTGCTCGACCGCGACCCGGCGCTCCTCGCGCTCGTCCCCGACCGCACGGCGGACGTGCGCGACCGCGACGGAGCGCCCGTCACCTGCTCGACGCGGCGCGCCGAGATCACCGCGCTCACCGCGCGCGATCTCGCGACCACCAGCGCCGTCACCGCGTCGGCGCTCGTCGACGTGCTCACCGCCGAGGAGGTCGACGGCCTCGCCGCGACGTGCGCGGCGGCCCGCGTGCCCGCGCTGCTCACCCTCACCGTCACGGGCCGGGTCGAGCTCGATCCGCCCGATCCGTCCGACGGCGAGGTCGCCGCCGCGTTCGACGCCCACCAGCGCCGCACCGTCGCGGGGCGGCGGCTGCTCGGACCGGACGCCCCTGCCGAGACCGCGGACGCCTTCCGGCGACACGGCATGAGCGTCCGGACGGCGGAAACCCCCTGGCAGCTCGGCGACGTCGACCGCGCCCTCACCGCCCGATGGCTGACCGAGCGGGTAGCCGCCGCCGTCGAGCAGCAACCCGATCTGGCGGCGCGCGCGACCTCGGCTGTGCACCGTAGGCTGATGAACCGCGCACCGCTCCACGCCGTGATCTATCACGTCGACCTTCTCGCCCTTCCGAACGGAGGCCCTTCATGACGCACGCCGGGCCGCGACACATCGCCAATCCCGTGGCGCCGACCAAGCACGCGGCGCAGGGGCGACGGGTCCCGTGGCTGCGCATCGTCGGTGGGGTCGCGATGCTCGTCGCGCTGGCATCGGTGCTCGGCACCGGTGCTTTCGCCGCCGGGCTGCGCGTCGTCGGGCCGTGGTCGGCGGCGGCGGCGCTCACGCTGGGGCTGTTCTCGACCGTGTGCACCGCGCTGCGGTGGCGGCTGATCGCGCAGCGGGTCGGCTTGCGGCTCGACGTCGCCGAGGCCGTCGCGGAGAGCTACCGCGCCGTGTTCCTCAACTCCGTCCTGCCGGGCGGCGTGCTCGGTGACGTCGACCGGGCGCGGCGGCACGGCCGGGAGGCGGGCGACGTCGGGCGGTCGACACGGGTCGTGGTGTTGGAGCGCACCGCGGGCCAGCTGGTGCTCATCGCCGCTGCGCTGCTGGTGCTGCCCACGCACCCGGCCCTGATCCCGTCGCTGCTGGGCGGGGTGCAGACCAAACCGATCGTGCTCGTCGGCGTGGGCCTGGGCGTCATCGCCGCCACGGCGTTCGTCCTGCTGCGGGCCCGCCGCAACGGCGCACACGAGCGGTGGCGCGCCGCCCTTTCCAAGTCTATCGCCGACCTCCGCTCCGGGGTGTTGGCCCGCGGCGCGTGGCCGGGCATCCTGCTGCTCTCCGCGGGCGCGCTGGCCGGGTACCTGGGCTTGTTCCTCGTCGCCGCGTACGCCGCGGGCACCTCCGCCTCGGTGTGGACGCTCCTGCCGCTGCTGCTGCTGGCCCTCATGGCGATGGGCCTGCCGATCAGCGTCGGCGGCTGGGGCCCGCGCGAGGGTGTCGCCGCGGTGTCGTTCTGGATGGCGGGCCTCACCGCCCCGCTCGGCGTCACCGTCGCGGTCGCGTACGGCGTCCTCGCGCTCATCGCGAGCCTTCCCGGCGCGTTCGTCGTCCTGATGGGCCGCCGCCGCTCGACCGCCCCCGCACCTCAGACCGCGTAGCCACCCGCGCACCACCCGGCCCGCCTGCCCCGCGCCTGGCCTACCTGCCGCGCGCGGCGCCCCTCGCACCCCGCGCACGGCCACCTCGTCGTGCGCGCCACCTCGCGCCTGCGCGCCGCCCACACCGCACACCGCCCTCCCCCGCGCGTCGCACGGGCGCTCTCGCCCCGCGTCGCCCCGCATGTCGTGACGGTCGACGGAATCCTCTTGATCGTGACCGGCGTGTACGCGCTGCTCGGAGCTGCCAACGCATTCCAGGGAGAGGGGTTCCTTCTGGTCGTCGGCGGACTCGCCCTGATCCTGTTCGGCTCAATGGTCATACTTCGATGGAACCCGAGTCTGGTCAGGACGGGGCTGGTCGCCCTGACGGCGGGCTACTTCGCGTCCGCGCTGACCGAATTCCAGGTGGCCACGGATC
>Ga0207708_10004171_pt1 | contig 10621 bp, 9 predicted proteins | sample KBSK5101metaG_FD_184340 | JGI IMG/M metagenome (GOLD analysis project Ga0207708, IMG submission 184340) | Corn, switchgrass and miscanthus rhizosphere microbial communities from Kellogg Biological Station, Michigan, USA - KBS K5-10-1 metaG... | ecosystem: Host-associated > Plants > Roots >...
CCGGTCGGTGATCGCACGGGTGAAGGCGACCATCGCGCCGCCGGGCGCGTACAGGGCGAAGTTCAGCGAGCCGGCGATCGACCGCTCGACGACGTCCTTTCCGCGGCCCATCGCCCAGTACGCGTCGGTGGACAGCCAGCGGTGCAGCAGGTCGACGTCGACGCGCGTCGGGTCGGTGTCGATCTCGTAGCCGTCCGGACGCGCGGCGAGGGCCATGCGGTTCAGTCCTTGCCCTTGTCCGGCACGACGAGGTTGAGCAGCCAGCTGACGATGCCGATCAGCAGGGCGCCGAGAACGGCCGTCGGCCAGAACTTGTCGACGTCGAAGGACAGGTCGAGCTGTTCGGCGATCCAGCTCGTCAGCATCAGCAGAGCGGCGTTGACCACGATCGCGATCAGCCCGAGCGTCAGCGCGTACGCCCAGCAGCCGAGCACCTTGATGATCGGCCGGAGGACGGCGTTCACCACGCCGAAGATCACGGCGACGACGAGCAGGGTGCCTGCCTTCTCGGCGGCGCTGCCCTCGACGGTGATGCCGTCGATCACCAACGTGGAGATCCACAGCGCCAGGGCGCTGATGATTAGCCGGATGATGATGCCCACGCGGTGATCGTCGCATGGCCTCGCCATGGTGTCCGACCCATCCCTATTGTCGGGCACTGCGTAGTGGCACCGTCGCTTATCGTGGGCACACCTGGGGAGGTGCCCGTGCCGTCGCGCTCGGATCAGCTGCATTCGTACCAGTTCGCCGTGCGCCGCGTGGTCTCGGCCGTCGCGGCGCACGAGAGCAACCCCGCCCGTCCTCCCGGCCGGCGGGCCGGCGTCATGCTGCTCGCCGGGGCGCTGGTGGCCGCGCTGGGGCTGGCCGGCTTCGCCGTCTGGGGGCTGCTGCAACCGGGAGGCTCGACGCGGTGGCGCTCCGGCCAGGCGGTGATCGTCGAGAAGGAGTCCGGGGCGAAGTTCGTCTACCTCGACGGTGTGCTGCACCCCGTGGCGAACTACGCGTCGGCGCTGCTGATCCTGGGCTCGGCGAAGCCGGCGACGATCTCGGTCGCCCGCCGCTCGCTGGCCGGGGTGGCACGGGGAGCACCGCTCGGCATACCCGGTGCGCCCGACGCACTGCCGCGGCGCCGCGACCTCGTCGGCGGCCCGTGGTCGGTGTGCGGCGTCGGGGTGCGGTCGGTGGTGCTCGCGGGATCGGCGCCGCGCGGCGGTTCGGCGCTGCGCTCCGACGCGCTGCTGGTGTCGACCCCGGACGGCGCCGTGTACCTGCTGTGGAACGGTCGCCGGGCGCTCGTGCGGGAACCGTCGACGGTGCTCGGGATGCTGGTGTGGGGCGCGCCGCGGCCGGTCGCGGCGGCCCTCGTCAACGCGCTGCCGGTCGCCGCCGACATCGCCCGGGTGCCGGTCGCCGGCCGCGGCCAGCCGTTCCCGCCGCTGGCCGGCGCCCGCATCGGCCAGGTATTTCTCGTCGACGGGCGCCAACACGCCGTCGCGCTGGCCGGCGGGCTGGCCCCGGTCACGCCGTTCCAGGCAGCGCTGCTGATCGGCGATCCGGCCACCGTCGACCGGGTCCGGCAGACCGCGCCCACGCCGCTGCCGCCGGGCGAGTACGCGGCGCTGCCGAAGACGACGTTCCCGGGCTCCTGGGACGGGCTGCCGGTCGAGGTGCCGCGCCTCGCGACGCCGGATCCGGCCGCCACCGTGTGCACCGTTGCCGGCGGCGGCCTGGTCGTCGGTTCCGCTCCGCCGCGCGGCGCGGCGATCTCGGTGGCCTCGGTCGGCCTTGCCGACGAGGTGAGCCTGCCGCCCGGGCGCGGCGCGGTCGTCTTGTCGCGGGCGGCTCCCGACGCGACCGACGGCGTGCTCTACCTCGTCACCGACCTCGGCGTCCGGTACCAGGTGCCGTCGCCCGACGTGTTGGCGATGCTCGGCTACGCCGGCGTCACGCCGGTGCCGCTTCCGGCGGAGATCGTCGCGCTGCTGCCCACCGGTCCGGGCCTTTATCCACAGGCCGCTCGCGCACCGCTGACCGATTAGCCCGAAGTTATCCACAGAAACGAATTGGGTCTGGTGACCGTGGAATCGGCGCCGCTAGCGTGCATGCACATCGTCAACAGCCGGCGATCCGGCGACTACTGACGGAAAATGGGGAGGCTGGTTCACCGTGTCTGTTTCACAGACCAGTACGGAACTGATGCAAACGACCGCACGCCGGTTCGACGACGTGGGGTCCTCGCTCGACGAGATGCTTCGGCGTCTGATGGGCGAGCTCGAGGGGCTGCGCACCCAGTGGACCGGCGCCGGTGGCCGGTCGTTCGAGCAGGTCAAGCTGGCGTGGGCGGCCGATCAGGAGAAGCTGCACCGGGCCCTCGCCGAAACGGCGAACGCGGTGCGCACCGCCGGCCGGCAGTACGACGTCACCGACACGGCGGCGGCCAACCGCTTCACCGCCCACCAGAACCTGCCGCTGTAGACACCGGGGAGGCTTCCAGATGAGTGACATGATCCGCGTCGAGTTCGGCGCGCTGCAGCACGCGAGCGATTCGATCAACACGGCGCTGCGGGCGCTGCAGAACCAGCTGGCCGAGGTCGAACGCGACGCGGCGCCGCTCGTCGCGACCTGGCAGGGCGATGCGCAGCAGGCCTACCAGGTGCGGCAGACCCGCTGGCGGGAGGCGGCGGAGAACCTGTCCGTCATGCTCCGCGACATCAAGCGGGCCCTCGACGAGTCGGCGGCCGACTACCTGAACACCGAGAACCGGAACAAGTCGCTGTTCAACGCAGTCTGATCCGGTCCGGTAGTCGGGTCCTGGGGTCCCGGGCGGCGGTCCTCCCTTCGATGGGGTGGCCGCCGTTCGGCGTTTCCCTGTCCACTCGTCGCCGGCTCTTCCGCGATCTTGGACGTCCACCACTGCCAGGGCGACCGCGGCCGTCCAAGATCGCGTCAGCTCGGGCGGCGCCGGCGGAGGAGGGGGAGGGCGCTCGCCGCGAGCAGCAGGAGCGCCACGAGGGTCAGGCCGCCGAGGGCCAGCCGGTACGCCGTCCGCTCGTCGCGGGCGGCGGCGATCGCGGCACGGCGGGCAGCCGGGTCGGGCGGCCGGCGGGTCACCGGTCCGGCGACAGCGGCCGGTCTCGCGTCGAGGCTGGCGGTGACCGCGCGGTACGGGTTCACCAGGCCCGCGCCGAGGCCGCTGGCGGGCGCCGGGTCGAGGGCATCGGCGGTGGCGACGAGCCGCTCGGCGACCTGGTCGGCGGTCAGCGCCGGTTGGTACTGGCGCACGAGCGCGGCAGTCCCGGCGACGAACGCCGCGGCGAAGCTGGTTCCCGCGTACCTGGCGTACCCGCCACCGCGGGCGGCCGCAGTGATGTCGGCGCCCGGCGCCACGAGATCGACCTGCGGCCCGGTCTGGGACGTCGGGACCCGTGATCCGTCCGGCTGTGCCCCGCCGACGCCCACCACGCCCTCGTACGCCGCCGGGAACGGGAGCGGGTTTCCGGCCTCGTAGCGGTTGCCTGCCGCCGCCACCACGAGGGCGTCCCGGGATCGGGCGTAGCGGACGGCGTCGCGAAGGGCCGGGTCGTCGCGATCGGTGGTGAGCGACAGGTTGATCACGCGGGCGCCCCGGTCGGCCGCCCGGCGCACGGCCGCGGCCACGTCGGCGAGCGGGGCGGCGCGGCCACCCGTCTCGTCGTCGACCCGCTCGCTCACGCGGACCGGAAGGATGGTCGCGGCCGGCGCCACCCCGCGGAAACCGACGCCGGGCCGCGCGCGACCCGCGACGATGCTCGCCACCGCGGTGCCGTGGCCGACGCAGTCGATCCGGCCGTCGCCGCCGGCGTCCAGTGCGTCGATCCCGCCAACCACGGCGCCCGCGAGCTGCGGGTGGCTGGCGTCCACCCCGGAGTCGATCACGGCGACGAGGACGCCGGCGCCGTCGGCGAGGCCGGCCACCCGGTCCAGGCCTTGGCGCTCCTGCGCCCAGGGCCGTTCGGCGCTACCCTGCGTTGCGGGTGGGGGAGCCCCGCACGCTGGCGCTGCGTATACCCGGACAGGTGCCGCCAACGCCGGCAGCACGGCGCACATGCCGCCGGCGAGGGCGGCGCCGAGCACCCGCCATGTCCTTCCGGTTGATCGCATCCGGCCTCCCCTACCGACGCGACCGAATGCTATCGATGGATGGGACTGGTGGGTGTCCCCGCGAAGGAGCATCGCTACTGACGCCGGAGTGCGGGTAGGTTAAGGTGCGCGCACGCGTGACGTGGCAAGCCCTGTAGCTGCCGGAAGGGGGTGGCCGTGGATAGCTGGGCCCCGGCCACCGAAGCCGAGGCGGCGATGCGTGACGTGCTCCGCGCCGGTGACCAGGAGCATTACTTCCGGATCCTGGCCCGGCTAGATCTGTTGCTGCCCGTGTCGGCCGACTCGGCCGGACGCCGCTCGCCCGGCTGGGGGACCTGGTCGTCGGATGGGCGCACCCACGTCCTGGCATTCACGTCCATCCACGCGATGCGGGCGTGCCTGGCCGAGCACGCCGGCAACTACCGGCTGGCCCAGTTTCGCGAGCTCGCCGAGCAGTGGCCCAACCCCGAGTGGTGGCTGGCGATCAACCCCGGCCTGCCGATCGAGGGCTACCTGCCGGCCTGGTTCGTCGCCCAGATCAGCCGCGGCGACGTGCGCCTGCCCGGCCGGGCCATGGGCTCCCGGGCACGCATGGAGCACGCCAACAACCTCCGCGCCCGCGCCGTCGCCCAGGTTCCCCGCCGGATGCCGCCCGCACCGCCGGTGCCCGCCGGCGGCGGCCGGGTGCCTCCCGGCAGGCGACCGCCCGGCGCCGGCATCGTGTTGTCCGGCGAGATCGTCGAGGCCACGCCCGTCGACGCGCCCGTGTCGCCGGCGGCCCCGGTCGAGCCGGTCCGGCCGGCGGCTCAGCCTGCTCAGCCTGCTCAGCCTGCTGCGCGAACGGTCACACCTGGCATTCCGGGTGTTTCCATCCCAACCGGACCGCCCCGTCAGCCGGGCGCGATGCCACCCGGTCGCGAGCGTCCCGCCGAGCCGTTCCCCTCGTCGCCCGCACCGTTCCCCTCGTCGCCGGCGCCCTTCCCGTCGTCGCCCGCGCCGGCTCCCGGTGCGGTGCCGGTGGGCTCGCCCGTGCCGGCCGGGACCGCCGCCGGCGGGCCGCCCGTTCCAGCTGGGCCGACTGCTCCCCCGCGATCCGGCCGCCCCGAGCGGAGCGACCGCAACGGCCGGGCCGACGGGGTCGAGCCGCCGGCCGGCTACCCGGCGCGCCCGGACCAACAGCGGCCGAGCCTCTTCGATCGCTCCGACTACAGCGCGTTCGAGCGTCCGGACTTCCGCGGCCGCCCCGGCGTCGACCATCCCCGCCGCGACCGTGGGGCCGAGGGCGAGCGTCCGGATCAGTTCGAGCGGCCGGAAGGGTTCGACAGGGGCGAGCCGGGCCCGCGGCAGGGACCGTTCGAGGGTCCCGTCGGCCCGGATCGAGACCGCCCGGGCGGATTCGAGCGTCCGGACTACCCCGGCCGCCCGATGCCGTCCGGGATGCCCGATTCGGAGCTGTTCAAGCGGCCCGAGCCGGGTCCGTCCCAGCCGTTCGACCGGTCCGACTTCCGAGACCGGCCGGCGTACGGCGACCGCCCAGCGGCATTCCCCGAACGCGGCGGCCGGCCCGCGCCGCCCGATCGCGCCCCCGAATCCGAGCGCCCGCCGGCGCCGCAGGAGCGGGGCCGCGAGCCCGGCTTCGCGCCGGACCGCCCAGGCGAGCCCGGCTTCGCGCCGGATCGTCCTGGCGGGGCCGGCTTCCCGCCCGATCGCGCTGGCGAGGCCGCGTTCGCGCCGGCGCCGCCCGATCAGTCGCGCGACACCGGTCATCCGCCCGTCCAGCCCGAGCGGCCGGGCGACGGGGACTTCGCGCCACCGCCGGATCACCGGCGCGGTGCCGGTCATCCGTCGCAGGGGCAGGAACACCCGGTCCAGCCGGGTGGCGCGCTGCCGCGGCGCGACGGCCAACGCGACCCCGGTTACCCGCCGGAGCGCGGTCGCGAGCCCGGATACGCACCGTCGCAGGGTGCGCCGCGGGAGCGGCCCGAGCCCGGATACGCACCGTCGCAGGGTGCGCCGCGGGACGGCGGACATCCGGCAGAGCGGCCGGGCGAGCCCGGGTATGCCGCGCAGCCCGCGATGCCAGCGGCCTTCGCGGCGTCAGGCCCGTCCGTGGCGCCAACCGAGGTGGCGCCACCCGGTGCCGTGCCGCCCGGATACCGGGCACCTGATGTGGGTCAGGGTCCGCCGGCGCCGGCACCGCCCGGGTCGACGCCGCCGAGTTCCGGCGCGCCGGGCTACGGTGCGCCGCAGCCGCCGTTCGGCTCGCCGGGGTCGCCGGCCGCTCCGTCGGGTGAGGCGCCCCACCAGCCGACGCCGTTCGGCCCTCCCGGTTCGCCGGTTGCTCCCACCGGCGGGGAGCAGTTCGGGCAGGTGTCGTCGCCGCCGTTCGGCCAGTCGGGGTCGCCCGTCGGCCCGGCGGCGCCGCCGGTGTCGGCCGCGCCCGGGTATGGGCCGCCGGTGTCGGCCGCGCCCGGGTACGCACCGTCGCCTGGCGGTGTCCCCGACCAGATCGCTGCACCGCCCACGTACGCGGCTCCCGAGGCGCCGTCGGCGTTCGGCGGGCCGTGGTCGCCGGCCATGCCCGTGGATCACGAGCCGGCCGCGTACCAGCCGCCCGACCTGCCGCCGTACGAGGAGCCGACCGCGGGCGCATACCGCCCGGCGGGGGCCGATGTCGACGGCGAGCCGTCGCTGGGGTTGGGTGCGCGTCTCGCCGCCCTGCAGGCGCAGTCGGGCGGGTTCGCCGTGATCCCCGTCGACCAGGACGACTCGGATCTCGACGACCACACCGACGGGCGCGGCATGTGGGAGCCGAAGGTGCCGCCAGCTCCGGCGGAGCCGGACGAGGAACCGACCCCGTATCCCGAGCCGGAACAGGCCGATTTCGCGCCGCTCACCCCGTCGAGCGGCGAAAGCGTGAGCGACGGACGGACCTCGAGCCGGGAGCCGGAGCCGGAGCAGTTCGACTACGACGCATATCCGCCGGCCAACGACACGGAGCGCGAGCTGCTCGAGGCGCACCGCAACGGGACCGCCGACCGGGTGCTGTCGACACTGCTGCTCGCGAAGGTTCTCATTCCGGGCTATTCGCCGGACCCGGGCAGCTGGCCGGTCGAGGAGATCGACGGTGGGCGCTATCTCGTGGCATTCACGTCGATGGAGCGGCTGGTGGCGAGGTCCGAAGCGACGCCGCCGGAGCCGCCCAGCCTGCGCTTCACGACGGTGATCGCGCGCTGGCCGAGCGACGAGATCGGGTTCGCGCTGAACCCCGGCACGCCGATGGGCAAGCTGCTCGCGGGCAGTGAGGTGCGAGGGCTGGCGCGGTCGGCGGCCGAGTTCGGGCTCATCGACGCCGAGGGCGAGGAGTCCGACGCGACGCAGCTCGTGGCGCCGCCGAAGCCCGCCGCGCGGCCGGCGCACAGCACGCCGCCGGAGGGTCAGCCGCAGCTGATGCAGCGCACGATCGCGGCGGCGCAGGTGTCGATGTACCTCGAGCGCGGCTACGACCGGGTGTGCGGATTCGTGCACCGGGCCTCGGAACTGTCGCACCTGAGCAAGCCGATCGAGCTGTACCGGGCGCTCGGGCTGCTCTACTCCGGGTCGCCGTTCCGCTCCGACGACGCCGAGGTCTACGTGCTGCGCTGGCCGGCGCACCTGCTGGGGCTGTACCGGATCCCGTTCGGTGGGCAGGGCGAGGAAGCGATGCACGCCATGCAGGGCTGGATGATCGAGCGGGCACCGTTCCGGGGCAACGGGTTCGCGCCGAGCGAGTCCAGCGACGTGGTGGCCGAGTTCAAGATCGATAGCACCCGGCTGCCGCACGGTGCGCAACTATGGCGGCTGAACAGCGAAGGCATCGAGACGCTGGTCGCGCTGTTCGACGCCGACGGCACCCGCTGGCGGAAGATCGGCTCGGCCGATGCGTGACGGCTACATCGCCCGGTGGGAGGGCGACGAGTACGAGGCCAGCCCCGACGGCAACGACGTGCGGCTGTACCGCGCCGAGCCGGCCGACGGCTTCGAGGAGATCCGCGAGGGCCGGTACCGGCGGATCGTGCCCGGGTCCGACGTGAAGATCGAGTACGTGCGGACCGGGTGCATGTGGCGCGGGGAGCCGTTCATCGTGCTCGCCGAGCACGAGGGCTGGCTGCGGGTCGAGTACACCGGCGGGCTGGCGCCCGTCGCGCGGCAGATGGGCCTCGAGGAGTTCGAGTTCGGCGTCTACCAGGGATGGGCGCCGGCCGCCGAGGTCACCGACGTGCGCGAGTTCCGCGTCTAGTCAGCTTTCGCCCAGCGGAGAATCTCGCCGGTCACCAGGTCCGGCGTCTCGCGATGCGGGAAGTGGCCCACGCCGTCGAGGAGGCGCCACTCGTAGTCGGCCAGCACGTACCGGCCCGAGCCGAGGGCGGTGCGGGCCAGGATCGCGGAGTCGGCCGAGCCGTGCAGCTGGAGCGTCGGGCTGACGATCGGCTGCTGCATCTGCTTGACGTAGCGGTACCCCTGCAGCCGCAGCACCGACCGGACCGCCCAGCGGTACGCCTCCAGTGCGCAGAACGCGGTCTGCGGGATGCGGAACGCCTCGCGGCAGCGCTCCTCGTAGTCGCGGAAGTCGGCTGTCGACCGCCACGCGGTGCCCGCCCACCGCCACAGGTAGCTGCCGATCACCGCCGCCTCGGTCCGGGTGAGCGCGTGCTCCATCCGCGGCACCTGAAAGCGGATCATCGGCAGCGACGAGACGAGTTGGCCGCGCGGGTCGGTGAGCAGGCCGGCCCGCAGCCGCAGCGGGTGGGCCGCGGCCATCACGACGAGCCGGCGCACCAGGCGGGGGTGGAAGCAGGCCGTCGACCAGGCGACCATGCCGCCGTAGCCGGCGCCGACGAGTACCGCCCGCCGCTCGCCGAGGGCCCGGATCAGCCCCGCGGCGTCACCGGCCATGGTGTACCCGTCGTAGCCGCGCGGCGGCTTGTCGCTGGCGCCGTATCCACGCAGGTCGACGGCGACGGCGCGGAAGCCGGCGTCGGCGACGGCCGTGAGCTGCGGCTCCCAGGCGAACCAGCACTCGGGGAAGCCGTGCAGGAACAGCACCAGCGGGCCGGTCCCGGCCTCGACCACGTGGAACCGGGTGCCGTTGGCGCTGACGAACCGGTGCGTCCACGGTCCATCGGCCAGCACCACCGAGTCGTCCACCGGACGGTTCATGTCGCCCAGCGTAGTGGTCGATGATGTCGTGGAGCCGCACCAGGGCTGGTCACCGATGTGAACGCCGCATACCGTCGCAGTTATGACGGCCTTTCCGCTGCCGGTGATTTCGGTCTCGGGGACCCCGGGGGAGTGCGGCGCCGCGTACGGCGCAGCCGCCGCAGACCTCGTCGCCGCGAACAACGACACCTACCTGCGCCGGTTCGCCACCCGGGCCGACTTCGACCGGGCCACCGTGCGCAGCTGGGGCGACGCGTTCCGCGCCACCACGCTGGAGTACCAGCCGCGGATCGCGGAGATGCTCGACGGCGTCGCGGAAGGCGCCGGTGTCGCGGCGGCGGAGATCTACGCGCTGAACGGGCGCACGGAGCTGCTGTACGGCGCCGGCCGGTCCGCCGGCGATGGTGAGTGCACGGCCATCGGGCTGATCGGCGACGGCACGCTGCTCGGCCAGAACTGGGACTGGCACCCTGACCAGCGCCCGTACTCGCTGCTCCTCGCGACCACCGACGAGCGCGGCCACACAGTAGTCGCGATGGCCGAGGCGGGCATGCTGGCCAAGGCCGGGCTGAACTCGTCGGGCGTCGGGGTGTGCGTGAACATGCTGGGCAGCGACCGCGACGGCACCCCGGGCGGCGTGCCGTACCACGTGATCCTGCGCTCGGTGCTGGAGGCGAGCGACCTCACACTCGCGCTGCGGGCGGTCTGCCAGAGCCCGCGCGGCGCGTCGATCAACCTGCTGATCGGGCAGGCGCACGACGGGCCGGGCGGCGGCGAGATGATCGACGTCGAGGCCGTGCCGGGCGACGTCGGCTTCCTGCACCCGGACGAGGACGGCCGGCTCGTGCACGCCAACCACCTGGAGACGGCCGTCGGCGTGCACGACACCCTCAAGGACTGGGGTGGATCGTCGTTCTTCCGCGCGTCGCGGGCGCGGCGGCTGCTGGCCGCCGGCATGACGATGGCCGACATCTTCGCCGACCACCTCGGTTTCCCGAACGCGATCTGCCGGCACGTCGACGAACGCGACGCGCCCGAGGACCACTCCGAGACCGTCTTCTCGATCCTGCTCGATCTCGACGTCCGGCGGCTCGGTGTCGCCACCGGGCCGCCGTGCATGTCGTCCTACGAGTGGATCACGATGGAGCAGGCCGCGAAGCCGCGCTCAGTCCTCTGACTTCCCGCTCTTCATCCCGCTCGCGATCAGGTCCATCACCGCCGAGTCCTGCAGCGTCGTGACGTCGCCGAGCGACCGGTTCTCGGCCACATCGCGGAGCAGCCGGCGCATGTTCTTGCCGGACCG
>Ga0207708_10004172_pt1 | contig 10620 bp, 9 predicted proteins | sample KBSK5101metaG_FD_184340 | JGI IMG/M metagenome (GOLD analysis project Ga0207708, IMG submission 184340) | Corn, switchgrass and miscanthus rhizosphere microbial communities from Kellogg Biological Station, Michigan, USA - KBS K5-10-1 metaG... | ecosystem: Host-associated > Plants > Roots >...
CAGTTCTGTTTCCGCGGCGATGGCGGACGCCCGCAAGAATGTGAGTAGAATGCCGCGGTCGGAAGTAGTGGAAAGACTGGGCAGTGAAAAACACGTGCCGCACGCTGATCTTCCGTATAACGGTCCAAAATATACGCTCGCATTTCAGCACTATGGAATTGATTAAGGAGATAGTCGCATGGAGCAAACAACCATAGAAATTGTTAGTGAGGTTGAGGACATCGATCCCGCGGACTTGAAGGACGAACTTGAACGGCAGTTGGCAGGAGCCGGTATCGAACTACACTTACGTCGAGGTGCCGCAGAGAATCGCTTTGATTTTGGATTGCTGCTGGCGGTGCTCGGCGGCGCAGCCAGCGCTGCAAAACTCGTGTCGACCGTCGTGGAGCTAATAAGAGGCCGGCGTGTAAACAGCACAATTAAACTGATGGGCCGCGACGGATCAACTATCCTCGAAGTTCCCGCCGACACCAGCACTGAGAGAATCGAACAGCTATTAAAAGTACAACAACAAGACAAGTTGAGTGAGTTGAAGGAAATCAGGGTGACTTAACTAGCGCACCTGGTAAGAGTAATCGGTTACAAAGATGGGGCGTGGTCTATAAACATGAGGGCCAGATCCTCAACTCGTGGGCTTCGAGGCTCGCTGCTGCCCGTTCAACAATTCTGTCGTATGTTCAGTGATGCTCGATGGAACTAATAAATTGGGAGCGGCAGACGAAGGTAGTATTTCCTGATCGTCTCCCGAGCGCAGTGGATTAGTCTGAGAAACACTTTCTCCGGCTGTGTGCCTCTCATGAAGCGGAGTGAATCGCGACTCTATGAGATCGGCAATGCCCGAAACAAACGCGATAACTCCCAAGCAAGCCAGCCATCCGGCAAATATCATCCAAATAATTATCCAGTCCGGTTTACCGCTGAACAGCGCCAGCGCTGCGCCAACCAACCCTGAAGCACCGATCATTCCAGTCGCGCGAACGATTTTCGTCAGGCCCTCGCTTCGCTTCTCCAATTTATTCTTAGCTGCTTTGGGCTTCGTCGGGGTTTTATTGTCCAATTGGGCGGGGTCGAGTTGTTGCGCCAGAGCCAAGGCAACTGTTTCCAGATTGGTGCCACAAGCGCGACAAAACTTAGCGCCTTCAAGATTCTGCGTTGCACACCGGGGACAATACATAGTTACCCTTCGGAAGACTTGTACGAGGAGACCTCAACACGAGGTTTCAGAAATACCGTCGAATCACCTCATTGTATTGTCAGTAATCCTCTACATGGAGGTGGCACAAGTTGCACCGATCGATCGCTCATTACTGATCAGCGCGATTCGCTTCCGCCGCTCCTGTCCAACAATTTGCTCGGCATCCGGTGACTTGGAGCGCGAAAATATCACAACTATTTAGATTGCTTCTGCACGTTATCCACCACGCGGCGAAAGAATAGAGCAGCCCGATTCACTGTGTCTTCAAACCAGGGTGTGTAATTCCAGAAGGGATGCGGCGCTTTCTGAAGCAACACAAGTTCGACTTGGCCGCCAGCACTGCGATATAGGTCCGCAAAAGTTGACGACTGTTCTGGCAACACGTTTTCATCGGCTGTCCCATGCATAAGAAGTACGGACGGCCCACCGGCCTTCACATGATTTATCGGTGATGCGCGTGCCCACAGCTTCGGGTTCTGCGCCGGTGACGCGTGGAGAAACCGCGCCACCACGCTCCTTCCACCAGTGTTCAGACGAAGAAGATCGGTAGGAGTGGCCATTGCCACCACAGCTTGCACGCGGCTGGATATGTTGTTGTTGCCCCCATTGCCTTCGAGATCGTGGTCGTTGCTAATGGCCGCCAGCAGCGCCATGTGCGCCCCCGATGAACCGCCAAGCGTGCCGATCACGTCCGGGGATATACCGTACAGTTTGGCGTTCGCGCGCATCCAGCGGATTGCCGCCTTCACGTCCTGCACTGCGCCGGGAAAAGCAGCTTCATCAGCAATACGGTATTCGATGCTGGCGGCAGCCACCCCTCGTTCAGCGAGAGCAGATCCCACGTGGGCAGACTCTTTTCGGTCATTGACCATCCATCCGCCGCCTCTGATTACAATCACACCGGGAACTGCTTCCTTGCGGTCAGCAGGGAGATAGAGGTCAAGCCTTAGCGCTCGCTTGCCGTAACGAGCGAACACAATCGCCTGAACGACCCTGACCCTGGGGGAGGGATGATACTGCACACGAGTTGGATCGTTGGAAAGTTGAGTTGCCTGTGTGGCGAGCGGTTCGTTCCCGACTATCCTCATCGCCAAAACTACCGTTGCCATCATCAGATAGTGCCAACAAGGTTTGAAGCTGTAAGAGGAGAAAGGCATGAACGTTACCAAGAGTTACCGCCCCAAGCCTACTTGCAGAAGGAGAGAGAGAGTCTGGAAGTTGTTGAAAGTAATTGGTAGCGCATACGGGACTCGAACCCGTGATCTCTGCCTTGAGAGGGCAGCGTGTTAACCAACTACACCAATGCGCCGCAACGGGTTGGAATTATAGGTGTCGCCAGTCTTAGCCGCAAGCACGCATCTCAAGGATGAGGGATGAAGGATCAAATGCTATACTGCCAGCGTTCGGCATCATTCCGCTTATATGGTCACTCGAAACTGATCCCCTGTATGCCTCACCTGCTCGTCGTTAACCACAACGTCGCGCCGAGTTTCTTCTTTCCATTTCGTTTTTCAAATCAACTCCAGTCCCGACGGAGGAATCGATGAATATCGTTGTGCTGCGCGAAACACAAAAGGGCGAAGCGCGCGTGGCACTCATGCCCGAATCCGTCAAGAAGCTCGTCGCTCTCAAAGCCTCTGTGCTTGTCGAATCAGGCGCCGGTCTCTCGGCAGCTCGCACTGACGAAGAATTTAAGGACGCAGGTGCAGCGATCTCAACTGACCGAGCAAAACTTCTTTCCGACGCCGACGTCCTGGCCGTTGTTAACAGACCCTCGACAGAAGACTTCCAACAATTGCGCAATGGAACAGTTGTCATTGGTTTCTTGCGAGCGCTGGATGAGCCTGCAGCGCTGACGCCGGCAGTAAGTGCTGGTCTGACGACGTTTGCAGTTGAACTGATCCCGCGCATCACACGTGCGCAGGCAATGGACGCACTTTCGTCGATGGCGACAGTTGCCGGTTACAAGGCGGTGCTGATTGGCGCTTCATATATTCCACGCATGTTTCCGTTGTTGATGACCGCTGCGGGAACTGTTCCACCCGCGCGTGTGTTAGTGCTCGGCGCCGGTGTTGCAGGACTGCAGGCGATCGCAACAGCACGCCGGCTGGGTGCAGTTGTGGAAGGATACGACGTCCGCGCGGCAGCGGGTGAACAAGTGAAATCACTCGGCGCCACATTTCTCGAAGTTGACCTCGGCGGAATAAAAACTGAAGACGCCGGCGGCTACGCCGTTGAATTATCAGATGAAGCGATGAACCGTGGGCGCGCTTTGATCGCTGAACATGCAAAGACTACGGATGTCTTGATCACCACAGCGCAGGTGCCGGGCCGTCGTGCTCCCTTGCTGATCACGGAAGAAGCTGTGAATGGCATGAAACGAGGCTCAGTGATTATCGATCTCGCAGGATCCACTGGTGGTAACTGCGCCCTGAGCAAGGCTGACGAAGTAGTTGAGCGCAACGGCGTGACGATCCTGGCGCCGACAAATTTGCCGGCAACAGTTCCAGTACACGCGAGTCAGCTGTACTCGCGAAATATCACTTCATTCTTAACGCTGCTGATCAAAGATGGGCAGTTGCAGATCGATATGAACGACGATGTAGTTGGTCCATCTTGTGTAACGCACCAGGGAAAGGTTGTTAACCAGAGAGTGGCAGCAAGTATGGGAACCTCGGCAGCGTGATTCGTCCATGAAAGAAGAAGATCAGCTAATAAACAACGACGGCGGCAGCGTGCTACTCGCAATCTTCGCGGGCTCGGGAATCGCAGTTGCGTTTGGACTCGGCGGTTTCTTCCTGTTGAAAGATAACACCTCGGCGATGGGTGTGGTTCTGTTTTTTCTCCTCCCGTTTGCGACAGGACTGGCAACAGCACTCATTGCACGTGGCATTAACATTCTCTTTGCATCACTCATCATTGGAGCGGTGATCTGCACCGCAGTTTTGATACTCACCAAGATGGAAGGTTGGGTGTGCCTGCTGATGTCGTTACCGCTTCTCGCCATCGGCATGACGATTGGCGCGCTCGTCGGCGTGCTTATCCGACGACAGGTTATCGATGACTCACCGAGAGGGACGAGCTTGCGTCTGTTCATCATGCTCGTCATTCCCTTCTTCCTGACGGGTGCAGACTACACAGAGAAATCATCCAGAAGAATACTGCGCTACGAAACGATCACCCACGAAGTGACACTTGATGCTTCACCCGACGTCGTTTGGAACCAGCTAAAAGGTTTCGACAAGATTACCGGCTCGAAGACGTTTCTGATGAAGATCGGCTTGCCGGTGCCGGTGAGCTGCGTGATGGAAGGTGAAGGAGTCGGGGCGAAGCGTACGTGTTATTTTGAATCGGGATCGATTGAAGAGCGGGTCACTGAATGGCAGCCTCCCAACTTGATGAAATTTGAGATTACTGCTTCAGACGTTCCCGGTAGACCGTGGCTCTCTTTCAAAGACGCAGCTTATGAGATTCGTAGCGTAAATGGTAAGACAGTCGTTACGCGAAGCACCACGATCATTTCGCGTCTGTCACCTGCCTGGTATTGGCGGCCGATGGAAAAGATCGGGGTCGAAACGGAGCACGAGTATCTGTTTGAAGAATTGAAGAGACGAGTGAAGGGAGCAAATTAGATGACACATGAACACCTGATCTCAGCTCTGTATGTTTTTGCGCTCGCTGCCTTTCTTGGGTACCAGGTGATCTCGCGAGTACCGCCGTTGCTGCACACGCCACTGATGTCGGCGACAAACGCGATCTCAGGCATCTCGCTGGTGGGTTCGATTGTTACAGCCGGCGCGCGCTACAACACCGTCAGCACGATTCTCGGGTTTGTTGCAGTCGTCTGTTCAACCACAAACGTTGTCGGCGGATTTGTGATCACCGATCGGATGTTGAAGATGTTTAAGCGAAAAGAGATTGGGCCGAAGAAGGATTAGACGTTGCACTTGGTGCTTCATGCTTAGTGCTTTGTTCTTAGTGCTTGGTTCTTTGTGTAGTTTCGACCTTTCTTCACCTCGTTAGAGGTGTCATGTTTATAGATGGGAGACTCTCTCATTGTTATCTCCGTTCGGCAGCGCGGAAATCTCTAGCTGATCGAGACGTAACAGCTCCGCGCTGCCGAACGGAGACGACCTGCAAGTGGCTACTCGATCTATAAACATGACACCTCTAACGAGGTGAAGGCGATACGGTATCCACAAAAACCGCAGAATCACAAAGGACAAAGCACCAAGAACAAAGCACGCAACTGACAAACGACTGACAACGGACACATCTTGGAAACCTACTTCATCGAAATCAGTTACTTGCTCGCGTCGATCCTCTTCATCCTCGGATTGAAGGGGTTAAGCCATCCGGAAACTGCCAAGCGCGGCATGCACCTCGCCGAGTTTGGCATGTTGATGGCCATCATCGGCACACTACTCCATCACGAGATCGTGACCTACACGTGGATCATCACGGGTCTCGCGATAGGGTCAGTGGTGGGACTGGCGATGGGCCTTTGGGTTCCGATGACGGCAATGCCTCAACGCACCGCGCTCTCGCACGCATTCGGTGCTTTCGCTGCCGCACTCGTGGGAATCTCCGAGTTCTACAAGGTCAGTGTTCATGGCGAACACATCGATCGAATCACCATGAGCGCACTCGGCTTTGAAGTTATGCTGGGCGCCCTTACGACAACCGGAAGTTTGCTCGCCTTCGCCAAGCTACAGGGAATGGTGCGCGGGACACCGATGACCTACAAAGGGCAGAACATCTTCAACATGAGTCTGCTTGCTGTGACCGTCGGCATCTTTCTTTACCTGATCTTTGTTCCGACTTCGATGCCGCTTTTCTTCACGATGGTGGGTTTATCCTTCGTCTTTGGTCTCTTGCTGGTGATGCCAATCGGTTCAGCCGATATGCCGGTTGTGATGTCGCTGCTGAACTCCTACGCCGGTTTGGCCTCGGCTGCGACAGGGTTTGTCTTAAACAACAAGGTTCTCATTATCGCCGGCACACTCGACGGGTTCTCGGGTTTCATTCTTTCGATCCTGATGTGCAGGGCGATGAACCGCTCGATCACCAATGTGCTGTTTGGGGCCTTCGGCAGCGCAGCCACCGCGACTGGCGCCGAAGATCAGCAAGGAACGATGCGCGAAGTCGCACTTGAAGACGTTGGCGTGCAGCTCGCGTATGCGAACAAGGTCATATTTGTTCCCGGCTATGGTCTCGCAACGGCGCAGGCCCAACATGCGGTGCGCGAACTCGCCGACGTGCTTGAAAAGCGCGGTGTCACAGTCAAATATGGAATTCATCCGGTCGCCGGTCGAATGCCTGGACACATGAATGTATTGCTCGCTGAGGCAAACGTTCCCTATTCGTCCCTTTACGAACTCGAGCAGATCAATCCGGAGTTTCCGACAACGGACGTCGCAATGGTTATCGGCGCAAATGACGTAGTCAATCCCGATGCCCGCGATAATCCCACGAGCCCGATCGCGGGGATGCCAATCCTTGAAGTAGACCGTTCGAAGTCTGTTGTGGTCCTGAAACGCGGACAGGGCAAAGGGTTCTCGGGCCTTGAGAATCCGCTGTTCTTCAAGCCCGTGACGGGCATGCTGTACGGCGATGCGAAAGACTCGCTGACCCGACTTGTGCAAGCAGTACAACACGCGTAACCTTCTTTGGAGTGCGGTCCCGACACATCGGGATCGCCGCTTTTTTTAGAACATCCCAACAACTCAGACCAAAGCGCTGACAGGTCAGCGCACTCCAAAGGAGTAGACTGTCAACCTGGAGAACTCATGCGAAGATTAATGACTATCCTTCTATTGGCGAGCATGCTCGTCGTTTCTTTTCCCTCTTCTTTCGCGCAGCGAAATTCGGACAAAGCCAAAAAGGCGGCTCCGTCAGTTACCACGCAAAGAGGCACTGACACGATCACCGCAGCTCAAATGCACGATTACCTGAGTTTCATTGCCTCCGACGAAATGGAAGGTCGCGACACTCCCTCAAGAGGTCTTGACACAACGGCGAAGTTTATCGCCACCAATCTCGGACGCTGGGGATTCAAACCGGCCGGCGACAACGGCACATTCTTTCAAACGATAGAGTTGCGGCGGGATCGAGCCGACGGTGGGCAAACAAAGGTTGAATTCTTTGGTCGCACGCTTAACTCGGGTGTTGAATACATTCCGCTCGCCGGTTCGGGCGTTGTGAATGCGCCGATGGTGTTCGCTGGAAACGGATGGTTTGTTAAATCAAAGAATATTGATGCCTACAAAGACATTGATCCCACCGGCAAGATCGCGATTATCTATGGATCACCTGCTGGTTTTCCGCGCGGAATTTCTCGCGCGGATCTAACAGGGAAGATGGGTGACGACTGGATGGGGCCAACCGATTATGCGCGCAAGAAAGGTGTTGTTGGCCTCGTTTACGTGCCTGACGTCCAATTCCTGACTGGCTGGGACCGGACGCGTCGTCAGATCATGGATCGTGGTTCAATCGGGGTCGCAAAGTTTCAAGCTCAGGGTTCGAACCCGCTGCCGTCGATTGTTGTTTCACCTGAGATAGCGAGCGGAATACTTCTCGGTGAAAAGGCGAACGCAAATCTAATCTACAACGGCTACTACGGCACGGGCGTGCCCGCGTCATTCGCTTTGAATCCAGAGAAGAAACTAAGCCTGAATCTCGCGAACAGAAGCGAGGTCATTCCCACACAGAATGTCGTTGCAGTATGGGAAGGCGGTGATCCGGTTTTGAAAAATGAGTATGTCGCAATCGGCGCCCACTACGATCACGTGGGAATTTGTGCTCCCAACGCGACGGATCAAATTTGCAATGGAGCCGATGATGATGGGTCGGGAACCACGGGAATGCTCGCTATTGCCGAAGCGCTTGCCAAGGCACCCACGCGTCCGAAACGCTCGGTGCTCTTTGTGTGGCACTGCGGCGAGGAAAAGGGGTTGTGGGGTTCGCGCTACTTTACGGAGTATCCGACTGTTCCGCTTAATCAGATCGTCACGCAACTGAACATGGACATGATCGGCCGGAGCAAAAAGGATGGCGATACGAATGCGAGAAACAAGGATCTCACCGGCCCCAACGATATATATGTGATCGGTTCGACGATGATGAGCACTGAACTCGGGGAAATACTGGAGACAGTCAACAAGTCGTACCTGAACCTTGGTTTTAACAAACGTTACGACGACCCAAACGATCCTGAACGATTTTTTTATCGCAGTGACCACTACAACTACGCGAAAAAAGGTATTCCGATCATCTTTTTCTTCGATGGTGTACACGAAGACTATCACCGCGCTGGGGATTCGGCCGACAAGATCGACTATCAGAAGATGGAGAAAGTCGCGCGCACGGTTTACATGATGTTGTGGGAGGTGGCGACGCGGCCAACGAGACCAAAGGTTGATAAGCCTTTGCCGGCGCAGTTGAGTACGAACTGAAAGTTTTGATCTACTTCAGGAAAACGGTCAACGTGCAAAAACATCAACGGTCAAGCTCCACTGGAACAAGTCAAGCTAACCTAATCGCAGGTTGGGAAGGGCGGTTTACCCCCGCTCAATGTCCCTCCATTCAACGTTGAGAGTAAAGCACATTGAGCGGGGGTAAACCGCCCTTCCCAACCTGCATTTATTTGGGCTTGAGCTATTTCAGAAAAATTGAGAACTGATCATTATGTCCGTTGAATCTGAGCTGTGACTCCCAACGCAGCTCTCGACGTAATGTGTCACCCACTTACCGACGGCGTGCCGCTGTTAACCTTCTGTAAGCTTCATCGCGAGACACGCCCAACTCGCGCGCAGCCTTCTTCAAAGCACTGCGATGATCTAATCCTTCGCTTTCGAACCTTGTTACCAGCGTTTCGATATCTGAGTCCTCGATTTTCCGCATGGCCGCGTTCCTTTGGCGATCGATCAAGAGCACAATCTCGCCGCGCGGGTTTTCGGACTTGCCGTAATGCTCCGCAAGTTCCAGCAACGTTCCGCGGCGGAGCTCTTCGTGAAGTTTAGTTAACTCGCGCGCGACAACGGCTTGTCGTACACCACCCAATACTTCCGCCGCATCTTTCAGCGTGGCCCGCAGACGATGTGGTGCTTCATATAACACCAGTGTCCCCGGAACATCGCCCAACTCAACCAACCTGGTTCGTCTTGCGCCCGAACGCGCTGGAAGAAAACCGCCAAAGAAAAATTCGTCTGTCGGTAATCCTGAAGCTACAAGAGCAGTAACAAGCGCTGATGGTCCAGGCACTGAAACAACCGAAATATTGTTCTCGATTGCGAGCCGCACTAAACGAAACCCTGGATCGTTAATGCCGGGAGTACCTGCGTCAGAGACGATCGCAACGTCGCTTCCCGCTAGCAATCGTGCTAACAGTTCTACGCTCCGTTGCTGTTCGTTGTATTCGTGATAGCTGATCGTTTTAGTGTCGATCGCGTAGTGCTGAAGCAGCTTATGAGTGTGCCGCGTGTCTTCAGCGGCGATGATATCGACATCTTTCAATGTCTGAATCGCGCGCTGCGTGATGTCTGCGAGGTTGCCGATTGGTGTCGCGACGATGTATAGGATCCCAATCACTGAATGTAAGTTAGTGCCACACTTATCGTATTGTCGAGAGCTTAACTGATATTCAGTTCTTCACAACGGTTGCATAAGATTTATGGGACGATTTCCTGCACGCATTCATGTCCTTCTGGCACGCGAGGCAGCCGTTGGTGTCGTCATCCGGCGTGGACCATCAAAACAGGTGTGCGCTCTGCTTTGGGATCGCAAGCGAGATGAGTTTCATGTGGGCCAATGGCTGATGGGCCACATCTATGAACGCCGGAGCGACCTGTCGCCCGATGGAAAACATTTGATCTATTTCGCCATGAATGGAAAGTGGCTCTCTGAAGCAAAGGGCTCCTGGACAGGAATCTCCAGGGCTCCATATCTCAAGGCTTTGGCGTTATTTCCAAAAGGCGACTGCTGGAACGGTGGGGGTCTCTTCACCAACAATAATTCTTACTGGCTCAACGATGGTTGCGGTCATTCGGTGCTTCGTAACACACGAGAAGTTAAGCGCAACCTGAAGTTCAGACCGTCGGACAATTTCGGTGGCGAGTGTCCGGGAGTTTATTACCTGCGTTTGCTTAGAGACGGATGGACACTGGTGGAGCGCCGTAACGCGACCCGGTTGCACGATGTTTTCGACAAACCCCTTTCTCACGGATGGATACTGAGGAAGCTAGCCCACGCTGAGGTTGGCGCACCTCAAGGGAAAGGATGTTATTGGGATGAACACGAGCTTTTCAATGTTGAATCTGGCGCGCGTATCAAGTGTAAGGACTGGGAATGGGCTGACGTCGACAACAAGCGATTAGTTTGGGCGACACAAGGTAAGCTGTACGCGGGGCGCCTAAGTACGGCGGGCG
>Ga0207708_10004176_pt1 | contig 10616 bp, 9 predicted proteins | sample KBSK5101metaG_FD_184340 | JGI IMG/M metagenome (GOLD analysis project Ga0207708, IMG submission 184340) | Corn, switchgrass and miscanthus rhizosphere microbial communities from Kellogg Biological Station, Michigan, USA - KBS K5-10-1 metaG... | ecosystem: Host-associated > Plants > Roots >...
CGCGTCACCATCCTCACCTCGAGCTACCGCATCAAGGGGCACATCGACCTGCTGCCCGGTGCGCGCGTCACCGACTTCATGGCCGAGGCGCGCGATTTCATCGCGGTGACCAATGCCGAAGTCTGGGAGCTGCAGGTCGGCGGCCGGCAGGTTCTGGCGGCGCCGTTCATCAACGTCAGCCGCGACCACATCGAGATCATCCTGCCGGGCCACTCCTAGCTACCGGTCGAGCCCCTGGTCCTCGTAGGACGAGGGGTCCGAGATCGGCTCGATGTGCGTGAACACGGCGGCATTCGGCACCGCAACGCGGATGCGCGCCTCGATTTCTTCCGACAGCCGGTGCGCGCGCGACACGCTCCAGCGGTCGGGAACCAGGAGGTGGAACGAGACGAAGCGCCGCGCCGCCGCGCGCCGGGTGCGAAAGGCGTGGAAGGTCACGCCTTGCTTCGCGTACTCGTCGAACAGCTTCTGGATCGCGTCCCGGTCCTCCTGCGCGATGGCCGCGTCCAGCAGGCCGGCGGCCGAGCGCCGCACCAGGCCGATCCCGGTCCAGATGATGTGGAGCGCTACCGCGAGCGCCACCAGCGGGTCGAGGCGCAGCCAGCCGGTCAGGAACACCAGCGCAACGCCGAGAATCACGCCCGCGGAGGTCCACACATCGGTCATCAGGTGCCTGCCGTCGGCCTCGAGCGTGATGCTCTGGTGGCGCTTGCCTACGCGCAGCAGCACGATGGCGGCGCCGAGGTTGATCAGCGAAGCAGCGGCGCTGATGCCGAGTCCGAGAAGCGGCGCTTCCAGCGGCTCGGGTCGCAGCAGCCGCGGAATCGCCGTGGCGAAGATTCCGGCGGCGGCGAGCACGATGAGCGCGCCTTCGATGCCGGCGGCGAAATATTCCGCCTTGGAAAACCCGTAGGGATGCTCTTCGCTCGGCGGCGATGCCGCCAGCCGCAGCATGGTGAGCGCGAGCAGCGCGGCCGCGAGGTTGACGATCGACTCGAGCGCGTCCGAGAGCAGGCCGACCGACCCGGTCAGCCACCAGGCGAGCGTCTTCAGCCCGATGGTGGCGATCGCCGCCGCCACCGACATCCAGGCGAAACGCTCGAGGTTCATGAAGGGCGAAGGCGCGGGGTTCATGGCTGGCGGATGATGCCTGTTTCGAGCAGGTAGGTGCGATCGGCGACTCGCTCGGTGAAATGCCGGCTCTGCTCGGCAAGCAGCACCGCGACGCCCGCCTGCTTGAGCTCGCCGATCGCGCGCGCCACGTGCTCGACCACGACCGGTGCCAGCCCCTCCGAGGGCTCGTCCAGCAGCACCGCGCGCGGATTGCCGGCGAGGGTGCGCGCGATGCACAGCATCTGCTGCTCGCCGCCCGACATGCGCGCGCCTTGCCGCTCGCGCAACGTCGCGAGCGCGGGAAACAGCTGGAACAGCTTCTGTTCGCTCCAGCCTGGCGCGCCGTGGCGCGGCCGCTGGCGCCCGACCTCGAGGTTCTCCGCCACGGTCAGGCCGGCGAAGATGCGGCGGTCCTCCGGGACGTAGCCGAGCCCGAGGCGGGCGATCTGGTAGGGCTCGAGGGCGGTGAGATCGTGCTGGTCGAAGCTCACCGCGCCGGCGGTGGGTCGAACCAGCCCCATGATCGCCTTGAGCGTGGTCGACTTGCCTGCGCCGTTGCGGCCGAGGAGCGCGACGACCTCTCCCGCCCGCACCTCCAGGTCCAGGTCGAACAGCACTTGCGCGCGGCCGTAGCCGGCGCGCAACCCGCGTACCTCAAGCATCGCCAAGGTAGACCTCGCGCACGCGCGGATCGGCGCGCACCGCTTCGGGCGTGCCGGCGGCAATCACTTTGCCAAGATGCAGGACGATCACGCGCGTAGCAAAGCCGAACACCACGCTCATGTCGTGCTCGGTGAATAGCACCGCCAGCCGATCGTCGCGCGCGAGGCCGGCGGCGAGCTGCATCAGCGCGCTACGCTCTTCGGGCGCCATGCCGGCGGTCGGCTCGTCCATCAGCAGCAGGCGCGGCCGGTTCGCGAGCGCGACCGCAAGCTCGACGCGCTTCAGGTCGCCATAGGCCAGCTCGGCGCAGGGGCGCGCGGCCTGCTCGCGCATGCCGACGCGCTCGAGCAGGGCATCGGCCTCCTCGACGCGAAAGCCCGCGGCCCGCGTCCACATCGAATAGTTGTGCCGATGATGCGAAAGCAGCGCGGCCTGCACGTTCTCGCGCACGCTCATCGACGCGAACGTTGCAGTCACCTGGAAAGTGCGGCCGACGCCGAGGCGCCAGATGCGGTGCGGCGGCAGGCCGAGCAGGCTGGCGCCGTCGAGGCGCACGTCGCCGGCGTCGGGCGCGACCTGGCCGTTCAGGATGTTGAAGCAGGTGGTCTTGCCGGCGCCGTTCGGGCCGATGAGCGCGACCATTTCGCCGGCGGCGACGTCGAAGGAAACGTCGCGCACCGCCTCGACGCCGCCATAGGCCTTCGAAAGACGGGTTACCGCGAGAGCCATTTTCTAGCCGCGCCGGCAATGCCGATGGGAAATACGAGCACCAGCAGCAGGACCACCGCGCCGATGGCGGCGCGCCAATAGGCGACGTCGCGCGACACCGCGTCCTCGAGCCAGGTGAAAAGCGCCGCGCCCCAAACCGGACCGGTCACCGTCTGCACGCCGCCGAGCAGAACCATCACCAGCCCATCGACCGAGCGCGGCACCGACAGCGTTTCGGGAGAGATCGAGCCCTTGGAAAACGCATACAGGCTGCCCGCCAGCCCGGCAAAGGCGCCGGCGATGATGAAGGCCGTCCATTGCTGCGCGCGCACGTCGATGCCGATCGAGCTGGCACGCAGCGGCGAGTCGCGGCTCGCGCGCAGCGCGTGGCCGAATGGCGAACCGATCACGCGCCAGACCGCGGCGATCGCGAGGCAGCAAAGCGACAGGGTCGCCAGGTAATACGCGGTGCGCGAGCTGAGCCACGACGCGGGCCAGATGCCGATCAGCCCGTTGGAACCTCCGGTCAGCGTGTCCCACTGGAAGGCGATCGACCAGACAATCTGCGCGAATGCCAGCGTGAGCATGGCGAGGTAAATGCCGGACAGCCGTACGCAGAACCAGCCGAAGAGCGTCGCGCCCGCCGCTGCGGCCAGCGGCGCGAGCAGCAACGCGGTTTCCATCGGCATCCCTGCGCGCAGCACGAGCAGCGCTGCGCCGTAGGCGCCGAGCCCGAAATACGCGGCATGGCCGAACGACACCATGCCGCCAGGTCCGAGCAGGAAATGCAGGCTCACCGCGAACAGGGAGAACACCAGCACGTCGGTGAGCAGCACGAGCGCATAGCCGCTGGAGAACACCGGCACCAGCGCAAGCGCCGCCACGACCGCGAGCAGCAGCTTCTTCGATTCCAGGGTGAAGGGAGCCGCCGTGGCGCCACGCGGCCCGGAGGCCGGGCGGCCAAGAAGTCCCCAAGGCCGCAGGACTAGAACCACCGCCATGACGATGAACTCGGCGACCAGCGTGACCTTCGAGTAGCCGAGCCCGATGCAGAACGCCTTGATTTCACCGATCAGCAGCGCGGCCAGGAACGCCCCGGGAATCGAGCCGAGCCCGCCGACCACCACCACCACGAAGGCATCGGAGACCACGGAAAGGTCGATCTCCAGGTTGGCCGGCTCGCGCGGAATCGCCAGCGCGCCACCCAGCCCGGCGAGGGTCGCGCCGAAGGCGAATACGGCGGTGAACAGCCAGCGCTGATTCACGCCGAGCGCACCGGTCATCTCGCGGTCTTCGGTGGCGGCGCGGATGAGGATGCCGAAGCGCGTCCGGGTCAGCAGGAAATGCAGCAGCGCGAATACCGCAGGGCCGAGCGCCATCAGGAACAAGTCATATTTGGGGAACGGGCGGCCGGCGATCTCGATCGCATCCCTGAGGCCCGGCGCGCGCGGGCCGAGCAGATCTTCCGCGCCCCAGGCCCAAAGCGCGAAGTCCTTGATCACCAGCACCAGCGCGAACGTGGCCAGCAGCTGAAGCAACTCCGGCGCCCGATACAGCCTTCGCAGCAGAAGGAATTCGACCAGCAGTCCGAAAACGCCCACCGCCGCGGCGGCGAGCGGCACGCTCCACCAGAAACCCAGCTTCGCCGACAGCCACACCGCGAGGTACATGCCGAGCATGTACAGCGATCCGTGGGCGAAATTGACGATGCGGCTGACGCCGAAAATCAGCGACAGCCCGGCGGCCACCAGAAACAGCGAGCTCGCCGCGGCGAGCCCGTTGAGGAACTGCAGGAGGACGGCGGCTGCGCTCAATCCTGCCGTTTCACTCCTTCCTGCGTGCGCGGATGTCCTGGTCGGACGGCTGTACCCTGGCGCCGTCGGCGTAGCGCCAGTTCACCATCGCGCCCTTGCCGTCTTTCTGCGCGAGCTGGCCGACGTAGGCACCCATCGTCGACTGATGGTCGAGGGCGCGCCAGACGATCGGGCCGAACGGCGTCTGCATTTCCAGGCCCTTCAGGGCTTCGACCAGCTTTTCGGTGTCGGCGGACTGCGCCTTGCGCATCGCGTTCGCTACCGAATGCACCGCGGTATAGCCGACCACCGATCCCTGGCGCGGGTAATCCTTCCAGCGCTTCTGATAAGCGTCGCGGAATCGCCTGTGCTCCGGCGTGTTGATCTCGCTCCACGGATAGCCGGTCACCCACCAGCCGTTGGGGGTCTCGTCCTTCAGCGGATCGAGGTACTCGGGCTCGCCGGCGAGCAGGTTGAACACCGGTGTGTTCTTGAACAGCCCGCGCGTGTTGCCTTCGCGCACGAATTTCTGCAGATCGGCGGCGAACAGCGAGCTGAAGATGGCATCGGGCTTCGCTTCGGCGAGCGCCTGCACCACCGCGCCGGCTTCGATCTTGCCGAGGGCGGGGGCCTGCTCGGCGACGAACTCGACGCCCGGCTGCGCCTGGGTGAGCAACCTCTTGAACGACGCGGTTGCCGATTGGCCGTATTCGTAATTCGGATAAACGATGGCCCAGCGTTTTTTCTGCAGCTTGGCCGCTTCCGGGATCAGCATCGCCGTTTGCATGTAAGTCGACGGGCGCAGGCGGAAGGTGTAGCGGTTGCCGTTCTCCCAGACGATCTTGTCGGTAAGGGGCTCGGAGGCGAGGAACAGGATCTTGCGCTGGGCGGCAAGGTTCGCCACTGCCAGGCCGACGTTGGAGGCAAACGTTCCCATCAGCACGTTGACGCGGTCGCGTGCGATGAGCTCCTCGGCCACGCGCACCGCGTCGCCCGGCGTGCCGCCGTCGTCGCGCACGATGAGCTCGAGCTTGCGGCCGTTGACGCCGCCGCCGGCGTTGATCTCCTCGAGCGCGAGCTCCATGCCTTTCTTATAGGGCTCGAGGAAGGCGGCAAATACCTTGTAGCTGTTGAGCTCGCCGATTTTGATGTTTTGTCCCCAGGCGTTCCCGCACAGGGCTAGAAAAAGCAGCAGGTATCTCATCTCTCCACCTTGGCGCCGCGGTCGGGGCGAATGCGGTCGGTACCACCGGGAAAGGCGCGCCAGAACTCCTTGCGCACCAGGCTGACGATCGTGGCGCTCTTGTTGAGGCCGTGATAGCGGGCGACGACCTCCAGCATCTCGAGATCGCGCAGCGTGGCCGAGAACGTGCTGACCTTGCTCTTGGTCTTGACCATATACAAATCTTATATAACACTTGTATAGCATGTCAATCGTGCGTAAAGGCAGCTGCGAGCATTGCTGGGTAACGTTCGACTACTGTCTGTATCACCTGCAATGGGACCGCCTGCGGTGCGGTTATTGCGAGCGCTGCGGATGCGCGGTCGTCTCGGGACACAAGCTGCGCATTTCAGACCGCCGGGACCTGCCGCGCTGCCGATGCGGCGGGCGCTTCTCGAGCACCGCCGTGCCGCGCTGCCCAAGCTGCGCGAAGGAGCTGTCGCCGGGCCATGCAGCGACCTATATCGGCGGGGCGATTCCCCCGGGCTCGGTGAGCGGGCACGACTGGCCGCGCGCCTGGCCGCCGGGACCGTGCTTCGTGATCAATGACCGCGTGGCGACCGAGGGGCCCGGAGTAGGCGGCGACAGAGAGCTGATCTACCGCTGAGGCTGAGGCCATCAACCGTGGAGACTCCCATGCCGAGTCCGCGTATTTCTCCAGTCGATCCTCCCTATCCGCCGCAAATGCAGGCTGATTTCGACAAGCTCATGCGCGGTGCGCCGCCGCTGTCCCTGTTCCGCACCCTGGGCCGCAATCCGCGCGTGCTGCAGCGCTTCATGGCGGGTAACCTGCTGGATCGCGGCAGCATCTCCCTGCGCAGCCGCGAGCTGATGATCCTGCGCACCTGCGCTCGCTGCGGCGCGGAATACGAATGGGGGGTCCATGTCGCGGTGTTCGGCGCCAAGGCGCAGTGGACGCCCGCAGAGCTGCGTTCCTCGGTGCACGGCGGCGACGGCGACCCCTGCTGGGGACGTGAGGACCGCCTGGTCCTTCGCCTGGCGGATCGGCTGCACGACACGAACCAAGTAGATGACGCGCTGTGGGACGAACTGGCTGCGCATTTCGCGCCGGAGCAGCTGATCGAGCTGATCACGCTGGCCGGCAAGTACCACGCGGTGTCGTACCTGATCAACGCCATCGGCATCCAGCACGAAGCGTTCGCGCCTAAGTTTCCGACCCGAGAGAGGAGTTGAGCATGCGCACGCAAGCAGAACGGGCACGGGCGTTCCGTGCGCTGCACGAGCGGCCCGGGATCTTCATCATGCCCAACCCGTGGGACGCCGGCACGGCGAAGCTCTTCGCGTCGCTCGGGTTCGAAGCACTGGCGACCACCAGTCTCGGGTTTTCGAGCTCGCGCGGGCGAGTCGACGGCACGCTCTCCGTCAGCCGCGAGGAGCTGATCGCCAACTGCCGCGAGATCGCGTCGGCCACCGACCTTCCGGTGAATGCGGACCTGGAGAACGGCTATGCCGACGACCCCGAGGAAGCGGCCACGATCATCCGGCTGGCCGCCGAGGCGGGCATCGTCGGCGGCTCGATCGAGGATGCCACCGGCGACCCCGCGAGGCCGATCTACGACTTCGACCTGGCAGTCGAACGCGTGGCCGCCGGCGCCCGGGTCGCTCGCTCTCTGCCGTTTCCGTTCACCTTCACCGCGCGCGCCGAGAACTACCTGCATGGACGCCCCGACCTCGGCGACACGATCCGCCGCCTGCAGGCGTTCGCCGCTGCCGGCGCGGACGTGCTCTACGCGCCGGGCCTGCGCGACCTCGAAACCATCCGGCAGGTGGTGGCTGCGGTGCAGAAACCGGTCAACGTCGTAATGAGCTCGGCTGACCCGGAGATCACGGCGCGCCAGCTCGCCGAGGCCGGCGTCAAGCGCATCAGCGTTGGCGGCGCGTTATCGCGACTGGCTTACGCGGCTGTGCGCGAAGCCGCTGTCGCGATGCGGGATGCCGGCAGCTTTCGGTGGGTGCGCGACACGCTGCCCGGCCCGGAGCTCAAGGCCATCTTCAAGAAGTGAGCCGGACCGGAACTTCCTGCTCGTTCAGGCGGCCTTTCGCTCCTGCGGCGGAGGCAGCAGCCGCAGGCAGCGGTCGATCCACAGCGCGGTCAGCTTCTCCTGCACGCCGTTCTGCGCCAGGCGCTGCGCCAGCGCGGCGAAGTCGACCTGATCGAGCGGCTGGTCCTGGTTGAAGCAGGAGAACACGTACGTGGTCTTGCCGCTCGCAGGATCGACGTGCGGCTGCAGGCACTGGGCGCAGATCTCTTTCATCATGCACTGCATCGGGCTGTTGATCGAGCCGATGGCGGTGTGCTTTTCCTTGAGGAATTTCTTGAGCACGCCATGCCGTGCCTGCGCCACGGCGGCCATCATCCGGTCCGAGCCGATGGCGATGATGCGGTCGGTGGCGCTGTAGGCGATCGGCTGCGCGCCGAGCGCGCCTGAGGCATACGCCTGCATCGCCTGGACGATGTTGCCGACGAACGCGCGGTCCTGCGAACGCCGCGGCTGGAACCCCGGCGCCTCGTCGCAGCACCAGACCACCACGTCGGACGCCGCTTCGATGTCGTCGATGCGATAGCGGTCGGCCAAGTGCTTGTAGCCGGCGAAGTAGATCACCTTGGAACCGGCGGCGCGCAATGCACGGCCGATCGAGAACAGCACTGCATTGCCCAGGCCGCCGCCGACCAGCGTCACGGTTTCGCCGTGCGGGATCTCGGTCGGCGTTCCCGTCGGGCCCATCAGGATCACCGGCTCTCCCGGCTGCAGGTAGGCGAGCAGGTCGGCCGAGCCGCCCATCTCCAGGGCGATGACCGAGATCAGGCCTTTCTCGCGATCGACCCAGGCGCCGGTGAGCGCCAGGCCTTCCATGGCGAGCGTGGTGCCCGGCACCTTGAGCGCGAGCGCCTCGAAGTTCTGCATGCGGTAGAACTGGCCGGGCTCGAAGCGGCGCGCCGCGACCGGTGCGCGCAGCACCACTTCGACGATCGTCGGCGTGAGACGGCGAACCTCGTGCACCACCGCACGCAGATCGCGATTCAGCTTCGTCATGAATTGGCTGTCATCCAGCTTCGACGCCGCGCCGCGCCCGGCGAGCACGCTCGAAACGACCGGGTATCCCTGCTTCGCACTGCCCATCGCTTTTACGACGTTGCCGAAGTACGACGGATGCAGGTCGCCAAAGAAGCTCATGAAGCGTCCATCGGGATACCGGTGCAGCAACACCTGGGGACGCTGTGGCTTGGAGGTATGCCGCTCGGGCTTCACCGGGGCACCGTTCTCGTCGGTGGCGAGGAAGTACTTGCCGTCGAGCTCGAGGCTAACGCCTTCTTCGCGCGCAAGCACGGTGTTCGGCTGCGTGCCGGCCGCGATCAGCACCGAGCGCGCGGCCAGCTTGATTCCGTCCTGGAAGGTGACCGCGCTGGCGTGGCCGAACTTGTCGACCTCGATGCGCGTCGGCGTCAGCCCCTCGGCGAACGAAATGCCTTCCTCGAGCGCCTTGGCCACTTCCTCGTGGTTGAGGGTGTAGGAGGGGCTGTCGATCATGCGCCGGCGATAGGCGATGGTGGCGCCGCCCCAGCTTTTCAATAACGCCAAACCTTCAGCGGGAGAAGCGGAGCGCAGAGCCCGCGCATGAGCGATGAACTCCTCGGCGATCTCGCGCTCCTCTGCATTCCATGCCGGCTTGGTCCCGAGCGCTTCGTAGCGGGTGAGGAACTTCTCGACCTGCACCGCGTAATAGGCGAGGGATTCGGTCGCGGTGTCGACTGCCGTAAGACCACCGCCGATCACCACGATCGGCAGGCGGATCTGCAGGTTGGCGATCGACTCGCGCTTCGCCGCGCCGGTGAGCTGCAGCGCCATCAGGAAGTCGGAGGCGGCGCGCACGCCGCGCGCGAAGCCGTTGGGGATCTCGAGCACCGTCGGCCGGCCGGCGCCGGCGCAGAGCGCGATATGGTCGAAGCCATCGGCGAACGCTTCGTCGATGGTGAGCGTGCCGCCGAAGCGCACGCCGCCGAACATCGCGAACTGCCGCCGCCGCTCGAGCAGCAGGCGGACGATCTTGAGGAAGTTCTTGTCCCAGCGCACCGTGATGCCGTACTCGGCGACGCCGCCGAAGCCCGCCATGGATCGCCGATCGAGCGGCTCACGAAGCTGGGAAATATCCTTTATCGGAACAAACTCTTTTCTGTTTCCGAGTGGGTCCACGCCCGAAATTTCCGCTTCGAGCGGCTCGATCTTCAGCCCGTCGATGCCGACCACCGCATGGCCGTCGTTCATCAGGTGGTGCGCGACGGCGAATCCGGCGGGGCCCAGCCCGACGATCAGCGCACGCTTGCCGCTGGAGGGCTTGGGGTAGGGGCGGCGCACGTCGAACGGATTCCAGCGCGTGAGAAGCGAGTAGATCTCGAAGCCCCAGGGCAGCTCGAGCACGTCCTTGAGCGTGCGCGTCTCGGCTTGCGGAATGTCGACCGGTTCCTGCTTCTGGTAGATGCAGGACTTCATGCAATCGTTGCAGATGCGATGGCCGGTAGCCGCCGCCAGCGGGTTGTCCACCGCGATGATGCCGAGCGCCGCGAGCGGCTCGCCGCGCGCCTTCACCATGTGGAACTCAGAAATCTTTTCTTCGAGCGGGCAGCCGGCGAGCGGCACGCCGAACACCGTCTTGCGGAAAGCAGTGGACGGCGCCTTTTCCCGCAGGCCTTTGGAACACGAGTCCTTGCCCTGCTCGTGGCACCAGATGCAGTAGTTGGCCTGGTCGAGCGCGCCGACCAGGTCGGTGCCGTTGTCGGTGAGCGCGAAACCGTCGCGCTGGCGGAGCTCGGCGAGCGTGTGCTCGGGAAATCCTCTGGCGGTCTCGGTGTGCACCGGAATCAACCGCATGAAGTCGAGTTTGTGCGGCACCTTGAACAGCACGCCGCCGCGATGCTTTGCCTTGCCTTCAGGAGTGAGGGTCGCCCAGGCGGCATAGCGCGCCGCTGCTTCGAGCTGCGGCTGGTTCTTCGTCTCGTCTTTGAGCCACTCGGTGACCTGGCGGGCGTATTCGAGCTCGGTGGTGAAATGGAAATCCCCCGGCTTCGCGTCCTCCGGCTTGACCTTGTGGAGCGCGCG
>Ga0207708_10004181_pt1 | contig 10613 bp, 9 predicted proteins | sample KBSK5101metaG_FD_184340 | JGI IMG/M metagenome (GOLD analysis project Ga0207708, IMG submission 184340) | Corn, switchgrass and miscanthus rhizosphere microbial communities from Kellogg Biological Station, Michigan, USA - KBS K5-10-1 metaG... | ecosystem: Host-associated > Plants > Roots >...
GCGGCACGGCGAGGGCGATCTGTTCGTGTTCGAGGCCGACGAGAGCGACGGGTCGTTCCTGCTCGGATCGCCCGCGATCGGGGTGATCACGAACGTCGACGTGGATCATGTCGACTTCTATCCCGGCGGCCTCGAGGAGATCGAGCATGCGTTCGCGCGATTCGCGGCCGGCTGTGGAGCGGTGGTCGCCGGCGCCGACGATGCGGGGACGGCGCGCGCACTGTCGCTCGCGGCGGTTCGTGCGACGACCTACGGTCTCACTCCCGGCGCCGATGCAACCGTCCGCGTCGAGCACCTCGGCCCCGACGGCGCGCGCGGCGTCCTCATGATCGACGGCCGCGAGATCCCGCTGGCGCTCCGGATCGACGGCGCCCACAACCTCCTCGACGCGGCGGCGGCGATCACCGCCGCGCAGCTGGTGGGGGTCGACCCCGCCGGCGCCGCGGACGCGGTCGCGGCCTTCGACGGGGTGCACCGCCGTTTCGAACTCCGGGGCCGAGCGCGGGGCGCCGACTTCTTCGACGACTACGGCCAGACCCCTGCGGAGATGGAGGTCACGGTGGCCACCGCCCGGCGCCGGGCCCCCGCGCGGCTGATCGCGCTCGTCCAACCCCACCGGTATTGGCGCGTCCAGGCGATGTGGCGCGAGCTCGGGGCGAGCGTCGCCGACGCAGATCTGGTCGTCGTCACCGACGTGTACGGCGCGGCGCAGCCGCCGATCCCTGGGGTGACGGGACAGCTGGTGGCCGACGGGGTGCTCGACGCCGTGGCGGCGCGGGGTGAGGGCGCGGCGCCCACCGTGGTGTACCTCCCGCATCGCGCCGACGTGGTGATATACCTCGCCGACGAGGTGCGCGCCGGTGACCTCGTGGTGACGATGGGTTGCGGCGACGTGTGGCTGCTCGGGGACGCGGTCCGCGAGCGCATCGGGGAGCTCGACGGATGACCGAGCCGATCGACGCCGCGCGCGCGATCCTCCGCGAGGCGTGCGGCGACCGGGTCCGCGACGACGTCCCGATGGCGCCGTTGACCACCTTCCGCATCGGCGGTCCCGCTGCCGTCTTCCTGGAGCCCGAGCGCATCGAGGATCTTCATGCCGTTGCCCGCGCCGTCGCGCGGACGGGGGTGGCCGTCGCGATCGTCGGGAAGGGCTCGAACGTGCTCGTCGCCGACGAAGGGTTCCCCGGGATCGTGCTCCGGCTCGGCCGGGGGTTCCGGTGGTCGGCCTGCGACGGCGAGACGGTCGCGGCCGGTGGCGCGATGCCGCTCCCGGCGCTGGCCGGTGTCGCCCAGCAGCACGGTCTCGCGGGCCTCGGGTTCGGCGTGGCGATCCCGGCGAGCCTGGGCGGCGCGGTCCGGATGAACGCCGGAGCGCACGACGGGCAGATGGCCGACGTGGTGGCGTCGGTCGACGTGATCGAGCTCGACGAGGGCCGCGCCCGGACGCTTCCTGCAGAAGAGGTGGGGTTCGCCTACCGGTCGACCAGCCTGGCGGCCGACGCGGTGGTGGTCGCCGCCTCGCTCCGGCTCCGCGCGGGCGATCCGGCCGAGATCCGCGCGGCCATGGATGCCGCGCGGCGGTGGCGCAGGGACACCCAGCCGATCGCGGAGCCGAACTGCGGGAGCGTGTTCACGAACCCGCCGGGCGAGCACGCGGCCGCCTTGATCGACGCGGCCGGGCTGAAGGGAGCTTCGATCGGGGGCGCGTCGGTCTCGACGAAGCACGCCAACTTCATCGTCACCGCGCCCGGCGCGACCGCAGCCGACGTGCGCGCGCTCATCGATCTCGTCCGGGCCGGCGTCAGCCGGGCCAGCGGCATCGTGCTGCAGACGGAGGTGCGCACGATCGGCGGCCCCGGTGTCTGACGCCGAGTCGTCCGAGCGGTCGGTCCGTCGCCGGCGCGTGCTCGCCCTGACCTTGCTCGTGCCGATCGCGGTCGCGACGGCCGCATGGGCCCTCACGTACACCCCGCTGTTCGACGCGAAACACATCCGGGTCGAAGGGGCTGTGAGCCTTCGTCCCGGCGACGTCCGCGGGCTCGCGGGGGTCGAACCGTCCACGAACGTCTTCCACCTGCAGCCCGACGAAGTGACCGCGAGGCTGCTCACCGATCCGTGGATCGCGTCGGCGAGGGTCGACAAGGACCTTCCGGACACCGTCGTGCTCACCGTGGTGGAGCGGCGGCCGGTCGGGGTGATCGACGCGATGGGGGAGCGCTCCGTGCTGGCGAGCGACGGCACGGTCCTGCCCGCCGCGGCCGCGACACAGGCGACGCTCGAGCGGCTGCCCGCGGTCGACGCAGCGCTGGGTGCTCCCGACGAGCCACAACGAGCGGCGGCGGCATCGCTGTTGGGGGCGCTCGACCCCGTCGTCGCGCAGCGCGTGACCGGCATCACCGTCGGTCAGGATCTGAGCGAGACACTTACGCTGCGCGACGGCGTCACGGTGGACGCCGGGATGCCGGGACAGGAGTCCGCGAAGGCGACGGCCCTGCGCGCGGTGCTGCGCTGGGCGGCGACGGGCGGGCACACGCTGTCGGCGGTCGACGTCAGCGCCCCGAACGCTCCGAGCGCCACGCTCGCCGACGGCTCGACGTTCACGCCGTGAGTCCCACCGTCGCGTTCACGGAACTATCACCCGGACCACCAACGCGATGCTTCATGTCTACCGCATCGCCGCTTGACGGCCCTAGTTGCCGCTAGTAAGGTCACGACCTCGACTGTAGATAGATATAACAATAACTATTCAGTTGAGGGTTAGTGTTCCCGGCCAACGAAGGCCGGTGCGGGGAAGTGCAGCACGAACTTCGGCTCGACAGGTGAGACGGGTCGAGGGGTAAGGAAGCCTTCGGAGAGGAACGAGCTTCCGCCGCGAGCGACCGGCTCGAGGGCAGGGGCGGTGACCCGACAGGTCGCCCGGGAGGACTGGACGAACGGAATGGATGCTCCCCAGAACTACCTCGCGGTGATCAAGGTCGTCGGCATCGGCGGCGGCGGCGTCAACGCGGTGAACCGGATGATCGAGGCAGGCCTCCGGGGCGTCGAGTTCATCGCCGTCAACACCGACGCGCAGACCTTGTTGATGTCGGACGCAGAAGTGAAGCTCGACATCGGACGCGAGACCACGCGCGGGCTCGGGGCCGGCTCCGACCCGGTGGTCGGCAAGGGCGCCGCGGACGAGCACTCCGACGAGATCGAGGAGATCTTGAAGGGCGCCGACATGGTCTTCATCACCGCCGGTGAGGGCGGCGGGACCGGCACCGGTGGCGCGCCGGTCGTCGCAGAGATCGCGCGGAACCTCGGCGCGCTCACGATCGGCGTCGTCACGCGTCCGTTCGGCTTCGAGGGCCGCAAGCGTGCGACGCAGGCAGACGTCGGCATCACCGACCTCAAGAAGGCGGTCGACACCTTGATCGTCGTGCCGAACGACCGGCTGCTGCAGGTCGCCGACCCGACGATGCCGATGGTCGACGCATTCCGGATGGCCGACCAGGTCCTGTACCAAGGTGTTGACGGCATCACCTCGCTCATCACGACGCCGGGGTTGATCAACCTCGACTTCGCCGACGTGAAGTCCGTGATGTCGGGCGCCGGCTCGGCGCTGATGGGCATCGGGATCGGCGCCGGCACCGATCGCGCGACCGAGGCCGCGAAGTCCGCGATCTCCAGCCCGTTGCTCGAGTCCTCGATCGACGGCGCCAAGGGCGTCCTGTTGTCCATCGCCGGTCCGACCGACCTGTCGCTGCACGAGGTCAACGCGGCGGCCGACGCGATCACACGCGTGGCGCACCCCGACGCCAACATCATCTTCGGTGCGGTCGTCGACGACATGCTCGGCGAGGAGGTCCGCGTGACCGTCGTCGCGGCGGGCTTCGACAAGGTCGCGCTGTCGGCGGACAACCGCTTCGAGAGCCGGCTTTCCCGCCTGTTGGAGGAGCCGGTGCGTTCCGACGACGACGAGCCGCTGCCGTCGCTGTTGCACGACGACGACGCGGACGTCTTCGCGACCGAGGATCAGCCGGCGTCCGTGTCGTTCGACGCCGAGGAAGACCTGGACATCCCGGACTTCCTCAAGAGTTAGCGGGCACGACCCGCCCCGCGCGGCCCCGCGCGAAGCTCGGGGGCGGGCGGTCCGGGACCGGAGGCGACCTTCCCCCGCCTCGTGGACCCGGTCCGTCCGCCCCCTTCCGTATGCTCCGGCCGTGGTGAGCGGCGGCGCCGACGAGATCGCGACCAACCTCGGGACGGTCCGCCAACGGCTCGCCGACGCCGCGACGGCTTCCGGCCGGGACCCCTCCGACGTCGGGCTGATCGTCGTCACGAAGACCGTCCCCGTGGCGGCCGTCCGCAACGCGATCGCCGCCGGCGCGACCGACCTGGGCGAGAACTACGTGACCGAGCTTCGCGAGAAGCGGCCGGCGATCGACGTCCCGGGGGTGCGCTGGCACTTCATCGGCGCCCTCCAGTCCAGCACCGCCCACCGCGTCGCCGAGCTCGCCGATGTCGTCCACACCGTCGCGGGGGAACACGCCGCCCGCCGCCTGGCGGGGCGCGCCGCCCGGAACGAGCGGACCGTGGACGTGCTGATCGAGGTCGACTTCACCGGTGAGCGCGCGGGGGTCGGCCCCGATGAGGTTCCCGCCGCCGCCGATCGGGTGGGCGCGCTCGAGGGCGTCCGGCTCCGCGGCTTGATGACGATCGCGCCTCCGACGCCCGTCGCCGAGGACGCCCGACCCTGGTTCCGCCGGCTCCGCGAGCTCCGAGATGTGGTGCGGGAGCGCCATCCGGACGTGCTGGAACTCTCGATGGGGATGTCGTTGGATTTCCAGGTCGCGGTGCAGGAAGGCGCTACGATGGTCCGGATCGGGACGGCGGTGTTCGGCACGCGGACGCCGCCACCCGGACGGTGAGCGGCGGGGCTCGTTGGGTACGACGACCCGGGTCGTGAGCGAGAGGAAGCGAGGATGGCCGGCGTGTGGAAGAAGACCCTGAACTACCTCGGGCTCGTCGAGGAGGACGAAGCGTTCGTCGACGAGATGCCCGAGGCGGAGCCGGCCAGCGTCCGGCGGATGCGTCCCCAGCCCGTCGGTGACCATCCGGCCGAGGCGGAGGGCGTCGTCCGGACGATCGCAGCGCCACGGCCCGCGTCGACGGGTCCCACGGCGATCCATCGCTCCGAGCCGAAGCGATTCAACGAAGCCCGCGACGTCGCCGACCGCTTCAAGGGCGGTGCCGCCGTGATCATGAACCTGCAGGGGACCGAAGACGCCACCGCCCGCCGGCTCGTCGACTTCGCGTCGGGACTCGTGTACGGCCTCGATGGCAAGATCGAGCTGATCGCCAACCGCGTGTACCTCTTGAGCCCGGCAGACGTCGAGGTGAGCGCGGAGGACCGCGAGAAGCTCGCCGGCAGCGCCTTCTACAACCAGTTCTGACCCGCCGGGCGTCCGGGCGGCCCGCCGTGGGCTGCTAGCCTTCTCGCCCGATGCTCGCCGCCTCGAACCCGCTGCAGACCATCGTGTGCCTCGTGCTGACGGTGGCGTGGCTCCTGTTGCTGGCGCGAGTGATCGTCAGCTGGATCGTCTTCGCGGGCTGGCGCCCTCCGTCGACCGGGCCGGTGCGATCGGCATACGATCTGCTGACCGACGTCACCGACTGGGGGATCAGACCGCTGCGGAAGATCGTGCCGCCGGCGGGCATGTTCGACATGTCGGTGCTCGTAGCGTTCATCATCATCTTCGTGGCACGTGTGGCGTTGCACTGTTAGGCAGGGGGAAGCTCCATGACGGACGAACCACAGGAAGCGCCGGCGGCGGGAGCGCCGATCTCGCCCGCTGATATCCAGAAGCAGGAGTTCGGCGTCTCGCGTTTCGGGGGGTACCGGATGCGCGACGTCGATGAGTTCCTCGACCGCTTGACCGCGTCGACCGAGGCGCTGTTGGCCGAGAACGAGCGGTTGCGAGCAGGCGGGGCGCCGATCATGGGCACCTCGGATCTCGACGAGGTGAACCGACAGGCCGACGAGATCTTGCAACGCGCCCGGGAACAAGCCGCCCGGATCGTCGCCGAGGCGAACGCGTCTGCGACGCCCCCAGCCGGCGAAGGGACGGCGGATCGTCCCGCGGTCGACGCGTTCCTGCACCAGGAGCGGGCCTTCCTGCAGAACCTCGCCGGGCTGGTCCAAGGGCACGCCGAGTCGGTCAAGGCGATGGCGCGGAAGACGCGCCAGCCATCCGACATGCAGACCGCCCCGGCCCCCGACCCCGCCGCGACCGAGCCGATGATGGCCGACGAGGGCTCGGACACCCAACGAGCCGAGCGACCGGAGCCGGCGACGACCCGCGATCAGCCGGCGACGCGCGAGGCGGATCCCGAGCAGATCGCCGCAGGCGCGGGCGAGGGGGGCGACGAGACCGTGGTGATCGAGGTCCCGCAGCCCGCGGGCACGCCGAGCGGCGACCGAGAGAGCGACAGCGGCGACCCGTCACTCAAGAAGCTCTTCTGGGGCGAGGAGCGCTAGCCGCTCACGCGCGCCGGACGCCGACCTCGACGGGCATCCCGTCGATCTCGGTCGTGGCCGACCGGTCGGGGTGATCCGCCGGGTCGGTCCGGACCTCGGTCGCGAGCGTCTCGCCCGCGATGAACGCGGTGTGCGCGTCGCGGGCTGCCGCCAGGTCGCCGGTGGCGACGACGTGCAGGACGATCCGGTCGTGCACGGCGAGCTCCGCCGCGCGACGGGTGTCCTGGGCCACGCGGACGAGCTCCCGCGCGAGCCCCTCCGAGCGCAGCGCCGGCGTGAGCTCGAGCTCGAGCGCGACGGTGACGCCGCCGTCCGACGCCACCCCCCAGCCCGCCGGCACGTCACGGGTGAGCACGACCTCGTCGTGTCCGATCTCGACCGGGCCGTCGTCGAGCTCGACCGTCACGGGTGAGCCGCCGGCGAGCTGCTCCGCGAGCGATCCGTCGTCGTCCGCGAGCGCGCGTGCGACTCCCTGCACCCGCGGACCGAGCCGCGGCCCGAGCGCCTTGAAGTCCGGCTTCGCGCGCCAGGTGCCGAACGCGTCGGCCGACGTCGCGAGCCGGACCTCGTGGACGTTCAACTCGTCGGCGACGATCGGCAGGAGCGCGTCGATCCCCGGGTCGTGCCCCGAGACATGCGCCACCGCCTCGGCGAGCGGCTGTCGGGTGCGCACCTTGGTCTCGGTCCGTACCCGCCGACCGAGCTCGACGATCGATCGCGCCGTCGCCATCGCGGCGTCCAGGCCGGGATCGATCGCGCTCGCATCCGGCTCGGGGAAGTCAGACAGGTGCACCGAGTCGGGCCGTCCGGCGCGGTCGGCGGCGAGGTTCCCCCAGAGCTCCTCGGCGACGAACGGCGTGAACGGCGCGAGCAGCTGGCTGAGCGTCACGAGGCAGGTATGCAACGTCGAGAACGCAGCCGCGCCATCGGTGCCGTCCCCCGCGCCACCCGGGTGCCAGAACCGCCTGCGCGATCGCCGGACGTACCAGCCGGAAAGATCGTCGATGAACGTCTGGATCCGTCGCCCCGCGCCGGTCGCGTCGTAGCGCTCCATCCGCTCGCGCACCACCGCGACGGTGTCGGCCAGCTGTGACCGAACCCACCGGTCCATCGGATCGCTCGCGGGCTCGTCCCGGTCGGCGACGACGCCGCTGGCGTTCGCGTACGTGACGAAGAAGGCGTACACGTTCCACAACGGCAACAGGAATCGCCGGACGTTCTCGTCGAGGATGTCGTGGCCGATGCGGCGCGACTCCCAGGGGGAGCCGTTCGTGAGCATCCACCACCGCAGCGCGTCGGCACCCTGGCGGTTCAGCGCCTCCCACGGGTCGAACTGGTTGCCGAGCGACTTCGACATCTTGCGTCCGTCCTCGGCGATGAGGTGTCCGAGACACACGACGTTGCGGTAGGCCGTCGTGTCGAAGTGCAGGACCGCCTCGGCCATCAACGTGTAGAACCACCCACGGGTCTGGTCGATCGCCTCGGAGATGAAATCGGCGGGGAACGACGCATCGAACGCCTCGAGGCCACGCCCGAGGTCGGGGTGGTACCCCCACTGCGCGAACGGCATCGCACCGGAGTCGTACCAGGTGTCGATCACCTCAGGGACGCGCGTCGCGGTCGAGTCGCAGTCCGGGCAGGCGAAGGTGACATCGTCGATGAACGGCCGGTGCGGATCGACGCCGGTCACATCGCGGCCGGCCAGGTCGGAGAGCTCGGTGAGCGAGCCGACCGCGGTGTCGTGACCAGCCACGCATCGCCAGATCGGCAACGGCGTGCCCCAGTACCGCTCGCGCGAGATCGCCCAGTCGATGTTGTTCTCGAGCCAGTTGCCGTACCGGCCGTCTTTGATGTGGTCCGGGTACCAGTTGACGCTGTCGTTCACGGCGAGCAACCGGTCCTTGACCGCGGTGGTGCGGATGTACCAGGAGGTGCGTGCGAAGTACAGGAGCGGTGTGTGGCACCGCCAGCAGAACGGATACGCGTGTTCGTAGACGCCGACGTCGAAGACGCGTCCGCGTGACCGCAGCTCCTCGACGATCGCGGGGTCGGCGTCCTTGACGAACACGCCCCGAACGAACGCGGGGCCGTCATCGGTGAACGTGCCGTCGTCGCCCACCGGTCGCCAGACCGGCCAGCCTTGTCTGCGGCCCTCCTCGAGATCGTCGGGGCCGAACGCGGGCGCGAGGTGCACGATGCCGGTCCCGTCGTCCATCGAGACGAAATCGGCTGCGACGACGGTGTGCGCTCCCTCGACGTTCGGATACGGCGGCTCGTACCTCGTGCCGACGAGCGTCCGTCCGTCGAACGGCTCGCCGCGGGCCCAGCCCTCACCGAGCACGCGCTCGGCGAGCGGCACGGCGAGGACCAACCGGTCGTCGTCGCGCTCGTAGATCGCGTAGGAGCCGTTCCCGAGGACGGCGGCGCCCTCGTTGGACGGGAGGGTCCACGGCGTCGTGGTCCACACGAGGAGGGAGGCGCCCTCAAGCTCGGCGGTCGAGGGCTCGACGATGGGGAACCGAACGAACAGGCTCGGGTCACCGACGTGCTCGTAGCCTTGCGCGACCTCGGCGTCGGACAAGGCCGTGCCGCAACGCGGGCAGTACGCCGTGACCTTGTAGTCCTGTTCGAGCAGTCCGCGCGCGTGCAGCTGCTTGAGCGACCACCACACGGACTCGATGTAGTCCGTCGACATCGTCCAGTACGCGTCGGACAGGTCGATCCAGAACCCGATGCGCTCGGTCAGACGCTCGAACTCGCCGACGTAGCGCTGGACCGATGCGCGGCAACGTTCGTTGAACTCGGCGATCCCGTACGCCTCGATGTCGCGCTTGCCGGTGGTGCCGATCTCCTTCTCGACCTCGATCTCCACCGGCAGGCCGTGGCAGTCCCACCCGCCCTTCCGGGGGACCAGGTGGCCGGTCATCGTCTTGTAGCGCGGGTAGACGTCCTTGAAGGTGCGCGGCTCGACGTGGTGGATCCCGGGCTTGCCGTTGGCGGTCGGCGGCCCCTCGTAGAACTGCCACCTGGGCGCGTCGGCTCGTGCCTCGAGCGAGCGAGCGAACACGTCGGACTCGCGCCACCGCGCGAGGATCCGCTCCTCGAGCGCAGGGAACGACGGTTTCGGGTCGACCGGCTGGTACGCCATCGGGTCCTCCAGGTCCTTCGCTCGTCCTCGGTGCGAGGACGAGGCCGGAGGGCCCCGCGGTACCACCTCGCTTGCCGCCCACGCCGGCGCGGCCGCTCATCGGTCGCCTGCTGCGATCCGGCCTCGACCGGACCCCCACGACCTGCCGCGCTCACGGGCGGCTCCCGCCTGCGCCTACTGCGGGTGCGGACCGTCCGCGCCCGGTTGGGGCAGGGGCTCGGGGAGGATGTTCGCCGGGACCGCGGCGCCGGCTCCCACCGTCCCGGCTCGCTCGTGCCGCGGCGCTCCCGGGTACTCGTTCCCGTCGACGCCGATCACCCGATGCTACACCTCGCGCCCGAGCCGGCAGCGACATCGGCCCGGCGACCCGGTCCTTCGGAGGGAAAGCTTGCCGCACAGACCGTTCAGAGCCGGATGCCTCGTTGGAGAAACCCGTCCTGCTATCCTTCGCCGACCATGGCGGTCGCGAAACTGACGACGCAGGAGATCGGCGAGCTCCGGACGCGCCTCGAGTCCGAGCGCGGAGAGCTCGCCGACCAGCTGACGACGATCGAGGACCAGGCCTTCGCCGCGACGCAGTCGGACATATCGGGCGACGTGGGCGTCGACGACGAGTCGGCCGACGCCGGCACGGCCACCTTCGAGCGGGAGAAAGAGCTCTCGATCGAGCAGAACGTCCGGGACCTGATCCAGAAGATCGACCGCGCGCTCAAGCGGATCGACGACGGCACCTACGGGATCTGCGAGGCATGCGGCAAGCCGATCGAGAAGGCGCGGATCAAGGCCCTCCCGTACGTCGACCTCTGTATCAAGGACGCCCAGGCGCGCTCGCGCCGCTGAGCCCCCGATGGACGCGGCCCGCCGTCGCGGCGGCGTCACCCTGTGGATCACCGCCGCGATCGTGCTCGTCTGCGACCGGCTGACCAAGCTCTGGGCCGAGCACGC
>Ga0207708_10004185_pt1 | contig 10607 bp, 6 predicted proteins | sample KBSK5101metaG_FD_184340 | JGI IMG/M metagenome (GOLD analysis project Ga0207708, IMG submission 184340) | Corn, switchgrass and miscanthus rhizosphere microbial communities from Kellogg Biological Station, Michigan, USA - KBS K5-10-1 metaG... | ecosystem: Host-associated > Plants > Roots >...
ACTGATGATTGGCATTCCGGAAAACAAACTTCGTGTGATCACCCCGGAAGTCGGTGGGGGCTTTGGTTCGAAGTTAAATGTCTACGGCGAGGAGGCTCTACTCGGTTGGATTTCGGTGCAGTTAGGGAAACCCGTGAAGTGGATTGAAACTCGTCGCGAGAATATTCAAGCAACGATTCACGGTCGCGGCCAGGTCGGATACATCGAAATTGGATTCAAGAACGACGGCACGATCACCGGTCTGCGCTACAACGTCTTTGCAGATCTTGGTGCCTATCATCAACTGCTGACGCCGGCGATCCCGACATTAACCGGACTGATGCTCTCGGGCGCGTACAAGATTCCGGCAATTCAAATCAATATCACCGCATGCTTCACAAACAAGATGGCCACCGACGCATATCGCGGCGCTGGCCGACCGGAAGCAACTTATGTCGTCGAACGCGCGATGGACCTTGTTGCGGCCGAACTGGGAATCGATGCGGCCGAGGTACGACGTCGAAACTTCCCTGCCGCAAACGAGTTTCCGTTTCATACAGCGACGGGTCTCGACTACGACAGCGGTAACTACGAAGCCGCTCTCGATAAGGCGCAACAGATCATCGGTTATGCAAAGTTAAGAGAAGAACAGAAGAAGGCGCGAGACGAAGGCCGTCTGATCGGCATCGGTGTTTCGACCTACGTCGAGATATGCGCCCTTGGCCCATCCGCTGCGATGCCCGCCGGTGGTTGGGAAAGCGCTACCGTTCGCATCGAGCCGACGGGAAAGGTAACGGTCTTAACAGGTGCGTCGCCTCACGGTCAGGGCCAGGAAACATCGTTCGCCCAAATCGCTGCTGATGAACTCGGCGTTGATCTCAAAGACGTCACCGTCATTCACGGCGATACCGGTATCGTTCAATACGGTATTGGAACGTTCGGAAGCCGCGCAACTGCGGTTGGTGGAACAGCTGTTCTTATCGCTATTCAAAAGCTGAAAGAGAAGGCACAGAAGATCGCTGCTCACATGCTGCAAGCCGATGCTTCGCGACTTTCGTTTGAAGGAGGGCGTTATTCGTTGCCGGCGGCGAGCGCGGCAGCTGTTGGATCTTCCGATCCCGTAGTGCCGGTCGGTGAAGCACCAGCAGGAGCGCTTCCCGAACCTGAAACCGAGGGTCGCACGAGCCTAACCATTCAGGAGATCGCGCTCGCTGCACACATCGCGAAGGATATTCCTCCGGATACAGAGCCTGGCCTTTCTGCAACCTACTTCTTCGAGCCCAAGAATTTCACTTTTCCCTTCGGTACGCACATCGCTGTCGTTGAAGTCGATCGCGATACTGGCGACATCAAGTTTCAGCGTTACGTCGCCGTTGACGATTGCGGCAAAGTAATCAATCCCTTACTCGTCGATGGTCAGGTCCACGGCGGAATTGTTCAGTCGATTGGTCAGGCGTTGTACGAAGAAGTTGTTTACGACGAACAGGGCCAACTCGTAACCGGCACCTTGATGGATTACGCGCTGCCTCGTGCGTCACACATTCCGAATTTCGAACTGGACCGCACTGAAACACCTTCACCGGTGAATCCGCTCGGAGTGAAAGGCGTTGGCGAAGCGGGCACCATAGGCGCGACTCCCGCGATCGTCGGTGCTGTGGTTGATGCACTGGCGCCGTTCGGCGTGAAACATCTCGACATGCCAATCAGACCAGAATCAGTCTGGAAGATCATAAACAGCAGTCATTAGGAGACGACTAAAATGATCCCCGCACAATTCGATTACCAGGTACCGGCAACTCTCGAGGAAGCGATCAATCTCCTGGCCCAGGATCCCGATGGGACAAAGGTGCTCGCCGGCGGTCACAGTCTGATTCCGGCCATGAAGCTTCGACTTGCGCAACCGCAGCGTCTCATCGACATCGCACGGATTCGTGATCTCTCCTACATTCGGGAAGACGGCAACGTAATTCTAATAGGCGCGACTGCCACTCACTACGAACTCGAATCATCGGATCTGTTGCGTAACATTTGTCCGTTACTGCCGGATTGCGCGCGATCGATCGGAGACGTCCAGGTGCGCAACAAAGGAACGATCGGCGGCAGTCTGGCCCATTGCGACCCGGCCGGTGATTGGCCGGCTGCGGCGATTGCCCTCAATGCTGATGTGGTCCTGGCTGGGCCAGGTGGCGAGCGAACGATGAAAGCCGAAGACTTCTTTGTTGACCTGATGACTACAGCCCTCGAGCCGGGCGAGATACTGCGCGAGGTTCGTATCGCAAAGCCACAAGGTAAGTTTGGTCACGCATATCAAAAGGCACCGCATCCTGCTTCCGGGTTTGCTGTCGTTGGAGTCGCTGCGAATATCACTCTCAATGCGGATGGTTCATGTGCGACGGCAAGCCTGGGCGTTACGGGAGTCGGGAATAAGGCATATCGACCTGCCGGAGCCGAAGCTGCATTGGTGGGAAAGAAGTTGGACGATCAAACGGTCGCTGCCGCAGCGGCAAAGATCGCTGATGGCATCGATGTCAACGGTGATCTTTACGCGTCGAGTGAATATCGCAAGCACCTGGCGACAGTGCATGCTGCGAGAGCGATCAAAGCGGCGGCGGGCAAAGCTTCGTAACGACGGTAGCGGGTTTCAGAACGGGAGCGAAGCGACCGATTCAAGGCACATTGAGAACTTCGTAACTTGAAATCGGTCGCTTCGCTCCCGTTCTGAATTGCATTGCCGAAGTTGAATCGACCGACAGCGTATCGAACATCTATGAAACTCGACGGAACCCATCAGCTTCACGCACCTCGCGCACGTGTCTACGCTCTTCTCACCAATCCTGAGGTCCTTCAGCGTTGTATTCCCGGCTGCGAACGTTTGGACCAAACAGCTCCAAACACTTTCTCCACGACAATGAAGGCCGGCGTCGGTTCGATCAAAGGTGTCTTTAACGGCACCGTTCGACTGGAGGATCTTCGACCACCAGAACACTTTCGGCTCGTCGTTGATGCGAAGGGCACGGTAGGTTTTGCCAAAGGAACCGGAGACTTAGATCTTGAAGATCAAGGTGAGACGACGCTTGTTCGTTACAGTGGCGATATTCAACTTGGCGGTACGATTGCTGGTGTGGGCCAACGTATGATCCAGGCCTCAGCCAAGATGATGGCGACACAATTCTTCCTTTCTCTTGAGGCCGAGGCAAAGGCTGTTGAAGGAGAACCCCCACCGCAACACGGCTTTTTTCGCACCGCCCTGAGGTGGTTCTCAGGGATCCTACGAAGATTATTTGGTGGGAAGTAAGAACAAATCATTGGTCATATATCATTTGCCATTTCTCATTTGTCATTTAAGAAAACAAGCCGCAGATTCACGCAGACAAACACAGATCAGGAATTAAAGAGAACGGCCAAGCGCCCTTTTTTATTCGTTATGATCTGCGTTTATCTGCGTGAATCTGCGGCTTGTTTTCTTAAATGACAAATGAGAAATGGCAAATGATATATGACCAATGATTTCTTTTTTAGTTCCTCAGTTAACTGCCACTGCGGATCTTCGCGATAAATTCCTCCACGTCCGATAACTTCCGCGGCAGCGCCTTCGTCATCCACTCAACACCATTGGCGGTGATCACCAAATCGTCTTCGATTCGCACTCCGATGCCTTTGTACTTTTCAAACGCAGGTCGAATCGCCGTCTTAAATTTTTCCCAGTCTTCGTCTTTCCAACTACCGGGTTTGTTTTCCAACGCGTCGAGCCTGACGTAGATTCCCGGCTCGTTAGTAAACACAGCACCAGGCACAAACTTGGCCGCACCGCCGACGTCGTGCACATTCATTCCCAACCAATGTGAAGTGCCATGCATGAACCAGAGCCGATGCTGGTCGGAATTCAGATCAGTGATCAGTCCAAGTTTGAGAAGACCTTGTTTGATAACGTCGGTTCCTGCCCTGTTCACGTCTGACAACGTCACGCCAGGACGCGATGCCTTTGCGACCGCCTCCTGAGCATCGTAAACAATTTGATAGACCTCGGCCTGTGCCGGAGAGAATCGACCGTTGACAGGAATCGTACGAGTGATGTCTGCCGTGTAATGCTCGTACTCGGCGCCCACATCCATCAATAATAGATCGCCCGGCTTCACGGGACTCTGCGATTCAATGTAATGAAGCGTAGTCGCGTTTGGACCACAGCCAACAATGTCTGGATATCCCCAGTTATCAGCGTTGCGTAGTTTGAAGGTGTACGCTACCTCCGCGTCCACCTCGTATTCCCATTTAGCATTTGCCGCAGCCAGCCACGAACGCTCATGAGCTTCGATACTGATATCGATTGCGTGCTGCAGCAAACGTAACTCCATCGGCGACTTGCTCAAACGCATTTCGTTGAAGATGCGCCAGGCATTTCTGACGCTGTACCCCGATGCGGTCTTACTCCAGTCAGACGCAAACTGTTGTTCCTTTCGATACTCTTGACTGTCTTGTCCTCGCGGCGCGAGAAGAAAGACACTGGCGCCATCGTCTGCCGCAGCCGCAAACAGTGGTTCGAATCCATGCCCGTTGCGAAACTCGAACGAGGCAGGCAGATCCGACAGCAGAACATTTTCTTGTTTTGGCCGGTACGGTTGACGATTCCGCATCGACCTCAGAAATGGATCAAGTTCGCTTGAAGCCCAAATTTCTTTCACACCTGAAATCTGCTTCGCTTCTTGCGGGCTGTACATATGTCCAGTCCATACTTCCGCAAGAGGATTACTTCGCGGAAGGAAGAGGATCTCCGGAAACTGCGTGTTACCTGGAAGCAAAACTAAAGTAGCACCCGCCTGCTTCAGGTGCGTTAGATAGAAGAGGTTGTTCTCCTGCCTAAATGGATAATCTACGTCATTGGCGTAAACCCGCGGTTCGCCACTAAACAACACCAGGAATCCTTTGTTGCCAATCCACTGGGCCACACGTGCGCGCCGTTGGGCCAACTCACCGAGCCGTTCGACCTCAACAAAGGCGGGCGCCTGAGGAGTTACCTTGATCAGCGCAGGAAGTTTTTTCTCGTTCGCTGCACTTACGCGCGAACTCGTTGTTGGACCAAAGACGAAGGGTGTAGAAAGCGCGAAGACGAGAAAACCGAGACGAAGGCCGGTGATCTTCATGTTCATCTCCTCAAAAGCTAAGGAACTCAAGGTGAAGGACGTGGCGTTACCGGGGGTCTGTTGCGCCGGATGTTTGGTGGTCGAAATATCTGCCGGCGGCCATCCGGAAATGTAAGAATGCGTGTTCCATCAGGAGTTACGACCAGCGTTGAGCCATCGGGTAGCACTTTCACATTCGGCATACCACGCGGCGGCCGTCGCGGGTTAATTGGTGGTGTGGGCATGGCCACCTCAACTTGCGGATCGGGATCTGAGTGACGCTCTGAGTCTTCATCCTCATCGCGATCAGCCTTCTTGGGCGTCGCTCTGGGAGCCGACTCGGTAGTTGATTTATCGTTCTTCTTTGCGACCTGTTCTTTGCGTTCGCGTTTCTCGGGTTCCGGTGTGTTTGGTCCGGCAATCGCCTGCGTCGGTGCCGCGGTCGGGGCTACTGATGGAGACTCGATCGGTGCAGGCGCGGGCGATGGCGCCACTTCCGTTGTGGAATTCTTCATCTTCCACGCCACGCCAAGTACGCCAACCGCAACGATCAATAGCGCAGCAACTGACAACGCCCACGGTAATGGTCGGCGACCTTTACCGCTGACTCCGCGTCGCACAACAGTCGTCTCGCCAGCGGCAACGGTTGGCTGCTTAGCAACCACTTCCGTTGTAGGTGCAACTGTCAGTGCTGCCGGGGCAAAAAGAACGGTTTGAGCTTCAGAGCGATCGCGGATCGTTGCTCCCTGCTCGCCCGCGTGCAACGCTTTCCGCATTTCATCGGCGGACGTATATCGCTGCTCGCGATTCTGCGACATCGCCTTCTTCAACACCTGATCGGCCTGAGTGCCGGCGGCAGGGTTGGCTTCACTCGCTAACAACAGCGGATCATCCTGACCGTTCACGAGCGCAGCGGCACGACTTAAGGCATCCGGCGGTTTCACTCCGGTCAGCAGGTGATACATGGTCGCGGCCAGCGAATAAAGATCGCTGCGCAAGTCTGTCCCCAATCCTTGAATCTGTTCGAGTGGCGCGTAGTTCGGTGTGTAGCCGAAGATGCTGGCAGCCGTAGTTATGCGCGAGATGTCGCCACCTTGACCTTTCGCCAGGCCAAAGTCGAGCAGGATGATCTGTCCCCGCGCAGTAAGTTTGAGATTCTGTGGCTTGATGTCGCGATGAATAATTTGCGGTTCTTGCGTATGGAGGTAATCAAGCGCGTCCAACAACTGGTCGGCCCAACTCAAAACCTGACTGGCCGGAAATGGACCCTGACGCCGCGCTATCATTTCCGACAAGTCATCGCCCGGGATGAATTGCATAATTAGAAACTGGCCATCGCCTTCGGAAAAATGGTCGCTCACGCGCGGCAGCGCCGGATGATGCAGGCGAGCCAACAGACGCGCCTCTCGTTCGAATTGACGTCGCAAACGTTCGTCTGTGAACAGCGTCTCTTTCAGAGCCACCGTGGTATCAAGGCGCAGATCTACGGCTTCGTACACGGCACCCATTCCACCCTGACCGAGTTGACGAATAATTCGATAGCGACCCTGTAGTATTGTGTCTGGCGTCAGCATCTAAAATCTCTTTGCAATCCACATATCTCCGCTTGTTTTGACGAAAACCAAGCTGATCAGGCCGACAAAAACTGGAAGGACGAGTCAAAACCGTGGAAGAGCGCCAATATTATACACATCTAAGAGGGAAACACTTATAACCTCAGCTTCGTGGCAGATTTTTTGTAGATTTCATTGGGCATTGATCTGCGTTCGGCGTATCCTTACGCGCAATGAGCGAACAGAGCGAACGGTTTTCGCCAAAAGCTACGGTCATCGATGTTGGAACTAAGAAACCTCGACGGTGGCGAGTGTGGGTCGCCATAGCATTTTTGATCCTGCTCTTCTCGTTCTCGAGAATCATTGCCATCTATCTTTCAGCGCTTTGGTTTGGTTCCCTCGGATTCTCCGATGTCTATTGGTACATCTTCAAACTAAAAGTCGTACTGTTCTTACTGTTCACGATCCTAACGGCCATTCTTTTGCAAACGACATTCTGGTTGTTTCAAAAACTGTTTGGGGCTGCAGCATTTGAGAGTCGAACGATCATTCTCAACAACCAGCCTTTCCAGTTCTCGCCGGCGCGCGTCATTCGACCAGTCGCGTGGGTCATCTCCCTGGTCGTCGGACTGGTTTATGGCCTAACACTAAAAGACAGCTGGCAAAAATTTGCACTTTATCTACATCAGCCCCAAACATCTCTTGCGGATCCAATCTTCGGCAAGTCGCTCGGCTTCTATTTGTTTGCTCTGCCGGTCTACGACTCCATTAGTTCCTGGCTGACTGGTGTCACCTTCATAATTCTCATCGCAGCTGTCGCATATTCATTGCTGGGACTCCCACAAAAGGTTCTGAAGCCGACTGTGGGCTGGTCTTCAGGCGCTGCGTTTCGGGCGGTGTGCGTCGCCTTGGCGCTGTTCATGACAGTGCTCGCGTGGCGAACCTACCTGTCTCGTTTCCCTGCCCTGTGGGAGGACCATCAGATATTCTCGGGAGTCACCTTCACCGAGGCCCACTATTCACTTCCAGCATTGTTCCTCGTTGCCATCGCCTTGATCGTTGGGGCCATAGTCTCCCTGATTAATGCCTTTACGGTTCGTCGCTTCACACTTCTGTTGGGTGCAATCGTTCTTCCCGTAGCGGTGTACATAGTCGGAGTGGTTCTGATCCCCGCGTATATCCAAAGCTTTGTAGTGAAGCCAAACGAAATCGATCGTGAGACGCCGTTTATCACGCACAATATTGAATGGACGCGACGTGGTTTTGGACTTGATCAAGTACAGCAGAAAGAGTTTGCCGCTGAGACCTCTCTGGAAGCACTGGATCTTCCAAACAATCAAGAGACGATCGAGAACATTAGGTTGTGGGACTGGAAAGCCCTTCAGGATACGTTGAAACAGATCCAGACGATTCGTACCTACTACGATTTCCCAGACGTCGACGTGGATCGTTACTCAAGTGGTGGCAAGACGCGTCAGATGATGGTGGCTGCACGCGAAATCAATGACGATCGTTTACCGCCGACCTCACGGAACTGGATCAATGAGCGGCTGGTCTACACACACGGCTACGGCGTCACCATGAACACCGCGAATGGCTTCACAAAGGAAGGGCTGCCGCAGTTTGCGCTGTCGAACATGCCGATTGAGTCCTCTGTTCCCGACGTAAAAATCACGCGTCCGGAAATCTACTTCGGCCAGCTCACGGACCGGTACGTTTACGTCAAAACGCGCCAGAAAGAGTTTGATTATCCGCAAGGAGATGCGAGCAGTACGTCGGGCTACAGCACCACGACCTACCAGGGCACTGGTGGAATACCACTCGGCGGTCGTGTTAGACGGATGCTGCTTGCCTGGGCCATCGGCGATCTGACAAAACTGCCATTCAACGACGACATCACCAGCGAGAGCCGTTTACTCATTAACCGTAACATTCGGGAACTCGTAAACGGTGTTGCTCCATTTCTCGTTTACGACAGAGATCCATATATCGTGGTGAGTTCGGATGGGCGGCTGTTCTGGATGATCGATGCTTTCACGCAGTCGTCGACGTTCCCATACTCGAGTCATCATCAAGTCGGTAACAAAACCGTTAACTATATCCGCAACAGCGTGAAAGTCCTGCTCGACGCATACAACGGTACAGCGCAGTTTTATGTATTCGATCGCGAGGACCCGCTCATCAATGCATATCGCGCCGTGTTTCCCTCATTGTTTCGTGATGGGAATGAAATGCCCGCTGACCTTCGCTCTCACATTCGTTATCCCGAAACTTTGATTCGCGCGCAAGGCGAAGTCTACGGCCTTTATCACACACAAAATCCCAAGGTGTTCTTCCAACGAGAAGATGTGTGGAGCGTTGCGCAACAAGTAGCGCTAGATGAGCAATCGAAGAAAACGACGCAAGCAATCGATCCTTACTACGTTCTGATGCAGCTCCCCGGCGAGCAGAAGAAGAGCGAGTTTGTCTTGATTCTGCCTTTTACTCCGGCGAATCGAAATAACATGATTGGTTGGATGGCCGGGCGTTGCGATCCTGAGAACTACGGCAAGCTACTGGTTTACAACTTCCCCGCCTCGCGTTTGATCGATGGACCTTTACAGATCGAAGCACGCATCGATCAAGATGCCACTCTCTCGGGCCAGTTTACGCTTTGGAACCAGCAAGGCTCACGTGTGTTGCGTGGACATTTGCTCGTCATTCCCATTGGTCGATCCTTGCTTTACGTCGAACCGGTTTATCTGCAAGCTCAACAAAGCCCAATGCCGGAACTGCGTCTCGTGGTACTGGCAACGCACGAAAAGCTAGGCTATGGACCAACATTCGCTGACGCGTTGTCCGCCGGCTTCGGTGATATGGCGAAGCCCGCCGCGGAAAGACCGTCCGAAACACCGCAGGCGCCGAGTGAAGGACAACCGACCCCCTTGCCGTCTTCCACTCCCTCCCAAACACTTCAGCAACTCGTCAACCGGGCAGTCCAGGAGTTCGACGATTATCAGCGTTTGACGGCGCAAGGAAAACTCGCCGAAGCAGGTCAAAAACTCGAGCAACACAAACGAACGCTGGAAGAGATTCGGCGACTGGCTGGAAAGTAAGGCGCAGTTAGGTCAAGGCGCAGGACTCAACTCAAACGAATCTAAAAACTTGCTTACGTCTCCACCGAGATTCGTATCCTTCATCTGCGCCACGCCTACTTCATATCGTCGCCCGCCAGCGATGAAGATGCGCCAAGTGAAGAAGCTCCGGTCTGATTGAGCCGTAAACTGAATCCCATGATTCCCATTTAACGAAATTGGCGACGTCTCGACCAGCATCGCAACCATTCTTTTCAAGGCAACGTCCCGGGTTTGTTCGAGCTCACGTTGGATATCTAGATTGATGCCTGGTGAATAGTCCACCCACTTCACTGAGTAAATTGTCATGTTCCGTCCATTACCCGTAAAAAGGCGGAAGGTATCGGGAATGAATCTTGAGTTCGCCGGTCTGTCGGCGCTTCGAGTCATCTTCACGGGAGTTAGGAGGGAACACCGGCATTCCGGGGGCAAAAATCGCGTCCACTGCGTCCGCTCTTGGGCGGCTAGCGAGGCGGTTAATGTCAAAGTAAGCAGAATAGTAGCGAGGGGTTTTCGCATAATTTGAGGGCTCCGAGGTGAGGAGAATGACGGGCGACTTAATTATCGCATCAGTTCTTACAGGCCGTCACTGAAATTCCGGCCCGCAAGGTCACAAACGATGATCCCTTTAGGTCAAAGTTCGAAATGATCTTGGGAGAAGGCCAATTCTCAGTTACATTCTGTCGAGCTTTTCCAGCAGTTTCTTTGCCTTAGTCACCGCGTCGTTGTGTTCGGCTGCGTATTTTGGATCCGGAGTGATCGCCATTAACTCCTCTAACCGTTTCCGCGCCTCCGCATTCCGACCTGCCGCTTCGTAAGCCTCAGCGAGGTGATAGCGCATCAAA
>Ga0207708_10004194_pt1 | contig 10599 bp, 8 predicted proteins | sample KBSK5101metaG_FD_184340 | JGI IMG/M metagenome (GOLD analysis project Ga0207708, IMG submission 184340) | Corn, switchgrass and miscanthus rhizosphere microbial communities from Kellogg Biological Station, Michigan, USA - KBS K5-10-1 metaG... | ecosystem: Host-associated > Plants > Roots >...
TAGCCCCCGCGCGTGCTTCGGCGATTAGGTCAGGCCGTGCCCCATCGTTCGGGCACGCAACCGGTTCGGACGGCGACGCTGGGTCGCGGCCGCGGTCCCGGAGTGACCCGCTCGTCGAGCGGACACCCAGCCCCCGATCGGCCCGTCCAAGCGTCGGATGAACGCTCGTACCCGGTTCGGATCGAGCCTGTCGACTCCGGTCACCTGCCACCCCTCGCCAGTGTTCGGGCCGACCGTAGCGCGTCGCATCACTACCTCCACCTTTGGGCTCGATGGTCAGTCGTGACGATAGGGATCAGCTCGCGACAGGCATCCTGCTGTCGCCGATGCGGGGGCTTACAAGCGCATCGCGACGCGGCAGCGAGGCGTGCGCTCAGACGCAGCCTCGATCGCTCGGGCTACCCCTCACACGCCGTGCTGTCGGTGAGCTTCAGCCTCGGCGTCGTGGTAGCGGCCACGGGCCCCTGCCTCCTCCGTCCGGGCGTCTTTGACGGCCCGGTCGGCAGCACTCGGCTGGTCGCCGAGCCGCGACGCGTCATCGGACGCCTTCTGGGCCGCGGCACGAGCAGCCCTGGAAGCGCGCTCAGCCGACGCAGCGACCTCCTCTGCCAATGCCGCGATCTCCAGGGCACTGACTGCGTCCTGCTCGCCCTTTTCCGCGGCCCGGCGGGCAAGCTCCGCCAGCCGCTCCGCCAGATCAGCGGCCCTTGACGCATCGCGCCAGGCGTCCAGGAGTTCGGCGGTGGTCATGTTCTCCAGCGTCACGGTGCGATGGTGGTACGGGACGCTTTCGGGGGCGCGTGGCTACAAAGCCGAACCACATTGCAGGGCCATGTCGAAACGACCTGAGCAGATGAAATCCGCGCCATGATCGCTCAAGGGCCCCGCGAGGACGCGGTGGCGCCAGCCACGCCAGGCTCGTTGAGCCGCGAGTCTCATGCAACGTTCCTGTAACACCGATGGGCAGCCAAGGCCCCGATGATGTCGAGTGCCTATGACTACGAGCGGTCACCACGTCGAGCCCGCCCTCATCACGATCCCGACGTCAGACGCGGCGTTCCGGGAGCATGTCCACACGCTGTGGCGGCCCGCGTCGCCTGGTGAATTCGAAGCCCGCCTGCGACGCGTCTTCCCGCGTGTCGTCGTCCGGGAGCGGACGATCTCGGGTGCGCCCGGCTGGTACATCTACCGCGATGGCGGCTGGAGCTCCTCACTCACGGGCGATTGGTGGGACGACCCTCGGTTGCCGCGCGTCGCCGTCTCGGGCGACGGTTGGGTCCGTGAGGCGGATGCGACGGCCCGCGGACTGCTGGGGATCGACGATGACGATCCCTCCACCCACTACTTCACCGACTTCGTCGTCCCCGGCACCCTTGATGACGCGGTGAGCCTGTTCCAGATCATCGGAAGCGGAAAGGTCCTCGACGCCACCATCCTGGTACGCCCGACGAGCGGAGACATCGTTGCCCTGGACGTGCATGCCCGTCTGGTCGACGACGCGATCGTGGCGGTCTTCCGCCTTGCGGGCGACGTTCCGGCCCCTCCGGAAGCCCACGTGGTCGGCCGGCCCTCGAATGTCCGATTCGTGCCCGCGACCGATGTCGCCTTCCGGAGCTACGCACAACGCGCCCTCGACCGCATGCCGGAAGCGACGCCCGACGGCCTCGCGATCCGGCTGCATCGGCTCTATCCGCACGCGACCGTGGAGCAGGAGGCCGACCAGTGGGTGTTGCGGCGCGATCGTCATGTGACCGAGGCTGACGGCGAACAGTGGTGGAGGCAACCCGACCTGCCGCGTGTCCGGTACGACGCCGAGGCCCTTATCCTCGAAGCCAATGGCGCGGCCGAGTCGTTCTTCGGTCAGCAGATGGTCGGCCATTACTGGCAGGAGTTCGTGACCCCCGGATCCACCGACCAGGTCGACATCATGCTCGACATCCTCGCGGAGATCGGCGCAGCCGAGTCGCGGTTCCGGATGCCGCGCGGCGATGGCCACCTCCTCGACTTCGACTCCTACACCGAGACCCACGGGGAGGAGTTCGTGACGGTATTCCGTCAGGCCGACGGGGCGTGACACGCCTGCGTTGGTTCGGACACGCGACGGTCAGGCTCGAGCTGGACGACGTCCAATTCCTCTTCGACCCGTTCCTGGTCGGGGGTATCGGCCCGGTGCGCCGCCGCCGCAAGTCGCCCGACCTGGAGGTCGCCCCGGTCGACGCCGTGCTCGTCTCCCACGCCCACCAGGACCACCTCCATCTCGGCAGTCTTCGGCAGCTCGACCGCAAGACGACCCTCGTCGTGCCGCGGAACACCGGACGACTCGTGCGAGCCCAGGGGTTCGAGGACGTCCACGAGGTCGATGTCGGTGACGAGGTGATGTTCGGAGGGGTCCGCGTTCGGACGGTGCCGGCGGCACACGACGGCCGGCGCATGCCGTTCGGACCGGCCGCGCCCGCGGTCGGCTACATGCTCGACGGCAAGGAACGTGTCTATTTCGCCGGAGACACCGACCTTTTCCCCGGCATGGCCGATCTCGCCGGTGACCTCGACCTGGCGATCCTGCCGATCGGCGGCTGGGGTCCGACCCTGCGGACCGGTCATCTCAACCCCACGACCGCGGCGGCGGCCTTGCGACTGCTCAAGCCGCGCACAGCCGTAGCCGTCCACTGGGGCACGCTCTGGCCGGTCGGGATGGGCCGCGTCCGGCGCCACAGATTCGAGGAGAGCGGCGACCGATTCATCGAGGAGGCGGCGGTCACCGCGCCGGAAGTGACGATCCCCGTCCTGATGCCGGGTGACTCGTTCGAGGTCCCGCCGCGGCCCGCCTGACGGAGCGCTCGATGCGCAGATTTGCCACGACGCTGCAACGGAGGGTACCGACCGTCCACGGGACGGTCATGCCGGGGACAGGGCAGCATGGGCATGCGCCAGAGGTCGAACGCATGGTGCCGAGCGCCGTTGTCCTGAATCCGCGAAACGACGAGGACTTCGTCTCCTACGCGGAGGCGATCCTCGCCGAGGGAGAAACGACGCCTGAAACCTTCCAGCAGCGCCTTCGCGAGCGGTATCCTTCCGCCGTCGTCCGTCCACGCGAGCTCGCGAGCGAGCCCTTCACGCTGTGGTACTGCTACCGAGACGGATCGTGGACGCGACCGTGGTAGCCAGGAGCTGATCGTCGGACCATGTCGGATCTCGAAGGGGATTTCCGCGCCACCACCGAGGACATCGCTGCTGACGCCGCGCGCCTCAAGCAGATCGAGGAGAAGAAATCGCGCCTCGATCCCGCGGACCCTCAGGCGCAGGCATTGTCAGAGGAGAGCGAGGGGATCGCCCGCCGGTTGGTCCCGAAGACCGTCGCGGAACGCGAGCTCACCGATCTTGCCAAGGAGGGGAATGAGAAAGATCCGCCGAACGCGGACTAGGACGTGGCTGCCTTCGGGACCGTCGCGGGCTGACCAACCTCGGACACCCTGGACGACGAACCCTCCACGACCGGCGGCGCATCGTCCGGGTCGAAGACGTGCAGCACCAGCCGCCACGTGACCGCGACGACGCCGAGGAACGGGACGATCAGGAACATCCCGATGATCCCAGCGATCTGGCCACCGGCAGGGATGGCAAGCAGCACGATCGCGGGATGGAGGCTCACGGTCTTCCCGTAGACCAGCGGCGCCACGAAGTTCCCCTGGACGATATTGAAGACCAGCGTGTAGATCGCCATGATCACGATATCGGTCGGGGTACCGACCGCCAGGGCCACGAGGAACCCGATGAACGTCGTGATGGCCCCACCGATGTACGGGATGAAGTTGCCGAAGAACGTCAGGACGGCGACCGGGAAGGCCAACGGTAGCCCCAGCAGGACCATGATCAGCCACTGGGTGACCGCAGCGAAGAGGGCGATCGTTCCCGTCCCGATCATGTAGCCGTTGAGGATGCCGGCCGAGCGACGCGCGATGTCGTCGAGGAGGTCGCGTCGACGCCCCGATACGCCCGCAAGCGCGCGCTCCCACCAGACGGCGCCGTCCTTGAGCAGGTAGAACGTGAGCAGGAGGGCCAGCAGGATCGCGACGGCGAGGCCGACCACCTCCGAAAAGATGCCGAAGACCTGTGTCGTGATCCCTGACCCGAACGCGGCGACGAGCTCGGCGAAGCTATCGACACCGGTCTGCTTAGCCCCAGCTTCCGCCACGTCCCGTGTCTGCGCGACCGATCCACCGATGGCGATGATCGCCAATGCCGCCGCGCCGAACACGAGGATGGCGCTCGCAATGGTCGTCGCCAGGGCCGCCTGACCGCGCCCGAGCCCGCGAGCCTCGAGGGCCGACACGCCCTGCACCAGGGTCGCGGCGAGTACGAGTGCTAGCACGAGCGGCACTGTCACGCCCGGAACGGCTACCGCCGCGGTGATCGCGATCGCGATCAGGGCGACGACGATAAGCCCACGCCAGCTCCACTGCGCGAGGCGGTCCAGCCAGGTCGGCACAAGGCTCGTGGACGCCTCCCGACGTGCGCCTTCGAGGATCGTGGTCAGCGGCCCGGCGAAGGCTTCGACGAGGATGACCGCGGGCACGGCGGCGGCCAACCCGATGAGCCCGAATAGCGCTGCACCGGCGGGAAGGGCGATAACGACCAGCGCCGGATGGTGCGGCATCGTGCGAGCGACGGCCCCCTTGAGCACCCGCCGCTGGAGGAGCCCGACGGCGATCATCAGCCCGAGCACGACGGTGGCGACGACGACGCCCTGTGTGGCGAGTACCGCCAGGAGGACGATGCTCGAGGCGACGACCGGTCCGATGTACGGGACGAAGCCACCCAGGAAGACGACGACTGCCAGAGGCCCGGCGAGCGGCACGCCGAGGATCGGCAGATAGATCAGCGCGGCCAGTGCATCGACCCCGGCGGCGAGCGCCGTCCCGCGTAGATACGCACTCACGTTGTCCAGCGCGACGGTCCCATGTTCCGTCACGACCGCCTGCTGACTCGGATTGAGGTCACGGATGGCGGTCGACCATGCCTTCTCGTAGTCGTACAGGACGTAGAACGTGAGGAAGCCGCCAAGGATGACGACGGTCGCGGCGTCAGCGATCGAGCCGACCAGGTTCGACACGGCGCCGCCGATAAGCTCCTGGACGTCGGTGACCGATCCCGTGATCAGTGCGACGGCGTCTTCCGGCACACCGACGCTCGTCAGGAACGTGCTGATGGCGGTGACGCCCTCGCGGACCGTGTCGATGAGCTGACCGACGTACGGGGCGAACGTGAGCACGATGACGGTGACGCTGATCGCGAGCGCCCCGAGCGCGACGACGCAGAGCACGGCGGCGGACTTGCTCGCCGCCCACCCGCGACCAGCCCGCACGTATCGGTAGGCCGGCGCCACACTCGCGGCGACGAGGATGGCGAAGATGATCGACGCGGTGACCGTCGAAAGGCGCACGGCGATCGACACCAGGACGACCGCCATCGCGAGCACCGCGAGGATCCGCCAACCGAGCGCACCGAGCCGGCGCAACCAGCCCGGCACGAGATCGCCCCCGCCCAGATCCAGACCTGCGTCAGGCACCGATCGCGCCGATACGTCCGCCTCGTCGGGGATGGCTCACCTCCTGGCCGCGACTTCAGCACGACCGAGGGTCCATCGTAAGGGCGGGGCCACCCATGTCGGAAGGGGTGGGCTCGCGCGTCTGCCTCTGGGCGGCCGCTCCGTGCACGACGCGCGGGCATGCGCGAAGGCCGTTCGCCTGCCGACCCCATCCAGTCAACGCGGCCCTGGGTCGACCATGGACGCCTGCAACGAAGACCGGCGCGGCCGGTCCAGCCTTCCGCCGCAGCGGCCCGAAGACAGGAGGACCACGCATGAGTCGCCGGGCACGCACCGCGCTGATGGCCGTCATGCTGGCCGCCTGGGCAGCGATCCCCGGCGCGACCACGCTCGCGGCCACGACGGTCGTCAACGGCGTGATCGTCTCCGACGAGCAACTGACGCTCTCCCCTGATGCCGTCGCGGTCGTGACGCTGGTCGACCAGACGGCGACCGAGGGTGCCGGTGTGATCGTGGGTGAGCAACGGATCGAGCCCGTCGCGGCCCTCCCGACCCCGTTCGCGGTGCTGTACGACGACGCCACAATCGACGACACGCATTCGTATGCCCTGTTCGCATCGATCGTCGATGGCGACAAGGTCTACCAGAGCGCTGAGGCCGTCCCGGTCATCACCGGCGGCCCACGGGTCAACGTCGAGATCCCAGTGGCGCCTGCCCCTACGTATCCGGCTGCGATCGAGGGAACGGTCGTGCGACCTGCGGATGCGGAGCTCACGAACGCTGCCGTCGAGCTGGCCGTCCTGGTCAAGGAGGACACGGGCACCGTCGTGAGCGTGGCGCCCATCGTCGACGTCCCAGCTACCGATGACATCCCGATCTCCGTCGGCTATGACCCGGAGCTCGTCGATCCGGCGGCTCGGTACGTCATACGGGCGGCGATCGTCGATGGGGGCTCGGTCTGGGATACCGCCGAACCCGCCGAGGCGATCATCGACGGGAAGCCCGTCGAGTCCGTCGCGGTCCAGGTCGCCCCTCGCGCCGAAGAGATCCCGGTCCCGCCGACCCCTGAACCGACACCGACCGTGGCGCCTACCGAGGAACCGACCGAAGCTCCGACCGAGGAGCCCACCGCGGCGCCGACGGAGAAACCGACCGCCGCGCCGACGGAGGCGCCCACCGAGGCGCCCACGGAGGCTCCGACCCCGAAGCCGACGCCGAAACCGACTCCAAAGCCCACTCCCAAGCCGACGCCGACCCCCACACCCAAGCCGACGCCGACTCCCACCCCGAAGCCGACGCCTTCGCCGACACCGTCCCCGACGCCGTCGCCCAGCCCGAGTCCCTCGCCGAGCGCTAGCCCGAGCGAGTCGCCGACCGAGAGCCCGTCCCCGACGGAATCGGCCATCCCCGCGGCCGCCGGCACGATCACCGGCTTGCTGACCTATGCCGAGCCGGCCCCGCTGTCACCCGACGCGCATGCCCTCATCGTCCTCGTCGAGGGCGCTGGCAAGGCGAGTGCGGGTTCCGTCGTCGCGAGTGAGATCGTCGACGAGCCGGCCCAGGTCCCCGTCCCGTTCCTTCTCGACTACAGCCATGTCGCGATCGACCAGGGCGTGACCTACACGCTGCAGGCGACCATCGTCGATGGCGACCGGACATGGGTCACGACGACGGGCACGCCGGTCATCACCAAGGGCAACCCGACAAGCGGGCTGACGCTCGCCCTTACGTACCGACCCGACGTCCTCAAGGGCGACGTCACCGGGTCCATCAGCGGTGTCGATATCCAGCTCGGGACCGAGGCCTTCTCGGCCGCCGTCCTCCTCGACCTCACGACGGACACGACCGTCGGCATCGACGTCCATCTTCAGCCCGGGCAGACGCCGATCCGGTTCGCCATCCCCTTCGATCCAGCCAAGATCCAGCAGACGACCGACTACGTCGTCGGGGCAGCGATCATCGACGAGCCGAACCGCTGGGAGAACCGCCAGGGCGTCCCGGTCATCACGAAGGGCAACCCGATCTCCGATGTGACGGTCCCGGTGTCCGCGGTCGTCGCGGTGACCCCTGCCGACGACGGTAGGAGTGCCCTTGTCATCGTCCTTCTGACACTGGCTCTGCTTGCCGTGGCCGTCTTCATCTACCAGCGTTCCAAGGCCTCGGAGGCGGAGCGCGCTGCCGCGGCTGCAGCGGCCGGCGACGCGGCGGGAGATGGCATGCCGGCAGCGCCGGCGGATCCCGCGCTCGCCGACCTCGTCGCTGAGACGGAAACCGCCGAGGCAGAAACGGCTGCGACGGAATCCGCCGACGCAGGTACGGCCGAGCCAGAGACCGGCGAAACGGATACCACCCCGCCGGAAGCTGGGGACACGGGACCAGCCGAGCCAGACACGACAGAGCCCGCTGCCCCTGAGGACGAGCGGGCTCCGGAAGATGCGGAGGCTACCGAGACCGAGACCGACCGAACGGAAGGCGAACCCCCGAAGTCGGACGGACCGTAAGGGTCAGGCGGCTGCGGGCGACGGCGCGAGCGAGCGGGCCATCCAGCCGCCCATGATCCAGACGATGCCGGCGAGCACGAGCTCGAAGCCGACGAAGAAGCCGATCGCGACGCCGCTGACCGGGATGCCCGACCAGAGCCAGAGGCCGAGCAGCAGGTTGACCACGCCGACGAACCCCACGAGGCCGCGATGCGTGGTGCCTCCGCTGATCGCGGTGAAGATCCGGATGATGCCTTCGACGATGAGCACGATCGAGATGACGACCGTCAGCGTCACGACGCCCTGCAACGGGTTGCCGATGATGTCCCAGCCCACGATCGCGTAAAGCACGCCGAGGACGCCCATCAGGACGCGACTGCCGGTGGTGCCGTTCGTCGCGAATGCCGCCACGATCTGCGCGATGCCGCCGAGCAGAAGCAGCCATCCGACGAAGATGGTGGTCACGAGCGTCGCATCGACGACGTTCATCAGCGCGATGATCCCAAGGATCAGCATCGCTATCCCGAGCCCCACGAACCACTTCCATCGCCCGGCCAGCGCCGGATCGCCGGGCATCTCCATCATCGACTGCACGTCGTCCACCTCCTGACCATGGACCGGTGTTCGGTCCCGCTGCGGCTACATGGTCCGACCGCGAGCAATGGTGCGGGCACGCATCGGCGGCACGCAGGTGGAACGCCGCCGGGATGCCCGGCGAGGGCGGGCTACGTGGCCGCGGCGACAGCCTCGTCGGCATCGGCGGGAGGTGCCGCGTCAACGGCTGCCGGCGCGGTCGCCGGCTGCTTCCCGAGCTCGATCCCGATCGAGCTCAACCAGCGACGGATGTTCCGATAGATCGACGGGGCGCCGAGCGGGACCTCTTCGTCGAGGACCCAGTCGGTCGGGTGGAGGATGAACGGCCGCGTCTGGAACCCACCCAGCCCACCGTGCGAGCCGATCAGCTCCTCGAACGCAGCGACCTCGCCGAGCTCCGGGTCGTACTGGCTGATGAGCAGTAGATCCGGCGCGTGCTGCATCGCGTCCTCGCGGCGGAGGCTGAGGAGCGTGTTGGGTCCGAACGGCTCCGTCGGGTCCTCGCCCTCGACGCGTCCATCGTCAAGATAGCGGGCGCCGTGTGCGCCGATGACCACGCCACCACGCGAACCCGAGCGTACGAGCACCATCGACACGCCAGGGTGCGCCGCGATCGAGGCGACCAGGTTCGGGTGCATCGACTCGAGCTCCTCGAGGGTGAGGCGGTGGTCGTTGCCGGTGAAGTAGACGAGCCCGAGGTTGCCCGACCCGACGACGGCGATCGAGCCCTCCTCGGCGAGCGCCGGCTGCTCGTCGGGCCTCGCCTCGATGTCGACGACACCGTCGCTCGTCGTCCGACTCGCGAAGGCGCGCCGTGCCACGGCGCCGCTTGCTCCCCGCGCACCCGACACCTCGGAGAGGAACGCGTTGACGAACGCCGAGCCCTCGCCGTGCGTGCCCATCGACGCGACGTTGGCGCGACCCCCCATCAGGCGCCGGATCAGCTCCGCGAGGCTTTCGCCGTAGCGCTGCTTGAACGTCGCACCAAGGCTCTGGCCATGGTCGGAGAGCACGATGATCCTGTACGGCCTCGGACCCTCTGCGGCGACCTTGGCGATCGTGGCGAACGCCTCATCGATGCCATCGAGCGCATCGAACGCCTCGACGCGCTCCGGGCCGGAGTGATGGGCGATCTCGTCGTAATCGGTGAAGTCGGCGTAGATGACGTTCGCCCCGCGGTACATCTCCTCGATGATCAGCGAGGTGTTCACGTCACGAAGCAGGACGTTGCTCGCCGCACGCATGCCCGCGTACTTGTAGCCCCGGTGGAGCTGCGGGATAACGCCTCGACGACGCATGCGGAACGCCTGGTAGCGCTCCTTGCCGAACTCGCCGAGGAACAGAGCGAGCGCGCGCATGTACCCGCTCGGGCTGAGGAAGAAGCCGTAGAACGCCTTGCTGTCACCGAGACCGCGTGCGCCGTCGGCCAACGCCGCGGTCGTGAGATACGACCTCGTCGCATCGCCCGTAACGAGGTTGCAGATGCTGACCCCGTCGTTCGAGAGCAGGCCCTCGCCGTTCGACGCTCGAGCGACGATCTCTGCGGCGTCCTTGGGGTTGCTCGAAACCATCAGCTTCTGGCGGTCGCGCTCATACCAGCGAAAGGCCGGGATCCCGTCGTTATTGCCGTGCAGGATGCCGAGTTGGCTCGCCGAGGTCATCGACGGCAGGAGGGCCTCCCAACGTGACAGGCGATGCGAGCCCTCTCGGACCCAGCTGGCCATCGTGTTGACGGAGCCGGCACGGATGCGGCCGGCAAGGATCGGGTGCGCCAACCCGTCGATCTGCATGATCACGAGGCCCGGCTTGTCGGTCGGCTTGACCCCGTGCTTCGTACGCATCATCTGGACCAGTGCGCCGAAATACGACCCACCACGGTCGATGCCGAAGAGGGAGATGAGTGTCATGTTGATGATCGTGTAGACGATCGACCCGACGAAGGCGATCGACGGTCGCGAGACATGCACGCCGGGCGAAAGC